>OGLM01000002.1_pt1 | contig 339177 bp, 345 predicted proteins | sample 1572531 | NCBI WGS metagenome assembly OGLM01 (sample SAMEA2581909, study PRJEB24529) | metagenome | biome: Human gut stool | place: China | collected 2011
TTTACCGCCATCATTGTGGCATGGCAGGCTCAGTTCAACACCTTTGTGATGATTATGATCTCCTTCCTGCTGGTCTTCCTGCAGCAGGGCGCCATCCAGATTGCCTCGCAGTTCAATCTCAATGACTACGCCTCGGAAATCATCGCGGGAATTGATGAAGCGGGCCGCGGACCGCTCTGCGGAAACGTTGTCGCGGCAGCCGTGATTTTAGATCCTAATCGTCCGATTAAGGGATTACGGGACAGTAAAAAGCTTTCTGCGAAAAAGCGTGATGAACTCGCCCAAGAGATCAAAGAAAAGGCTCTGGCTTGGTCTGTGGCGGCGATGGGGCCTGAGGTGATTGATAAAATCAATATCCTGCAGGCAACCTTGGAAGCGATGAAGGCGGCTGTGGAAAAACTTCCTGTTGAACCTGATTTTGTTCAGGTGGATGGAAACAAGTTGCCTAAGTGGAAGTGGCTGTCTGAAGCGGTAGTCAAAGGCGATGATAAAGTGGAGTGGATTTCCGCGGCTTCCATTATTGCCAAAACAACCCGTGATGGTTATATGTGCAAAATTGCCGAGCTTTATCCGCAATATGGCTTTGAGCATCATGTGGGTTATGGTACAGCTGAACACATTAAAGCGCTGAAGGCTTATGGGCCTACGCCCATTCATAGAAAAACTTTCGCTCCTGTCAGAGAGGTCATTGATGGACTATCGACTGATACAAAGTGATTCCAATCCGAAATTTAAGCGTTGGCGAAAATTAGCCGAAAACGCTCGTTTCATAAAAAAGGAAAAGGCAACACTTGCTGAAGGTGCTCACCTTCTTCTGACGATGGCAGAAAGAGGGATTACGCCCGCAGCTCTTTTGCTAAGAAGCGGCGGCATCAGTGACGAAGTGGGTAATGTTGTTGAAAACTATGCCAGAGAAGGCGTTCCCTGTTATGTACTCGATAACCGTCTCTATGACATGATTTCGCCCGTGGAGCACGGAGCGGGAATCATGGCTGAAGTGGCTATTATTGAGCGTGCGCTTCCTGTTGCCCAAAAAACGGATGTGCTTTATTTGGACGGTGTGCAGGATCCGGGCAATGTGGGCACGCTTATTCGCAGCGCTGTCGCCGCCGGAATTAAAACCATTGCCGCCAATCGTGAAACAGCCGCGTTGTGGTCACCGAAGGCGCTTCGCGCAGGCATGGGGGCTCATTTTGCCGCGACCATTTACGAAAATGTTGAGCCCCGGGAGCTTGCCGGTGCATTTGATGCCAAGTGTTTGGCAGCCGATGCTCGGGGCGGCTCGGACCTCTTTGCGACAGCCGATTGGGAAAAGGGAAATGTCGTCTGGATGATGGGGGCCGAGGGACCAGGGTTAAGCGAAGAAGCCCTTGTCTGCGCCGATCAGCGCCTTTATATCCCGATTGAAAAGGATTGCGAGTCGCTTAATGTGGGAGCGGCAGCCGCGGTGTGTCTCTTTGAATTAAGACGGCGCCGACTTTCTTTGAAATCGTTAAAATAGTGCGGTTTAAAACCGTGCGCTCAATAGCTGTGAAAGTTTTTAATTGCGTTTGTGAATTCGGTCATCAATTTGAGGGTTGGTTTGATTCGGTCGAGAGTTTGGACGAACAAATCAAGGCTCATCTCGTGGCTTGCCCTTATTGTGACACGACAAACGTTAAGCGCATTCCGACCGCTTCCTATGTGCTGGCTTCAAGAGATAAAGCGAAGAATCAAATCTCCGAAAAAGAGCTTGAGGCTGAAATTCGAAGCAAGGTGTACAGCGCTGCCCGTAAGCTTTTAAAGGGTAGTGAAAATGTGGGTGAGCGCTTTGCGCAGGAAGCTCGGGCTGTTCATCAGGGCAAGGCCCCTATGCGTACGATTCACGGTCGCTGTACGCTTGAAGATGCCGAGGAACTTCTGGATGAAGGCATTAATGTTTTGCCTTTGCCCGAAGGTGTCGTGCACGAAAATAATTAATTGAGGACGTCTTAAAAATGGCTTTATTCGGTCAGCTGACAAAACCGGCAAAGGAGTTGCCGCTCATTGATGTGAGTAATCCAGATATTGTGATGGAGCTTCTTGAAGAGCTCGCCATTACGGTATCGACAAGCGAATGGATTAAAGCCAATGAACCCTACCATCCCGAAGCGGCTGATATTCATGATCAAGCCCAAGATGTTTATTCTGACCTCTTGGGTATTTTCCAAGGCAAGGTGCGTGATAAACGCGTTAACCGCAAAGTGCATTGGGCTGGCGATCCCCTACGTGAACACTTGTTGCGCCATGAAACAAAGGTAGAAGGGGATGTGATTGAATTTGCCCTTCAGCGTTTTTTACATGCTTTCTTGGAACACGCGCGCGCGCCGCAGGAAGGCCGTGAAAGCATTTCACGTAAAGAATACTATGCATTTATGAGCGGTTGGGCGCATTATTTTGCCGGCCTCGCTCCCGATGAAACCCCTCCCGTTGACAATGTAGAGGATGAGGAATAGACCATGGCTGATATGACCAAAGTAAAAAAGGGTATCCGTTTATTCTTAAACATTCTTTTTGTCATTGTGGTGGTAGCCGCTATTATTGTGGGCTGGGGCAAAGAAGTGGATGATCCGGACGCTTGGTTTCCGGAATGGGTCGAAGAAAAAGAAGAACCGGCTCAAGCGCCTGCCCAGGCAGAGCCCGACATCAAAAAAGAGGCTTCAAAACAATAGTCAATTTCGTTATTTAAAGCAAAAATACTAGGTACAGCAGTTTGACTTTCTGATCTTTAAAGTTTTATCAATATTAATTACCAGTTGTCAGAGTATTATATAACAGAGAAAGTATTCTCATTAAAGGCAGTTTCATTAAATTGATTTCGCTTAGAGGAAGTGTCAATCTTACTCTTTGATAAGACAACAAATTCCCCTATTGTATTAAAGATGAATAAAATCTAAATAAAACTATAAAGGGGGAGTATATGAAAGCATTATCATCACATCACACCTTCATTTCTATTGCACTTTCGTCGCTATTTATTAGTCCTTCAATTTTTGCAGAAGTTATTTTTGACAACCCTAAACAAGATTATGTCAGCCAGGCTGAGGATCTGATCGTTAATGGAGGAGAAAGTAAACTTAACTCAAAATCAGTTGATTTGGGGGGGGGAACAGCCTTCAAGTCATAATAAATTCTGCTAATCAATCCCAAGGTTATTCAGGCTCACTCTTTATTCGAACAGGAGACTTCACAGCCAAACGAATTGGTACTTATCTACAGACTACCCCGCAAAATTCAATCAACTACGAGACTTCTATAATTGCAAATGGAACAACAATTCTTGAAAGTATTGATATCAATTCTCAAAATCAGCATTCAAACATATCGCAGAAGTTTCACCTCTCGACAAATTTTTTGAATATCAACTCGAGTAACACTGTTGGGATCTCTCTGTCCGCAGGTCCTGAAGGGGAAAATCCCTTACCGAATCATCAGCTTGAGGCTAATATTTCAGCACAGTCTGTCAATATTCATTCTGAAGCTAAACAAGCATTGTATGTTGATGGAGTAGGTACTACCGCTAGCGCTACGTTAACTTTAACTGGTGAGGATATTGCCTTAAGTGGTGGACATTCTTATGGTTCTACTTATGCAGATAATATAGCTGTTTATGCGGCTCAGGCAGGCTCTATCACCATTAATGTGGCTTCGAGTTTAGATGTTCAAACAAAACAAATTGTTGATGCATCAGACAGTGCTTTCTGCGGAAATGTTGCTTTGTACGCAAAGACTGGACATATTGAAGTTAACGGTGATAAGAATTCATCTGTTTCAACAAATGGAGGATTAGTTGCTTTTGGTGAAAACGCCTTTGTAGGTATTTACAATTTGGATGGTTCCAAGACCGAAATCAATGGAAATATTAATGCGTTAGTTGGGGGTACGGTCAATATCAAAGCGGGTAACAATACCTTAATTAATTCCGAATCCATTTATGTACAAAATGGTCTAATTGATATTGACGTAACATCAGAGGACGGGGGCTCTATCGGTGGAATACGTGGAGCGTTAGGTGTTGAATACGGTGACTCAACTTATGGTAATAGTGACATTCGTGTGAAGCTATCAGGTACTTCGAATCATTTTATCGGTACATCTCAGATCATCGATGATAAAGATAACCCTCATTCTGCTCCAGAATTTAACCACATCAATTTAACTCTCGAGAACGGAGCAACATGGGATGTACAAACACTTGGTGAACAAAACAACTACGTCTCAGTATTAACTTTAAACAATGGTTTTTTGAATTTACGATATGGGGAGGATGGTTCGAGTTACAAAACTTTGGATATAAATACTCTATCTGGTAATGACGGTCTTATTTTGGTTAATGCAGAATTAACGGAAGACAAAGAGGTCAGCAACCGAGTAGAAATCCAAACTGCAAAGGCAGGTACACACCGCATTCATGTGGATTCTGCTTCTGGAACTGAACCCACTAAGTTAGAACAAGATGGGTATCTAGTGCGTGTAATCAATGACGAGGGAGCAACTTTTATCGCAGACAACAATAAGTTGGAATACGGTGTTTATTTCAAAGACTACTCTATCAAGAATAGGCTCAATGAAAACAATGAAACTGAATGGTTCCTGACCTTTGATCCGCAACCCGAGCCTGATTTAACGCCAAGCGGTGAAGCGGTTGTGGCCTTGGCCGGCATGGGCGCACAAAACGCCATGTATTTAAATCAGCTTTCCGACGTTAGAAAGCGTTTAGGTGAAATTAGAAATGGTGTAAAAGATGGGATATGGGCTTCGGTAGCCGCTCAAAAAGACCAAATTTCCGGATTCAGTTCAACTTCTTTTGAGCAGGAGGCCTATCGCTTCAATTTTGGCTTTGACCGAAGTATCGGACAATGGTTAGTCGGTGCAAATATCAAGGCTGTGACGGCCAATCAAGAAACGAAAAACACTGAATTTAAGGCCGATGGAGACGCCCATTCTGAGGGTATTAATCTATATGCGACTTGGTACAACGAAATAGGCTGCTATGCGGATTTGGTTTTGAGCTTAGATCGTTACCATCAAGAAATTGAAAATCGTATGTTGAGTGGTACTAAGGTTAAAGGTAGTTACCATAATTTAGGTCTTGGTGTTTCTGTGGAAGGTGGACGTAAATTTAGTCTAGGTGGTGATAAGTCATGGTTTATCGAACCTCAAGCTCAATTATCGTATTACTGGATGAAAGGCGATGACTTCTCAATGAGTAATGCCATGGAAGTCAAACAAGAGGATTTTGACAGCCTTACTGGGCGTTTAGGTGTCGTGGCTGGTAAAGATTTCATTGATTCCCTTGGCAACAACAAAGGACAGTTGTACGCTCGCTTAGGTGTGAATCATGAATTCTTAGGAGATCAGGCAATAAGAGTCAACAACATTCGATTTAGTGATGATCTCCTCGGCACCCGGGTGTATTACGGTCTAGCTGGTGAATGGAGTCCATACGAAAATATCAAACTATTTGGTTATGTAGAAAGAGAGAATGGATCTGATTACACAAAAGAAATTGAAATAAGCGCTGGGATCAAATATACCTTCTGATGATATAAAAAAGTGCTCCCGGTTATTTGCCGGGAGCGTTGCACACTCCAAATTGAATGACAATCTTTTTGGTTGAGAGCCAAATTCTGTATATTTTTTCTAACGGCTAATTTCACCACTTTTAGAATGAATAACATTGATCAGTTTTCTCACAGCATATGAAGTGTGAAAGGGGCGTTGAGTCTTTGCGAACTTTTGCGCCCCCCATCTGAGGCTAGATGTTAATAATTGGTAATAAAGGTTTTTGACCTTCCGCCCCCACTAATGTACAAGCGGCCAATAAGACTAACTGGGGTCCCTGGTGGATGTCTTGAGCCACGAAGTATTCATCCAAAGAGTGAAATTTTTCGGATAATCCGCCCGAACCCAAACAGGCTGAAGGAATATTCTTGCTGATGGGGGCATTGGCATCGGTCGCTGACGGGCAAAATTGCGTCAATTCAATCCCCAAAAGTTTTTGTGCGCAAAGAGCCGTTTGTATAACGGGGCAATCATCAGGACGGGCTCCGGCCGGTCGATCGCCGATTTGTGTTTTAGTGAGCTTGAGCATTCTTTCGGAATCGGTAATGCCCCAGCGTTTGTTTTCTTCAGCCACGCCTTCTTCAAAAGCTTGGAAGATCTGAGTCTCAAGCTTTAAGAGTTCATCGTTAGAAATACTTCTGATATCAACATCAACTTCACAGTATGGGGCGATAGTGTTTACAGACGTGCCGCCCTTAATTGTTCCGATATTGAAGGAGGTGTAGGGCTCGCTCGGCGGCGTTAACTGATCAATCAGGTGGCCTGCGTGGCACATGGCATGAATGGCGCTCGGGATTTTCCCAAAGTCCATGAAACTGTGACCGCCGGGACCGCTAATGCCAACGCGCCAACGGTGGCAGCCTACGCCGCCCATCACAACGACGCCGGCCGTAAAGGAATCGATGGCAATATAGCCGTCAATGTGTCTGTCGCCATTGCAAATAAATTTGGCTCCACGAATATCGCCGTTGCCTTCTTCTCCCACGGTGCCTACAAAAATGATGTCACCTTGTGTTTGAATATCGGCTTCGTTAAAGCAGCGAATCAACTGCAGCAAGGCACGAACACCGCTGGTGTTGTCTCCGATACCCGGGGCGTAGTACGTATCACCTTCGCGGCGAACCATGACATCCGTGCCCTCCGGAAAGACCGTATCCATATGCGCGTCAATAACCAATACCGGACCGTTGCCACTGCCTTTGCGTACACCCACCACATTGCCGATGGCGTCAATGGAGACATCCGTCAAACCATATGCTTTCATGCGGCGAGCGATCTCTTGAGCTCTTTTTTCTTCGTGGAAAGTTGGTGAAGGGATTTCACAAATCTCCACTTGCTCGGCCATTGCCTGATCCGTTTGCTTTTGGGCAATATCCAAAGCTTTTTGAATCTTTGGAAGCTCTTTTAGGCTTTGCATGGCAGAGAAAACAGTTGGGTCAATGGCAGGAATGTCAGGATGAAGACTGTCGGACATGATCGTTCCTTGAGGAAATTGTTGATGTTACTTAATTTAGCACCATCGCTAAAAAAGAAACAGGTTGATACTTCGTCTAAGCATCAACCTGTGTTTGCCATCTATTTTGTTCCGCAGGCGCGCTCATTGAGCTGCCACATATCAAGCGGACGGTAGGCTTCGATTCGCTTTTTCTCCGCTTCAGTTGCTTCACGCATCTTTGTGTAGTCGGTTAAAAAGTCGGTTTTATTATCAGCACATGGGTAAGAGAGGAGGGGACGTTTCAAAGTGTAGACACCTTTTTCATCCATCCACAAAGAAATGTTATAGCCAAATGCTCTTTGGGGATCGTCAACAGCGGCCAAAAGGTTTCGTCCGCCCACGGTGCGGTACCTGGCATCCGAAAGACTTAGGGCGTAAAGCGTCGGAAAAATGTCTTTGTGTGATCCCACACGTTTTTCATCAAAATGAATGTCAACGGCCTTTTTAACGTCATCAGATGCCCAAATGTAGAAGGGGACGGCAACATCCTTGAAGGGGCCGTCGGTCACGATAGGCTTCATGCCGAGCATCCTATGGTCGGCCGTGGCTCCAATCACCATCGCTCGATTTTTGATGGATTTAAGAGCAGAAATAGTTTGCCCCAATGCATCGGCACTTGACTGATAAGTTTGCATAATGGTCAGAAGCGATTGAGCGTAATCGTCGTGGTTGTAATGACGATTAATCACTTCTGGCACCGTGATGGGTTTGGGAGTATAGCCTTCTGGAACATGGTAGGGCGGATGGTTGGAGGTGGAAAGCACCACCATGAAAACGGGCTTATCGGATTTCTTTATCAAATCCTCAGCGAACTTGAAAGCATAGTGGTCGGCTACGCCCCACTCGGTTGTTGAGGATAAACCGAAGGCGTCCATCAGGTGGGTTTGATCATAGACTTCATCAACATGCTGCAGGGGCAGATACTCGTCCATGTTTTCCCATGCTGTTGTACCGGATGTGACAAAAACAGTTCGGTAGCCCGCTTTTTTATAAACCTCAAAAGGCGTGCCGGGCAGGGGAACATTTCGAATTGAGGAAGTGCTCACCTGAGAGACCGGACTTAAGAATAGGAGCTGAGCGACCGATTGAATGGTGTGCAGATCGGCTGACGTAAAACGTTCAAAAACGTAGTCAGACTTAAAATGAGGACGAAGGGCACCCATCAAATCCACTTTGCCTGGCTCGTCATAACTCATCATGTTAAAACCCATGCTTTCCATGATGAAGAAAGCAACGTGAGGCTTGATCTGGGCCAATTGAGTGTTAACCGGTGTTGATTGAGTCAGGGAACCGATCTGAGCGGCCTGCATGAGTTTTTCACCGCGCTTGAGTGAAGCCGGTTCAAATTTCATGGAGTGTTTACGATCCTGCGCCGCATAGTAGAGCGCCATCGGGGCATTTAAGACCAACTCATTGATTTGTTTGACGACCGAGACCTGAGCATTATTGCGTCTTAAGGGATAGCGTGAAGTCAGGGATCCCCGGGCAAGGAACACAAAGGCAATGACGCCGACCACGATAAGCGCAATGGCCTTAATCGCTGAAAGCGTATCCCAAAGGGCAGAGGCGCTTAACTGAACAAAGATTTTTTTCCACAACCAGAAAAGAAAAGCAGTGGCCGCAATAACGCCGATCGAATTGGAGATGATCGGATAATCCTGCCACACCGTGGTCATGACGGCCTGAGGCTCTTCGTGTAGGAAGTTGAAAACGAAGATGTCGATAGCGGTTTGAAATGTCTGGATGTAGTGGAAGTTACAGACCGAGAGCAAAACGACAGCGAAGAAGGCAAAGACGCTCCAGATCGTCAAAAACTTAATTAAAAGCCTCCAGGTTGCCTTGAAATAGAAAAGAAACAGGCAAGCCAGAAGGGGAATAATGGCCAAAATGGCCCCGCTTCGGGCATCAAAACGCAAGCCCAAATACCGCATTCTCCAAACATCATCACTTTGGATCATCTCTGCGGGGACTTCTCTGACGACAATCAGCCAGAAGTAAAGTTCTCGGATAGCCGCCATAAAAACAATGGCAAGGCCCACCAAGACAAAACATTGACATAAAAGCAATAAAAATCGTCCTAGAGGAGAGTCAGGACGATGTATTTTTGGGAAAAAGCTCATTTTTCGGTCAAAGTCTATTGTTTTCGACATTTTAGCGAAAAGGCTTTTTAGACGAGGGATTATCAAAGCTTGGTTACAAAAAGGCGCCGTGATTTTTACGGCGCCGTTAAAAGGTGATTATTTGGCAGTGTCGCCCAGCATTGCGTGAGAATCTGAATAATGGATACTCATCGGAGCATTCATCACAATATAGTTCACCATCGGGATTTTGCTGATTTTGGCTTGAGCCGCTGTGAGGGGATCCATGGAGGTGACGCTCGTTTGAGCGGAAGTCCACACCAAACCGAAAAAGCAACACAGGCAAATGAGCCAATTAATCATGTTCACGTGACTCCACAATCCCGAGGTGCTGAAAATTGTCGTCAGTCGATGCCAGAGGCCTAAAAATAAACCCGTGACAAAGAGGGTCATGACCGTATCAAAGAAAATCGGGTAGGAACTTGAATAAGCCGCAAGGTTGGCAAACGGAGCGTTGAAAAAGAGATCGACCTGAGCGGCGTTAAGCGGCAAGCCGGTAGCCCCCAAAACATGGATATTGGCGCAGGTGCTTGCCATCAGCCAAGCTGCGCTCAAAGTTACCCAAACACCAATGATCTTCAAGCACAGTCTGAAAAAGGCGGGTCCCAAGGCACCCAAAAGCGAGACCACGATACCCGGCAGCATCAGATAGTAGGCAAGCTTCGCATCGTATCGAAGTCCAACCATCCAAATGTCGATGTATTCATCTTTAACCACGACTTTATCCAAAGCGGTTTGTGTGATAAAGACATCCATGTAAAGTTCGCGGAAAACAAAATTGAGCGCGCAAATCAGTAAGGCAAAAACAGCCAGACTCATGAAAAGCACGAGCACGCGCGCAAAGGGATGCTCCGGGCATTGAACGGGAGCAAGGGCCTTGATCGTACGTTGTTGTTTCATTTTCTTATATAAAATCAAATAAATAGGGTATTTATTAAACCACTGCTTCAATAGCTTCGGATAGTTCGAGCCATCGAGCTTCAAGCGCTTCGACTTCAACGCTCAGCTCTCCTCGGCGCTTGAGTGCAGCGGCCACTTCATCCTGATCGCCTTGAGTGTAAAAGCCACTGTCGGCAAGCTTTGTATCCAAAGCTTTAAGTTCTGATGAAAGCGGCTCCAACTTCTTTTCAACTTGTGCCAGTTCTTTTTGTAAAGGTTTCTTTAAATTGGCAATGCGTTGACGCTCAAGCGCGGCCTGTTGTCTGGCTTCTCGCTTGTTGGGCGAGGAGGATGTCGCCTCACTTTTGGCTTTTTCAGCTGAAAGGGAAGCTTTGCGTGTTTCAAGAACGAGCTTGGCGTAATCATCAAGATCCCCGTCAAACTCACTGACTTTACCCTCATGAACCAGCATCAGTCGTTCAGTCGTGGCAGCTAAAAGGTGTCTGTCGTGGGAAACGAGCAGTACAGAGCCCTCAAAAGAGGAAAGCGCCATCGTTAACGCTTCGCGCGTTTGCATATCCAAGTGATTGGTCGGTTCGTCAAGCACGATCAGGTTCGGTTTATCCCAGGCCAAAAGGGCCAAGGCCAGACGGGCTTTTTCTCCTCCTGAGAACGGTTTAACCAGTGCGTTAACCATCTCACCGCTGAATTTAAACCGTCCAAGGAAGTCGCGCAGAACCTGTTCTCGTTCATCGGGCGCCTTGCGGCGAAGATGTTGAAGCGGTGTCTCGTCGCCTCGCAATTGCTCAAGCTGATGTTGTGCAAAGTAGCCGATTTGAAGCCCCTGACCGAAGCGGAATTCGCCCGCCATCGGGACGAGTTCCTTGCAAATCCCTTTGATTAAGGTGGATTTACCGGCTCCATTGACACCCAATACGCCGATTCGCTCACCGGCGCGGATAGAAAATTTCACGTTATGCAAAATTTCCTTATCTCCATAACCGAGAGCGACGGATTGGGCTTCAACCAAATGCTCCGGCAGGCGTTCAGGCTTTAAGAATTCAAAACGCCATTCACGGGTGGCTCGCACCGGTTCGACCGCCTTTAAGCGCTCGAGCATTTTGATGCGGGATTGCGCTTGGCGGGCCTTCGTCGCTTTATAGCGGAATCGGTCAATAAAACTTTGAAGGTGGGCGCTTTCGCGTTCGTAGGCTTTAGCGGCAGCGTCCTGTGCGCGAAGTCTTTCCACGCGCAAAGCTTCAAAGGCACTGTAGTTACCGGCGTAGCGGCGAATCGTGTTGTCTTCAATGCTCCAGATGGTGTTAACGGAGCGATCCAGGAACTCGCGGTCGTGGCTGATGATAACCGTGGTCGCATGCTGGCGTTTTAACCACGCTTCAAGCCAAATGACACTATCTAAGTCCAGGTGGTTAGTCGGTTCGTCAAGAAGCAAAAGCTCAGCAGGACACATGAGCGCACGCGCCAAAGCCAAACGGTTTCGCCAACCGCCGGAGAAATCCTTGACGTGATGCGAGGTCATCTCTTCGGTAAAACCTAAGCCGTGCAGGATGATTTTAGCTTGCGCCGTGATCGCGCCTTCATTGAGTTCGGCCAAGGTTGCATGAGCGCTGGCAACACTCATATCATCTTGCGCTTCAGACAAAGCTTTTTTGGCTGCCATCAGGGGAGCATGGCCAGAGAGTACCCAGTCAATCGCGACTTCATCGACCGTGTCAATGTCTTGAGCAACGTGACCGATGTTTTCAAGAGCAGGTGCACTGATCTCGCCCGCTTCAAGGGGGACTTCGCCTAAAATCGCAGCGAGCAGACTCGATTTTCCGCAGCCGTTTTCGCCCACGAGACCGATTCTTTCGCCGGGATTGGCCAAAAGTGTGGCGTGCGAATACAGCACTCGCACGCCTCGCATGAGACTGACGTCTTGAAGTCTAAGCATTACGGAAGTTCATCCTTTCGCAAAAGATAGACCATCGCATCTTCATTTTCAGTGGCTAACCATGTAAAGGGCACTTTGGGATAAGCCGCTTCACAGGCGTCTTTTCCATCACCCACTTCAACCACCATGACACCGCGGTTCGTGAGATGAGCTTTTGAATCCGTCATCAGGCGGCGCACGATATCCAGGCCGTCGTCTCCAGCTCCTAAAGCTAAAGCCGGTTCGTGACGGTATTCACCGGGGAGGTTGTCCATCGCCTCTTGGGTGACATACGGAGGATTGCTGATGATCACGTCGTACTGACGGTCACCCAATTCATTGAAAAGATCGCTCTTAATGAGTTCAATTCGATCCTGCATGCCATAGCGTTCAACATTGATTTTGGCCACATCGAGCGCGTCCTGACTGATATCCACGCAGTCAACCTTGGCATTGGGGAAGACTTCGGCCGCGATAATACCCAAGCAACCCGAGCCCGTGCACAAATCAAGCACGCGCGTAACGTTTTCAGGATTAGAAACCCAAGGCGCCAATTCGTCTTTTAAAAGTTCGGCAATGTAGGAGCGGGGAATAATCACGCGTTCATCACAGTAGAAGGGATGGTCAATTAACCAAGCTTCTTGCAAAAGGTAAGGTGTCGGGATTTTTTCAACAGCACGCTTTTCGATGCGCTCCAAAAGCATCTTGAGCTCCGCGTTGGAAACGCGGGCGTCCCAGAAGCGATCCGAGTCCTCGAAATTAAGCTTTAATGAACGCAACACCAAGAAGTAGGCTTCCTCGTATGTATCGGCGCAACCATGACCGCAGAAGATATTATTAATCTCAAATTGTGTCATCGCATAGCGGATGACATCACGGATGGTTTGTAGTCGGCATTGATGAACGTCGTTATCGGTAATCATAAAAATTCTTTTAAAAATCAAGCTTCAAAACAGGGTCCTATTTTAACCCAGAACGCTCGTGGAGGGGAGCGTGAAAAGAAATTCAAAAATTCTGAAATATTGCCCAATCAGAAGCGTTTCTTTTCAGTTTCGGTCGGTTTTCTTTTGATCAAAATGAAACTGAGCACGATGATGAGCCACATGACGGCAATCCATAGGCAAAATCCGTTTGCAATGGTTGTCATGGAAACGTCTTTAGCCAATTGACCAATTGAAAAATTCGGAATGCCGGATCCCACGTAGGCTCCTAAATATAAGGCAGAAATAAGACCGGCTCGCTCACGTAACGTGGCATCCATGAGTAATAGTTTTAATCCGCTGCAGCAGGTGCCGCCTTGCGCAGCGCCGCAAATTACGACAAAAATCATAAATAGTGCAGGGGACTGCATATCAAGCGTTAGAAAAACGCCTCCCGCTCCAAAGAGAAAACCAGTGCTCATGAGCAAAAGTGTTTTACTCGGATTAAAGCGTCCGCTTATCAATCCGAAAACAGCGATCGGAATAATTAAAAGCAAGTACGTGATCGCTGCGAGTAAGACGCTGCTTTCTCCAAATACGAGTTGAGCAAATTGAGCGGAGAATCCTTGAAAGAAACTGCTCACACCCCATGTGCCAATAAAGGCGGTGATGCTCAAAATGAAGAGCCGTCTTAAGCGGGTGGGAATCGCGATTTTGGGAATAAGCACTTGGCCGATGCTTTCGGTTCCCAATCGCATGGTTTCGGTACCCAGGACAGATAAGACAATGCAGAAAACGAGCAAAGCCACACAGGCATCAAAAAGAAGTGTCGGATTGAGGACGTTGTATTCAATGATGAGTCCCGTGAGAAGTGTTCCGAGCGATAGGCCAATGTTGGGGCCGGCTGAAGTCATGGCTGTGCCTAACCATGCTCGGGCTGGTGGTGCTGTATCTACGACCCAGGACATGCAAGCGCTGGTTGCCAGTCCGCAAGAAAGTCCCTGAAGAAAGCGGCCAATATAAAGATCGCTTGCCGATTGTCCGACAGAAAATAAGTAACAGGCAATAGCGCCGAATCCAAGCGCCGCGATGACAACAGGCTTTCTGCCTAAAAAATTGGAAAGACGAGCAAAAAGGATAAGCGTGAGAACGCAGCCGGCGAAGTAACTTACAACGCTCATGGCCACTTCTGAAGAGGATAGCTGCAGCTCGTTGACCCAGTAGGCCATCATCGGGATGGCGGTTGCGGCCGTGACAAAACAAGTGATTAAACAAAAAGCGGCCACGAAAAAAGAAAAGCCACGCCTTTTAATGGCGTCGCCCTCCGGATGCGCAAGTGATTTCTTTTCAAATTCAATGGCCATGGATAATGACGATTTGGAATCGAAGCAATCCGATAAAAGCAAAAGCCCGATGGTTAATCATTGAGCCATTAAGTGACAGAGAATTATGTCACATTCAATTGGTATTGGAATTAGTATGAGAAGTTAATCCAATAATTGAAAATGCGAAGAAAAACCTTTAAAAACACAATCGGCAAGTTTTTAGGCTTGCCGATTGATACTTAAAAAAGTGAAACGATTAGAAGAGGTAATTAACCCGTCCGGACACAAGCCAAGTGTCAATCGTTTCACCGCCGGCGGTTCGCTCCACATCAACTTGGAAGGACATATTGTCTTTCCAGTTCAAGTAGCCACCGACACCGAACGTGGACCACGTGTCCTTGTTACCCCAAGTGACATTGACCTTATCGCTAAGATCGCTAAATTGAGCGTCTTGACCATCCGTGAACTGATGCAAAACATCAGCGCGGGCGTAAAGTTCACCGACATAATCGGAGGACTCAAACGTCTTACCGGTTCTGAGACCAACACGCCCAATGACACTGATATCGCTATCGGCATCAACCTTCATGTTGCGTTCTGTGCGGTAGTTGTAGTCACCGAGGTAGGCCACTTGCAATTGCACTTGAGGCTCAATGAAGACATTGTGTTCGTCTTTAAAGTTATAGCCGTATTCTGCAGAAAGAGCCGCATACTTTTGATCAAATGAACCGCTTGTTGTGAGCGCTCCGGACTGGTTGGTCACGTCAAACTCATTATCCACTTGGCCGAAACGAGCAACAAAGTCCAGGTAGTGAGAGCCAAACGTTAAGGTGTCGTAAACAGAAGCCTCATAACGCTTAAGGTCCCCGGAACCCTTTAAGTCATTGAGGTCCGATTCTCCGTCCGTGTAGGCAAAGCTAAAGCCCAAGCGATTATCAACTGAGATTGCCTTTTCATAGCCGACATAAACGGTGGTTAAGTCAGCGTTATAGAGATGCTCAGCGCCGGCTTCACCATATTGGATTCGGGCCCACAAACCGTCCTTTTCCTCATTTTGGAAGACTGCATTTTGCAGACGACGGTCGCGACGGTCCATGTTAACGGCTAAATCATAGCTTGCATAGCCGGCAGAGCGCATGCCAATGGAGGCGGCTGATTCTTTTGTCAAAAGACGTTTAATGTACCAATGAGTGCCGCCATTGTAGTCTACGATATTAAAATCATCGAAATCTTTGTAAATACCTACTAATTCTTCATTAATCTTATCGATTAACCCTTTATCATTATCTTCATCAATTGTTATTGTTTCATGGCCGATAATCAGCTCATAATCGAATAAGGAATTGCCGTAAATATTTTGTTTGTCAGCAAAGGAAACATTATCAGCATCTTTTGCAGTCAAGGCAAAAGTCAAACGGTTTGTATCTGAAACTGAAGTTAGATCTTCGGGGCGATAGGGTTCAATGAAATGTTGTCCAGGCTCCGACGACTCAATGAAGATCATATCACTTTGAGATGGTTCGTCAGAGTTAGATGGTTCATCAGATTTCAAATCTAGTCGGAAAATACCACCGTTTCCTTTGAGTTTACCGATACGGACATAGTCATGCTCAATGTTTTTTACATCTGACCATTTGTCTGTTAAGCCAACCTCCTCCCACGTTCTTTGAATATCCTCATCATATAAATTGATAATGCCTCCGTTTAGCGTAATAGCACTTATGCGTTTGGGAGTAGATTCAAAAACAGCCGTAGCATCAACCTTAACACCAGGCATAGTAACACTTTGGCTTTCATTTAGGATTTGTCTGTCGCCGAAATAAGTCCATTGAGCGCCATTTTCAAATATTAAATCAACTGAATCGGTAACTTCTGTTTTTCCCGATATTCCCAATACAGTCAAGATACCCGTTATTTTCGGGTCGAGATCATCTTTATTTAAATCTTCTAAAATTTCTTTGTTAACAATAAGATCAACGTAATCCAGTTTAAGAAGTTTTTTAATATCAGCCGTATCTTTTAATTCCATTGAGATAGGTAAGTTATTTACTGATACTGAAATATCAATCTTCTTGAAATTTTGGAAAGTTTGTTCATCCCCGAACCAGTACGAATCAGAGCCTGAAAAAGTACCACTTACTTTTGAACCTTTGGTTCCAAAGTCAGTGTCGAGCGTGTCGATGTTTCCAACTAATTGATTCCGCTTGGAAATTAATTTAACCTCAGCTCCATTCTTTGCAGAGATTAAATCTGGTTTTTTAGCTAATGCCCAAGCCTTAGTAACTGTATTTTTGTTGCCAATTTTTATGAGTGAATTTTTCTCATCTGCCCAAAAAACATTGTTTCCGATCCCGTCTGCTTGTTCTTTTGGGTGTATGGCGGTTATATTCACATTCCCATTCAATGTTAATTCTCCTCCACCAACCACCCGGAAAAGGTAAGTCCCCTCATCGTATGAAGGGATAAACGCGTCAGCAACTGATTCTACTTTTGTATCACCAATCACTGTTAAAGATTGATTCTTCTCGATACTAAAGGTGAACTGTGAATTTTCAATATTTGGTTGAATTGAAGCTTCTATCCCGTCAACAGTCTGATGAGGTTCATCTAAGCGATATTCACCTTTACCCTCTAGGTGAATAACTCCTGCGCTGCTTAAAGAAGTTGTAAAAATTAGAGATACAGCAAACGCAACTTTGGAAAAAATGAGTTGATTAAAGTGTTCATTTATTAGATTTGAGCAATTTTTCTGGGGGGGGGGCATATCGCATAATTATTCCTCTCTATAACTGAAAAAATTGAGTCCTGAAATTTTCTCAAAACAGAAAATAACGATCAAGAAAATTGATATTTAGTATTAACCCCTAATAATTTAGCATTACCACTCGATAACATTTTGATTTTTAATAAAAAAATAAATATGTTTGTTCGATAGAAAAAAGTCGACCATTTTAAATTTTGATTAAACGCAAAATAGGCGACTTTCAACCGAAAATCGCCTATTAGTAAAAATTACGAAATGGCTATCTAGAGAACAGAAGCAAAACTTCTAGCCACGTACTTCACATTCTTTTCATTTAACCCGCAAACGCAGATCCGTCCGTTTCTCACCGCGTAAATTCCAAATTCATTTGCCAGCTGGTCAACTTGCTTAGGCGTTAGTCCCGTAAACGAGAACATACCGGCTTGTTGCGTCACAAATGAGAAATCTCTTTTGGCACCAATAGCTTTCATTTCATCAGCTAAAGCTTGGCGCATCGCAAGAATGCGGTTTCGCATGCCGGCCAGTTCTGATTCCCAACGCCTAAACTTTTCCGGATCAGTCAGGACGCTTTCCACAATGCGACCTCCGAACGTTGGCGGATTGGAGTAATTCGCCCGTGCGCAGGTTTTAAGATGAGTGGTGACCCGTTGGGCTTCGTCTTCGGATTGCGTCACAACCGTCAAAGCGCCGATTCTTTCTCCATAAAGATTAAAGGATTTAGAAAAGGAGGAAGCCGCCAAGAAATTCAATCCAGACTCTGCAAAAAGGCGGATGGTTTGAGCATCCTCGTCCAATCCCTTTTTGAATCCCTGGTAGGCCATGTCCAAAAACGGAATCAGGTGACAGGTGCGGCAAATGTCTATGACTTCCATCCATTGATCAACAGACAAGTCATAGCCAGTTGGATTGTGGCAGCAGGCATGCAAAATAACGAGCGTTTTTTCAGGTAATGCCTTTAAGTCTTCAGCCATTGCGCAAAAGTCGACGCTATTGCTTGATGCATCGTAATAGCGATACCCCGTCACAGAATAACCAGCTAGGCGAAGGATGTCATTATGGTTGGTCCAGGTGGGCTTTGAAGTCGCGCCGACATTAAGACCGCAGGCCCAATGCATTAAATCAACGCCGAGTTTAAGGGCTCCGGTGCCACCCAACGTTTGCACGGTGCAGGCTCGTTTGGAGGAAACAATTTCACTATCTTTCCCGAAAATCAGTTCTTGAACCAATTGGTCGTAGAGAGGAAGCCCTGTTTGAGGAATGTAAGTGTGGGGGCGGTGTTCTGCGGCAATGGCCAGTTCAGCTTCACGGACGACATCAAGAACCGGCGTGACACCGTTTTCATCCAAATACATTCCGACCCCAAGATTGACCTTACAGTCGCGGGGATCGGCAAGAAACTTACCTGTAAGACTCAAGATGGGGTCATCGGGAACTGCGGTCACCGTCGAAAAAATGGATTCATTCATCGGCATTCCTTTCATAAAAGTTTACTTTCTCCAATATAAATTAGGCTTGTGAAGTGCGTGATAGAATTTTCTAAGTAAAAAGCGGTAATTAAGGTTGAAAATTTATCGTTATCTACGTGCTTTTCACTAATGAAGATAAGAATTGAACCCTGAATAGACAAAAAAGGCGAAGCCTTGATGACTTCGCCCGGGCACAAAACGTAAACTAGTTTTGTGTTTACTTTTTCATGGCTTCAATAGCTTTTTTCACGCTTTCTTGTGTCGGACGGAAAGCCGTGAGGCGCTGTTGAATAATAGCCGGGGCTTGGGCAATCATGGTGTTGTAGCGATAGCCGCCCTTGACCAGCGTCTTTAAAACATTCGCAAAGTCAAAATAGCAGTCTTCGCGCTTGACTTTCGCGGAGTGTTGCAAGCCCATGAAGTCAGTCCAGGTCACTGTGTAAACCACACCCTTGTCGCTCACATCGCAGTGCGTGACAGCCACAGCGTCACAAACCCAAACGTTCGGTTCCTGTTGTTGGACGTTTTGTTCTTTTTGGGGTTCTTTCTTATCCATTTTTAACCTCATGATTGATAGAAAAGTTTAAGAAGCAGCGGCCTCGCGAGCTTTATTCGCCGCTTCCGTCCGTTTAGTGTAAATAGTAGCGCAAACGCCGGAAATAATAATCATGGCCATGCCGACTAAGCCCAACATGGTGACCGTTTCACTAAAGAGGGCGAAACTGACAAGAGCCGAGAAGGGAATGGCGGAAAAGCCAAGGCAGGAACTCAAGAGCATGTTGCCGTAAGCGTAAGAGCGGGTGGTGCAGATTTGGCCCAGGGTAGCGCAGATGCCCATGCCGACCAAATAGGCGCCGGACTCCAGCGTCGGCATATGCATGCCGTTTTCAAAAATGTAGCTTCCCAATACGCCGAAGACCGCGCCGAACATGGAAAAGTAAAACACGATGCGCCAGGAGGGCTCCTTGAGATTCCCCAATTCTTTAATTTGCCAGTAAACAACCAAGTCGATGAAGGCAACAAAAAGACAAATCAAAGCGGGGATGAGGTAGCCCTCATCAAAGGTGGGCTGAAGCACGGTGGAGACACCAGCGAAGCCAAAAAGGATAGCCAGAATAACACCCCAGGGGGCTGATTCCTTTTTAATAAAAGCCAGAATGATGAAATTAGCCGCCATAAATAGCGGGGTGGTGTAGATCAAGGTCATGTTGGTGCCAAGCGGCATTTCGCCGATAGTGAAGAACCACAGACCGACAGAAATAGTGCCTAAGACTGCGCGTTTGATGTGTCCGCCTAAATGTTCCGTACGAAGCGACAGGCCCTGTGAGCGCACAAACATGGAAATGGTGACAATGCCGATGAGCGACCGGTAGAACACGAGTTCAAGGGATCCGAAATGGCCGCTGCAGAGTTTTACAAAAACCGCCATAAAGGAAAAACAGGCGGCCGCCGCCAGCGCCCAAAGCGATTGTTTCATCATAAATAAAGAATCCTTTTCTTTTTTGCGCAGTTAAGTCCTGACATTGTATGCCTGTTATGTCTTTACCGAAAGGTAGTGTTTGCTCGGATGTTTTAGTTAGTTTCAGGCGGATTTCTTCTTTCAGCACAGAATAGCCTCTCTATAATTTTGGCTTCTTCGAAAAGAAAACAAAAAGAAAGGCAGGTCTTTCATGATCAGACAGTCGGCTCTTTTAGGACACAGTTGTGCGGCAGGCGCCAATATTATTTGGGGCATGATGGCGCCGATTGCCAAAGTGGTGATGGTCGGCGGCCTGGTGACGCCGCTTGTTTTAACCGACTTAAGAATTTTCGGGGCGGCGGTTTTGTTTTGGCTCGCGTCCTTTTTTGCACCGTATGAAAAGGTGGCTAAAGCGGACTTATTCAGACTTTTTTTGGCAAGCCTTTTCGCCATTATTTTTAATCAGGGCAGTTATGTTTTTGGCGTTGGTCTGACGACACCGGGTAACGCCACCATTCTGACTTCGACAATGCCCTTGTGGGCGATGGTGCTCGCCGCGATTGTCTTGAAAGATCCGATCACTTTGAAAAAGCTCGTTGGCATTTTGATGGGAGCTGTCGGTGCTTTGACGCTTATTATGTCCAAAACGGATGTCGCGGCTAATCCCGCCATCGAAAGTAATATTTGGGGCGATTTGCTTGTAGCCAGCGCCCAATTGAGTTTTGCTTTTTACGTTGTGCGCTTTAAAGATTTGGTGACTCGCTACAACTTATTTACAACGATGAAGTGGATGTTTACATTCGCCTCACTTTGCATTTTTCCGTTTTCATTTTCGTCATTAACCTCGACTCCTTGGTTTTCTCTTAGCCTAAACGAATGGCTAAGTGTCGCCTATGTGGTCGTCGGCGGTACCTTTTTCTCTTACCTCTTAATTGTCGTAGGCCAGCGAAATCTAAAGCCTACCGTTGCAGCCATGTATAACTATGTACAGCCTGTTGTAGGGTGCTTAGCCGCTGTTGCGATGGGACTGGATTTTCTGTCATGGTCAAAGGCGTTTGCCGTTGTCTTTATTTTTGTCGGTGTTTATTTGGTTACTCACAGTGTTAGCGCGAAAGAGCAGGCTGCGATTCAGAAGAAACAATTGGAGGTTTTGGAAAGGCGCCAATCAAAATAAAATTAATATAATATTAGATTAATATTAGATTAATATTAGATAAATTCTATTAACATATTAAAGCTGTTTGTTTTCTAATTACTGTGAATAATCGGATTGACTTGAAAGTTTTGGTTAAGAAAGCACTGGAAAGAGGATAGTAAGTCACGAGTTTTTCCCGATCAGGAATATTTTGTTGTTCTGTCACAATTCTCCGATATACTGAAGAGGTAGGTAGAAAAATAAAACAGGCGTGATTGAAGGGACAAAAAGAAAAACGCTTAAATAACCATTTGTCGTGATTATTTAAGCGTTTTTGGTGCCCGGGATCGGACTCGAACCGATACGTCTCGCAACGCCAGCACCTGAAGCTGGTGCGTCTACCAATTTCGCCACCCGGGCTTATGGATCAGGCATAATGCCTGAAACAAGAATCGCAATTATATACGAAAGAGAAACGAAGTTGCCAAATTTAAAGAAAACCCCGCGTCCTAAAATCGTTAAAGAAAAAAGAGCGTCTTCCAAGAAATCAAAAGGCTCTCAAGGACGAGTTAAAAATTACGTCATCACCGAGCTTGTCCAAAAGGCTGTTGAAATTCTTAATCAATCGGCAGCTGATCTGGATACCTCAGAACTCTATGTACTTTTATCCCGTCAATACAGAAAATTAAATGAAGGGCTTTTTGCTCAAGTGTTGGATCGCTTGATGGGAGATAGCCGTGTGCGGTTTGATTCCCAGAAAAAGTGTTTTACTCATAAAGCTAAAAAGGAACACACGGGGATTGTTGTATCGCCCGCGCAAAGCACACCTTACGTAGTCGATGATGATACAGGTGAGCGTTTTTCCATTGCTCAGGAGTCGGCCAAACTGTATTTGCCCGGTGACGCTGTGATTTTCCGCTCTGCGCACTCTGCCGAGCCTTGGGATGATCCTTGCCTTTACGCCAATGTCACTGAAGTTGTTGAGCATTCTATCGCCGAAATTGTGGGTGAAGTTAAAAAAACAACCTCTAAACACGGCAAGGTGACTTATCACTTTAAAAAATACGATCCGAGACTTTGCAATTTGAGTGTGAAGTTTTTAGATCCTGAAACGGTTTTAGAGTCTTGGGTTGATAAAAAGGCGATCGCCGTCATTGATCGTTACCCCTCTAAAGATGATCCTCGAGTCTACGTTCGCATGGATCGTGAACTTGAAGTGGACAGCGATGCGGATTTAGAAATTGAATTGGCCGTCCGTCAATTTAACCTTCCGCACGAATTTTCTCCGGCAACTGTTCTTGAAGCCGAAAAACTGCCTAATAAGGTATTAGCGAAAGACAGAGCCCGCCGGGTGGATTTGCGTGACGTTCCGTTTTGTACCATTGACGGTGAAGACGCGAGAGACTTTGACGATGCGGTGTACGCTCAGGCCGAAGGCAATGGCGCCTATCGATTGCTCGTGGCCATTGCCGACGTGAGCCACTACGTCAAGCCCAATTCAGATATCGACCGTGACGCCCAGCTCAGAAGCACCTCGGTTTACTTCCCGCGCCGAGTGATTCCGATGTTGCCTGAAAAGCTCTGCAATGGTCTTTGCTCATTAAATCCGGGAGTTGATCGCCTATCCATGGTTTGTGACATGGTCATTGATTCGCTCGGAACGGTGAAGGCTTATCAGTTCTATCCGGCCGTTATCCATTCTCACGCCCGTTTGACCTACACCAATGCATGGAAATACCTTTCTAACGAAGCTGTGACGGATGAAGAAGTGCCACAGGCGGTGAGAAAGGGTCTTGATACTTTATATGATCTCTATAAAGTTCTTCGACGGGCACGCAGTATCCGTGGGGCCATTGATTTTGCAACACAAGAAACATTGGTTAAGACCGATGAAAAGGGTGACATTATTGCCATCGTGGCTCGGGAATCAAACGATGCGCACCGACTGATCGAAGAGTGCATGCTAGCCGCCAATACCTGCGCGGCGGACTTTATCGGTCGCCATAAAAAGCTGAGTTTGTACCGTGTGCATGATTCACCCTCGGTGGATAAGCTTTTGGAATTGCGGCGTACGCTCTCTGGCTTCGGCCTAACGCTATTGGGTGGCAATAAGCCAACGGCAGCCGATTATGAAAAAGTGGTCGAAGCGGTTGAAGGTAAACCTTATAGTGACGTCATTCAAACGGCGCTTTTGCGCTCGATGCAACGCGCTGTTTATTCTCCAGACAATATCGGCCACTATGGCTTGGGTTACGAGGGCTACACGCACTTTACCTCGCCCATTCGACGCTATCCGGACCTTTTGGTTCATCGAACGATTCGAGGCATTCTCTCAAGGCGTACCTACAGACCGACAGTCTATCCGGGCAGTACCTCGGTGCTCAATAGCTTAAGCGGCATGAACCTTAAGCGCACACTATTGGCGATGCCGCAGCCTGAAAAAACAGAGGCGGTGGGAGCAACGGATCCGTCTCGCGGTGCCTGGGTGGAACTCGGCAAGATCACGAGCGCCTGTGAACGACGGGCCGATGATGCGAGCCGCGATGTCACCGCTTGGCTCAAGTGCCGCTACATGAAGACAATTGCTTCGGATAAGCAAAAATTTAAAGCCCGAATTACGGCGATTACTTCATTTGGTCTTTATGTGCAGCTTCAGGAAATCTTTGTTGAAGGCTTTGTGCATATTTCCAACATCGGCTTTGACTACTACGTCTACACACCGGAAGGCACCCTGCAGGGACAATCGTTCGGTGAAGTGTATGCCGTGGGTGACGTGGTAACGGTGAGTTTGATTGAAGTCGATGAAGATCGCAGACGGATTGATTTTCGTATCAGTCGGTCGCGTCATTGATTACAATGAGCAGGTTTGATTAATAAATTAATTTAATTTTTGTATGGCAAAGAACATTATTTTGGCTGGGTTCCACGCTGTAGGAGCTCGCCTGAGAAAAGATCCGGATTCAATCGTATGTGTGTATGTTGATCCGCAAAGACGCGACAAGCGCATGAGTCAGATGCGCGCTGAACTGGAAAGTTTGGGTGTGCGTGTCATGCAAGCCGGACACGACCGCTTAAACGGTATGGTTTCCGGAGACATTCCCCATCAGGGTATCGTGGCCATGGCCAAACCTTTGGAAGTGAGCCTGACATTTGATGAATTGATGGATGAGATTCGTCCGGACTCTCTCTTTTTAATTTTGGATGGCATTACGGATCCGAGAAATTTCGGAGCTTGTTTGCGCTCTGCGGATGCGGCCGGCGTTCATGCCGTGATCATTCCGAAAGACCGCTCGGCAACCGTAACGCCGGCGGCGGCAAAGGCGGCGGCAGGCGCCGCTGAAACGGTTCCTGTTGTGACCGTGACGAATTTGGCCAGTGCCATTGTCGAATTGCGCGATGCCGGTGTGACGGTGGTGGGCGCAGCAGGCGAAGCCACAAAGACAATTTATGACTTTGATCAGACCGGCGCTTTTGCTTGGGTGATGGGCGCCGAAGGCCCTGGCTTGCGTCAGTTAACACGCAAACGCTGTGACGATTTGGCCAAGATTCCTTTAACGGGTTCAGTGGAAAGTCTGAATGTCTCCGTTGCCACGGGTATCTGTCTTTTTGAAAGCGTGCGTCAACGTTATTTGAAAAACGGTCGATAATTTTTCCGTTTTCAGTGAGAGGGCAAGTTCTGATTGAGGAGCTTGCCTTTTTATTTGCCTAAAGTGTAGAGATATTTTCGATAAGCTCTAGAGCGCTTTTTGTTGAAGAGAGCATTTTCTGAACTCGAGCACGGTCACCAGCCGCAATTTGAGGTTCAAGCGTTTGTAAAAGCGCCGCGGCATTGGGGTTTTCAGTGCCTGAAAGATAAGAAGCAATCGCGTAAGCCGCTGTGATGTTGGCAGCAGTGCCGGCACCAAAACGGTAGAGGCTGGCTAAAAGCAAGAGAGCTTTTTCTTCGCCTTGAGCGGCTGCGCGTCTTGCCCAGGTGAAAGCTTCTTCATAAGAGGCGAGGGTTCCCTCGCCTGCCTGATAAAACAGCGCAAGTTGGTACTGAGCGGGTGCGAAGCCTGCAATGGCAGAAAGCCTGATCCAGCGAAAAGCTTCTTCTTCGTTTCGCTTAGGATAGTCCGGATGAATAAATAAGAGTCCGAATTCGTACTGTCCTTTAGGATCTCCGTTTACCGCTGCTTTTCTGAGCCACGTGGAAGCCTGCTGAAGATCAATCTCGCAGCCGGCGCCGTGAGCCAGCGCGTATCCCACCCGGTATTGACTTTTAACATGACCTTGGGCTCCGGCAAGCCTAAACCAGCGCAAAGCTTGGTAGTCATCTTTTTCGCCTGCAATGCCATCCATTAAGGCGCAACCCAGATCGTATTCAGCCTCGGCGTTACCGGAAATAGCCGCTTGGCGAAAAAGTTCCAGTGCGCGTTGAGCGTCGCGCGTGACCCCTTGGCCCTTCAAGTACATCACGCCCAAAAGGTGTTGACTGGCCGCGTGGTCTTTCTCGACGGCTTTTTTGAGCCACTTCAGGGCCGCGCGGTTGTTGGTTGATAGTGTTTGACCTTCCACCAATAATTTAGCGAGTTGGTACTGAGCGTCAGGGTTGCCTTCAGCGGCAGCCCGGGCGTAGTACTGCATGGCTTCTTTGGAAGCCAGAGGTGGGGAGAGCGCAACGCCGCCCAAAAGCCCGAGCACATAATTGGCTCTGGCGTTTCGGTTGACTTCGGCTTTTTTCGCTCGTGCAGCCATGGTGATGTCGGATTCTAAATAGCAGTGCCTAAAAGATGCAGGCCGATAACGTAAGTAATGGCCAAGGCATAGTAGGCCACCCAGCCGCCTACACCCCAGGTGATGCATTTGGCCCAGAATTTATGTTCGTAATCTTCGCCGTAGGTGTCGTTGACGTAACGCAATTGCTTAAGCCCATCCATAAAAGTCCAAACCAACCACAGTCCGACCATCAGAGCAAGCAGGACGTACTGGGTGTAGGGGATGCCGCGAAGCATCGGTTCGGCGAAAATATAGAGAACCATAATGAAAATCGTCGAACGCATAAAGCTAAATGAACGCACACTCATTTCTTCTTTGCCCATTGCGCGCCAATTCATCCCGCAGACGATGCCGCCGAAGACCGGTGTGAAAATAAAACTCAACAAGATGGCCCACATTGGGTTCCAAAGAGCAGGCGCGGGAGAAGGGGTATTTTTTTCAGACATCTTTTTTGCACACAGTTCTCAATCGAATTTTCGCATTGTATGACCGATAGATTAATTATTCCTTACAGCTTTATGACTAAGTGTCTAACTCTATTGTTTTTTTCCGGATGACTAGTAGAATCAGGGCAAATATTTAAGGTAACCATCATGCGTTTGTCTTTGTTGTTCGCAGCCTGTATGGGCGCTGCAGTTCTGACTCTTTCAGGTTGCGCGGGAACACCCGCCTCTGACGATTGGCACGGAGCCGGTCAGAAAAATCTTTGCTTAGTGGACAATCCTTCCGTACGTCCTCAAGCTTTTTTGACTTTGAGACGAGCCTTGATGGATAAGGGTTTAAAAGTTATTCGCGTCAAAAGCGATGATACGAAAACGCTTCTATCCTGCCCGCAAACGCTTCGCTACGAAGCTGTCTACGGCTCATCATGGAGTCATTCATCTCTTCGTTATGCCAAGTTGGAATTAACTGAAGTCGGCCGCCACAATAATGTCTATACCGTTCAATGGGACGAACGTAGTGGGAAACCAACGCTTTTAGATAAGGTTGACGACGCATCGGTTGAATTTCGTGAACTCGTGGATCGATTATTCCCCGGTGATATACCTTGGCGGTAATATTCTTTCATTACAAAATCAGTTTGTTATTTAATCTATTGGATTTAATGCCCCTTTAGGGGTAAGGAAAGTCCTAGTTCTCATTGTCATGAAAAAGGATGACAATAAAGGCGTGAGGATCAGAACGGAATTGTGGTTTTGGTGCTCACCGAGCGCTTGGTTCTTCGCTTACGGGTGCTCGAGCCGGGTGAAACGAGGGGGATGCGTTTGTCGCATCCGTTTCATCGGGTGGACGGAATCGTTTGAGGGAGATCGGTTTCGTTCGGGGAAAGCGCAGGCGATGAGCCTAGCTACCTTTCCAATTTAACTGCCCACTGTGGTCTGATCATCGCAGTGGGCTCTTTTTTTGCTGGCGGCACGAAAAGCTTAATGGTAAAGCGCTTACTTCGATCTGGTTATTCAAGAGAAGATGCTTTAGGCCTGATTATAGTTTCCAAGAAGCTCGAAAAAGTTTTATTTACTTGGATCCGATTTTAAGCCGTGGAGGATTTATCAAACAATAAGACAACAGTTATTACTTGTCAGCGATGTATTTTCGCCAACCACCGTATTGCGTAATTTCTTTTTGTCCAACAATAGACCAAGGCTCTCCCAACACTGCCAACACCTCTGAGCCATCGTTGAGTTTAACTTTACCGATACAAAGGCCGGCAGGTTCTTTTAACAAAATCGAGGCCAGTCCTTCGGAAGGAACAGCCCAAACCTCTAATTCTATTTCAGCTCCGTTTTGGTCTGTTTTGATCATTGCCGGATGGTCATCTCCGATGCTCCAGCAACGATAATGCTTTTCTGTTTTAGCCTCTTTCACAAACTCTGCGCCCGCTTCGATCATGTTTCCGTTAAGTTTCAGACCTCTCATGAGGGTGCCGTTTACCGCCAATAAGATTTTCTTATTCATTTACTTTTCCTATATTGAGAAAACCCGAAGGCTGTGCCTTCGGGTTTTAAACAGCATTATTGACCATTTGTCTTTTTCAAGGCTCCCACAAACACAGCCAATCCTAACGGCAAACTTTCCGTGTCCTGGATTTCAAAGTCTGATTTGTGGTGACCGTTGTGGTTGCATCCATAATAGAAGAAAACGGCCTTGCCGCCATGGGACTGTACTTTTTGTATTAAAAGCGAACAGTCTTCGCTGGAGGTGATTGTGTCGTAGTCAAACACACGATTAATTCCCGGCACTGCTGTTGCAACTTCTCGGATAAGGTCACACATTTCAGGATCAGACACGACGTTGGTCGCGCGTCCCATAATCTTGATATCACATCCGACTTCGTAACTCTCGGCGCTGCCTTTAATCATTTTTAAGGCACGCTCTTGCATGTACTTGCAGATTTCGTCATTGGCACCGCGTACTTCTAACTCCATCTTTGCATGCACAGGCACAACATTTCGTCCTTCGCCGGCATGCAGAGTGCCGATATTGACAGCTGTGTTTCCTTGACCATGACGGGCAATTCCCATGATTTGCATAGAGGCTGAGCAGGCGGCCATCAAGGCATTGCGTCCTTCTTGACCGGCAGCGCCGGCGTGAGCGGGTTTGCCGGTAAAGCCAACATTAATCTTGGTTGTCGAAAGGAAGCCTTTAGTAATAATGCCCAATTCGTGCAATTTGGGGTCCATACCGACGTGCCCGCCAATAAAGTAATCCACATCATCCAAAAGACCGGATTCAGCTATACCGCTTGCGCCTTTTGTCCCTTCTTCGGCGGGCTGAAAAACCAATTTAATCGTTCCTTTGAGACTATCGGCATGGTCTTTAATCCAGCGGGCAAAAGCCAGCCCCATGGCTGTATGACCATCATGTCCGCAGGCATGCATCAGGCCGGGGAATGTTGAATCGAATCCTCCCACATAAGCTTCGTTTGTTTCGTCATGATTTTCTTCAACGGCAATGCAATCCATGTCAAATCGAAAAGCCGTTACAGGACCATCGCGTCCGGTCTCCCAAATCGCCATACACCCGGTATAGCCTTGCATTTCATCTAAAAGCTTAGGATCCATACCCATTGACAAAGCCCTTTTTTGAGCCTTTTCAATGACGTCCTCTTCTCGGCCATAGGCGTATTCTTCGTTAAACAATGCTTTGCCGATAATAGTCTTAAAGCCTAATTCTCGTACACGCTTAATCACCAATTCCGACGTTAAAAATTCGGTCCAGGCAATTTCCGGGATCCGGTGTAGATAACGCCGTGTTTCAATCATTTCAGGAATATAAGCCGATAGATCATTCATGACACTTCTCCTTAGCGATCAGACATTAAGGAAATTATGACACTTATTGCGACCGTAGAAATAAGTAAACATAAGAATGGAAAACCATGCAAAATGCAGGGTTAATTAAAGTAGTCAATTCACTAATTTTTCAATAAGTTATCTGCATAAGTACAAAGAATGCCCAACACCGAGCGGTTCGTGAACCGAGTCGACTATGAGTCCCGCTTCGTCAATAATGCTTTTTAATTCGTCAGAAGAGAAAAATTTAGAGTTACCGTTGGCTAGGCAACTGAAATAAAGCGAGCAGCTTGCGACGCTCAAAGTCGCCGCGGCGTTTCGCTGCTTGTCAACTATTGGTTCCAAAATAGCGATAGGGCAAGCATACTTTCTCGATAATAAGCGGACACGCTTGAGAATGCTGACGGCTTGCGAATGACTGAAACAATCCAAAAACTGACTCATCCAAATCAAATCAATATCGGTATCAATGTGAAGGGAAGCTTCATCATTAAGCCAGTCAATCGGGTAATCATCGATTCGGTCCTGAAACGCTTTCAGTTCCGTGTTGGCGCGCATTAAGCTAATTTGTTGAGGCAAATCGACCAAACAGGCGCGGGCCTTAGTCCAATTCAAGAGAGCTTTATGGATAAATCGTCCGGTGTTGCCGCCGATATCCAAAAAATATCGGATTTCTCTGTTCTTCAAAAGATCGATGGCGGCCTGATCGGCGCTGTCTGAATGAAAATGATCAAAGGCAAACCAGGCTTTCTGAACTTCTTCGGGCAAGTCTTTTAAATGTGGGTAAATGGTGCTCCAAGAGGGATCAAATTCCTGAAGTCCACAAGGGCGCCCTGTTTTTAAAGCTTCTTTGGTATGACTTAGCGCTTTGTAATTGACATGATGGGTAAAATCAAAATTAACTTCCGTCATACGGTCATAAATTAAGCATTGACCAACCAAACTTAAGCTGTACTTTTGATTTTCTTTTTTTATAACTTTGGCTGTAAGCAGAATATCGGTCAAAATTTTGACTGCGTAGAGGGTAAGACCGCTTTTTTTCGCCAACTCTTCAATATTGAAGCCCGTGTCGCTTTGTCCCAAAGCGTCCAGTAAGCCGGTTTCTTTGGCGGCTGCCGTCGCCTGAAAAATAAATGGAGCAAAAGCGATTTTCTGAGCATCTTCGTATGCACTCAGAAGTTCTTTTTTGTGTTCATTTAAGGTCATAATCTAAGCTCCAAGGGGTCTCTCAGAACGTCGCGGATATGTCGGATTGTCGGATTGTCCGCTTTTCGGTGCAAACAACTCAGCATGACGGGCAGGCTATCTTTATTTATCACTTCTTCAGTAAATCCATAATCATTGAGATTGCTATTGCCCACTTTAATCTGACACTCGTGACGGCACCAAAAGCGGTAAAACTCTAGGGTTCTGTCAGAACTTTCCTTAATCGTTGTGATTGTTTGCTCATTGCCAAACCAATTGGCTAGTTGCAAGAAGTCTCTTTGAACCATCACTTCAGCATCGACCGCATGGGGAAAATGAGAAAAGGAGAGAGCGAAATACCGACCGCTGTGGGTCAAACTCGTATAAAAACGACCGTACTCTGTATCGATAGGGGGATGGGGTTGACCTATCGGGAAATCATCGAGGTGTCCGTCGACCTTTAAGGCCGCTAAAACTCTTTTATAGAAAAGGCGTGAGTAGAGGTACTGTGTGGCTCGGATAGGGCGGCAGAAACGTCGATAACGGGTAAGCTGCCGCATTGAGAGCTGATGAATCAGACTCTCATTGTTACTTTCAAGGGCAATCTCACAGAACCAGATAAGCATTTAGGCTCTAAAACGCTTAAAAATTAAAGAGGTGTTAATGCCACCGAAGGCAAAGTTATTGCTCATAACAGCCTCGCACGAAATGTTTCTGCCTTCGCCCATAATGTAGTCAAGCGCCGCGCAGTTCGGGTCGGGTTCGGTGAGATTAATTGTCGGGGCAAACCATCCTTCACGCATCATTTCAATGCTCATCCAGGCTTCGAGCGCGCCGCAGGCGCCCAGAGTATGCCCCATGTAGCTTTTGAGCGTTGAAACCGGGGTCTTGTCACCGAATACAGTTGCGGTGGCAAGGCTTTCAGCCCTGTCTCCCGATAACGTGGCCGTGCCGTGGGCGTTGATGTAACCGATATCTTCAGGTTTTAAGTTTGCATCGCGCAACGCTTCTGTCATGACTTCGGCCATTTTGATCGAATCGGGATTGGTGATGTGCTTGCCGTCTGAATTGGTGGAAAAACCGACAACTTCCGCGTAAATCGGCGCGTTGCGCTCGAGGGCGCTGTCAAGACTTTCCAGAATCAGTGTGCAGGCGCCTTCACCCAGAACCAGTCCATCCCTTTGCGCATCAAAGGGGCGGGGAGTCAGTTGGGGCTTATCGTTAAATTGGGTTGAAGTGGCAAAAAGGGTGTCAAAAATTGCTGTGTTAGCCACGGAACATTCTTCTGCGCCGCCGGCGATCATTGCCCTTTGGTAGCCGTTTTTGATGGTTTCGTAGGCGTAGCCTATAGCCTGGCTGCCCGATGTGCAGGCACTGGTGGTCGTAATGACACGACCGGTAATGGAGAAAAAGACGCCGATATTGACCGCGCAGGTGTGGGCCATAAACCGGACATAAGTCGTAGCGTTTAATTTACGAGTTGTCTTTTCTACCCCAAGCGCGGCAATTTCCATGAGTGAATGCGGGTCGCCGGCGCAAGAGCCGTAGGCAATTCCCATGCCGCCCTCATGAATCCAGTCGCAATCGATCAGTCCCGCGTCTTCAAGCGCCCGCTGTGTGGCGCAACAAGCCATGAGGCTATTGCGCGACATGCTTCGCGTAGCCCTGCGTGTAAAGCGCTCACCTAGTTTAAAGGGGGCCGCGGGACAAGCCAATAAGGAATTTAGGCCATCCAATTGTTCCCAACCGGGCATGATCTGCACGGCATTATGGTAGCTTTTCAGTTTCGCAAGGACTGTGGGCCAGTCACAACCGAGAGGGCTGATGCCGGCCATGCCAGTTACTACGACTCGATGACTCATCCGTGCAGCCCTCCATCAATTTCAATCACCGATCGGGTGATGTAGGCGGCATCGTCGGAGATTAAAAAGCCGACGGTAGCGGCCACTTCTTCGGGTTTTCCGACTCGTTTCATCGGTATAAAAGGTAAAGCGCGCTCGGTGACACTTTCATCAACCATATCGGTTTCAATCAAACCGGGAGCCACCGCGTTGACTGTGATTTTCCGACTGGCTAACTCCAAAGCCAACGCTTTAGCCGCGCCGATCAGACCGGCTTTAGCCGCCGAGTAATTAACCTGTCCGCGATTTCCCATCACCCCAGAAATCGAGGCGATAACCACAATGCGTCCGCCGCGTCTTGTATGCACCATTGGCATCACAAGCGGTTGAACCAGGTTATAAAAACCCTGAAGATTAGTTTCTAGCACTGTGTCCCAAGCCTGTGGCTCCATTCCCGCAAAGGTGACATCCCGAGAAATGCCGGCGTTGGCCACAATGCCCCAGTACATACCGTGTTCTACAATATCTTTCAGAAGCGCTTGACGGCTCGCTTCACGATCGCAAACATCAAAAGTCAAGGCACGGACATTGACTCCCATAGCCTTAACATCGGCTAATGTTTGCTCAAGCGCCTGACTCGGGCTTTTGCCGTGAAGGACGATATCGTAGCCATGGCCCGCCAGGCATAGGGCGCAAGCTCTGCCGATTCCTCTTGAAGATCCTGAGATAAAGACGGATTTGGATGGATGGATAGACATTTAATGTTCAGCCAAAAAAGTTTCCGGATTTTTCGGTTCAAATGCGTTTAAAGCGGCTTCGCCCAGCAGTTTCCCATCGGCGTAGACTTCGCACTGAAATTGGGCGACACCGTCGGTTTCGCTTACGTAAATGCGTTCGGCCTTACAGTAGAGCTCAGTCCCTACCGGGATTGAATCAACGTGAAGTTTAAGTTGCCGTGTGCCCAACAGAAAACCGACTGGGACTGGAAGGCCTTTTTTACGGGCGTTCCAACTAGTCCACATCGCCATTGTCTGAGCCATGTATTCCAATAAGACCCAACTGCCGACTCTTCCGTCTTGGGCAAAGAGATGATTTTCTTTAATCTGCGCGCAAGCCGTAATACAGTTGTCGTCGCCTTCAAGTGCACGATCTAAAAAGAGCATCCCTGCTCGATGGGGGAGCAATTCACTGGCTAAAAGGTCAATGGTCTGCATTGGTTTTCTTCTTAATGACGATGACAGCATTGTTGCCGCCGAAAGCAAAGCTGTTGCACAAAACGCTTGTGACAGCACCTGTTGTCGCTTTCGAATTGAGCCTAATTGTAGCGATAAGCGGGTCGACATTGTCTTCGATAAGGTGTCCGGGAAGCTTTTGAGTGTCAAGAGCCAAAAGGGCCGCGACCGCACAAAGCGCTCCGGCGCCCCCCAGGGTATGACCGGTTATCGTTTTGGTTGAGCAGACATAAGCGTTGGGTATCAGATTGTGAATGGCTAAAGCTTCCATTTCATCGTTTTTGCGCGTGCCGGTGCCGTGAGCGCAAACAAAGTCAGGTGCCGCCATTTCACTCATTTGAAGCGCGTGTTTAATCGCTTTTTGAACCGCATTGGCTTCGGGCTCGGGGGAAGAGATGTGATAAGCGTCACTGGACTCACCCCATCCGGCTAATTCATAAGGCGAGGAGTCTTTATCCAAAATGAAAAGAGCGCCGCCTTCGCCTAAATTGATTCCATCGCGATGTTCACCGAAAGGTTGAGTGAGACCAGAGGAGACTGCGCCTAAGGATTCAAAACCCGCGATCGTAAAAAGGCTTTTTGCGTCCAAGCCGCCGCAGATAGCCGCGTCAACCGCTCCGGACTGAATAAGGCGCGCGGCGCTGATCATGGCCTTTGTCGAAGACGTGCAGGCCGTTGAAATGGTGTATACCGGTCCTTTCAGTTTAAAAATGGCTTTAAGGGCACGGGCCGGGTTGTACATTTCAAGGTCCGTGTCCCGATACGCGGGATCATTTTTGCCCTCAAAAAAGAATCTTTCCGTCTCGGTCATACCGGCAACGGAGGCTCCGATGACCAAAGCAACTCTGTCGGCCCCATATTTTTCAATTAGTTGATTGACGTTTTCAAGCAAAGGGGAGGCAAGAGAGGCGGCCAGGCGATTGCCGCGCCCCCATCGAAGAGTAGTGTCATTTAAAACGTGGGGAAAGCGCTCTTTAATCGTTTTTTCTGAAATCAGATAGCGCTCGTCAATCTGACCGAAGCGAATACGTTTTCCCGCAAAATCGTCAATCCATGGCAAAGGAAGTCTTTTATCAGCAAAAATTGCCTCACGGTAGCCGGCATTATCACCGGCTGTGCTTAAACTTGAAAATTGATGAATGTAAACCTTTGCCGTCATTTCAAGCTATTGGATTGAATCGTGAGCCGATAGTGGTGAAGGTGATTTTCAAAAATAACTTCCCCATTGGCAGATAACGGTGCTGCGCCTTTACGATACTCGATGGAGATAATCGGGTTTTCTTCTCCGGGTGCGTAGATTAATCGTGTTTGCTCGTTCTCGATCAAAATCCAGTCATTCAATTGAGTTTTGAGATCGCGACTAGGCCAATAAGCCAAGGCAATGTCGCGAACCATGTATTGCGCTTCAAGCGCTTCAGGTAAATGCTCACTTCTTTCTTCGGTGATCACCATTCCGTCAAAATCAATGTTCCAGACCTTCATACCCATGGCCATAACGGCGATTTTCATGCCTTTTTTATCGGCGGTGATCATGGCCTCAAAATCATTCGTTTTCGACTCGGCGTTATAGCGATCAGCTTCAACGTGGATGTGTTGATAGGCGTTGAAGGACTGCGTTAAGTTGGAACAGGTTGGCAACACCGTAGGGATGATAATGGCTTCTTCAACTGTGGAAGTATTGGACTGCCACAGAGAGCAGGCCGAAAGGCTGAAAGCCAGGGTTGCGCAGCATAGCCCTTTAACGAGACGATGTTTCATCACAATGGGTAACCTTTCTGAAAGCCGGTGTCAGACACCAGATAAAGAATTCTCCGATCATTATGCACAAACCGAAGCTTTTAAGGGCGGGTGTGCTTGAAAAGGCGAGAAGACCGAACGAAAGCAGGGTGGTGAGAACGGCAAAAGTCACCGCCGCCACGGTTCGGCTATTGCCTTGGGGATTAGCGGTGAGAAAGATTCCGTAGTCAAGTCCAAGCCCTAAAAGTAAGACACAGGCAAGTAAAGAGAATAGGGAGAGGCCGTAGCCCAATAGTCCCAACATGGCCATGGTCAGGGCTATCCCGCAAAGGCAGGGGCAATAGGCGCGCCAGGCCTGGTTTTTAAAGCGAATCGTAAGCAAGATGACGGTACCAAAGGCGGCCGCAGCCAACAACCAAGCGATCCGATCGCAGTATCGGGCCAAAAGTTCAGAAATCTGCTGCGGATAGTTTTTAAAGTAAACTGCGTCTGTTGGCTCTTCAAGCGCCTTGATCCGATCAAGATTATCTTTATGGATGCCGGCAATTAAAACCAAAGCGCTTGCTTTATCTTCGGTTATACGCATAGGAGGCAAGATGTTGAGACTTTCTGCGATCTTAAGCCGTTCGTTTAATGACTTCGACGGCAGTTCGCAGGACAGGGGCGCTCCCAAAAAGCTATTGAAAAGGTCGCTTACGGAAAGGCACCTTGAACGGTAAGTTTCGCGCACTTGCTCGGCACGTTTTTCGGACATCATCCAATCGGCCGAGCTGATTAATCGGACTTCTTTTTCGTTGAGTTGATTGAAGCGTTCGATAAGGCGTTCTTCTTTTTGCAGCAATTCTTCTGGATTCTCGGCTTCAATCAAAAAGTATTGAGACAGCGAAGGCGTATTCATCACTTTGCTTAAAGCGGCAGCCTCTGTGAGTAAGTCTTGAGGGGGATTATTTAGATCATAAAGCGACGTTTTTAAATCAAGTTTCAGGTAGCCTGCGGTACAGAGGACAATAAAGAAGCCAACCATGACCGCGAGGGTTCGCTTATTGATCGTTTCAAAGGCGGGAAGCGACAGGAGTCTAGCGGCCAGTTTTTGCAGTCTCCTTCTGAAAGGAAACGATCCCGATGCAAGCAGGGGGAGCCACAGCACAACGGTAGCATAGGCCGAAGCGACACCGGTTACGCAAAAAACAGCAATTTGTGTGAGTCCCGGGAAGGGAGTGGTTGCCATCAAAGCAAAACCAAGGGCTGTTGACAGTAGGGCAAGCGTAAGACTGGGAAGAAGCTTTCTCAAGGACTCTTCTGCGGAGTTGTTTTGTCCAAGACGTGTACAGAGGTAATGCGCAGAATAGTCGACCGTGATACCAATTAAAGTGGTGCCGAAAACAAGAGTAATTAAGTGAATTTTGCCCAAAATGAGCAGCGTGGCAGCAACGGCTAATAAAAAGGCCTGAGCGCTGACGGCAAGAATTAATAAAAGTGCCTTGAGATTGCCGAACCAAAACCAGGCGATGGCAATGATGCCCAGAGTGGATAGAAGTCCAAGATAGGCGAGTTCATTTTGAGCTTCAACGGCCGCCGCGGCAGAAAAAAGGGGAAGGCCTGAGACAATAAGAGAGGCTTGGCAATTCTGTTTGAGTGAATGTTTCAGTTCATCTATCGCTTCAAGGACCGCGGCGCCATCATGCATGATTTTTTCACTGTCAAGACGGAAAAAATACAGGGCATAGGGGATATTTTCATGTTCAGTCAAAAGAACACCGTCTTTAAAATGCACATGCCATTGATTGAGCCGCTCTCTAATCCACCTACTTTGCACCCCCAAAGGGTCCTCGGAAAAGGAAAAAATGGATGTATCAATGGGCGAGGCGGCATTGGTTGCAGCGCGCTCAAAAAGCGTTTGCTGGTTTGCACTGGAGAGTTCTTTTTGGCTTTGAGACGTAACTTGTCCTTGGGCTAAAGCACGAATTTGATCGAGCAACGGCAAGCCTATGGCAGTTTCTTCAAGCTTTTCAAATAGCGCTGTCCGTTTACCCCAGGCGTCAACGACACCGTGAACGGAATTTAGGGTTTCTTCACTTTCGTTTGGCAGAGCGATAGCCAATGTGACGGTATCTTTATGTTCTTTCGAGAGGGCTTGTTGAAGCCACTTTTCATCAGCGCTGACAACTTGGTTTTCCGGCAGCAAGTCCAATAAATCAAAGTCAGGGCGGTTGTTCTGAGCCCATAGACATACGTAAAGCAACGAAACGAGAACCAAAATGGCCCAGGCAAACGCCGCCCAAATTCTCTTTGTCCGACTCATAGCGGCTCCAATCGGTCGGGCCATCGGGTTAATTTTTCCTGTTTGGATAACTGAAGACGGGTTGTTTCATTTTGCCGATTGACCATTTTGATGCTCTCGGGAGAGGCGGCGCCCGTGATTTCCATGGTCTTAAAAACGTTGGCTAACGCCGACGTTTTTTTAGGCACAAGCGTCATTGTCCAGTGCGCAGACGATCCCTTAAGGTGAATATCAAAATCTTTATCCAAGCGCTCAGTTTGAGCACTAAAAAGTGCCAGCATGAGAGCATTGACCGTTTTCAGATAGGGAATATCTTGAGCGGAAATAACCTGAGTGCCGTGTTTATTGACACTCTTGATGCCTTTTTCAGAAAAGATCATGGTATTGGCAAAGGGCTTGAGCGTTTCCCAAACGATGCCTTTTTTCAGATCTAAAAAGTACACCCCTTCGGTTCGCATAGGTTTCGGAAAACCGGCTAGCTCTCGCTCTTGAACGAAGTGACCGGTTGACAATTGCGCGCTGCCCAAACTTTTGGAAAGGGTTTGAAGATCAAAAGCCAAAGTCTCGGCGCTAAATATGACGGTGCCGAGAGCAGCCACTAAAGAGCCTTTGAGAACGCTTTTGATCATGACACACCCCAAAATCGATAAAAATTGAACCAATCAAAGGGACTTTCTTTTAAGCCGTGCTCAAGTTCCAACGCGTATTGCTGCATTAAGCGTTGGCATTCTTGATTGCGTTTCCCTCTTGGCAATCTTACCTGATCGGCGAGTTTGGCAAATCGGACTCGGTAACGATTCTGTCCCTTTAGGTCGCCTAGGGCAGAAGTTTCTTCGCGCCAACAGGTCATGGAGAGAAGCGGCAGTCCGAGCATATGGGCAAGGATCGCGCCCCCCGTGGGTAAATGAGCCTCTGAACCTAAAAAAGAGACAGGGACAACGGCTTTTGAATGAATCGGAATTCTGTCGCCGGCAATGAAAATGAAGTAACCCTCTTGGCACTTTTCTTCAAGTTTCATAATGCTTGCAGGGTTCAGTTCGGTTACTTCCCAAAATTCTATGTGACCGAGCGCACTTGAGTGTTCCACCAATCGTGTGTATTGAGCCGTGTTGGCGCTGTGCACTAAGGCGATGCTTGGAATTTTATAAAGTGAACCGTGGTGCATAAGGGCTTCCACACAGCCCATGTGTGAGGTAAGAACAACGGCGCCTTTTCCTTGAGCCAAGAGGCTACTCATAAGCGCTTCATTTTCTACAGAGAGATTTTCAGTGGTTTGCTCAGACCAAATCGCCAGCATTTTGTCGAGAATGGTCTCGGCAAAATAAAACATGTGGCAAAGACTGGTGAAAGTCCCCGGACGGCGGTTCAGAAAACCGGCCGTATAAGCTTTTTGCAGGTAATCGTTACTCGCTTGCCGCGCCTTCTTATCCGAAATCCAAATGCAAAAGACGACCGGAGCCAGCGCAAATCGGAAGGGAAGCTTACCGAAAAGCCTGTGCAGGTGAAAGAGGATTTTGATACCGAGCACAGAGGTATGTTCAACTTTATTGGCCCAGTGTTCTTTTGCGTTACGCATGAAAATGTCTGCCTAATAGTGTCGGCAGTCTCACGAGCATGCCGAAAAAGTTTCTCGCATGCATTTTACTGAGATACCAGTTTTCTATCGGCCTGAAGTGGCTGATGCCGTCGGCGGGGTAGGCTATTTTGACGGGCAAATTGATGCATTCGATTCCTTGCCAGTAAAGCTGAACCAAAATATCGCAGTCAAAATCCATCCTTTTACCGATAGTGGGATTGGTTGATAGCCATCGGGCGACACTATCCATCGGATAAATTCTGAAACCGCACAGACAATCGCGGTAGGCTCTCGACAGGGTATTGATCATTACCCAAAAATCGGTAATGAGCCGCCCCCATTTTCGCGAAAGCGGAACCGATTCATCATAGATCGGATAGCCACAGACGAGCGCCTGGGGGTGTTTATTAGAGGAATCTAAAAATTCACTGATGGCCGCGGCATCTTGTTGCCCGTCAGCATCCAGTTGAAAAACGTGGGTATATTGACGGTCAATCGCCCATTGAAAGCCCGCTAACACCGCGCCTCCTTTGCCGGAATTAATCGGTAGAGTGAGAACATTGACGCGTTTTGACAGCAAGGCAGCCTTGGCTATCTTTTCTTTGGTTTGGGCGTTACTGCCATCGTCGACAATCAAAATGTCGCCTTCATGCGGCAGGCAAGACTGAACGACCGAGCCGATTGTATCGGGGTGGTTGTAGTTGGGGATGAGAAAAAGTCTTTTAGTCATCGTCTTTTTTGTCGGTCGCAAAATGCATGGTGCCGCAACTGTAGCGTCTCGAGCGATCGGCCGAGGTGAGGCTGAATTTCATTTTCATTGACTCGGAATCAAAGAGGCACGTTAACAGAAGCGTCGTCTTTGGTTTGATGATGGACATGAATTTCAGATTACTGATGCGATCGACCTTTTTGGGCGTTTTTAAATACCGATGAGCCTCCTCGATGACAAGATGAACTTGGGCGACGCCGGGTAAAATGGGCCATTGGGGGAAATGCCCTTCAAAGAAAGGCAGTCGTTCATCGACTTTGAAATGTAACTCCATTGAATGGTGTTCTACTTTAGCGAGACTCGGTTCAATATGTCTTCGATCAAAAAGGGATTGAAGTACTTCAATTGTGTATTTGCCTTGACTGTTGGTGGGCATGATGGGTTCAAAGCGCCATCGGTGAGGTAAAAGGACTGCTTCAAATTCCTCTCTTAAGTAGTGTTCGGCGGCACGAATGAGCGTTAATTTACTTTGACTCAGTAACGCCTGTCCTTTTTCTGATGGCACAGCAACAACCGAAAGATCACGTTTTTCAGGCATGAGAAACGCTTTAGCTTCCGCAAACAAGCCGCTTGCCAGCAATGACTTCTCCAGGGCCGTCAGACTCAGTCGCTTTTCTTCGATTTTGACAATGCGATCGGTTCGCCCAAGCAGTGTGAAAAGACCATCCGGATGCATAACGATTTTGTCGTTACCTACTGTCCAGTGTTGGGGATCCAGGCGTTCGGATTTCACCTGAATAATCCCGTCGGGATTGATGCCGATTTCAGTTCCCGGCATGGCTTTCCATAGGCAAGAGCTTGGGTCAATCGTGTCATCGGGTAAAAACCGTCTTTGACGCCACGCGATCCCGTCAAGTTCCGTGCTGCCTAATATTTCAAAGGGCGTCCGATGGAAAGCTTGCCGGCAAAGTTTTAAAGCCTCTTCGCTTAAGGGGCCCCCGGAACTGACCAGATGAGTCAGGTGAGCGCAGCTTTCGGTCCAATCCAAATCAAGCGGCAGGCGCTTTAAATGGGCCGGGCTGCTAATTAAAACGGCATGAGAAGACCGTTCAAGCGCAGTTTTGATATTTTCCGGGAAAAGAAGTCGTTTTTCCGTGATGATTTTGTGGCTTGCAATAGGCCAAAGCACAGCCCATAAAAAACCGTAGATATGTTGGTGTGAAACGGTCGAAAAAACGACAGTGCCCTTTAGAGGGTGGGTAGGAAAGTTAGCATCTAGCGTATCGACATCGGCGAGCACTTGGCGAAGCGTTTTAGTAACCCGCGTGGGTTCTCCTGTTGAACCGGAGGTGAAAAGCTCAACCAAAGCGTCATCGATCGTAAGAGTAAGCGTCTCTTTAGCGGCCTTTTCGCATTGAGTCGGCTCAGGGGTTTCGTCGAGCAGAAAAAACGCCCCTTCTTTTTCCAACTTTCCTTTTGTCTTAGCCGTAAGGTCCGTTGGAAGAATCGTTTTCACATGCGCGCACCATGCTCCCAGTAGCGCGGTGCTGAAGCGAACTCTGTTTGAACAGAATAAAACCGCACTATGGATATGATTTTGTTTGAAAAAATAATTCCATCGTTTAACGGCCGAAAGAAAATTTTGCACGGAAAGACAGCCTTGCGCCGTTAAGGCGAGAGGCTCGGTCGGATTTCTTTTTTTCAGTGCGTCAAGAATATCCATGAGAAAAATAGAGACGTCAATTTATATGGGCGCTATTTTAGCGTGAAAGAAAATGACGGCGAAAGAGCCATTCACCACCCAAAAGAATGCCCATGAGGATATAAGCAATAAAGCCGTTATAAAGAGCCCAAATTTCATCGCTTGCCAATAGCGCGGTCCAAAGAGCAATGCTGCCGTTGATGATGAAAAAGATGCACCAGATCCAAGTTACTTTTCTTGTATAGCGAACGCCTTCGGCGGGCAGTTTCGGGTCCTTCAATCGAGCCAATCGTTCAATCACCGTTTGCTCTGAAAAAAGGCTCGCTGTGAAAAGACACAATAAAACGAGATTGACGGCAACCGGATAGAGCTTAAGGGGGAGGGCTGCCTGATAATAGAAGCTCGCAGCAGCCAACAGCAGGCTGACTGCAAAAAAGAAAAGTGAAAGACGGGAAGGCTTAGTCAATAACTGGATTGTGCACAGCAGGACAATGAGTCCCACGAGCGCGGTCACTCCCCAATATTTCAGACCAATCAAAACAACAAACGGGTAGGCGATCGTTAAAACAATCGACAATATCCGCTTGAACATATTGGTTTAATTGGCTTCCGGTTGGGTCAAAAGATCGTACAAGCCGTCGACAACATCCCCGACGGTGCGCATCTTATAAAAATAAGAGGGGTCGATTTTGCGTTTGCCAAGCAGGGGTTTAAGTTGCACTAAAAGATCGATTGCATCAATGCTGTCGATCTCCAGGTCTTCCATCAAACGCGCTTCACGGGGGATTTTTTCCGGGGCAATTTCGAAGGTTTCGTTTAAAGCGCTCTGAAGTTTTTCGAAAATTTCTTCTTTCGTGACGGCCATGGCTTTATTTGCTCCGGAAAGTTTCTACACAATGGGCAAGCGAATTTATGTCCTTGAAATACTCTTGCGTTTCTGCCGCCTCAGCGTTCAGACTGATGTTGTATTTCTTCTTGAGGGCCAAACCGAGCTCCAATCCGTCAACGCTGTCAAGTCCCAGACCTTCTTCAGAAAAAAGAGGCATATCGTCCTCAATATCCTCAACAGTCAGATCTTCCAGGTTTAAGGATTCAATGATTAAAGTTTTGAGCTCTGTTTTTAACGCATCAGACATCGTTTCACCGTTTTGTGAACTGGTCAACTAAATTCGGAAATAATACACGAAAAATTTCTCGGCTTAGGGCGCGCACCCCTTTGGCGGGTGTACTTTCGTATAGCTCTTTAAAGGGCTCAATCGACAGTTTACCTAGGACTTCAAAGGTAAAGTACATCGGCCTGTCCGGAACATCCCACCAATGAGCGCCTTTGGTGAGACTAATCGGTTCGCAAGTGATTTTCACCATGGTCGGATCCACATTGCTTTCCAAGGCGGTAATCATTGCTCCGTGTTTGAGTCTTGGCATCACACCCGGTGCTGTGCGGGTTCCTTCGGGGAAAATGATAAGGCTTGAGCCGCTTTTGAGTTCACGTACACAATCTTTAATCAGTTCAGGACCGCCATCATTGGTAATGTATCCTGCCGCATACAGGGCGCCCCAGGTAAAAGGATTTTTCGCCAGAGATGATTTCACAATGGCGCAGGCATTCGGAACGAAAGAAAAGAGAAACACCACATCGATGAGCGTGAGGTGGTTGGCTAAGATTAATTGTCCGGGCGCTTGAAGTTTTTCTAAACCACGGCTTTCCCAATCCAAAATGCCAATGGCGCGGATAAAAGCGATAAATGCTTGAAAAGTCCGATGGATAACATTTCTGGCTATCCGTTTTCGTCGTTTTTCATCCCGCACAACAATAACAATGCCGGGAAAAATTAGAAATTGGAAAAAGACGCCAAGGCCGCCAAACACCCCGAAGGCCAAGCCGGTTGCCAAACGACGGTATTGTTTGCCAAGACCCTTCATCATTCGCCCTCATGCCTTCTTTCTGTATCCAGCCAAGTCAAGAACTCATAAAGTTGAGTGAGAATTGGCGCATCTGATACGTTTTTGGCTACTAAGTGCTCTCTCCATGCAAGGGCACAATCCCGATCTGTTTCATTCGATAGCACTAGCGTCACGGCAAAGGGGAATGGTATTTTCCCATATTTATCAAATACTTCAGGCGTTTTATCCTCGTAGATGGAAACAAAAACCAATGGATATTCTACGAGTTGTGCCTTAGCTTCGGTGAGCGCAGAACCGATGGTGTTTTCGCCGGCCGCCATGGAGGTGATATTTCCTGTGAAATGGGCGAACATGGAAAAAAGCCCGCCGATGGCGTTATGTACGGAGGTTGAAAATCCAGTGGGCGAGAGCGTTTTTTCTGAACTCAACTCTTCGAGCGCTTTCACGGTCAGTTGAATATCACCCCAGCGTGAAGCAAGGATTACAGAAGAGGGGCTATTGTTCCCTCGACCGTACTTGTCAAACAGAGGATAGAGCGTGGAGAGGACGACCCGGCCCAGAGAACTTAAACGCCTTCTTTGCATTAGGGGAAGAAAGGCCAGTTTAGGTACTTCTATGCTGTCAGGCTTTGCCGATGAAAGAATCGACAGGGGATTCATGCCGGGGTTTAGCCCCGGCAGCCAAACCGAGTAGTCCAAAAGTCGCATAGGTTAAAAATTAGCGATAAAGCGCATCCAAAATGTCAGCGTTTAAGTTATTCATCCAGCGGTTGACGTTTCTGTGGATGCAAATGGCGTTTTCATCGTACTTATTCTTGCTCTTGAGCTCAGGATTCACGCAGCCTTTTTTCTCATCAAGGCCACGGCTGGAAACATAACTCACTTTATAACGGCGAGCGTCATAGGTGACTTTGACAATCGCTTCAAAATGAATGGCTTTGGCAGAGCCCGGATAAGCCAGGGTGACAACACCCGGTTGGTCACTCACGATGCGCCACTTGCGCAATTGCGCGGCGCGGATAATGGCGTTATGCATCTGGGATTGGGTTATTTGAGCCGGCGCACTTTGCTCTTGCGGATTAACAAGCGGCGTTGTGACACCGCAGCCGGTGAGCAATAAGCTTGAGGCAAGAGCGGCAGCGCAGAAAAGACGAAGACCTTTCATCATGGACTCCATAATAAATATGTTCCGAATATTCTAACGGATTCATAGAGTTCAAAAAACAAACGCCCGGTCAAACCGAGCGTCTGTATGGAGATTCTGTCATCAGCCATTACTGAATTTGCGGATCTTCTTTAGCGCGCATCAACAAGCGGGCGATTTCCGTGGCGTTATGAATTTCGAGCTTGCGGTATGCCGCGCCACGGTGAACCTGAGCCGTTTTTTCAGAAATGCCTAATTGTTCAGCAACTTCCTTATTGGATTTGCCCAAACTGATCAAATTCACCACTTCGCGTTCACGTTGGGTGAGGTTTTTAAGACGATTCTTAAATTCAATGACGTCGGCCATTTGTTCCTGACGGTTCATGTATTCAGTGATCACATCATGAACCACTTTAAAGAGTCGTTCTTCGCGCACAGGCTTTTGGAGGAATTCGACGGCGCCGTTTTTCATCGTGTGCACGGCCATATCGATGTCACCGTGACCGCTTAAGAAAATGATCGGCAAATCCACACCCATTTCATTGAGGTGTGTTTGAAGGCCCAAACCACTCATATTGGGCATACGAACATCCAAAATAATGCAACCCGGTCGGCTGAAGTCATTACTGGCTAAAAATTGAGAACCATCGCGATAGGTCTTAACTTCCCAGCCTTCGCCTTCGAGTAAAAAGGCCATGGAGTTGCGGATGCCTTCATCATCGTCAACAATGCGAACCAAGGGTGTGTTGTTTTGCTGCATTTTGTTCCCTCTTAAGAGTCGATTTGCTAAGTATATAAAAGTCAAAAGAAAAATGGTTACTCTTGGTTCAATTTGTTGAGTTTTTTAATTAAAAGCCCCAGAAATCGATGGATTTCCGGGGCTTAGGCTATCTATTAACTAGGATTGTTAATCAGATTACCTGTCGTGACCGCGTTCCTTGGTGGAGAACTTACGGTTGGTTTGACCCTTAATCTTCACCGTGTCGAAGGCGGCGATACGATCACCACCGTCGCGGGTGTAGAGCCACGTGTCATAGACGGCGCCGGCCATCATGAAGCGGGCGAGGTCTTTTTGCACGAAGGTCATCACCATGTCTTTCTTGCCGTCGCCATTGACGTCTTCAGCGGAGAAGGCGACCGGTTGAGCCAAGTCGCTCATCACGCCGCTGGTCGTGAGGCTGGAGCGGCCCACACCACCGTAGGTGTTCTTTTGATCGATCTTCGTGGCATCGAGGTCATCGTCGCTCAAGAGAGCGAACTTGACCGTGGCGGAGCTCTTCGGATCGATGGAGTCAGCCAAAATCACAACCTTGTGCGGAGCGATTTCGTCCAAGTGAGCCTGGATGGCGCCTTGAGCTTCTTGCAACTTAGCCACGTTGTAGCGGTGCAGGATGTTCAAAGCGTGATCCTTGGAGACCTTCATGGCAGCCTTGGCTTGTTCGCGGATACCGGCTTGTTCGTCGGCCCACTTTTCTTCCAAGTCTTCGATGATGTCGAAGTTGTCATCGCGGTCATCACGTTGGAATTCCAGCGTGTTGGCGTTGTTGATGAAGGTGGCGGAAGCCCATTCGGGGTGATAATCGAAACGATAGTCCGGAGCGCTGAATTGTTGCTTCGTAGCGGTGGCGGCATCCATGAAGCTCATGTTCTGGCTGGGTTTGGCCAACGGATAGAACGGAATGTACGGGGTTTCGCACGGACGGGCCAAAGCACGATAGCTCGTGATGAGTTCAGGAATGTCATTGATTTCGAAAACAACGGATTCGTGAGTCGTCACGCGGCACGGACCGAAGCCCAAGTGGTGGTACCAACCATCATCGTCACCAATTTGGTCTTCGTGCAGACGCAAGATGTTTTGAACATCATGAACGGTGAACTTCTTGTCAGGTGTGAAAGAGTACGGGAACTTTTCAGGATCGGTGATCTTTTCACCGGTGATGTATTTCCAGGCCACTTGGTTACGACCGAAGTTGTAGCCGACAGCGCGTTGTTCAGCCGGTTGAACGGCAGCGCGGAAGTTAAAGTCGTTGTAGACACCGGGTGTTGCGGGTTTGTAACGACCGTTCTTGATGGAGCGTTCGATCAAGCCCGGGGAAACAATCACGTTTTCGGTGTCGGTGGCGTCAACCTTGTCCATCATGAAGTTATTCGGGATATAAATCACTTCATTGTCTTTGACACGGCGGGCAACCCAAACATTACCCATGTGGATGGCAAGCTGCCAGGCTTCATGCGTATCGGCGATCGTGTAGGTGCGGCCCTCAGAGAAGTAGCCATACTTCGTGAGAAGGTCTGTGGCGATCTTCACGGCTTCACGAGCGCTGTGAGCGCGTTCTGCCATCAAGCGGCGAATACCGTAACCCACGCCACCGTCTTTCAATTTTTGGTTTTTGTCAAAAATGTTAGAGCAAGCGTTGGAAACAATCACCACGCCCGCGTCATTGACAAAACCGTCAGAGAAGGAGGAGCCGTTCGGGTCAAGCGTTTGAGACCAGTAAAAGCCCAAGGTTTCACGCACTTGCGGGATCATAGCAGCCGTCGGTTCATATTTGATCATTTCACCGGCTTTGTGCTTGGCAGGCGGAACATAGTATTGGGGGTTGAAAACGCGGCCGCCGTTGTCTTCGTTGTGACCAACGATCACTTGGCCGGTAGCCGAAGCGTCTTTACCGACGATCACCGTAGAGCAGGCCATCGTGGTAAGCGGCAGGGCAACCAGGGCGCTCGTGATGGCGCAGGCCATCAAAGATGCACGTAATTTCATAGTAGTAAGCTCCTTTTATTAGAGAGTTTGTTTATATAAACAAAGTCGCTTTCCCCGTTGTTATATGAGGCGGGAATTTCGCGACAGCAACATTTTGCTCTCAGGAAAATAGCTTTCTACTAAGGGAACTCCCGACTAGTGGTAACAATCTGTAATTAGGAGCGTTAAGGTAGGTGCGTAATTTGTCGTAGGTCAATGTGATTAAGTGATAACCCGACATTAAAGATCAAGTTGTTCAAAAGCTTTTCTCATATTGTCGATTTCAAGTGGATCGGCCTGAAAATCTCGGGCGACTTTTTCCCAGTTTTGAGCACAAAAAGAGGAAATTTCGAGTGCCAGAGCCTCAGCTTTACGTTGACTGATGCCAAAATAGGGAGCTATTTCAACGGCTTTAGATAAGTCCGGTCGGTCACAATCATCGGTTACAGCCGTTGCGTGATGTCGACGGGGAATGGAAATGGGTTCAGGTTTTAAGGAATAGAGGGGAGACAGACGCCAACCGTCACCGTCTCGGATAAAACCGATGTTATCAAGCGTGTCGTGAACGTTTCCTACGCACATATTAAAGACCATTCGACGCCACAATTCGAGCAAGTCCATCTTAGGCTTGGCACCATCCTGATTTAATATGTCAGCAACTTCAAGATAGGAATGATTATCATCGTGCGCAGCCAAAAGTGCACGAGCCGAAGCAAATCCGATCGGATGACCATCAGTGGTTCGATCAAAGCGTTTGCTGATAATCGTATCCATACCACGCATGGATGTTAGTTCAGCCGATACCGTTTGAAGTCCCATCCGCCTAGCAAGACTTAATGTAATTGCCTCCCAGATCACTAAATTACGTTGCGGATCGGGGATGTTAAATTTTGAAATAAAATTTTTATTTTTACCAGATTGATAACCAAGCTTAAAGCGTTCGCCGGGTAGTGCGCTAAGACCTCGATAGAGTGAATCTATATCAGAAATATTCAAGTGTCCCATCATCAGACGCTCTAAATCAAGTGCACAGGGGCCGACTTCCTTATATTGAAGAGCTGCTTGAGTGCTCTCTTTGAATCCAACTGCACCGGGGCGAAGTACTTCTTGAGAAAGAAGGAATAACTGATTGTTTGTTAAGTCTTTTTTATAAATAAACTTTGTTGCTTTACGCGCGCCGATACCGGGGATCAAGTCATACATGAACCCAAAAACAGGGTGACTGGAGTCAGTTTTAAAAACTTTAGGGATTAACGGTAAATCCCGGCTTAAAGAATAACCATAACTGAGCCAGCCGGAGTCATAAACAAAATAGCAAACAGAAGACTCCCTGCCAGGGTCTTCAATGTTCAATTGACCAATTGGCAGTGGATTGGAAAGACTTTTAAAGTAAAGGTTTAATGTTTGGGAAGCCATTTTAGATCAAACGGCGAGGAGCTCTGGCGCGTTTGGGAAGGCGTTCTGATTCAAGGCGTAATCCGGACGTATCGGCCGAAGGGGAGGCGATATCGCCCATAGGGGCGCCCAGACCAATGGCTTGCATAATGGCTGCTACATTACCGATGGCCACTCCAGGGTCACCAGCCTCAACTTTCGCTAGGGTGTTGAGGGATATTCCTGCGCGCTCCGCAACCTGCGATTGCGGCAAACGACGACGCAGACGTGCGATTTTTAAATTTGATCCAAGAGCCTTCAGAGAGGTTTCAACGGCTAAAGACGGACGCATATTATTCTCAAAATAATGGTGAAATAGTGTTTTAATACCCATTATTATGATGATTAAATTCGCTCTTGTCAAGTGGATCATTTTCTTAAAGTCAAGGTATCCAAAACCCTATATTTTTTACTTTAAGATCATAATAAAACTTAGAATAGTGAGTATAAACAGGAAATAACACTTAAAATAAAGTGTATTAAATGAAATCTCAAAGGTTGATTTTCTTGTTTGAGTTTAATTAATTGAGCCAGTTCTCGACTTTAACTTCTGATCTTTAATGTTCTATGGAAGGCGTTACGAAAAATCATTGAATAATTTAAAAAGATGTAAATAGAAAAATTCTATTAAGCTGTTCTTCCGGATGAGTGAAGAAAATTCAGACTTTCAAAAATCTGGTAAATTTATTATTAATATTTCAAAAAATACTCTTACCGATTTTTCATAATTTTCAGGTAGTTTTCTGTTGATTAAAAAAAAGACCGAAGCTTTTCACCGCTTCGGTCACTCTGTTGTGATAACAAATAGGTTTTATTTACCAACCGTAAAAACGGTTCCACTTATCTTTGACTTCAATGTCACCGTCGACGACATAATAACAAGGATGTTGTGCGCCGGTCGGACAGGCATGATTGGGTAAAATTCTCAAACGAGTTCCGATGGGGAACTTTTTCGGATTAAAATTCAGTCCCTTTCTTGCAGAAATAATTCCATGTTCCTGGTTGGCTCCGCTCACCCATAAACCGTCCAGAATGTTTCCATTAATGTCACAGACTAATCCATAACCTTGGTCAACTTTTTGATTGGCTGTCCCTCGGTCGCGCGACAATGCCATCCATCCGCCATCTGTGATCACCCATCCCTTTTCAAGTTGATGGCCAATCACAGTGACCAAAAGCGAAATGGCGATGTCTGTGGGTTTACAGATTCCAACACCGGCTTGAAAGAGATCAAAAAAGACATAAACGCCGGCTCTGAGTTCCGTAACCCCGGTTAAGTCCTCGTCTGTAAGGGCCGTTGGCGTTGATCCCACCGAAACGATTGAAATCTCAAATCCGGCGTCTCTAAGCCTCTTTGCAGCGTGACAGATGCCATCTCTTTCACCGCGAGATCGCTCCAAGAGGGCTTCATGCGTGTCGACATCGTACGAGCCGCCGGCATGAGTCAAAACGCCGACGAGCTTCGCGGGAGCCTTCAGCGCCTTGGCGACTTGTACAATTTCCGGGCTCTGAGGGGTTAAACCCGAGCGGTGACCGTCGCAGTCGATTTCAATTAACACTTTGATTTCTATGGATTCTTTTTGACAGAATTCAGAGACCGCTTGGGCGGCCTCAATATTGTCTAAAATGATTTTTAAATCAACGCCTTGCCGGATCAGCGCCGCAACACGGTGCAGCTTTTGAGGAGCAATGCCAACGGCATAAATCATGTCTTTGATGCCATGAGCGGCAAATTCTTCGGCTTCTTTCAATGTCGATACGGTTGCCGGACCCTCGGGCGTCCAAATTTGGCGCTTGGCGACCTCCCAACACTTACTTGTCTTTAGGTGCGGTCTTAAAGTCACACCCAGACTTTTAGCCTTATCGCGCATACGGGTGATGTTGGCGTTCATTTTTGATTCTTCGAGAATCAGTGCCGGTGTATCAATGGTGTTGAGATTCATTGCCTTCTCCAAAACTAAGACTTTCTCATCGTACTACGTTTTGTGTTTTCAGTTTGGACTTCTTTTTCTGAGAAGCTGTTAAATCAAAACTTCTTTGAACGAGTTCAGAGAGTTTCTCGTCAAAATCTTCCTGTTCATCCAAAATCACACTGAGCCATCTTTTTTTGTTCATGTGGTAGGCGGGTAAAACCCCTTCGGTTTGAGCAAGCGCCTCACGATCTTCGTCGGTGCATTTCAGATTGACGATATCCAATTCGCCGTACGCGCCGATTTTTAACTTTTTGGCATCAACCGACATCACAATGGCAAACCACTTTAGGTTGTCTTTTCGTCGAAATACCGCTGTGACAAAATCCTCCGCGAAAGGATAATCCGGTTCAATTCCAAACCGATCATGAATCATTCGGAAAAAGTCTTCTCGGATCATGTTTGAGTCAATCCTGTTTAATTGCGTTACATTTTAACAGCGTTACTAATAATAGTAAGTTGTCAGTGTTTCAAGCTTTAAAATAAATTAAATCACTATTAAGATAATATTATTTTCTTGTTTATGACTTCCGGCATTGGTACGATTGCGAAAGGAGTTTTTATGACGGTTTTAGTTGCACTGGATTCCTTTAAAGGTTCTTTGTCAGCCAGAGAAGCTTCAGAAGCTCTGGCTCAAGGGATTCGCCTTGAAAGACCGGACGAAGAAGTGATCGTTTTGCCGGTTGCCGACGGCGGGGATGGTCTCATCGATTGTCTCAAGGATTTTCTTTTGGCTGACGGTTGGCAAGTCAAAACGGTACTGGTTTCAGGCCCCTATGGACAAAGCGTTGAGGCTTCCTATTTAGCTAAAGGCGACCATGCTGTTATTGAAATGGCCACATGCTGCGGTCTGACGTTGGTGCCGAAAGGACAAAGGCGTGTGATGTTTGCATCGTCTTACGGTTTGGGAGAGGTGATCAAGGACGCGTACCTTAATGGCGCTCGAAAGATTCATATCGGATTAGGGGGAAGTGCCACTAACGACTTGGGGCTTGGATGCATGCAAGCCCTAGGGGTCAAATTTTTCGACGCTGACGGCAAACCGATCACCGATCACATATCTGCCAATGATTTCTCCAAAATCGCTCGTCTTGATACCAAAGATTTTTCGGACCGTTTTCAAGACGTAGGTGTTTGGGCGGTCTGTGATGTGAATAATCCTTTGCTGGGTCCGACGGGCGCTACAGCTGTTTTTGGACCGCAAAAGGGAGTTCAAGGTGACGACCTTAGCCGAATGCAATCCGGCATGGCTTGGGCCGCAACTATTCTGAGCGAACACTTTTTAAAGGATTTCAGCCAATCCATCTCTTCCGGCGCCGCCGGCGGCATGGGAGCCGCTTTAATGTGGTTTTTTGGAGCCACAAGGCTCAAAGGGATCGATGCCGTGTTGGATATGATCGGTTTTGACAGGATTCTGAAACGGTCTGACTATGTTTTAACCGGAGAAGGCTCGTTTGATGAACAATCTTTATCCGGCAAAGCGCCCAGCGGTGTACTTGAGCGAGCAAGCAGGAATAATAAGCCGACGTTTCTTGTTGTGGGGTCTCTCAAGATTTCCATTGACCGTTGTAAAGAGTTAGGTTTTGCCAATGCTTACGATCTTTTATCTAGATCTCGGGGATTGACCGATAGCCTTCAAAAGGCTAAAGAGCTTTTGGCCCAGATCGGCTGTCAGTGGGCAAAAACCTATTTATAAGATTGTAAAAACAATTGATTTAATATTAAATAAATATTATTTTAAGATTGGATTGACATTATGATTATTGCAGTGGCTAATACAAAAGGCGGTACCGGTAAAACGACGACCGCGGTTCAGCTGGCGCTTTATCGCCAAAGTTTGGGACACAAGGTTTGGTTGGTAGACGGGGATGAACAGCAATCCGCTTTGACGGCGGTGAGTATTCGTTCGGAAAATAATGTAAAACCGGCCTTAGCCTGCTCGGCTTATTCGGATGCGCGCACGCTGAAGTCCCAAATTGAAACTCAAGTCAATAAATGGGAAGATATCATTATTGATGTAGGCGGGCGCGATACTGGGGCGTTGCGTGCGGCCTTATTGGTTTGCGATATTTTGCTTGTGCCCGTGCAGCCAAGAAGCTATGACGTTTGGGCGCTCTCTAAATTAGAAGACATTATTCGGGACGCACGCGATATCGGAGCTGATTTTGAAGCTTACTGTTTCTTGTCCTGCGCGGATAGCCAGGGGGCGGATAATCAAGAGGCGGCAGAAGTGATGAAGCAGTGTGAAGAAATGCGCTTTTTAGACAAAGCGATCGGCAGACGCAAGGCTTTTGCAACAGCGGGCGGTGCCGGACTCAGCGTTTTTGAATTACGTCCTAAAGATGCCAAGGCCTGCTCTGAATTAAAAGCACTGGCCGATGCCATTTATAATCTTTAATTGCTATTTATATAAATGTATTTTAATATTAAAATAAGTTTTAATTAATAGCGTTTTTGAGGATTGTTATGGCCATCACGATGTTGCGTAAGAAGCCGGCCGGCGAAATCAAGGAACTTGATGAAAAGGCGGTGGATGATTTTTTGGATTCTGCCTCTAATGTGAAAAAAGAAGCGGTTTCTAAGAAAAAGAAGCAAATTACGCTCACTATTTCAGAATCCCTTTTACATTCTGTCGATGAGGCGGCGCATGAGCTGGGACTGTCCCGCGCCGCATACATTAATGCGGCGGTTTCAACTGCCTTAAAAAACGGTTTGACCCGTTAAAGTTTTTCAAACTTCGCCCGAGTAATATCGGGCGTTTCTTATAGAACGCCTCTCAAAAATCCACTATTAGGCAATACGTTGCATTCTTCGGGCAGGCGCTCCATTTTTCTCTTTGCTACATTACCTGGTAACAATGATTAGGAGAGTTATGCGATGAACATTAAGAAATTGGTACTGGCATTATCTTGTGCATCCATGATAGCTGTCGTGCAAGCGGCGGATACCGATCGACACTATCCTGCGCCATCGACAGTCAGCGAACAAATGGCCGCTTTGGTTAATGCTCCGGCTCCGGCACTCTGGTACTCCGATCCGAAAACACTTCAAGATTGGGAGCAAATGGCAGGCAGTTACGCAAAGACCGCGGGAGAAGCGGCTTCAAAAACAGCGGCCGATAGAGGTGTTCTGGTTGAAAGCTCTAAGTTGGCGGGCGTTCCGGTTTTCACTTTAACGCCTAAGAAAATTGATGAGAATAAAAAGGGTAAAGTCATTTTTTATATCCACGGTGGTGGCTACGTTTTGGGACATGGCGTCTCGGGGATTATCGAATCGATTCCAATGGCTGCGCAGAATCACTATAAGGTGATTTCGGTGGACTACCGCATGGCTCCGCAACATCCTTTCCCGGCGGCTATTGACGACGCCTTTGCTGCTTACAAGGAAGTGGTTAAAAAATATGGGGCTGAAAATGTTGCCGTATTCGGAACTTCGACCGGCGGTGCGATGACATTGATTTTGGCTCTGCAGGCTCACGCAGAAGGACAACAGATGATGCCTGCCGCTTTAATTGCCGGTACGCCATGGGCTGATATGGATAAGATCGGCGACAGCTATGTTGTCAATGAAGGCGTGGATAATGTATTGGGCACTTACGACCATCTGATTAAAGCCGCCGCCCAAGTTTATGCCAATGGACATGATTTAAAGGATCCATTGATTTCACCGGTCTACGCATCGGATTCTGTCCTGAAAGACTTCCCGCCGACATTGTTGATTTCTGGGACACGAGATCTTTTTTTAAGCAATACGGTCAGAATGCATACGCGTCTTTTAGCCAACCGCGCGCCGGCAGAGCTGATTGTGTACGAGGCGGTGTCACATGCTCAGTACTATTTCGATACTAATGCCCCCGAGACGCGCCAACATTATCAGTTCTTGGATGATTTTTTATCGCGTGTATGGAAGCAAAAATAGTCAATTGAAGATGTCCCATCTAAATGGCTATCTTTTTTGTATAGTTAACACTAGTGTTAATTGAGAGAAAAAGATGACAGCTTCCTTTGATGTGCTTCTGTGGGATGTGGATGGGACACTTTTAGATTTTCTGGCTGCAGAAGACATTTGCATTCGGTCGCTCTTCCTCGATTTCAATATCGTGGAGTGCACCGATGAAATGATTCAGCGCTACAGCCAAATCAACGCCTCCTATTGGAAAAAGTTAGAAAAAGGAGAAATGACGCGAGCCGAAATATTGGTTAAGCGCTTTGAAACCTTTTTTGAAGAAATTGGCGCTCATGGCGTTGATTGTCAGGCTTTTGACCGTGCCTATCAAAAACGATTGGGAGAAACCGTTGTTTTTAGGGATGACAGTTATCAATTAGTGTCTTTTTTAAAAGGCAGAATTCCCCAATATGCCGTTTCAAATGGAACTGTTGTGGCGCAAACGGGCAAACTGACAAAGTCCGGACTCATCAATCTTTTTGACGGCGTCTTTTTGTCCGAACACCTTGGATGCGAAAAACCATCGGCGTTATTTTTTGACAAAGTTTTCGCATCCATCCCCGCGGTCGATCGCCAGCGAGTCCTGATTGTGGGCGATTCTTTAAGCAGTGATATTTTGGGGGCAAAAAATGCGGGCATTCAATCGTGTTGGTATAACCCGTTTCATGCTGCCAATCACTCAAATATCACGCCTGATTTTGAAATCGATAATCTGCAAAGTATTCCAAAACTGATTGGAATTAGAAGTCATTAAAATAATTTAAAAATAATATTATTAATAAATTTAAATAATATTAGAACAATATTAAAACAATTTATATCATCGACTTTTTTTAATTAAAATTTTTCTTTAACAAATAAGGTGGTCTTGTATTTGTTAGTAACAGAGCCCAAAATGAAGACTGTCTGCAAACCATCAATAAGGAGCAAGGTTATGTCCGAACAACGCTTGCGTGAAGGTGCAAGAGCTTTTGCTGAAAAAGTCTTTAATGATATTCGGGAATTTTCCAAAGATCCTGTCAGAGGGATTTCCCGTCAAGGTTACGGACCATTGGAAAATCAAGCTCATGAATATCTCAAAACGATCGCTCGTGAACTTAATCTGGAGATTAAAGTTGACCGTTGTGGCAATTTGTTTTTAACTTTGCCGGGCACTGACCGTTCATTGCCTTGTTACATGACGGGATCTCACGCCGACAGCGTTCCTCAAGGGGGACACTATGATGGCCTCGCCGGTGTTGTAGCGGCGATAACCACTCTTTGGTGGATGAGGAAAATTGGTTACCAGCCAAAGCGTGACGTGACGATGGTCGTTTTTCGTATGGAAGAAAGCTCATGGTTTGGTAAAGCCTACGTTGGATCGCTGGCAATGGCTGGACAATTGACTGCCGAAGATCTGGCTCTCAAACACCGTGCGAAGGATCAAACACTGGCTGAGGCTGTGCGTGAAGCGGGTTTTAATCCTGATGATATGATTCGCACGGATCCGGCCATTGATTTTTCAAAGATCGCCGCATTCACAGAGTTGCACATTGAGCAAGGTCCGACATTGGACTCTCAAAAGAAAGCCCGCGTGGGGATTGTCACGGGAATTCGTGGCAATTTACGCCATAAGACTTGCCGCTGCATTGGTGTGACAGCCCACTCGGGAGCAGTTGATAAACAGTATCGCCATGACGCTGTGATGGCCATGAGTGATCTTATGATGAAAATGGAACGTCACTGGGCGGAGTGGCTTGTCCGTGGTGAAGATTTGGTTTTCACCGTCGGTGTTTTTAACACAGCGCCTTCTGCGGCAATTGCGATTATCCCGGGAGAGGTCAGCTTTAGTGTGGATATGAGAAGTCTTTCCATGGACACTCTTGATCGTTTCCACAAACTGTTGGTTGCTGAAGCCAACGCTGTCGGCGCTGACCGTGGTGTGAGTTTTGAATTTGACCGTACTTTAGTCTGCAAAGCCGCCCAAGTGGACCATGACCTGTTTGAGCATTTAAAGACCGCCGCGAAAAAAGCAGAGATAGAAGTGATGGATATTCCCAGCGGTGCCGGTCACGATTCTGCCGTTATGGCTGACATGGGGGTTCCTATCACGATGATTTTTGTCGCTAATCAGGACGGCTCTCACAATTGGAAAGAAAAAATGAAGTTGGATGACTTTATGTTGGGCACGGAAGTTCTTTTCACAGCTATTTCCACGTTAGACAAATAGTCGCGTTAGTTAATGCCAAGGGCTGCCTTGTTAATTTTGGCGGCCCCTTCTATATAAGGACAGATGATCGTGCCAACGTGTAGTCGTTTAATTGCACTAGATACAGAAACAACAGGTCTATATCCGCAACACGGTGATCGTCTAATTTCTATTGGTTGTGTTGAAATATTGGCAAACGGGGAACCGGGGGCGAGTTTTCACCAACTTATTAATCCGGAACGGCCGGTCAGTATTGGGGCACAGCGCGTGCATGGCTATTCGTGGGAGATGTTGAAATCGCAGCCACGATTCGCAGATATCGCAGGCGATTTTTTAAATTTTATTGAGGGCGCCACTCTCGTTATTCATAACGCTCGTTTCGATATTGGTTTTTTGAATGCGGAACTGGCTACTGTCAACCGAGGCTGCATGGCGGACTACTGTGAAGGTGTAATTGACACGTTGATGCTTGCTCGTCAAAAGCGCCCGGGCAAGGCCGCTTCTCTCGACGCGCTTTGCAAAGCGTTTAAGATTGACGCCTCCGGTCGCACACTGCACGGCGCTCTAATTGATTCGATGCTGTTAGTTCAAGTTTATAATTTGCTCACAAAGTTACCTTAGTTATTGCTTGCAGACCATGATTCGATCTATAAAACTTGCCGCCGCTCTTTTTGCCTTCGTTCCTGCGCTTAGCTTTTCGCAAGGCAATACGGTTAACGACTCTTTTAATAGGGCCAAACAACTTCTGGAAAGGCAGGTTTATTTTGATCATCGGGTAACGCTTTATTGTGGGGCAAGCTTTGACGCCAAGAAAAATGTCACTTTGCCTGAAGGTTTTGTTGCGACCAAGCATCAGAAAAGGGCGGGAAAAGTCGAGTGGGAACATGCGGTGGCGGCCGAAAATTTCGGTCGCGCCTTTAAAGAATGGCGAGAAGGGGATCCGGTCTGCGTAAATAACAAAGGCAAAGCTTATAAGGGGCGTCGCTGTGCCGAGCGCGCCAACCAAGAGTACCGTTTTATGCAAGCTGATATGTATAACCTCTATCCTGCGATCGGTGCTGTTAACGCCGCCCGACAAAATTACAATTTCCAAATGCTGCCCCATGCTAAAAGTGATTTTGGCACTTGTGAAATGAAAATTGACGGCAGACGAGCGGAGCCGCCTGAACGAGCTCGCGGTCAAATCGCCCGAACCCACCTTTACATGGCGGCATCGTACCCAAGATTCCGTTTAAGTAATCAGCAGCGCCAACTGATGAGCGCGTGGAATAAGATGTACCCGGTTGACGCCTGGGAATGTAAACGAGCCCAACGTATTGAAAAAATTCAAAAAAATACGAATGAATTTGTGAAGCAACCGTGTATTGAAGCCGGTTTATGGGATCAGAAATAAAGTCGATTTTTAGTCCGATTTATCCGGATAGGTCATCGTAACACACTGTTGCGATTTTCCTTTGCGCATTTTGTCCGTCCGTTGTATTTTGAAGTTAAAGGAAAATGATTCTTTATAAAGGCGATGGATATGATGCATCATATTTTCGGACCTCATTTTTTTGGTGCTCCGCTTTTCCCCGGTGTTCCTAATTTGGTTTTGTTTATTCTTTTAGGATTGGGAGTCTGGTATTTTTTGAAAAGAGATAAACAAACAGAGCCACAGGCTCCGCATTCTAAAGATTCAAGCATTAGTGAAACTCAAGCCTTGCGCGATGAAATCGCTCAATTGAAAAAGGAGAACGATTTGTTGCGCGAACTGTTAAAAAAAGACCTTGAGAAAAAATAATTTGTCTGTTTTTACCAGCGTTCGTACGCAGGAGCGTGACACTTTACTCGAAGAAGAATGTGTGTAAAGCAGGCGATACGGTTGCATTAGTTCAGCGCTTTAAGCGGTAGAACTTTCTGATTAAGCAATTGGGGAGGTGTTAGGCCTCCCCTCGTTTTTTTAGACCACGACACGTTCTAAGAACGCATCAATGACAGAAGTGGCTTGCGGTAAATTAAATAAAGTGTGCGGAGCTTTGGATAATAAAACAATCGTTGCATCCGGGTGATCTTTTAATACCATGCCGGCGTGTCCCAATGCTTCTGGATTATCCAGATACGAATTTTTTTGGCTGAAATAGGGGTCTTCGGCGCTCATCATGTTGAGCACAGCGCAGTCTTCAGGAATATGGGTTTTGTGCTCGAGAACATGGTAGTTGTTCTCGCAGCTCCAGGAGAAAATCATCCGAGCCGATTCTTTTTGAGGTGACTCATTGTTAAACCGAGCAACGCTTACGGCTCCTTCACTGGTGCCGGCAATAACGTAGTTGCCGTTAAAGAAAGACAGAGTTTCCAATCTTTGGACCGCATAACGAAGTTCTGCGTAACGCATGGCATGGATTTCTTCGTACACAGTTTGTGCAACCGGTGAAGAATAGGTGATTCTGTCTTGAGTCTGCATGGAGTCGGGGGCCAAGAAAGCAAAGCCTTTTTGAGCTAAATGTTTGGCAAAGGTGCGGATGGCCGGATTAATGCCGGAGCTACCGTGCATAAAAAGAACGATCGGTCGTTTGGGTATTTCGCCTTTTAACTGATCTAATTCCCCCTCGTAAAGTTCAGTTTTGGATAACTGAATCACTGTGTAGGCTTTGTCAAAGACTTTTTTCAAAGTCTCTTCTGTATGGGTTCGAACGCTTCCCATCACTTTTCCGGTCAGTTCAATACTCATTTCGACATCCTTTATTAAAAAGGGGCAGTGCTGTTCTGCCCCTCGAAGTGTTTAGAGTTAGAAGAAAAGTCCCACAAAAGTGAGCATAACGACGTAGCCGACTAAGCACGGAATGGCGGTACGCTTGACCATGGTCAGGGGATTAACCTTCGCAAAACCGGCCACGATAATGATGACGCCGGCAACAGGAGACATGGCGCGCAGCATTTCAGCAGCGGTATGCATCATGACCATCATCGAGATGCCATCCACGCCCATGGCTTGAGCGACATCCGGGACGATGTGTGCCAGGCTAGTGAAAGCGGCAACGCCCGAACCCGTCAACACGGTCACCAAACCGATAATGGCGGACAACACAACGCCCATACCGGTACTGTTCAAACCGATTCCTTGAGCCGAGTCAATCAACAGATCGACGATACCGACGTTTTGAAGACCCTTGGCAAAGAAGGCTGCAACAAAGATCAAACCGACGGTGCTTGTCAAGATATTGCCCATTCCCTTGAACATAGCAAAGGAAAGGTCAAAGGATTCCTTGACATTGCGGCGCATGAGAAGGTCAAAGATGAAAGCGATAAACCAGCAGATAAACATGGCCGTCGGAACGCTCAGAGTCACGCTCTTATAAACCATCTTGTTGAAAATCAAGAGGAAAACGATCGGCATGATCGGGAAAATCGCATAGAAGGCAGGCGTTTTTTCAAGCGTTTTGCGCTTGCTTTCAAGTTCTGTTAAGTCAGCAACTTCACCCGTACCTTCCTTTTTGTCAAAGTAGTACTGCACAACCACGTGAGCGATAGCCATAGCGATAATGGTGGGCACGGCCATCGGCAATTGGTAGCGAACCAAATATTCGATCGGTTCAAGGTGAACGAGCTGTGCGGCAAGGTTGGCGGTACCGGAAGCCGGAGCGTAACCGATGGCCAGAACGCTAGCCACAACGGCCGCGGCCGCAAGCGGAGAGCAGCCCACACGGATGATCAAGGGATAAACCGTAACGACCATCAACATGGCAAGGCCGGCTGCCGAGGTGATCACGAGCGATAAGCAGTGACCGAAGATAAAGACCGCCGCCAAAATCAGATACGGATTCTTAATAAAAGAAAGCGGTTTGGCACAGACCGTTACGAAACGGTCAGAAGCTCCGATTGCTTGCATGTAGCTTGCAAAACCGCCAGAAATCAAAATAATGAAGCCGACACCAGCGACTTGAGACGTGCTGATTGACTTCAAAAGCTCAAACAGGTCAAAACCGATAAAACCGGTACTGCCTTTTGCCATCAGAGCATCCAACCCGCCAAACAGAGCCAGAACGTTTAACAAAAGACCACCGATAAAGAGCACCATATTGACCTGATACTTCTTCACAATTGCCCAGCCCGTCAATACCAATACGATGACGCCTAGCCAAGGGATCATGTCAGTCATATTTTTCTCCTACTTGAGGATTTCAGTATCAGTCGAATGATTCAATTCGACCGTGCCTTAGAAATACGATTTGCTTCTTAAATCCATCACTCACACAATGGATAGGAAAAAGCAATCAATAACCCCAAAATAGGGGATATTGCATCGTTATTTTGATTATCCTTGGTTGGTGATTGAGCTGTCTTTGAACCTTGGTACAAGTCGTATTATTTGAAAAATGTCCAATCTAGGTAAAAATGCTTAGTTTTTATTGACCAAATTTGGGATTTCCCTAATAAATCAAAGCAATTCTAAGAAGTCGATTAAGATTTATCTGGAGAAAAGAAAGTTAAGCTCAGTATGAAAAAAATCAAAAATTTTCTCTGCCAATCGTTATTGACCGGTGCCCTTTGTTTAACTTTGGGCAGCACCTGGACGCAGGCAGCAGAAAAAAAGTTATATTTGCCGCCAATAGAAGAACCGAAGGAACGCGAAACACTTGTTATTGGAGTTTTGTTATCAGAAGTGTCTGATATTAAATCCGGTTTATTGGAAGATACTTTTAAAGCGCTGCAGAAAAAATTACCTCAATATCGTTTTGAGGCAACAACGATAACTGAACACGATATTTACCTTTCGGCGGTTAATAAAGAAGTGGACTTTTATGTGGCGCCGAGCGGCACTTTTGCTTATATGCAGGACTCAAGTGGAGCGATCTATTTGGCCGGTAATCAAAATCCGGGCATCTCCAATCCACAGCATGCAGCAGGCGCTCTGGTGGTGGCGAAATCGGATGATAAAAGGCTTAACAAACTGACGGATTTACGTAACAAACTTGTAGCTAGCGAAGGCCGGGAGTCTTTTTTCGGTATGCAGGTGGTACTCAATGAACTTCGACGCGCAACGGAGCGGCCGGATCAATTTTTTGATGTAACCACGGTTCACCAGGGCAGTCTTGAAGTCGCCAGGAAAGTTCTCGAGAACAAGGCCGATGCCGGCATTATGAAGACATGCGAACTCGAATATCTGTATGAGCATAATCTGATTGCAAAAGACAGTTTGAAGCCGGTTGGTTTGACCCGTGATCGTGGTATCGACTGCATGAGTTCTACTCCGCTTTATCCGGATTTGGTGTTTGCTGCCAATCCCCACGTACCCGCACAAATCAACAGTAAGGTGGCGGAAATTTTGCTATCAATGCCTTCGACGGCAAAGGGTTACAAGTGGGTTGTTGCCAATGATTTTCGAGATGTCATCCATGTTATTCGGCGTTTTGTTTCAACGCCCTTGACCCCAGAAGTGGTCCAAAATCAGTTGGCGATATGGCGGTATCGTTACGCTGTTTATCTTGGGGTTATCTTATTGTTAGGCAGTATTCTTTTTGGTTTTGCTGTAAGCAAAATGGTCCAAAGTCGCACGCGCGACTTGGAAGAGACGTTAGAGCAAAATAAACAGCTGGAACATGCGGCCAGAAAAGATCGCGAGAGACTGATGCAGCTTGAAAAGGCGGGAATTGTCTCAGAACTTTCCAGCATTATTGCCCATGAGGCTAGACAGCCGGTAACCTCTCTTATTAACTATTCAAATGGCCTGTCTTTATATCTAAAAGGTAAAAATGACTCGGTGATTGACGAGGCGACTCGTGAAATCTCCCGGCAAGCCCAGCGTATTTCAGACATTGTTGAACGCGTCCGTTCGTATGCGAAGCGAAAGGATTCCGTGCATGCAGAAACAGATCTTGTTACCTTGGTTAAAAAAGCCATGCGTACCGTTAAGGCAACGGAAGACACGGCCGGTGTGGTGCTTGCTACACGTTTGCCGGAGCGGGCAATTGTTTCATGCGATCCCTTTGAAATCGAACTGGTTATTGTTAATTTGACTCGCAATGGGCTGCAGGCCGTGGCTTCGCTTAAAGAGGAAGTGGCCTATGTGGAAGTCGGAGTTCGTTCAAGTGAAGACGGGACTAAATGGGAGCTTTATGTACGCGACAACGGGCCGTCCATTGATTCCGAAAAAATTAAACAATTATCCCGCCCGGTTTACAGTGAAAAAATTGAAGGACTGGGGTTGGGGCTGTCCATTTGTCGAGTGATTGCCGAGCGGCATACCACTCGTCTTCAATTCGAAGCGTTTAATCCTCACGGTTTAATGGTTAAACTTAGCTTTGATAACTGCAATAGAAAAAACAATGAAAGCTCTTGTGAATCCTGATCTTTATCGTCCCATTGTCCGAATCATCGATGATGAGGAAACGGTTCGAAATTCTGAAGCCTTTACGTTGAGAGTCGTGGGATTGGAGACGGCTTGCTATGCGACGGCCGAAGAGTTTTTGGAAAAAGATGATCTTCGATATCCCGGCTGCATTATTTTGGATGTGCGAATGCCGGGGATGAGTGGGCCTGAGCTGCAGCAGGAAATTAACAAGCGAGAAATAGATCTTCCGATTATTTTTCTATCGGCGCATGGCAACATTGGTCTGGCGGTTGACACCTTGAAGCGGGGAGCGAAAGACTTTTACGAAAAACCCGTTGAACCGGAAAAATTGCGCGAAACCGCTGCACGATTAGTTGAGGAAAATCTTCAGGCCAGACGAAAACAGTACGAGACGCAGATGCTGCATGCGCAATATGAGGCGCTGACAAATCGTGAACGCATGATTTTGAAACTGGTGGCTCAGAATTTATCCAATAAAGTCATCGCCGATCAACTGCAAATTCAAGAACATACGGTCAAAATCCATCGCGGCAACGCCTGCCATAAACTCAATATTCGCACGGCATTGGAAGTTCATCAATTTTTGACCCGGATAGGGGAATTAGACTAAAAATTCCTACTCTCTACCTGATTTAAGTCCATCAAGAACTTTAATTGACTTTTATTGATTGTGTATTACAATTTCAATAAAAGATAAGGAACGGTTATGTTAAAAAAGCAGCGTGGCGGTAAAAGAATTAATGCAGGTCGTAAACCGGAAGGGGATGCAGCCTTAAAGGCAACCATTATTGCTCGTGTGACTGCGGATCAGAAAAGGGTGTTTCAGGAAAAAGGGGGCGGAAAGTGGCTTCGACAGACTTTGACAACCTCTGACAGCATTACAAAGAATTCATCTGTCGGTATAAAGGCCGTTCATCCGCACTCAAAAATTTCAGTGCCTTTCTTTGAATATTCTGTGCAGGCAGGCTTTCCGTCGCCGGCGGAAAGTTACAAGGAAACGATTGACTTTAATGAACTGTTAGTTGATAACGATGCGGCCACCTTTGTTTTAAGAGTCTCTGGTCAATCGATGATTGATGCGGGGCTTTCGGAAGATGATTTAATTGTTGTAGATCGCTCCCGCAGTCCTAAGAATGGAGACATCGTTGTCATGCAGATTGATAACGACTATACCGTCAAGCGATTTGTGCGCACACCTGAGGGCTTTTATTTAAAAGCGGAGAATTCAAGCGGTCAATACCCGGATATTTATCCGCAGGAAGGTCAGGAGTGGCAGTTATTCGGGGTTGTCAATTTCGTGATCAAATCTGTTTCCAGGAAAGTCGCCGCTTAGCTGAGGGTACCTATGTACGCTCTGATTGATGGAAATTCTTTTTATGCCTCGTGTGAACGCGTTTTCAGACCCGATTTACGTCACCGTCCGGTGGTTGTTTTAAGTAACAACGATGGCTGTATTGTCACGCTGACGGCAGAAGCTAAAGCACTGGGACTAAAAAGAGGTGTACCGTTTTATCAGGTTAAAGATATTATTCGCCGACATCAGGTTGCGGTCTTTTCAAGCAACTACGAGCTCTACGGCGATATGTCTTCCCGCATGATGAATATCATTGCCGGTTTGGTGCCTGCCATTGAGGTTTACTCCATTGATGAGTGCTTTGCGGATCTCTCAGGATTAGATGACTTAACAACATTAGGGTTTTCCATTCGGAAACGTATTGGACAATGGATTGGCATTCCGGCTTGTGTCGGCATTGCTCCCACCAAAACACTAGCCAAATACTGCAATCATTTAGCTAAGAAAATCCCGGCTCTTCATGGTGTTTTAAATTGGAATGACCTTTCTTTCTCAAGACAAGAAAAAGCATTGGCTTATCAAGGAGTTGAGGAAATTTGGGGAATCGGCTCCCAATTGGCTATGCGTTTAAAGAAACTCGGGATTCAAACGCCTCTGGATTTAGCCCAAGCTTCTGAAAGTTTATTAAAGCAGTGTTTCCCTATTAATGTGATTCAGACAGCCCGAGAACTCCGGGGGATTGAGTCAATTGAGTTTGAACCTACGCCTCCACCGAGAAAAAGAATTCTTCGCAGCCGAAGCTTTTCCAAGGATGTGTTCGATCGAAACGACCTTTTAAGCGCAATTACCATGCATGCCGAAGAGGCCGCGCGAGTCTTACGGCAAGAGCATCTAATGACCTCCCGAGTCGGTATTTTTCTTTATTCAAACCGCTTTAAAACGGAAAAACCTGTGTACGCCACCATGGATGCTGTTGATTTGGCAATGTACGTAAACGACACACCAACCATATTAAAGAGCGCCGTAACACTTCTGGAAAAACACTACGTGAAAGGAATTGCCTATAAAAAAGCCGGCGTTATTTTGGAAAATATTCGGCGTAAAGGGGAAACGACTGAAGATTTGTTTGGCCTTGTAAGGGAAAAACAGGAACGTTTATCGGAAACATTGGACCAAATAAACAATAAATACGGAAACGGCACGATTTGCTTTTCGGCTGTTAAACGCGATTCGGAAGATTGGAAAATGAAGCGCGAAATGAAAAGTCCTTCCTATACCACTCGGTTTTCCGATGTTCTTCGTGTTGGTTAAAAGCTTCTTCTAAGAAAAAATACTTGTTGATAAGCCATATAGAAAAGTATATAACCAAAGGAAGGTACCTCTTTAATTGCTTTTTTGATCATGGACTTTTTATTCTTTTTGGTGGTTGGTGTTTGTGTCGGTACATTTGGGACACTTATCGGACTTGGTGGCGGCCTGATTCTTGTGCCGCTTTTCATGTATACGATGTACGCTCCCGATGGTTCCATGACGTTCAGCACAGTTCAGCAAATTATCGGTACCAGCCTTTTTGCTGTAGCTTGTAACGCAGTCTCCGGAGCTTATGCCTATATGAAACAAAAGCGCATTATGTTCCGAGCGGCGATACCGTTTGCGCTTAGTACCATTCCCGGTGCTTTTTGTGGCAGTTTCGTTTCCAAATATTTCACTGGCGCGAGTTTTTCCATCGCTTTTGGTTGCCTGCTTGTCGTTTTAGGTTGTTTCATGTATTGGAAATCCAATTCCAAACGAGCCACTGCGCGTCCTGAAGACTTTGATCCGGCAACGGCACCGTTTAACCTTTGGCTTGGTGTAGTTCTGACCTTTGGTGTTGGGTTTATCTCGACTATTTTTGGTATTGGCGGCGGCATTATTGATGTCCCGATGATGGTTTTTATTCTGGGTTTCCCGGCTCAAATCGCCACTGCGTCTTCAACCTTCATTTTGATGGTCAGCTCTCTTGTGGGCACAATTAGCCATGCTTCCTTGGACCACATTATTTGGGTCCCGGCCATTTGTATTGGTTGCGGCTGTGTGATCGGTGCTCAGATCGGCGCCCGTATTGCAAAGAAGAGCAAACCAAGACTCCTTGTGATCATTCTCTCGGTTACGATGGTTCTTATGGGAATTAACCTTGTCGTACGGGGGCTGTGAGCAAATTAAGTCCAGTTCGTAACGAAAATCTGGCAATACTAAAAAGTTTATCAACCGAATCAGTCATAGTTTTAAAAACTGTCAACTATTTTCAGGCAAGGTCACATAGTGTCAATTGTCTAAAAAATATTTTATACTTTAGCAAAAATTTCGAAAGTATAAAATTTAATTTTGACAATCTTATGATTCCTCGTCCTTATTACATTGAGCAGTTAAAACGGTTAAAAGATAAACCGATCATCAAAATACTTACCGGCACGAGGCGCAGTGGTAAGTCGACGATTTTGCAATTATGGAAAAACGAGCTGTTAGCCAGCGGAATTAACGAAAATCACATTATTGAATTAAATTTGGCAGATTTATCTAATGAGTCGTTAAGGAATAAAAAATCCCTATACGATTTCATCGCTTCAAAAATAGCCAAAGATTCAATTTATTACGTATTCATTGATGAGATACAAGAATGTCCGGGGTTTGAGAAGGTCGCCGAAAGCCTAATGTTGTTCGGAAATATTGACCTTTATATGACCGGTTCGAATGCCTATGTTCTATCAGGAGAATTGACAACATATTTGACGGGTCGTTACTTGGAAATCAAGGTTTATCCGTTTTCATTCAAAGAATTTTTAACAACAAGAGAACATGGAGAACCTTTCAGAGAAAATTTAGCGGCTTACCTTACGGAAGGCAGTTTCCCGGGGGCGCTTTTATTTAGAGGAATGCCTAGAGAGCGCAAAGACTATTATCAAATGCTGTTTGATTCTATGATTTTGAAAGATGTGGGTAATCGAAAAGGAATCAAAGATGTCACGTTGTTAATCAAGTTGTCTCAAATTCTGGCTTCAAGCTTGGGATCCTCGTTATCAGTTAGAAAAATTGCCAATACGGCTAAGTCCTTCGGAGTATCGTTTTCTGAACCAACAATTTCAGCTTACTTAAAAGCACTGGAGGACGCCTATTTTTGCTTTAAAGTTCCGCGATTCAACCTTAAGGGTCGTCAGTTATTAAAACAGGATGAGAAATATTATTTGGTTGATCCGACCTTTCGGCAGTTCTTAATAAGCAGTATAAGCCCGGATTTGGGTCATGTAATTGAAAATATTGTTTATTTAGAACTTAAGAGACGATATCAGTCTGTTTATGTTGGCACAGATAGGGCGGGGGAAGTTGATTTTGTAGCGGCTAATGGAAATGATTATGTTTATTACCAAGTAGCGGCTTACCTTTCTGATGAGCAAACTCTTGAGAGAGAATTAAACTCATTAAAGAATATTGCCGATCATTATCCTAAATGTATTTTGACATTGGATCCTTTGTTTATCGGTCAACAATATTCTGGGATACGGTGTCTGAGTCTTTTGGACTGGTTAGTGTCAGAAAATTAATTTTTTCGTTCAAAGTCGGACAAGTTGGCCTTTATACTGCTGTGCCAGACGAAGAATCAGTTAACTAGCATTTCACAGTCTGCAAAAATTTAGGTCAGTGGAAAAGCAATGAAAATACCCAAGGCAAACCTCTTGGATGATGGATTGCCTTGGGTTCGGATGTACTGAGTTAGTGAGTTTTTTTGCCTAACCACTTTTCGTAAATTTTGTCATACTCGCCACTTACTTTAATAGCTGCCAGACCTTTGTTGAGTTTTTCGACGAGCGCCTGATTATTTTTGGAGACCGCAAAACCAACCTGTTTCGGATTGTAGAGGTGAGGAACGATCAACAGATCCTTGTCATGGTGCTGACTTTGATAATGGCGAGCTGTCGTATCACCTAAAAGCGCAGCCTCACAGCCGCCCATTTTCAGTTCCATCAATGCTTCGGCCACTTGGTCAAAATTCATCACCTTAGCCCCTTTAACCGATTGTGCCAAAAGAGAGCCGGTGGAACCTATCTGAGCACAAATAGCTTTACCTTCGATGTCTTTGAGCTCTGAGTACTTGTCTTTGTTTGCCGCCTTAATGACCATTGCCAGGCCAACATCGTAGTAAGGGTCAGAGAAAAGTACCTGTTTTTTGCGTTCATCTGTAATCGTGATTGCGGCCACGGCTACGTCAATCATATTGGTTTGAAGAGCGGGGATGATGCCTGCAAACTGCATATTTTGAATTTTTGCTTCATCACCGACAGCTTTGGCAACCGCTTTAATGATGTCCATGTCAAAACCGACGATTTCTTCGCTTTTTTGATCTTTGAATTCAAAAGGGGCTAAGCCCGCATCGGTGCCAACGAGGATGGTAGCGGCCTGCGCAGCAGTGCTGCCGGCAACAATGGTTGCAAAAATGAGGCTTGCAAGAGTTTTTTTCATTTTAAAAATCCTTTCATGGGATATTGTTCAAACACAATGCGAAGCAGTTTACAAAAAAGTTTTTCCAACAAAATATAACTAACCAATTGAAAATAGACGAGTTTTTTTAATATATATTTGAATAAAAGGCTTGATTGGCCGACAAAATAAGCTGAAAATTTTGAACAGATCAACTTTTATTAAATAACAATCGTATTTAGCAGATCACCGAATACATAACAGTGATTATCGGTATAGGGACTTTGTGGTAGAAGGTCAAAGTAGAAAACTAATGATTTTTGATGAAAGGCTTTATCCTGTCGACAAATTGAAGATTTGACTGCGATCAAAATTTACAGAATTTTGAGCTTTAATTTTTCAACAGAAGCATCCAGTTTTCAAATTCGAGTAAGTTAGCCTGCCTTTATACTGAAGTGCCTGACCAAGAATCAGGCACTGATCTTATTAACTAGCATTCTTTGCCGCCACTAACTTTTATGTCAACACAATGGTCACGTGTGGCCCGTATGCTAATCTCTAAAGCTTTAGTGAGGGTGGATAGTTCCATAAACGGAGTATTTTTCTTGCCGATGACTTGCTGCGCGATATACGGAACATGGATAAATCCGCCTCGAATATTGAGTTTGTTTTTGGTGATGTAGTACAGAAGCGAATACATAATATGGTTGCAGACATAGGTGCCAGCTGTGTTAGACACAGAGGCGGGGATTCCTGCTTTTTTAACTTCTTCTACTATCGCCTTGATAGGAAGTGTTGAAAAATAGGCGTTTTCACCATCTTTAAAGATGGTCTCGTCAATTGGTTGATGGCCATTGTTGTCAGGAATTCTTCCGTCGTCAATGTTAATGGCGATGCGTTCTACGCAAAAATCAAAGCGACCGCCGGCTTGACCAACGCATATAACGACGTCCGGTTTTAAAAGATCAATAGCCTCAAAAAGTTTTAAACCTGAAGCTCTAAAGACGGTGGGTAATTGCAATTTAAAAATGTCAATATCATCAATTTTGCTAGGAAGGGAATTTACAGCTTCCCAAGCGGGATTGATTTTTTCTCCGCCAAATGGCTCAAAACCGGTGATTAGAATTTTCATGATTGTTCCTGACTTAGAGTTTGTAAACATTGTAATCTGGTCAGATTACAATCAGGCAGAGACTCATCATGGATATACGTAAAGCGTAATAATATTTTTGGTAATTCAACTTATCCAAAGCAAGTTGTTATCCAAAGTTTTTTCTTTAACTCATTGTTTATAAACAATCATTAATTAAAAAACTTTGGATAATCTTTTTTAATTAAACCTAAACGAGTGATGATCTTTAGAGAAACGTTCAGGGCAAAATCTGGGTAAACGTCTGATGAGAGATCATTTATTTTGAGATCTAGTAATATTATCCAAAGCTTTGGATAATTCAACATAACTATTATTATGTTGTGTGATATTAAGAGGAATCAAGGCGGAATTTTTAAAGTTAAGACGATTGTCTTACGCACTCTACTGTAAACGAATTTTCCTTTTGTTATTTAGTTAGGCGTAGTATAAGTCGAACCAGTTAAAAATTTTGAGGTGTCAGATGGATTTGATTTTGAATCCGATTATTCTTTCAGTGTTGGTGCTTTGCGTATTGTGTTTGGTTAAAGTCAATGTACTTTTAGCTTTAATATTCGCAGCTATTACAGCCGGTATCTCTGGTCACCTTGAAATCGGTCAAACGATGACTTTGTTGGCTGACGGTTTTTCCGCTAACGCCACAACAGCCTTATCCTATATATTATTAGGCACATTCGCCGTTGCTATCGCTGATACCGGACTGATGCAGATGTTGGTTGCGTGGCTATCTAAGCATTTAGGATCACGCAGGATGGTTTTCTGTTTGGTTCTCGCATTTATTGCCTGTTTGTCCCAAAACGTGGTACCTGTTCATATCGCTTTCATTCCGCTTCTTATTCCGCCTCTTTTGACTTTGATGAACAAAATGCAGTTGGATCGACGTGCCGCTGCTTGCGCATTAAGTTTTGGTCTGGAAGCTCCTTATATTACCTTACCGATTGGTTTCGGTCTTATTTTCCAAGACATTGTTGCCGACAGCATGACGCGAAGCGGTATGACAACCACGGTTTCAGATGTGGCTTCTGTCAATTGGATTCTTGGCCTATCAATGTTTATTGGTCTTTTGGTCATGATTTTCGGCTTTTATCGAAAGCCAAGGAAATATAAAGACTCTGAAGCTGCACTTGAGGTAAAGACTGAGGTTGTTGCAAAGCTTGAACAAAAGCACTGGGCAGCACTTATCGCTATTGTTTTGGCGGTGGCAGTTCAGCTTATTTGGCAATCTTTACCTTTAGCCGCCTTATTTGGACTGATTGTCATGATTTTGGGCAGGGCTTTTAGTTTTTCGGAATTGGATCAGCATATTGCCCACGGTATTTCCATGATGGGATTTATTGCCTTTGTCATGCTGATTGCCGGCGGGTATGCGGCGATTCTCAAAGAAACCGGTGCTGTCGGACAATTAATTGAAAGTGTCGTCCCTTATTTGCACACCAATAAGGTTATGGCTGCCACGATCATCGTTTTGATCGGTTTAATTGTCACCATGGGGATCGGAACTTCCTTCGGCACTGTTCCTATTTTGGCTGTAATTTACGTGCCTTTGTGTGAGGCTGTTGGTTTTTCACAGCCCGCGACCATTCTTCTAATGTCAGCGGCTGGAGCCTTGGGCGATGCTGGGTCTCCGGCTTCGGATACGACGCTTGGACCAACGAGCGGGTTAAACGCAGATGGCCAGCATGATCATATTTGGGATACTTGTGTTCCGACCTTTATTGCCTACAACATTCCGCTTATGCTGGCAGGCATAATCGGTGCTCAGTTCCTCTGAGTTATTCCGAAGGAGTCATTGCTTTCAAAACGATTTCTGCGTTTTGTCTGCACGTATCATTATTGTTTTGTGCGCAAGCTTGTTGAACTAATTTCCAGATGTCTCTTTTGTACGGATGCAATATCAGAGCCTGAAGAGCTGAGGACTGTGCTGTCGCATAGTCCTTTGTTTCCAGACTGCTTGCAGCCAGATTGCACCATATTGATGTTTCTGCAGGATTGGCCTTTGCGGCGCGTTGAAAGAGTTTAACGGCAAGACTGTAGTCTTTCTGGTTAAAGGCATTGATCCCGTAGGCATTGAGCTGTTCGGCCATCTGCGCCTGTCCGATTCCAGGTCTTGGAAAAGATTGAATCAGCGCTAACAACTCCTTGAGTTCAGAAGGCTTATACAGTCTTTGATTCAAAATTTCTAAAACCGATGTAATTGGCGTTACCGATGACGCTTCTTGAATTCTTTTATGCTGTTCTTCAAGCATATCTTTTGTAATCGGCTGAGCTTGAAGCGAACTCGAGAACAATATTAATAGACTAACTGACACTAAAAGCGATTGGGATAACTTGTTATTCAACATAATTTTCAATGCCAGATCTTTTAAACTTGAAATAAAAAAAACATTTATCCATTCTATATTTTTCATTGTATCATAATGCGATCTTGAAAAGCAAATAAAAATTAAGGATTGCATTAAAATTAATTCAAAAATAAATTAAATAACCTATTTTCCAAACGATCAATCTGTTATGCTAATCCCCGTCACCGGTTCATCGCAGTGGGCTTTGCCGTGCAGAAATTTTTCGTTTATTTACTCTCTCTTGGTCATTTATGTGTGGATTTGGCACCAGGTGCCCTCCCCGCTATTCTCCCCTTCTTAGTTTTATACAACGGGTTAAGCTACACAGAAGTGGCAGGCCTTATGTTTGCTTCATCCTGTTTGTCTTCTATTGTTCAGCCGGTTTTTGGTTATTGGGCGGACAAGAGTTCAAAACAATGGTTTATGGCGTTGGGTATCGCAATGAGCGGTATCGGTTTGGGGATTTCAGGCCTTTTTTCTAATTATTGGTTTGTTTTTATCGCCATTACACTGATGGGAGTGGGAAGCTCGATCTTTCACCCTGTCGCGGCGCGGACTGTTAATCGTATTTCTTCAGGTAATAAAGCCACCGGAATCGGTATTTTCTCGGTTGGCGGCAACCTCGGTTTTGGCGTTGCTCCAATGATTGCGGCTGCAGCTCTGAGCGTATGGGGTACTTCAGGGACTGTATTGTTTTTGGTTTTCGGACTTTTGATGTCTGCGTTAATGATTTGGGCTATCCCAAAAATGGTTGCTTCTGTACGGGCTGAGAACCAAAAAATCCCGGCAAATAAAAAGAAAGTATCGACAGGCAGCACGAACGATTGGCATGGATTTATGCGCTTGAGCTTTGTCATTTTATTTAGAAGTATCGCGCAGACAAGCGTTTTGGCTTTCCTTCCCCTTTACTGTATCTACCGCTTTGGTATATCAGAAGCTTTATCGGGGACTTTATTGTCCTTCCTTTGTTTAAGCGGTGCGGTTATGACCGTGTTGGGCGGTTGGTTAACCGATAAAGTGGGATTGATTCGTGCTTGCAAGTTGGGTTATTTATTGATGGCCCCCGCCTTTGCACTAGTGTTGGTAGTTCCCTCAGTATGGTGGATATACCCGATTCTTATTCTGATCAGCTTCACGTTGAATGGAACCTATGCGGCTTTTGTGGTTTTGGGACAATCTTATTTAGCCAAAAACGTTGGATTGGCTTCGGGCGTAACCATGGGATTGTCAGCAAGTTTAGGAGGGATTTTTACACCGATTTTAGGAATGGTGGCTGACGCATACGGCATTACCACCGTTATGGTGATGCTCGTTGTAATCGGTGCGCTTTGCGCCATCTCTTCGTTCCTGTTACCTGAACCAAAAAGTGAATAGCGCAAAGCTAACGAATTATTTAATTTCGGTGAACCGGTAGTGCGTGTAACCGACGCTGTTATTTTCGGCAATGGCCGTCAACATGGTGGAGTGTCGTTTTTCCCAGATTTGTCTGACCGTCTCATTCGGTGCGGCACCAAAAGTTAAATCGATGGCGGCCTGATCAACGGCAACAGGATCAAGGCTCGCCAAAATGCCGATATTGCCAAGATTGGTAGCATGCTCGCAACCATCGGTCGGTTCAAAAGCATCCAGCACATTAATGAATGCCCATCTCCCCTGCTTGGCTTGCATGGCGGCTTTAACGGCATCAGACATCGCTTCGCAAGTTGTCTTATCGTCACGAGATGAAAAATGATCCATCACTTCACCGGCTGAGTGAATAAGGCATTTTCCTTCCACGCCCGTTCCCATGCAGATGGATAAATTCTTGAGCGTGCCGCCATAGAAATCCAGAAAATGGGCCTTAAAACGCACCATTGAAATCAGCGTATCGTAATTGGCAAAATGACTGCCGGTTCTGGCAAATTTTAAGTGATAGCCTTTTGATACCGGCAGATCCATGTGTCCGTCAGCATCCAAAATATCAATAGGTGCGATGGTTTCATCAAAACCGTTGCCACGGGCAACTTCCAGATGTTTGCCCGTTGTGTCTCTTGGCGGATAGCAATTATTGTCAATTAACGTGGCTTTTGTATGATCGGCTAAAGCCTTTACTAATTGCGGATCTAAATGCGGTCCACCAGGAGTCTCAAAAGTCATTTTGATGCCAACGCGTCCTTTAAGTGCTTGTTTTAATGCACTATAGACACGAATTAACGCCTCTGAATTGACTTGCGGTACAAAGAAAACTTCCGGAGCGCTGGCATCGTTGACGCGGTGAGTCAAGCGCGAGGTTAGGTCGTTGTCGGCAGCAAGAGTCAGTCCGGGAGCGGCCAATGCCCCGACTGTCAGAGCCGATGATTTAAGAAAGTCTCGTCTTTTCATACTAACTCTCCACTATTTTTTAATTGCTCTGAATGTAACAGGCTGATTTCCGCTTTGTTTAAGAGCTTCGGTGGCTTCGGATGACATTTTCCCCATCGGGACTAAATCTTCTGAATGTCTGAAATCTTTGACGAAAACACAAATGTTTCCCCAAGGAATGTAATAGGCTAGATCTCCGAGTTTCGGATCAGTAGCTGTCGGTGCTGAACCGATCGTTAAAGGTTGTTTTAAATAAGCGATGCGTTCGGTTGAACCAAAATTTTCAAATGTTAGCGTCATTGGCAGCCTGTCAGCAAAGGACCGAGCCGCTTCATGCTCGATAAGTTCAACGGTAAAAGCGCGTTCCCCGATCACCATTTCAATGGTTTGGGCCATAACAGTTTCTCCCATCAATAAAGTGCTTAAAACAAAAGGCAGCAGGATTTTTTTCATTTTTTTCTCCCTTTTGAACAAATTTTCTTTGTTTTATTTTTGCAAAAGCTCTTTGAGAATGATTGCCTGAATGTCGCTCATCTTTGAGGAATTCTCTACGATTGATATTTTTGGTTCTTTTTAACAGCGACAAAAAAGCCGAGCAGTTTTTGCCCGGCTTTTTCCCCTATTAATACGGATTAGTTGAAAACACTTTGATGCAGTTTAATCATCACCAGTCCCATCGTAAGCAGCGCACAGATAAATAAGAAAGCACCCTGTAATGAAACGGCCGATGAAATCGCTCCAATCAATGCCGGTCCGGCTAATAAGCCACCATAGCCCACTGTGGTAACAGCGGTAATGGCTTTGACACTATCCATTGAGTTGGTTCTGGAGGCAGCAGAAATCAGAATCGGCGCCAAGTTGGCAATACCCAAACCCATCACAAAGAGTGAGGCAAACGCAGCGATCGGATGAGGTATAAAAACAAGTGCCAAAAGCGTTACTAAAATCAAAAGCGTGCCAATCGTTAAAACGGCTTGAGGGCCCAACTTTGTCGTTAATCGGTCACCGGTCAAGCGAGAAATAGCCATTGCGATGACAAAGAGCGTGTACCCGAAAGCACTGGCTTCTTGGGGTACTCCGGCATTGTCTCGAAGATAAATCGCACTCCAGTCGAGCATTGCGCCTTCGGCCAGAAAGATGACGCCACAAATGACAGCCAAAACACCGATGGGGCCTAGCAGGCTAAAACGGATTTTGCCGGTCTTTTCTTTCTTGGGTGCTTCGAGTTTGGTGTTTTCAATTTTTCGCAAAATAGCGATTAACACTAAAGCCAAAACAATCATCAAGAATCCGACGGCGGTTATCGGGGCAAAACCTGAGACGAATAAAGCAGTCAGAGCCGCGGCTGATGCGACCTCACCGATGGAGTAGGCGGCGTGCAGCCCGCTCATGAGACGGCTTTTTTGACGGTTTTCAAGATAGGTGCCGTAAATGTTGACGCTGACTTCAAGGCAACCTAGGGCAACGCCGTAGGCTAGTAATGCAAGGCACTCAAAGTAAAATCCTGGCATCAGCGCCAAAAGCACTAAAAGCAGGCAAGAGGCAAGACCTGATAAGGCAATGGCGTTTCTTGCGCCCAGTCTCTGAGTTAGGGTACCCGCAAGAGGCATACCGACAAAGGATCCCACCCCTAATCCCAAAAGAAGGAATCCCAAAACATAAGGCTCAAGCGCAAGCTTGGATTGCACAAAGGGAATCAAAGGCGCCCATGATGCAACGGTGAAACCTCCGGTGAAAAAGCCGATACGGGCAGCCCAAAGTTCAAACTTTGAGACGGCTTTTGTACGGTTTGCCGCATTGGTTTTCTCACTGAAAGGTAAGTCAGACTGGGTATGAAGTACTGATAAGTCATGTTCAGAAGTGCTGACTGCACTGTCTGGTTTGTGTTTTAGAGAATGTAAAGCCATAAATAACTAATTGATTAACCTAGATACTTGGTATTATTTCATCAAAAAGCCGAAATAACGAGTTAGAATCTATCAACATTCTGATAGAGGTGCCGTAATGGGTCTTAAAATTGATGAAATTCGCTCTTTTGTAGCGGTGGCGGAAACGGGTTCCTTTTCGGCGGCCGCGAGAAACCTCAAGCGAGCGCAGTCGGTAGTGTCCATGCACATTGCCGGTTTTGAAGCCGAACTTGGTTATAAACTTTTCGATCGAACCCCTAAACCGGTGCTAACTGCTCAAGGTCGAGAGCTTTTGGTCGGAGCCAAACGTGTTTTAGTGGAAGCCGATCGTCTGCAAAACCGCGCGCTTACACTTAGCGAGACTCAAACTCCCTCCATTTATATGGGTATTGATTTGGTGCTTGAAGCACCGGTCATGATTGATTTATTAAGACTTTTTGCTAAATCATTCCCCTCGGTTCGTCTGCAGATTGAAAATATTTCGGGTTCGGAAGCCAAGTGGTTTTTCACGAAAACAGCCATGAATTTGGCTTTGGTTTTCTCATCAGATCCGTCGCTAGAAAGTGATGAATATATTTTGGGCCACTCCCCGTTATCGATTGTCGTGGCAAAGAATCATCCGCTTGCGGCCATTGACAGACCAACAGTGGATGATTTGAGACGTTATCGTCAGATAGTCGTTCATGCGCGTGAACCGCAATCCCCCAGTCCTGCTGTGGTTAACACGGATTATTGGGAAATCGATAGTGGTTTATGGGCTTTGGGGTTAGCAGCCCGTGGGGTGGGTTGGGCCATTTTGCCGAACTTCCTTTTAATCGGTCAGTCCGCTTTTCGCAGTTCAGTGGTGACGATTAACTCTCCGTTCAGACTTGAAGCTCAGCGTCTCGTTCTCAGAAGTAAAAAGGGAGAAGTCAGCGCAGAGATAATTGATTGGTGGGCTAAGACCATTGATAAAAATAAAACAAAGTTAGGACTTCAGGTTCAATAGTACAAGACAGAATCGGTTAAATTTTCGCTCTATTTGACACGAAGTGAAGGAATAACTGAAGGATAATAAAGCAAAGAAAGCAGAGGGGTCTTGAAAATTGCCGTCAGTTCCGCAAACCTCAACCATTTGTTGGTCAATTGCCCAGGCTCTGGCTCATGGAGCATGATCGTTTTTTACGGAACTTAATTAATGACTAACTTTCTAGGCAATGGTGCTTGATCTTATTACAATAAATCGTGCCTATTTTATTTCTGTGCCACCATGAACTTTATTGTTAAGCATTTTTCTGAACTGTCCACTGAAGAGCTCTTTAAAATTTATCGGTTACGAGTAGCCGTTTTTGTCGTCGAGCAGCAATGCGCCTATCAGGAAGTCGATGAGGCAGATAAAGTTTCCTACCATCTTTGGCTTCAAGAAGGCGAAACAATTTTGGCCTATTTAAGAGTCATTCCTGCCGGTGTCCTCAGACATGAAGTCTCATTGGGCCGAGTGATTGCTGTTAAGCGTCATCAGGGACTCGGGACAAAAATCGTCGAACACGCAATTGCGTTTGCAAAAGAACAATTAGGAGCTGGAGAAATTGTCATTGAGGCACAGACTTACGTACGAGGTTTGTATGAAAAATTAGGTTTTAGGGCAGAGTCTGAAGAATTTTTAGAAGACGGAATTCCCCATGTTCGTATGAGACTTCTTCTTAAAAAAACTTAAGAAGGTACAGACAAATTGCTTTCAACCTGATAAAATTCACGCCCTAACGTTCGTTAGGTACCTTTAGGGGCATAGCACAATGGTTAGTGTACTCGGCTCTGAACCGAGGTATCTTGGTTCGATTCCAAGTGCCCCCGCCACTCTCTCCCTCGTTTAATTCAATTCGTTGACTTCACAAGACATTCAAAGATTTTTGTCAACACTCTTTATCTTATCCGCACTTTCCTTCTTTTCCGACAAAACCATCATGTTGAAAACGACTATCCGATTGTCTTTCACGGGTTCTTGCCCCTACAGTTTTTCGGTGTGTTCGTAGCGATCGGTTTGTATCTGGTGCTGCTGTATTTTTGTGGCTATTACGTTTCGACCGCTTTGTATTTGATTGGATCGCTTTTGTTTTTGAAGGTACCGATGAAATACAACCTGATGACTGTTGTCGTGATGATCATGATGGTGGCGGTTGTGTTCTCGTATTTTCAGTTCCCCTTCCCACGGGGCTTTTATTCGGCTAAAAGGAGTCCGACATGTTAGAGACATTATCTTCAATGGGCGCGGGCTTCATCAATGCCTTTTCACCGATAAACCTTCTTGCAATGGTGGCCTCCACCGCTTTGGGGATCACGATCGGATGTCTTCCGGGGGATTGACTTTAAGGACGATAAACAATTGGGCGAACTGATCAAGGCCCAGGACGTTTTTGCCCTCGAAGTGATTTCGAAGCTCTATTAATTTCAGATTTAATTCAGATCTGACTGTTCGTTTGTGAATGAGGCCGCGAAGGGATTACACTTTCGGGGTCTTTTTTTGATTTTTAACCAATGACAGGGATAAAAAATACGGCTTATCCGCCAATCATTGTTTTTCTAGCCTTGCTGATGACGATTCTGGTCATGCGCGGACCCATCACCTGTGTGGGCGCTGTTGCAGAGGAAATCATTAAAACCCTTCATATCGGCTACCCCGCTTACGGATTTCTCACCGCACTACCCATCGCTTGTTTCGGACTCTTTTGCGCGGCGGCGCCAGCAATGAGCAAACGTTTCGGGCTTCTCGTTACCGTATTGATTTGTTTAGCACTGATTCTTATCGGCACGGCAGGTCGTCTAATCCCTTCTTATTCAGTCATGCTTATGGCAACAGCTCTCATCGGAATCGGCATTGCCGTTCTCAATGTGTTGATGCCTGTTTTGCTTAGAGATTATTTTCCGAATAACATCGCCCTGGTTATGGGAGTGTTCACAGGATTTATCGGTTTTTCCGGATCAATAGGCGCTTATTTTTCAGTGCCGCTTTTAGATGCGTTTGGTTCTCTTGAGGCCCCTTTAGGGCTTTGGGTGCTGATGTCGGCTTTGGCGCTTGTGGCGTGGTTTTTGGCGCCCCGCGCTAAACGAATCACTGTGGCGGGCGGCGCTTTTCACTGGGCGCTATTGAAAAAGCCCCTGACATGGGCCGTGATTTTTGTGATGGGAATGCAGTCGCTCACTATTTATACAACGGTGGCGTGGCTTCCCACCATTTTGAGCACTTTAGGTTTTTCTGCTTCCGAGGCCGGATTGGGCTCCGCTGTTTTCTTGCTCGTGAGCGCGCCAGCGAGTATTTTGACGGCGGCTTTCATCAAAGCGGTCGGCGGTGAGCGCCCGGCCTCCCTGATTATGACGGCAAGTTTTGCTATCGGCATCGTTTTTTGGTTATTCGGCGGGACCTGGTCCTTTGTGGGATGTGTTTTAGCCGGTATTCCCCAAGGCATCACTTTTAGTATGGCGATGATTTTAATGGCAAAAAAGACCAACAGTCTTTCTCAGCTTTTGGTCATTTCCAGTCTTGCGCAGGGAATCGGTTACGTTTTGGCCGGTTTTGGCCCCTTTATCTGCGGTCTGCTTTACCAAGGGGATGGTCAGTGGCTGTCTGTGGTTGGTTTCATGTTGTGCGCGGTGGCACTTTGGGGACTGAGCGCCTGGTATGCATTCGGTGACCGAAAGCTTTTTGATTAGGCGCTCATTACCATTGGTGCTTTAATTTTTAACTTTGACGTCGGGGAAATCTTCAAGAAGCCCTTCTGTCACGTTGGTAGCCAATTTCTCATAAGGCGGCTTGATCTTGTGATAGGCTGAAGCAACAAGGTCTGTCGCCAAAGCGATGTGCCAATCGTCAAGCTGCGAATTCGGTAGTGAATCCGATGAGTAAGTCTTTTTGTAAATCAGCTCGCCTTGAGCGTCGTGCAATTCGTAGTGGACTCGAAGCTTTGTGTAGGTACCCAATACCGCGTAGTTATTTTGAACACCTTCAATTCTCGCAACGAGTTTGGCATCGGCGCTGTCTGATTTAGAAGTTTCGTGAAGAACCTTATAGCCCTTCTCTTCTAATCCTTTTTGGGTCTTTTTAAGTAGAACTTGATAAATGTCGGACTCGACGTTGTTTTTAGGCATCCCCGTGTAAACGTAGATGCTGTCGATTCCTTCAGTATTGATTTCCGGTTGATGTGTAAAAGTTGAGCAACCGGTTAAAAGTACCGCACAGGCGGAGAGGGTCAAAAGCTTTGTACGCATTGGCGAACTCCGTCAAAAATGAAATTAGAGTTCGCCATTTTAACTAAAAAGCTTTCTGACATTTTTGAAAAATCGTAAAAAAATATGAATTCTCAATAAGTTATAGCTTCCGACAATTACTTTAAGTAACACTTGAGTTTTTCGATAAGGGAGAGATCCGCCGGTAACCAGTTCACTGTGTCTAAAGTATCGATTGTTAACCATTTGGCGTCTTCATGCTCCTTGAGAACAAGATCGCCGTGCTTAATGGAACAGATGAAGCAGTGCATCTTCAAGTGAAACTTCGGGTAGTCATACTCCACGGTATCAATGAGATCTCCTACCTCGATATCTGTTTCAAGTTCTTCTTTAATTTCGCGAACTAGCGCTTTTTGAGGTGTCTCCCCTGCTTCCATCTTGCCGCCGGGAAACTCCCAACCGCCTTCAAATTCACCGTACCCGCGTTGAGTGGCGAAAATTTGATCATCGTGTTTGATAATTGCGGCAACGACTTCAATCGTTTTCATTCATTTACCCTTCAGTAATATATTCAAAAATGTCTGCACGAACTGGCGTTTCAAGTTTGTATTGAATCTCAAAAGCCGTATCGTTGGACTCCGGCATTCTAACCTCTGTCGGATTTCCATGTGCGTTTATTTCTCCGAAGAAATAAAATTCTTTAGTTTCTTTGTCGTCTTTATTTTTTCTCACAAAAAGATAAATTTTGTTGTTCCGATCGGCTTCGGTACGCTTAAACATATGGTCAGCGTCTGTCGAACTCGCTTTTCTCGGGTGCTTAGATAATGCAATGAGTTCATCCGGAGAAATGAATCGGTCTTCATATGCAATAGCGTTCTCTTCTTTAACGTAGTTAATAAAGACAGGAAGTGTCTTAGTTTCTGCGTCGTAGAAGTATCCGCCAATATTTTGAGCATTTAAATTGCGAGTCCACCCTAAAAGACGTTGAACCTCATCATAGGTGTATTTTTGATATAAAACAAAATCTGTTTCTTTATAGCGATTTGCGTATTGTATTTGATTTTGTTTTAAACCAAACTCAATGGTCTCAGTCAATAGATTTCTAAATGCGAGATTTGATTGAATAGATTGAACTAGGTACGGATCAATCGAATAGCTACCATTAGCATTTTGATGGATAAAAGCAAGATTTTTTAATTTTTGAGAATTAAATGTGCCTGATAGTTGTTTGGTTAAATTGATTATCTTGTATTCAGAGCTAGTAAATATTCCCATTGTTTTTCGTCATTCATTGACATGAACTAACGGCACAAAGCGACATTAACAAAGTGTTTAATGGCTGATTGGATATACTCAAAGCTCGTTTTAACGCATCTTTCAGAAAGGATACAGCAATGCGCAAAACACTCGTTGCACTATCTCTTGGACTTGCGCTTAGCGGCACGGCTTTGGCTGCCGATGATTTCCGCTTAGTCATTCACGGCGGCGCCGGCAATATCGTCGAAGGCCGTTTTTCACCTGAAGAAGAAAAGGCCTATCACGAAGGTCTGCAGGCGGCTTTGAAAGCAGGCTATGAAGTGCTCAATCGCGGTGGCACTTCCGTCGAAGCGGTAAAGGCTGCTATCAACCAAATGGAACTCAATCCCATTTTCAACGCCGGTCGCGGTGCCGTTTTCACCAATGAAGGGAAAAACGAGTTGGATGCCTCCATCATGGACGGCAAGACGTTGACAGCAGGCGCTGTTGCCGGCGTGACCAACGTCAAGCATCCGGTGAATTGCGCTGACTTGGTTCGCACCAAATCGCCCCATGTCATGATGGCTTCAAAAGGCGCAGAAAAATTCTGTGCGGCCAATGGTGCCGAAATCGTCGATCCCAAGTGGTTCTTCACCCAACATCGCTATGATCAGTTGAAAAAAGCTCAAGAAAAAGAACAAATCCTGTTGGATCACGACGGCGCCAAGAAAACTTCCAATGCCGAGCTCTACATCGATCCTTTGATGTACGACTACAAATTCGGAACGGTCGGCGCAGTTGCGCTGGATAAACACGGCAACCTCGCTGCTGCCACCTCCACAGGCGGCATGACCAACAAGCGTTTCGGTCGTATCGGCGATAGCCCCATCATCGGTGCCGGCACCTATGCCAACAACGACACGGTGGCTGTTTCCGCAACCGGTTCTGGTGAAATGTTTATCCGTACTTCTGCCGCTTACAACGTTTCCGTACACTACAAGTACGAGGGTCCTGATGTGCAAAAAGCCGGCGAAGCGGCCATTAAGGATGTCGGCGCCATCGGCGGCACCGGTGGCTTGATTATCTTGGATCGCAAGGGTCAGTACGCCTTCCCGATGAATTCCGCCGGTATGCACCGCGGCACCATCGGTCCGGATGGGAAAGCCATGACCGCGATGTACGGCACGGAAAAATTGCGTGAGTACAAAGCAAAATAAGGCGCTCTAGACTCCTTTGAACCGCTCGAAACCCGAGCGGTTTTTTCTTGATGTTAAAACACTCAAACGGGATTATCTACCGTTTATAGAGCTTGAAAGTGCTGAAACGGCATTAAGTAGCTTGCCAGATGTTGTGAAGCTTTATAACGAAGAGCATCCGCATTCTGCTTTAGGCTACCTATCACCGGTGGAATTTAGAGAAAAGAAAGGCTTAATAGAGCCCCAAACTAAACTAGATGACCCAATTTGTTTAATTACAGGCTTCATGCTTAGCAACTCGGAAGAACGCTTGGAAAATGTTTGCTAAACTGGAGGGCCATTCCTAAGTCACAGAGGCTGTCCTGCCTCCCGGGTTCCAATCCAGTTGTAGGACCAATGTCAATAGAAAGAAAGGCAGTCAGTACAGTAACTCTAAATCGCATTTACAGCCTCATTTGAGACGCTTTTGAATGAAACAGAAGACACAAACCGCACGTACTGCCAATGGGTTCATCTATAAATTTAACGGTATCTACTGTATGCAGTGTATATCGGACAATCTCTTTTAGAGAATAAAAATTTAATTACACTGACTATTGAAGCTATAGAAAAGAACTAAAAAGACGGATAGTTACACTTTTAAAAAACACTAATGCTAATTGCCTAACTTATTGATCACATTCAGTTTTCAAAAATAATACTTTTTTAGCAACCAATATCTTGTGTCAATATGAATTTTACATCCAAAAGATAGTAGTTTTTACTATTTGAAATTCAATTGATAGTGATTAAAATGACTCCCTCGTTCCCTATTAAAAAATAAGAGTTGACGTCATTTGACCGTCAGAGGATGTGCCATGAAAGTTGTAAAAAAAGATCAGTCACTTGAAGACTTCAACCCGCAAAAGATCTCTATCGCGGTCAATAAGGCCGCCATGCGTTGCGATAAAACCGTTGACGAGCCTTCTTGTCACAAAATCGTTGAAGCCATCCTCCGTCGTATCAAAGACCGCGACCAGGTGACCGTCGCTGAACTTCATGAGCTTGTCATTGCCGTGTTGTCGGTGACCGGTTTTGAAGACGTCGCCAAGTCATACGCCGAGTACCGCTATTACAAAACCAATTACGCCAAGACTTTTGAAAAGTTGCGTCAAGACGCCGACGATGTCCTTCGTTTGGGCGATCGCGAAAATGCTAACTTTGACAGCTCCTTGGTGTCCACCAAGGGTTCTTTGATCAAGGGTTATTTGACAAAGAGCCTTTATAAACAGTTCTATCTGTCTGCCAAAGAAAAAGAATTGATCGAACGCGGTGACATTTACATCCATGACCTGCGCGACATGATCTTAGGCTGTGTGAACTGCTGTTTGTTTGATATTAAGACGGTCCTTCAGGGCGGCTTTGAGATGTCTAACGTTCAATACACGGAACCGAAGACGGTGCTTTCTGCCCTGCAGGTGATCGGCGACATTACGCTTGTGGCCACAGCTCAACAATTCGGCGGCTTTACGTTAGCTGAATTGGATAAGGTTCTTCTGCCCTACGCTCACAAGACCTGGAATAAGGCTTTTGGGGATGCGCAAAATGAATTGGGTTTGAACGAAGACGTTGCCCGTCAATACGCCGATAAGATTTTGCTTCGCGAGTTGGAGCAAGGCTTCCAGTCTCTCGAATTGAAGTTAAACACGGTGCCTTGTAGCCGAGGCGACTTTGCTTTCACCACGATTTCTTTCGGTCAATGGGATGTCTCTTTGCCCGAGGATGACAAGCGCCTCTTGTGTCTCATCAATTCCGTTATGCTGCGTGTGCGCAGAAACGGCCACGGTCCCGACCACAAGCCCGTGGTCTTTCCGAAGTTGGTTTATCTTTACGATAAGAAGCAAGTGCACGGTGATTTGCACAGTGCGCAGCTTTTCGACGAAGCCGTTAAGACTTCCTCAACCTGCATGTATCCGGACTACCTTAGCATTTCAAGTGAGTACGGCACGGTCTCCCGTCTTTTCAAAGAAGAAGGCGTCATCACGAGCCCCATGGGTTGCCGCGCTTACCTCTCTCCGTGGAAGGATCCGGAAACCGGCAAATATGTCACAATCGGCCGCTGCAATATCGGTGCTGTGAGCTTGAACATCCCCTTGATGATCAAGGTGGCCATGACCGAGCATCCCTTGGATTGGCGTGAAAAGTTCTGGGATTTGCTCGACGATCGCCTGCAGGTGATTCGTGACTTCTTAAAGAAGCGCTACGATGTGATTCGCAACCAACGTTGCTCTTCCAACCCCTTGGCCTTTACGCAAGGCGGCTTCTACAAGGGTACGAAGGATCCCGATGACCGTGTCGGTGACTTGGTCGATTACATGACGGCCAGTTTCGGTATCACCGCATTGGATGATGCAACTTATCTCTGGACGGGCAAGCGAATGATTGAAGACAATTCTGCGTTTGCTGTTCAAGTGTTGCGTTACTTGCAACAAAAACTGAATGAATTCAAGGCAGAAGATCATTACCTCTATGCTATTTACGGTACGCCCGCTGAGAGCCTTTGTGCTACGCAGGCTCGTCAGTACGACGACTACTGCAAGGAAATGGGCTTGGTCAATGAATTTGCAACGGCTGAACACTACAGTACCGAATACTTCACGAATTCGTTCCACTTGAATGTTACGGAAGATATTTCTCCGTTTGAAAAACAAGACCATGAATTCAAGTGCTTCCATTTGTGTGAAGGCGGTCACATTCAATATGTTCGCTTGACGAACCCGGAAAACTATGAGGCCGACAAGGCGATCATTGAACGCGGCATGGAAATGGGCTTCTATCAAGGCGTTAATTTTGACGCGGCCTACTGCAACAACTGCGGCAAGCACTCAACGAACGTCATGTTCAAGTGCCCGCACTGCGGCAGCGATAACCTGTCTGTCATCAGTCGTGTCTGCGGCTACTTGGGCTACAGCAATGTGAACGGTCAATCGCGCATGAACGACGGCAAGATGGCCGAAATCAAGCGCCGTGTGTCGATGTAGTGAGGCTTGTTAATGAAGTACGCTCAATTACGCGAATTTGATACGACCAACGGTCCCGGCGTGCGAGTTTCGCTTTTTGTCTCGGGTTGCACCCTGCACTGCAAGGGCTGTTTTAATCCGGAGTCTTGGGACTTTGACGCCGGAGACGATTTCAACGAAAAAACCATTGAGCGCATCATTGAGTTACTTAAGCGCCCTTACATGTCAGGTTTGAGCGTTTTGGGCGGAGACCCGTTTGAAGAGCAAAATATCGGTCCTGTCACAGAATTGTGCAAACGAGTTCGCGAAGCCTGTCCGGATAAGACTATTTGGGTTTGGACAGGACGCAAATATGAGCACTTTAAAGACCGCGAAATCATGGACTACATTGACACATTGGTTGATGGTCCTTACGTTGAAAAACTTAAAGTGAAAGAACAAGGACAATATTTCGGGAGCACAAACCAAAGAGTGATTCCGATTCATCCGGCTCAATAAAATCACGGCCCGCTGTTGCGGGCCTAATTATTTCTTATTAGTGAAATACAGGAATAACGTACAGTAATACTGCAAGAAACTGTAGAACAGTGCCGGCAAAAACAAAAACGTGCCATATTGCGTGACTATAGGGAATCGATTTCCAGATGTAAAAGATCACGCCAAGACTATATGACAAGCCACCAGCGGTCAACAACCACAATCCCCCGTTTGCAAGATTTTCTATCAATGGCTCAATGACCAGAATAACTAACCAGCCCATCGCCAGGTACAAAAGCGAATTAAGCCATTTACTCTTTTTGATTAAAACACCTTGTAATGCGATACCGGCGAGCGCAATAGCCCAAACCGCAATACAAAGAGCAATACCTGTTACGCCTTCAAGCGTTACTAAACAAAACGGTGTGTAGCTGCCGGCAATCAGGACATAAATCATTGAATGGTCAAGCCGTTGCAGGATTCGTTTGGCTTTAGGATTGGGAATGGCGTGATAAAGCGTCGAGGCAACGTATAGAAAGATCATGCTTGCGCCAAATACGCTGACTGCGGTAATGACCGTTGGTGAGCCCGAGTAGGCAACAGCAAAGCCGACTAAAATTGCTAAACCGGCGATGCTCATTAAAGCCGCAATACCATGCGTCACGGCATTGGCAATTTCTTCCCCGGTTGTATAACGCTTGGTATGCTCGGTCGCATGTACTGAAGAAAGAACCATGACACAACCCTCCTCTTTTTTGCGATTTTAGGACAGTCCTTTTGGGATAAAACATGTCTAAAATCACGACTTTGTATCAACTCATTTCAATTTGATAATGAAAAAGCTTTTAATTTCGATTTCTTGTTGTTTGATGGCAGGTTCTGCTATGGCCGCCGTTCAAGTGGGCTCCAGCCAATTTGCGGAAAAATTAACAAAAGAAGGTACGGAACTCGTTTTAAACGGCGCCGGTCTGCGCGAGATCTTTTTTGTTGATGTTTATTCTGCTGGCCTTTATTTGAGTCAAAAGTCCAATGATGCGAATACAGTGATTACCATGAAGGGACCGAAGAGTGTCCGCTTGGTGTTGGAACGCGATGTGGATGCGGCCGACTTTGTTGATGCGCTCAAAGACGGTATTAACGACAATACGAGAGAAAAAGAAAGAGAAGAACTTAAAACGGAACTGCAGTCTTTGATTGCAGTGATGAATCTGATCGGTGATGTTAAAAAAGGCGACCAAGTGGATTTTGATTTCACTGATAAGCATGCAACGAGCGTCAGTGTGAACGGAAAGTTGATCGGTGAAAAAATCGGCGGTCTTAAACTTTATCAAGCTGTTTTAAAAATCTGGCTGGGCGACAAACCCATTGATTCTGGGCTAAAAGCCGATCTTTTAAAGTAATAAATTAAGTAAAAAGCTCCGAAATTTTCTTAACTTCGGAGCTTTTGACTGTAAATAGTCAGAGACTATTCAAGTTGTTCATTAATATTTTGTGAACATTTCTTGAATCTTCTTTGGATCATCCGTCTTCGTCAAAGCCAATTGCAAGAGCAAACGAGCCTTTTGCGGATTCAAGGAGTAGCCGTTTAAGAAACCAGCCTTGGTGTACTTGTCATCGGGACCCGTGGGGGTGACGATGCCACTGCCAGTACGGCTGGAGCGCACAACCACAACACCCTTCTTCACAGCGTTAGCCAAGCCCACTTCCGTGTCCTTATGGATGGAGCCGTTACCGGAACCGGCGGAGATGATGCCCTTGGCACCGGCCTTAACAGCAGCGTCCACTAAGACGGAGTCATCATTGGCGTGAGAGTAAACAATGTCAACACGCGGAAGCTTATCGAGCTTGCTTACATCGAATTCTGTTTCGTGCGTGTGCTTCATCGTTGTGTCACGCAAGAAATAGTTTTGACCGCCGGCAACGTAACCTAAAAGACCCAAGGTCGGAGCCTGGAAGGTATCCACGTTAGTTGTATTGGTCTTCGTGCCTTCACGTGCAGCATTAATTTGGTCGTTTAAGGCAATCAAAACACCGCGGTCTTGTGCATTCGGGTCAGCAGCGAGCTTCACGGCATTTAAAAGATTCATCGGGCCGTCAGCGGAGATGGCCGTAGCGGGACGCATGGAGCCCACGAGCACCACAGGTTTCTTGCTCTTAACCGTGAGGTTCAAGAAGTAGGCGGTTTCTTCAAGCGTATCGGTGCCGTGCGTAATCACAATACCGGCAATCTTCGGATCAGCCAACAATTCGTTGCAACGCTTGGCGAGCTTCAAGAGCACGTCATCGGTCATGTTATTGGAGCTGATCTTGACGATTTGTTCGCCGGAGACATTGGCAAAGTCTTTGATGGCGGGAACGGCATCAATCAAGGTTTGAATGGCAAGGTCACCGGCCTTGTATCCAGTCACCTGGGTGCTGGAACCAGCGGTACCGGCAATCGTGCCGCCTGTAGCCAAAATGGCAACGTTAGGTAATTGAGCGGCAAGGGCGCTGCCTGCGAGAGATAAGGCCAGGGCGGCCGCAAGCAAGGTCTTTTTCATTTTAAAACTCCTCAATTTTCGAAATGACGTGCAGAGTAAACTCTGGTCGGTAGATATTGTGTAAGAAGTTTTACTTAGATACAAGGTGGGAAAACACCTACATCAAGCACGAGTATTTAGAAAAAACAGGAGAAATCTCAAGATTGTGATGTAAGGTTTGAATATAAACGCAATACTGAAAACGTGAACGTGGGTCGTCGCATAGCGGTCGTTGGTTATGAATTCAGGTGCTAGCTGATATAAAAGCTTGGCTAAAAGACCGTGAAATGATCTGAGTAGATCAATGTTTCGCAAGCTCAAATACATGAGTCATTGCTGTCAGAAAAATAACGAGCTGAGGCTCTTGGACAACTTGATCGACTATATCTTGGGTTGCATGGAGGTGCATAGAACGTTTTAAGTCGCCCGCGTACGGCGATTGCCTAGAATATAGAGACCTACCGCACAGAGAATACAGCCTAGAGCAACGAACTCAGCCGTTGTCACCTGTTCTTTGAAGACAAAGAGCCCGAGCAGGAACGTTAAGACCGGACTTAAAAACTGAATGATGCCTAAAACAGTCATGGGCAGTCTTTGGGCGGCAAAGGAAAAGAAAATCATAGGGACCGAGGTGACAATCCCCGTGCCCATCAGTGCCCAGCTGAGATGCCCGTTAAACCCCTCTGCAAAATGCGTTAGGTAATAGCCTTGAGAACTTAAAAGGTAAGCCAAAGCAGGACCGACCATCAGAATGTGTTCAATCGCGACACTTTTAAGCGGCTCAATCACAATCTTTTTCTTTAAAGCTCCGTAGGTCGCCCAAGTAGAAGACACCAAGATAGCAATCCAGGGAAAGCGATCAAGACCGGTAATTAAAACCGCAACGCCGATTGCGGCAAGAGCAATGGCGGCCATTCTGAGTTTTGAAATCTTTTCGGAAAACACCACAACACCGATTGCCATGGTCGCCAATGGGGTAAGAAAGGTGCCTAAGCTTAATTCCACTACCCGTTCGGCCGTGACGCCGACAATATTGACCAACCAATTGGCGGAAGCAAAAACGGTGGCCAACACCAAAAGCAATGTGTGATTTTCTTTAGGGGCGGTGAATAGATTTTTTAATAAACGAAGCGTTGATCCCAACTGATGTTTTACGATCAGAAGACCGATCACAAATACTAAAGACCAAACAATACGGTGGGCAAGAATTTCTACATCATCGGCCTCAGTCAGTAACTTCCAATAAAGCGCAATCATCCCCCAAATGCAATAGGCACCGAGGGCGCTCAAAATCCCAAGTGTCAATCCTTTATTTTGTGAGTCGTTGGAAGTCATTAATCGAGCCAAAGTTGTTAAAAAACGCTTGCAGTCTACTCCACTTTTATCAAGCGTGAATTTTCCTTTTAACCCGACCAGATTTTTCTGATTTAAGTCCTACATTTGTCGATTATTAGAAACCAGTCATTACTCGCTTTCTCTTAACTTATTCATTTTTATAAGCTTTTTGTTTTACCGCCAAAATCATCAAAAATGTCGACAAAAAGTTGTCTTTTGTTTTCATTTTTTAGTCTAAGTAAGAGTGCTTAACTTTTTGATCTCTTTGAAAAAATTCTTCTTGTCTGTGAAAGGAAAATCACCATAATTTAACGAAAAAGGAAAAGCAATTTTCCTAATGAATAAAACACTAGATACCGGAGTTCAACATGTCCTTTAAACACTTAATCGTTTCTGCTTCGATTGCTCTTGCTTGCGCTGGTTTTTCTTGCGGAGCGATGGCTGACCAAACCACTTCCGCCAAAGAAGTGCCGACTTACACGGTCGGTACCGGTGCGACGTACCGTCCGTTTGAATTCCAAACCCCCAACAAAGAAATCGTGGGTTTTGATATTGACTTGATGAAAGAAATCGCCAAGGCCCAAGGCTTTAAGGTGGAATTCATTAACACGCTCTTTGGTGTGATTTTCGAATCCGTCAAAAACGGTGACCGTGACATGATCATGAGCGGCATCACGATTACGCCGCAACGTCAGGAAGCGGTTGATTTCTCACTGCCCTATTTCGCCGCCCACCAATTGATTCTGACGCAAAAGAATTTGAAGATCAATTCGATCAACGATTTGAAGGGCAAGAACGTGTCCGTGGTGGCTAATTCCGCAGGCGACATTGCAGCCACCAAGGTTTTCGGTAAAGCCAGCAAGAACATTAAGCGCTTTGACAATACGCCGTTGGCTTTGGAAGAACTCTCCGCCGGTGGTGTTGACGCCGCGATCGGTGACGTCGGTGTCTTTGCTTACTACGCTGCTCAAAACCCGGATAAGCAATTCAATATGACTCGTGATCCGAGCTTTGAAGATCAATACTTCGGTATTGCCGTCCGTAAGGGCAACAAAGAATTGCTCGATCAAATCAACGCCGGTTTGAAGAAGACGATTGAATCGGGTGCCTATGCCAAGGTTTACAAGAAGTGGTTCGGTGAAAACACCCCCGTTCCTCAATTGCCGATTAAGTAATTCATAAAAACGTTAAAGAAAAGTTCCCGACAGCGTTTATAAAAGCGTTGTCGGGTTTTTCGGATAAAAGAGGTAAGAATAAATGGGTGGTTTTCGTTTAGACGTATTGGCTGAGTACTGGCCGCTGTTCGTTGAAGGCGCAGAGATCACAATTGAACTCACCATCGGATGTGTGTTTTTCGGCATTATTCTCGGGATGATTCTCGGCATGGCCCGTATGGCCAGTGCGCGGCATGATCCCTGGAAGACAATTCTTTATTACGGCGTTCGTTGGCCTGTGACCATTTGGGTGAGCTTTTTCCGCGGCACTCCCCTTTTCGTTCAGATTTTCTTGATGTATTTCGCCGTTTTACCGATCTTTATTCATCCGGTCGACGGCCTCATCATTGACGGAGCACTTGCTCGTGAGCTTCGCAGTGACTATGGTGCTTTTATCGCAGGCTTTTTTGCGATTACCTTAAATGCCGGCGCCTACATGAGTGAGGTTTTCCGTGCCGGTATTCAGTCGCTCGACAAAGGTCAAACGGAAGCCGCGCGATCCATCGGTATGACCTGGTGGCAAACAATGCGTCACATCATCATGCCGCAGGCCTTCCGTCGCATGCTGCCCGCTTTAGGTAATAACGCCATTGCCATTTTGAAGGACTCATCGCTCGTTTCTGCCATCGGTTTGACAGAATTGGCCTACGCAGCCCGTACCGTTGCCGGTGCTTCGGCACGTTACTGGGAACCGTATCTCACCATTTCTTTGATGTACTGGGTGATGACATTGGGCTTGGCCTATCTCATCCGTGAAATGGAAAAGCGTTTGGGAAAAGGAGATGACAAATGAGTGATGAAGTGGTTGTTGAGATTCGCGATTTACATAAAAATTACGGACCGCTCGAAGTACTCAAAGGCATCGATCTTACGGTTCGTCGTGGGGAAAAAGTGGTTGTATTGGGACCGTCAGGCTCCGGCAAGTCCACGATGCTTCGCTGCATTAACGCCCTAGAAGATGCGGATTCGGGATCCATTAAAGTGGCTGGTCAAGAGATTACCGACCGCAAAATCAATATCAATAAGGTCCGTGAACATTTAGGGATGGTCTTTCAGCGCTTTAACCTCTGGCCGCACAAGACCGTCATTGAAAATGTGATGTTGGGCCAAATGGTGGTGAGCGGCAAATCGAAAGAAGCCGCTCAAAAGCGCGCTCTGGAGACGTTGGAGCGTGTGGGTTTGGCTGATAAAGCGGATCAGTACCCGGTCCGCTTGTCGGGCGGTCAGCAACAGCGCGTTGCCATTGCCCGAACGTTAGCCATGGATCCGAAGGTGATTTTATTTGACGAACCGACTTCAGCCCTTGATCCGGAATTGGTGGGTGAAGTGTTGGCTGTCATGAAAAGCCTTGCCGATGACGGCATGACGATGATCGTTGTCACTCACGAAATCACTTTTGCCCGTGAAGTGGCCGATCGCGTCATTTTCATGGACGGTGGCGTCATTGTCGAGCAAGGCTCGCCTGAGGAAGTTTTGGTTAATCCGAAAGAAGCCCGTACACGTGCGTTCTTAAAACGCGTGCTCTGATTCTTTTTTCTGAATTTTTAAATTTGATCCCCGCTTCATTTTGATGAAACGGGGATTTTTTCAACTTAGTTCGAACAGTACGCGCCGTCCCAGACAATACGTCGGTAATTGGCCCGATCCGTGTCTCCTTCCGTGGAAATACAGACAATATTGGATTGAGCATTAATCCCTAAAGCATCTTTAATAGGACGGTTTTCCGGTTTGCGAAGAATTTCAGCCACTAAACCAAAGGTTGAAGCACCACTTTCTCCGGAAATAATTCGGGGATCATCCCCTAACGGTGCCCCTAATATCCGCATTCCATTCGCGGCCACCGAATCGGGCATCGAAACAAAGAAATCCGCACAGTGCTTGAGCAGTCGCCAGGCTACGGTGCAGGGAATGCCGCAGCAAAGTCCGGCCATAATAGACTGCAACTCGCCCTCGTAGGCATGGATTTCCCCGTCATCGGCACAGGCCGTTCGATAAAGGCAATCAGCGCCATGAGGTTCCACAATGGTGATAATCGGACGATTTTCACCGTAGAAGTTTGCAAAGAAAGCAGCAACGGCCGCAGCCATAGATCCGACACCGGCCTGAAGGAAAATATGCGTCGGAGTTATGCCCTTTAATTGCTCGTCGATCTCAAGGCCCAAGGTCAGGTAGCCTTGCATGATGCGGGTGGGAATGTCTTCATAGCCATCCCATGCGGTGTCTTGTACCAACACACCGCCTGTCTGGCGAGCCACGCCAGCGGCCATTTTGACTGTGTCATCGTATTCGTATTCCGTGATGGAGGCGTTTGCTCCAAGCTTTTTAATATTGTCCAAACGTTCTGCGGCGGTTCCCTTGGGCATCAGAACAATACTTTTGTGCCCCAAGGTCTTTGCACTCCAGGCCACTCCCCTGCCGTGATTGCCGTCGGTGGCAGTCACAAAGGTTAAAGTGCCGAGTCGCTTTTTTACTTCCGCTGTTGTCAGTTTTTCGTACGTCATCTGACCGAGAGGCAACCCGAGACGCTCTGCTAAAAGTGTTGCCATGCAGTAGGAGCTGCCTAATGCTTTAAAAGCATTTAAGCCAAAACGAAAACTTTCGTCCTTAACAAATACATTTCCGACATCAAACGATTGACTGAATTGCTTAAGTGCCCTGAGCGGTGTCTGACTATAACCGGGGATTGTTTGGTGGTATTGCCGTACGAATTCAGCCCAGCGTGTATTAAAAAGACCGATTTCCGGACAGATCGCCGAATGATTGGTAAGCGCCGCGAGTTTTATTGAGTTTGACATCGTTAATCTCCGCTCATTATTTATTTGTCCATTATGCGAGTGAGAAGTTTATTTCGTCAACGGCTCAGGAACATTTGTTAAAATAAAAATATAATTTCAATTTTTACCGAATGTTAAAAATGCCTATTGCAGCCCATATTGTCCGATCGTTAACCGAAGTTTTGAAAAGGGAACGTGAAAGTCATAGTCTGTTTCTTATCAGCGGAATGCCCGGTGTCGGCAAGACCTCATTGGTCAAAGCGGTTTTCAGCGATCTGGCCTATGTGGATCTCAATGATATTTACCCAAGAAATCTCGCTCGAACCCAGCCGGCGGATTTTTTCTCGGTTTATGGCAAACGATTGATTGTCGATGGAATCGAAAAGGCGCCTGAATTGACGGACTATTTGCCAACCGACGATTCTTCACAAATCGTGTTTGTCGGGTATTTGCCGATAGAAAAGAAAAATCTGTTGATTGAATACGGTGGCTTAAAGTGCCACCGTGTGTTGCCTTTCTCACAAAGAGAGTACGCTCAAAAAGAACCGTGTCTTTGGGGAAACGAAGCGATTGCGCTTCGCATCAGCTATCCGCAACCCGGCTTTTTTGATGTGATTCGAAACGGTTTTTTACCCCGCAGCGATTTGGCTCAATCAACCTCCTCTTTTTATGAGTCTTGGCTGGCTGATTTTTTTGCCAATCATGTCCGAGATGTCCTTCATGCCTATAAAGACGCTCTCTTTTTCCGCTACATGAAGGTGTTGGCCGAGCACAATATGCAAGAGCTCAATCATTCCAAATACGCAAAAGAAGCCGGTATCAGTTATGCCACGGCTATTTATTGGACTGACTTTTTGCTCGATAGCGGCGTGCTTTTGGAAGTCCCCTCAATGAAACTCAAAGAGCGTCGGCAAGTGAAACGATCCAAATTGACCTATGCCGATAGCGGCCTTTTGACCTTTCTTTTAGGTTGCTCTTCAGGTGAAGAGCTCTATGCGCACGCCAACTATTACGGCGTGCTTGCCGGTTTTACGGCTGCTGAAATCATCAAAAACTATGCGGCCAAAGGCGTTCGCGCACCGCTATTCTTTTATCGAGACACGGCTCGCAAGCACGTTGAGCTTGCCATAGAATCTTCAAACGGATGGCTTCCCATTGCTTTTTTAAGCCAAAAAGCACCCTCAATGAAGGAAAGTATTCGCCACGGTGATGTGCTTATCAAAATCGGCGGAGCGTGCCAGGATATGCTTTTTGTATCTGACGGTACACTCTCGGTTGAAACAACTTCTTACCCGATCGTTGCCGCTTCGTCACTTTAATTCTCGGTACAATATCCTCGTTTGAAAAATAAGGAATTGGTATGCGCACATTGACCTTGATTGCTTCAACTTTGACCGTTAGCCTGCTTGCTGGTTGCGCTTCATCCGAAAAATTTATTCCGGAGCGCAGCATGAAGCAATTAGACTCCTCGACTTTTGAGCTTCAACTGCAACAACCGTGGGTTGAACAAGAAGTGATTGTCCGCGACAACGCTCGCCAAGAAGCCATTGACTTTTGCGGTGAAAGAAATCAGGGCATGCAGCCTCTGCAGGCCATTTCTCGTTCAGGGCATCAAACCGGCAATGGCGCCAAGGTGACTTATACCTTCCGTTGTGTTGGTTATTTGGATGCTCCTAAGCAGGAATATCATCGTTTGGGTTTCTACACGGATGAGGAATCCAAGAAAGAAGCGATTGAACGTAATCGTGACGAATACGGCTTCTAAAGCTAATATGTAGAAAAAAGCCTTCCGCCTAAAATTTAAGTCGGAAGGCTTTTTTGTCAGGTGAACGGCTATTGTTTTTTAGCTTTTTTAGCCTTTTCTTCCCGTTCTTTCTGTGCTTTTTGAGCGTCGGCCATTTCAATGGCTAAGTGCACATAAGAGTCTACAGCCTTGGTTCCATAAGTACAGGCCACCCGCTTGGAAAATAAAAAATAAAGTGTCCAAAGTGCGGCGTATAGGCAGGAGCGAACCACCGTGGCATTATCAACCGAAGCGCCGAAAAGCAAAGTCAAAAACATCAGAGAGATCGGTCCCACTACCCACAAAATCACAATGGTTTGCTTGACAACGTAGGCTTCACGCTTACGGGCAATCAGCCATAGACAGTAAATGTACAGACCGATAATCACAATAGAGGGAGAAAGAACCGCCCAATTGAGGGCACCCGCTTGGTTCATGACATTGACCGCGTTGATGGCGTCAATGGCTGTCAGAATGATGGAAAGAATAACCGTGGCCACAAAGACCAGGAGCCAGCCGTGCACGCCATGCGGAAAGTATGGAATGGGTCGCGCGGAAGGCTTGGTGCGCGCGATCGCGTAAATAAAATAGGTTGGACAAGCGGTCAGAATGCCTAAAATTCCGAGAACCATTAAGACTTCAAAGGTGAAAAATTGGCTGAGCATGATGAATTAGAGATTCGTGTGTTTCGATAAGTCCGTTTTCTTGACTGTTCGTTTAACTTTAAGGTTTTCACAATTGTGGCAGCAAGCACCACTATTGAGACCTTCAATAATGCCGCAGGGTTCGCCATTGGCGTGATTGCCATGACAGCACAGCGACAATAGCCCCAAATGTTGGCGCAATTCTTTCAACGCATTGATTTGTTCATCAATCTTTTTTATGTGGCGAGAAATAATTTCCTGCACTTTGCAGGCCTCTTCATTGCGCCTGGCGCCGACATCACTTAAGAGTTTGATGTCTTCCAGGCTCATGTCTAGGCTTCGGCAGTGACGAATAAACTGCAGACGCTTAAGGTGACTTTCCGTGTAAGAACGGTAATTATTCATCGAACGGGCCGCTTTTGGGATAAGTCCCTCGTTTTCGTAAAAACGAATGGTCTCCACGGCAACGCCGGATAATTTGGACAGTTCTCCAATACGCATGGTGCCTTAATCCGTTATTCAAACCAAACAGTCCGAACTCTAACATAAACCTTGTAATCTTTACAGGGATTGCATCGAATATCTGATAAATAATAGTTATTTAATATTATGTCAAGATTAATCTGAGATTTAAAGAAGTCCGTCTGGGTATAACACAAACGGACTTGAAGATTATTTTCAGAACTCTAGCGTTTCAAGGTCTTGTGGAATGAATAACTTAGACAGTCCTTTATCTTTGGCGAAATCCTTCAACAATTTTCGATTGACTGTTGCGTGGGAGACACCTTCAACATGGGTTGCAATTACTTCTAGTTGCGGAAAGTCGTTCATTAACGCCCATACATCATATTCGTTCATGATTAACGCATGGCCTTTCGGAGCTTGAGCTCCAGCTGCATTGACGGCTATAAGGTTCGGGTTAAAGCGATTGATCGTATCAACCACACCTTGATAATAAATGGTGTCTCCGGCTAAATAAAATGTCTTTGATTCATTTTTACCTTTAAAGATGAGGCCGCACGCTTCATCGGTTAATTGAACAAGTTGGTAGAAGCGTTTAGTGATTAAATCCCCTGAACCGTGATCACATGGTGTTTTGTAGAGGGTAATTCCCTCGAATTCAATCCCCTCTTCCTTTAAAACGCGAATGTCTGTAAAGCCGACTTCACGACTGGCCTGTGCTTCTTTCTCGTTTTTAGCAAATAGTGGAATATTCTTTGGGAGAATTTCCATCGCGACTTCATCGAAATGGTCAAAGTGCCAATGTGTCACGATATAAGCGTCCACGTTAAAAAGATCCTCCGGCCGGCATGGTAATTCAATGGTTGGGTTGCCTCGACCGCAAACCGGTGCATCCGGAACAATCGGATAGGTGTTGGCAGGGGCTAACATAGGATCAATTAAAAAACGTTTGCCTCCAAATGTGACAATGGAGGTAGCGCTGCGAATTTGTTGAAAAAGCATTCCAATCTCTCCTTTTCATAAAAGATTAGGAAAGAATAAAATCTACAGCTACTGTAGATTCAAGGAAATAGAAATGAAAATTGGAGAGCTTTCTAAATTGACTGGTTGCCCTATCGAAACCATTCGTTTTTATGAACAAAAAGGCGTGTTGCCGAATATTGCCAGAAGCATGAATGGTCAACGTGCCTATACAGACAAAGATGTTAAACGGCTGCGATTTATTATGGATTGTCGTACCAACGGAATGAAACTTGAATGCATAGAAAGATTCTTGCAATTCAAGGACAACCCCTCATTGGGTACGCCATGGTTGCTTGACCGTGTCAATGAATATTTGGCCGAAGCTCAACGCCGACGGGAAGAATTAGATAGAGTGGAAAATTATTTAAACGAAATCAAAAAATCACTTGAAAAATAACTATCCCTATTAAAAATCAATATCATCAACCAAACGTTAAACTGAAATTGCCTCTGCAGTAGTCACTATCTACATTTAAGTCATGAGGTTGACAAGCCTTGTGATACAAAAATGGAAGGCTGTTAATGAAAAATTACTAAAAATATTTCCTCAAAAAAAGCAGGAGACCACAACCGGTCTCCTGCCCTGCTCTATTAACAAGTAGGATAACTATTGAAACGTGAGTGTCACGATCTTATTGTGATCAACGACTTCAAATTCGTTACCCTTCTTCACAAGACCGCGGATATCGGTCAAGTCCGAAGGCAGACCATAGGCGGCCGTCACTTCTTCAGAATCAATATCAATCACGATCAACGTGTTGAAGTTCTTCGATACAGCGTAAAGCTTGCCATCCTCATAAACCATGCCGGTGACATAGAGTTCACCCAAAGTGCGACCGTCTTTCAGATCAGCAGCAGGCACAAATTCACCGGAAAGCATCCAGTCAGCCATCAAAGCCTTGGAAATTACAAAGGTCTTCTTATTCTTATTATCAGGTAAAGAAGCTGTGAAGATATAGCGACCGTCTGTGGCGGTTGAATGGATGTAAGAGTACTTCGCACGTTCCGTATCAATACGGGCGCGGCCCAAGCCACCCACGGCTTCAACTTGTGTGCGACCTGCTGTGAAGTTCGCCCAACCCTTGACATCATCAGCCTTGGGATTTAATCGAGCGCGCAAAAGCGACTTGTTCATCCCCATGATCACAAAAGCGTCGTCTTGATACGGCGTGATACCGACAATATCTAAAACGTTGGCGGAGAACCACGGATCAATGGCTGCGCTCACAATCGGATTCAGAGAATCGTCCAATACCCAGAAATCATATTTAGAAGCGACGAAGTATTGTCCGCGCACTTCACTGATCATGTTAATGGGTTTTTCAATACCATTAATAGCTCGTGTTTGCACCGTTTTTAACTGACCGTTCAAGACAACGGGGCTATTGGCAGAATTATTGTCAAACTTGATACCTAGTTTTTCAGCGTTCGGGGCGTAGGCGAAATCAGGATCCTTGACGTCCCGACGGCCTAAGAAATTAATCCCTGACCACATGCCGTGCCAGCTGGCATCAGACCACGTGACATACTTGGGATTAAAAGAGAAGCGAACCGGATCACCCTGACCCCAGTTGGGAGGAACACCGGTGGACCAAAGAGCTTGGAAGGTGTTGGAAGCAACAATGAAGGCTACGATACCGAAGGCGATTTTGTAGAACTTTGTGAGAGGACGCCAGGGCTTCCCCTTCATTTCAGCCAAGAGCGCGTCAACACGAGGAGCCAGGAAGCAAGCCAGGCCAAAAAGCATCACCACGCACCAGAAAACAATTTCGGCCCACATTTGAGTGTGAATGCCAAAGACATCCAAACCGAATCCTTGGCCAACGTCACGCATGGCGTGATTGCCCAAGTGACGGAAGCTCGAATATAAACCGCAGGCGGCCATCACGAGCATCGTGGCGAGGTATTTGGGCTTGAAGCCATAGCGCACCATAAAGAGCGCGACGACACCGATATAGGCCATTTGTTGACGCTGACCCCAGCACAAAGTGCAGGGACTGTCGCCCATCATATAACCTAAGATAATGTTGGCGATACCGACCGGGAGCAACACGATCAAAAGACCGCCCCAGCAAACGATATCGTAGAAAGTCTTCGCTTTTTTGATGTCACCGTCATTAATCGGACGAGTGTGGTCATAAATAGACATGATCGTAAATTCCTTTCGTTCGATTAGAGGTTAAGGGAACCGAGAATGGCGGTCGAGACGTGACCGACATACATGAAGACAACCACAAACCAGCTGCCAACTGTCAGCCACCAGGCGAGTTTTTCCTTTTCCGGCTTCATGATGATGAGCATCACAGCCACAAAAAGAAGGAGAAATTCAAGAAATTCCATCTTGATGATCCTTTCCAATTGATAATAATTCTCACTGTTTAACAACAGCGAGCGCGATTGTAAAAAATATGTAACTTTCTTTCAAGTACGAGCTGGAAGGAATAGATGGAATTAATTAAGAAGAGAGGAAATATTTATTAAGAAGAAAAACGGCGAGGAATTCACCTCGCCGTTACAGTAGTCACCTACCTATTGGTGTTATTTAGTTTCCTCTTCTTCTTCGAAGGGTTCAGAACCTAATTCACCTTCCATACGGGAGACCATCAAAGCGGTGGTGGAGTCACCAACGACGTTGATAGACGTACGGATCATGTCAAGGATACGGTCGACGCCGGCGATCAAAGCGATCACTTCGAGCGGGATACCGATTTGCGTGAAGACCAAGGTCGACATGATCAAACCGGCGCCCGGCACACCAGCCGTACCAACAGCAGCCAACACACCCGTGATAACGACGATAACTTGGTCACCGAGAGACAACGGGAGGTTATAGATTTGAGCTGCAAACACTGCGCACACGCCCATGTAAACTGCCGTACCGTTCATGTTAATGGTGTTGCCTAACGGAACTGCGAAGGAAGCAATCGAGTTCGTAGCACCCAAGCGACGAGCGGCAACCAAGTTGGCGGCCATAGCGGCGGCAGACGAGCAGGTCGTGAAAGCGATCAACCACGGTTCAAAGATGCCCTTGAAGTATTGGCCGACCGGAATACGAATGATGAAGATCACGATCGGGATGTAGATCACGATGATCAACAAAGCCGTAGCGATGAAGGACGACAGAATCAACTTGCCCAACGGGAGCAAAACTGCCAAACCGTGTTGAGAAACGACAACAGCCATCAAAGCGAACACACCGATCGGGGCGTAACGCATGACAACTTGCGTCATATGAATCATCACGTTGCCGACAACGTCGAAGAATTCATAAACGGCTTGACCTTTCTTACCCATGAAGTTCAAGCAGAAGCCGAACATGATGGCAAAGAAGATGATCTGAAGGATGGAGCCCTTAGCGAAAGCTTCCATCGGGTTAATCGGGACGATGTCAAGTAAGGTTTGAACAAAGCTCGGAGCCTTCACTTGAGCAGCCTTCAAGCCTTCGGTTGAAAGCGTAAGACCGATGCCCGGGTCGATGATGTTGGCGATAATCAAACCGAAAATCACGGAAATCGCAGACGTGATCATGAAGATCAACAACGTCTTGATAGCCACGCGGCCCAGTTTGCTCACGTCAGAAATACCGGCGGCACCGGCAACCAAGGTTGCGAACACCAACGGTACAACGACCATACGGATCAAGCGGATGAATAAGTCGCCGAAGGGTTTCACGTAGGTAGTGGCGAACTGAGAGTCCAAGAACATACCGACGATCACACCTAGGACAAGACCAATGAGCATTTGCATTGCCAAACCCATTGAACCGGATTTAGATTTTGCCATTGCATTCTCCTTTCCAAATTTATATTTATTATCGCGAGCGGTCGTTTTTGAGCGCCGTAACAACGCAGAAACACAACTCTGCACACGGTATTAAACGAGCCGAAACGTTTGGGGTTTCAATCTCTTGGTTTCAATGTAGTATCAAATTGTAAAATTCGAAAGTAGGTAGAAACCCTAACAACTTTAGGATTTATACGTATGAAATTTTGTAAAGACGGGGGTAATTCTTTGATTTATCCTAATAATTCAGGGCCTTATAACATTTGCCACAATCTTTAGGGGTCTGAATAAGCAAAAACGGCAACTTTTGCGTTTGGACAAATATTTGTGAAATGACGAGGTGCTCTAAGGACTCAAGCTGTGCTGAGTACGAAAAATGACTCAATTCAATGAAGCCTAAATATTGATTTAGCAGGCTCGAACGAACCAGGTTATCCGATTCATTGTGAATGCGTAAAAGAAAAAGTAAGCCTAAGGCTTGACTAAAGGAATTAGAAACTTCTAGTCCTGAATAATCAATCTTTTTAGTTTTTTCAGCGCGCAACAAAAAGGCCATTTCAGACGCAGAAAGAGTAAAAAAGATAGTGTGATAAGTCGTGACGAGTGTTTGACGTATCCAATCCTTTAATGAATGACTATCAATATTTTTATAGTGAGGAAAGTCATTTGGCGTAAGACCGACCGGATGGGATTTTGCGACACACTCCCCGTCTTCGCCATAGGCTTGAGCGTACAAAGCCGTATCAGAAGGTAATGGCGAGACGAGATGAATTAATAAAGACTCTCCTTCATCTCTCGGAAGGAACCGATCAATAAAACGAGTAAGGGAGATTGAGAGCTTAATGGATTCATTTCCCCAAACTTGAGCGCCGATCGTACTTAATCGAATGACTGCAAACGGCTGATCATCTTGGGTTGTGAAATAAAGCGTCGCAATTTTGGGCGGCTGCTTTTGCTTTTCTTCAATGTCTGCCTTAGAGGACTCTTTTGTTCTTGCAGTAAAGCGTTCAACTCGACGATTGCTATTCTGTGGAACTTCTTTAACTGTAGAAGATGGTGACTTATTTTCTTTGGTCGAGCCTTTCACAGCACGTATCATCAACCAAATGACCAAAATAAGTGTCAAAGCGGACAATAACAGAAAGAAATCGAAGTCTTGAGTCATGACAGTTCTGAATTTTGCAACCTCTTTATTCTAGATTAATTTGACAAAATCCAATACTTTGGCATTTTTTCGAGTCAGATTCCTCTGCATTTAGCTTTAGGCAAAAGCATTTTTTCAAACGCCACTAAAATCAAATTGTTAGCTATTCGGGGGATAAGATGAGGACAAAACTTGATAAGGTTAAACTTAATAATGGAGTGAAAATTCCTTCCATTGGGCTTGGAACCTGGCAAATCCCCGATTCCGAAGCCTTGGTCGACTCCATTTTAAGTGCGATCCAATTGGGCTATCGCTATATTGACACGGCCGCTATTTATGAAAATGAGCCTTCCGTGGGAGAAGCGTTAAAAAGGAGCGGTGTAAAACGGTCAGAGTTTTTCATCTCTTCAAAGTGTTGGGCAGCCAATCGCACTTACGACTCTGTGATGAGAGCCTTTGAAGAGTCTCTCAGAAACCTAAAGCTTGATTATCTTGACTGCTATTTGATCCATTGGCCCTTTACCAAGGGTGATCCGCTCGCATGGCAAAGCGTCAATATCGGTACATGGCGTGCTTTTGAAAAACTCTATGAAGAGGGGCTGGTTAAAACAATCGGGTTATCAAACTTTCAGATGCACCACTTAGTGAGTTTTTTAGCCAGAGCCAATGTCAAACCGGCTGTCAACCAGCTGGAATTTCATCCGGGCTACACGCAAAAATCAGCCGTAGCTTTTTGTAAGAAAAACGGTATTGCCGTGCAAGCCTGGTCCCCCCTGGGACACGGGACACTCCTGGATGAACCGATCATTAAAGAGGTGGCAAGCCACTATGACCGATCTGTGGCCCAGTTGATTCTTCGTTGGTGCCGTCATCATGATGTGATTCCGGTTACAAGGGCGTTAACGGCAGAGCATCAAAGAGAAAATCTCAACAGCTTTGACTTTGATTTAACGGCTGAAGATATTGCAGCTTTGGATAATATGCCGCTAATGGGCTTTTCGGGATTAGAACCCGATCACGTGAGTTTTTAACCCACTAGAAGCAGAAAATCCGGCTTTGCGCCGGATTTTCTGTATTTATCGTTCCCTAAATTAGAAGGCTGGAACGACTGCACCTTGATATTTCTCTTCAATGAACTTACGCATTTCAGGAGAGGTCAAAGCCTTGGCAAGCTTTTGCAAGTCTTCGCGTTTGTCACCACTACGAATGGCCACAATGTTGGCGTAGGGAGAATCTTTGCTTTCCATGAAAAGAGCGTCCTTCATTGGATTGAGGTTGACGCCTAAAGCATAGTTGGAATTAATAACGGCAAAATCAACATCGTCTAAGGCGCGGGGTAACACCGCGGCTTCCATTTCCACAATTTGAATCTTCTTTGGATTGTCAACGATGTCAGCGGGCGTTCCGTTAACGCCAACACCTTCTTTCAAGGTGAAGAAACCGGCATCAGCCAAAATCTTCAAAGCACGGCCGCCGTTCGTCGGATCATTTGGAATAGCCACTTTGGCGGCATCCCCCACTTCCTTGATGTCTTTCACTTTCTTGGAGTAAACGCCCATCGGCTCAATGTGAACGGCCACTAAGGACTCAAGTTGAAGTTTTCTTTCCTTGGCGAAATTATCTAAGTAGGGTTTGTGTTGGAAGAAATTGGCGTCTAATTCTTTATCAGCCAGAGCCATATTGGGCTGAACATAGTCGGTAAATTCAATGATTTCAAGCTTTACGCCCTCTTTAGCCAGCATCGGCTGGGCGGCTTTTAAAATATCGGCGTGCGGCACCGGGGAAGCACCGACTTTCAAAACTCCATTTTCTACTGCTTTATCGGAGCATGCCGTCAACAAACCGCCGGCTGCAATCGCACAAAGGCACAACGAAATGAGGGATCGACGTTTCATATTTTTTTACTCCATAAAAATTTACCGCCTCATTATCCCGTAACATTTGAGAAATGGGAATACTCATTAACCTGTAGCTATGAGCACTATCGCTTAGATTGCGAAACAAAAAAGTCCGGGAACAAACGCCCGGACTTTTAAAGACGACCCACTTGAACCGATTAGCAGTTAAAAGCTTGCCTGTATCGAACCAAATCTTCAACGGTGATCACACACAAGCCGTGCAAATTGGCAAACTCACAAACTTGGGGCAACTTCGCCATTGTTCCATCAGGATTCATCAATTCGCAAAGAACGCCGGCCGGATTAAGTCCGGCAATGCGCATGAGATCAACCGTTGCTTCCGTGTGACCACGGCGCTCAAGCACGCCGTTGGGACGAGCACGAAGCGGATAAACGTGACCCGGGCGCAAGAGATCCTCGGGTTTCCCATTGGGATTAGCGGCCGCTTTAATCGTGGTGACGCGATCCTTGGCGCTGACGCCTGTCGTACAGCCATGCGCAGCTTCAATGGAAACGCAGAAAGCAGTTCCCTGGGTATTGGTGTTATTTTCAACCATCTGTGGAAGTTCCAGGCGCTTGCAGTCCTCATCACGCAAGCAAACACAAACAATCCCCGAACAGGCTCGAATCATCAGAGCCATTTGCTCAACGGTCAGAAAATCGGTGGATAAAATCAAATCCCCTTCGTTTTCACGGTTTTCGTCATCGACAACCATGACTCCGCGCCCGGCTCGCAGATCAGCAATCGCACGCTTAACGCGCGTGTAGCTGTCAACGCCATATTGCGCCAGAAGGTTTTCAGACTGATGCATAAAAGTATCCTTTCATTGAGAAGAAATTCAAAATTCGCATCAGGGAGAAAGAGGATATGAAGACTTCATACCCTCTGTGAGGAAAGCTATTGCTCTTTCTTCCGGACTTTAACCGTCGGTATCGGAATTGCACCGATTCTGCTGACCGGGACGGATGTTTTAAACCCGTCCCGCGCTCGTGGACTGTAACCACCGGTGGGGAATTTCACCCCGCCCTGAGACTCGGAGGTGATTTTAACGCTTTTTAGTCGGTTCCGTATAACGAGAACTTAACACTTGCCAGAGTTTACGAATATCCGAAGCGCTCTTTTCACTCTTCTTTGAGCGATATTCGCAGTGTAAGAGTTCATGGGCTAGATGAGAGCCCGGTTCTCCTAACGATTCACGATATAGCGCAGCGATTTCGGGGTTCTTGTGCGATTCACGCACACTTGCCTTATCGTCAATGCGGTAAATTCCCTTTTGGCGCTCAAGCGTATTGAGTTGATAGTTATTCTTTTTGCGAGGGGTGCCGCCGCCTGCGATACAGCCACCGGGGCAAGCCATCACTTCAACAAAGTCATATACAACTTCACCCGCGCTCATCTTATCGAGCAACGCTTGTGTTCTGGCTAGTCCATGAACAATAGCGATCCTGACCGTGCCCAACTCTCCCAGATCCACTTCGGCCTCTTTTACACCATCTAACCCACGAGCCGGTTCAAAGACAATCGGATTTAAAGTTTCGCCGTTATGCGTCAACGCATAAACAGTTCTGACCGCCGCTTCCATTACCCCGCCGGTTGTACCGAAAATAGCCCCTGCACCGGAGTATTCGGTAAAGAGGTTTTGATCGTGCTTCATGGGTTTGCAATTCTTTAAATGCATCCCGCAACGACGCAAAAGCTTTGCCAATTCTCGAACCGTTAAAACAGCATCCACATCAAGACCTTCTTCGCGGGCCAAAGTCGGACGTTGTGCTTCGCCTTTCTTTGCCGTACACGGCATGATGGAAATAACGCGAAGCTTTTCACGAGGAATATTCAGACGCTGCGGCAGCAGAGCTTTAGCAAGCGCACCGAAAACAGCCTGAGGGGAACGCGTAGTCGACAAATACTCCATAATCATCGGAGCGTGTTTTTCAACGTAGTTGATCCAACCCGGGCAGCAGGACGTAAACATCGGCAGCGCAACATCCTTATTAGCTTTTCTGGCCTTAAGGCGTTCAAGCAACTCCGTGCCCTCTTCCATGATGACAACGTCGGCGGCAAAGTTTGTGTCCATGACATAGTCAACACCGATATGCTTTAGGCCGTAGACAATAAGTTCTTCGACGTTTTCGCCGGGCGGCAGACCGAATTCTTCGCCAAGCGTCACACGAACAGCCGGTGCCATTTGAACGATCGTCACCGTTTCCGGATCATCGATCATATTAAGCACTCGGTCCGTTTCGTCTTTTTCACTTAAAGCGCCGGTCGGACAAACAAGCGTACATTGACCGCACTGGACACACTTGGTAGAGTCAGCCCAGCGTTTGGCCCCCGTCATCGCCACCCCCGCCATCGTTCCAAAATTGTCAATGGTTAAGGCTCCGATTCCCTGCACCTGTCGGCACACTTCAACACAGCGGCCGCAGCGGATGCACTTATTGACGTCACGGATGATGCCCATGGACGAGTCATCATAGGGACGTTTGGCAATATAGTTTGAGTGATTCGGCGTATTGGGCATCCCGATAAACAAGGCCACGTCCTGAAGTTCGCAGTTGCCGTGTCTTGAGCAACTCTTACAGTCTTGATCGTGGTCTGCGAAGAGAAGCTGCATTTGCAGCTGCTGCATCTTGCGCACACGTTCATTGCGCGTAAAAATTCTTTGTCCTTGTTTGATCGGTGTTGTGCAGGCTGTCACTACGCGGCCGACTTCATCGCCTTCATCAAAGACTTCAACCAAACACATACGGCACGTGCCAGGCGTATGGTTTAAAGGCATGAACGCACAAAGTGTCGGGATAAAAATATCGGCTTGCTTAGCCACTTGCAAAATGGTTTGACCATCTGTGAAAGCGACTTTTTGTCCGTTAAACCAAGCAAAATTTTCCATATCTGACTCCTTAAACCGCTTGGTTTTGAATATGAGTGACGTTACCCGGAATCGGCAACTGTGTCACCACACCATAAATACGGTAGCAACGCATACAGCGATTGGCCTCTTCGATGGCTTCGTTTTCTGTCATCGGAAGATCCACTTCTTCAAAATTGCCTTTGCGCTCTTGAGCACTTAAAGTCGAGAGTTTATGACGAGGGGCTTTACACAAATCAATCCGAGGATCCTTTTCTTTCATCAGATCTCCCTTCTTGATCAGTTCACCCATACGACGACGGGCGACAAATCCGACCGAGCCTCGGGTCAAGTATTCGTTAATCGATTGAGCGGCGATTTGCCCTTGGGCCAGACCGTCAATCAAAGTCGTGGGACCTGTTGCAGCGTCACCGCCCGCGAAAACACCCGGACGAGTCGTAGCCAGAGCTTCTGAAACGGAGATATTGCCACGCTTATCAAACATAATGCCGTCGTCATCGCACAAAACTTCTTGGTCAAGGCGCTGACCAATGGCAGCAATCAGATTGGTACACGGCAAAACTGTGTCGGTACCCTCAATTTCGATGAGTTTGCCGCGCTTAGAACCCGGAACCTTCTCTTCACGCATCTTGGCGATCTTTAGGCCGGTGACTTTTCCATCCTCGTTCAAAATTTCTTTCTGAACCGACAGGAAGTGGAAAACAATCCCCTCTTCTTTAGCGGCAACCACTTCTTCGTGGTCTGCGGGCATTCCCTCTTCCGTGCGACGGTAAACGACGTGAACTTTGCCATCGGTAAGACGAGCAGCGGAGCGGGCACAGTCCATGGCGACGTTACCGCCGCCCACCACGACCACATCACCGGTTAACTTGAACGGTTTATTGCCGGTCACCGCCCGCTCGACTTTTTGCAGGAAATCAATACCGTTAAAGTAACCCGTTAAGCTCGTATCTTCGTTTTCGAGACCAAGGTACATGCCTTTTGAGCAGCCGACTCCAAGGAAAATGGCGTTATAGCCGCGCTTAAAGAGATCGGCGATGGAGAAGTCATAACCCAGACGCTGATGGTAGAAATAACGTCCTCCCAACTCTTCAATCACATCGGTTTCGCTCTCAAGCAGCCCTTTTGGCAAGCGGTATTGCGGAATACCCACCTGAGCCATGCCGCCCGCATGACTGTTGGCTTCAAAGATATCAACCTTATAGCCTTGCAGTAAAAGGTGGTATGCACAATTGATGCCGGCGGGACCCGCCCCGATCACAGCCACTTTCGGGCTCATGGGATTGGTTTCGCGGCGGGCCTGATGAAAGAGATTTTCCATAGGACCGGTGGCGTCAGCCGCGTAGCGCTTTAAGTTTTTAATATCAACCGGGCTGTCCAGATACTGACGGCGACAGGCTTTTTCACAATAACGGACACAGACTCGGCCACAGCTGCCAACCAACGGATAATGGCGAAGCAGAACCGCAGAACTCATTTCCGGTTCACCGGCTTTGATGTAATCAATGTAGCGCGGAACATCAACGTGAGCGGGACAAGCTTCAACACAAGGGGCGCTCATGACGGTGTAGTAGTCATAAACGTTTTCAGCCACGGCTTGAGCTTGAAGCAATTCTTCAGGACAAAATTCAAGTGCGCCTAACAAAGCTACCGGTGTTGTTTGACCAATACCGCAGAGACTTGTTTCTTTCATCTGAGTCGCCACGGACTTGACGTAATCCCAGTCGACTTCCGAGGCATGACCTTTTACGGCTTTCTCAAGCGCTTCAGCAATAACCAGGACACCCACTCGGCAAGGCGTGCATTTACCGCAAGTTTCGCGAACTGCTCTCTGATAGTAGCGCCAAAGCGAAAAAGCTAAATTGGCCCGTCGATCCATCACGAGGAAACCTCGATCACAAACAAAGGTCATGATGGGGTTGCCGGGATTAAACTGCGAGAACTGTTCCAGGGGCAGATCATCGGGTGCCACCGGTGAAAAAGTGGATCGGTTATCGTAAAAGCGTCCGTCCCATACGCCGAAAATCAACGGATTCATAGTCAGTTGGTATAGAACCTGTACTCAGGCAATACACCCTCTCCTTATACGTTCTTTGGTTTCAGTCTGTACAAAACCTAATCCATTAGAAAAAACAGACTACTGCCCGTGTTCACTCAAAAATAAGGGGAAAAGAGCAACACGGGCTTTTGGATGCACATTTAAGCAATTCGCCTTATTTTAGCAAAGCAAAAATGTGCAATAACCAGTCTTTAGTGGTCCGATTTAATCCCCGCTCCACACATGGTGATAAGCGTATCAGGGGTCGGTCCGTACTGTTCACAGTAATGCAAATAAGCCGCGTAATTGGCCGCTGTCGTGTGTTCACAGTAAATACCACGGGAGGCCAATTTGGCACGAGCCTCAAGAATTTTATCTTCAGGTGCGGTCACAAAGCGGATGTTGTGTTTATAAGCCATTTCTAAAAGCTCGTGTCCACGAGAAGGTTTACCAATAGCGATACCTTCTGCCATCGTGTCGACGACTTCAACTTCGATAGGCTCTTCAGCTTTCATTTCAACGGCTCTAAAGAGCGGATCACATTTTTCGCTCTGAAGCGCGATGATTTGCGGGAATTTATCGATAACCCCCGAAGCCAACAAGTGTTCGAGTGCCTTAACGACACCGATGTAGAGGGTTCCGTTTCCAACCGGAACAACGATATTGGCAGGAATTCGTCCAAGCTGCTCAAACGTTTCGTAAATGTAAGCCTTCATCCCTTCGTAGAAGAAGGGATTGAAAACGTGGTTGGCATAGAAAACATGCTCATCACGAACTTTAGCTCGACAGACATCAGCACAGTGATCTCTGCTGCCGGGGACCTCGGTAACTTTAGCCCCGTGCGATTTGATCATTCGGATTTTCGAGGGACTTGTTCCTTCTTTAACAAAAATCTCACAGCCGATTCCTGCGCGGGCCGCATAGGCTGCAACAGCATTACCGGCGTTGCCGCTTGAATCTTGCACACAGTCGGTGATACCGATGGATTTCATATGCGAAACCAAAGTAGCTGCTCCCCGATCCTTAAAGGATAAAGTCGGCATGTAATAGTCCATCTTGAGCATGACGTCATCGTCAAAGCGAATAATCGGCGTCATCCCTTCGCCCATTGTCACTGACTTCCATGCATCATCTTCCAAAGCCATAAAGCGGCGATAACGGAATTGACTCCATTCACTTTTATCAATTAATGATTCATCCCACTTGGGTGGTGTGAAGTCAAGTTCAAATAAACCGCCGCACTCGCAGCGGGGTTCTTTGGTGGTCGTCGGCGTACGTTTGCCACAACAGGTGCATATGTAGTTCATCTTGCCATCCTTTTCAGCGTTTACCGTGAATTTTGTCCAAATAGCCGTATAACGTTACTTTTGATAACCCTAATTTACCGGCCACATATTCCATTGATCCTTTAACGAGGAACACTCCCCTTTCGTCCATAAACCGAATCAACTCCAGGCGGTCTTCTTTGGTGTGTTTGCCTTCGAGCTCAAGTTCGCGAATCATCGAATCGACCATGTTGTTGACAAACTGTCGGACGCTTTCTTCATTGCTTTTTTCAACAGTAACGGGACAACTCTGCCCCAAGCTATCGGGAAGTGCTTTACTGCCTGAGTTTGTATCGGCTCTCCGTCCCGTTAACAGTCCTTGAGCTAAATTGAGCAGTGCAGACGCTTGCGTTGTATCAATGTTGATGCATAAGGCACCGATCAGCTTTTTTTGTTCGTTTCGGATTAAAAGCGAAGAGGATCGGATCTGACGGCCGTCTTTTTCGAATGTGTAGTTATCAACGACACCGTCCTCGGGGTTGCCCGCGAAAACCGCTTTTTCGATCAAATGATGAAAGGTTTGGCCGACTTTGCGCCCGGTGACTGTACCGTTGGCGACATAAATGACGGAATGTTGAGGCAGCGAAAGATCGTGCAGGACAACTTCGGCATCCGGGAAAGTCCTCGCAATCAATTCAGCCACAGAGAAATAGGGAAGTAAATTTTTATTGCTCATGTTTTGAGTATAGATAATTTTTTATCTAAAAACAATAAAAAATTATTTTTAGTCAAATAAACAAAAGTAGGAATGAAGACAAAAATATTCAAATAACACTTCAGTACAATAAATAGAAATATTTATTGAGGGCTATAAAAATGTTAGTTGAACATCAATATGAAGATTTGATGCGCCATGTTTTCTTCCATGGTGTCGATAAAAGCGATCGAACCGGCACGGGCACGCGTTCCGTATTCGGCTATCAAATGCGCTTTAATCTTCAGAACGGTTTTCCTCTTGTCACCACCAAAAAACTTCACTTGCGATCAATCATCCATGAGTTGCTCTGGTTCTTAAAGGGTGACAGCAACATCCGTTACCTTAAAGAAAATGGGGTGACGATTTGGGATGAATGGGCCGATGAAAACGGAGATCTTGGTCCCATCTATGGTGTTCAGTGGCGAAATTGGCGCGGGGCTGATGATAAAACCGTTGATCAAATCGCTGAACTTGTTCATACCATTAAACACAATCCTGACTCTCGCCGCATGATTGTCACTGCGTGGAATGTCACTGAATTACCGAAGATGGCCCTGCCGCCCTGCCACATGATGTTCCAAGTCTATGTGGCCGGCGGAAAATTATCGTGTCAACTCTATCAACGCTCTTGCGATATTTTCTTAGGCGTCCCCTTTAACATCGCAAGCTACTCACTTTTGACACATATGCTTGCCCAACAGTGTGACTTGGATGTGGGTGACTTTGTATGGACCGGCGGCGACTGCCATATTTACAACAACCACTTTGATCAAGTGCGCTTACAATTGTCTCGTGAGCCCCGTCCTTATCCGAAACTTGTCATTAAACGTCGTCCGGACTCCATTTTCGATTACAAGTATGAGGATTTTGAAATTGTGGGCTATGACCCTCATCCGGCTATTAAAGCCCCGGTGGCGGTCTAAAGGAGAATTCGATGACGCAATTACATTTAATCGTCGCCCACGCCCGCAACGGCGTAATCGGCAAGGACAACAAATTACCGTGGTATTTGCCTGAAGATTTGAAAAACTTTAAGCGCACGACGCTTGGGAAACCGGTCATTATGGGACGGAAAACGTGGGAGTCTTTGGGCCGTCCCCTGCCCGGACGACGAAATGTTGTCATTACGCGTCAAAAGGACTACGTTGCTGAAGGGGCAACGGTTGTGGCCAGTCTCGAAGAGGCTTTAAAGGCTGTGAAGGACGCGCCCGTTGCCTTCATTATGGGCGGAGCGCAAATCTATCAGGAAGCGATGCCTCAGGTTGAAGTGGCTCATATCACTTATCTGAATGCCGATTTTGAAGGTGACGCCTTCTTTACACCGTTATCGGATGATGAATGGGCACTGGCTGAAGAAGAATCCTTCCCCGCAACCGATGCGCACCCCTTTAGCTACAGCTTCAGAACCTACATTCGAAAAACCAAATAACCAAGACGAAACGAGCCGCTTAAAGCGGCTCGATCCTTCTTAGAGTCAAAGAATTTTTAACACTCAACCACACTGACCGCTAAACCGCCACGGCTTGTTTCTTTGTACTTCATCTGCAAGTCCAAACCGGTCTTGAGCATTGTCACAATGACCTGATCCAATGAAACGTAGTGGTGACCATCACCCATCAGCGCCAGACGTGCGGCATTGATAGCTTTTACCGCGGCGACCGCATTTCGTTCAATACAGGGAATTTGAACTTGGCCTGCCACAGGGTCACAAGTCATCCCTAAATGATGTTCCATTCCGATTTCAGCCGCGTTTTCCACCTGCTGTGGCGTGGCACCGAGCACCTGAGCCAAGCCGCCAGAGGCCATGGAACACGCAACGCCCACTTCTCCTTGGCAGCCCACTTCTGCGCCTGAAATGGACGCGTTTTCTTTATAAAGAATTCCGATTTGACCGGCTGTCAGAAGAAAATCTCTCACCCCATTGATGTCAGCCGAGTCAATAAACTTCATGTAGTAATGAAGGACAGCCGGAATAACGCCGGCAGCACCATTCGTTGGTGCTGTCACCACTCGGCCGCCGCAGGCGTTTTCTTCGTTGGCCGCAAAGGCAAACGCATTAACCCAATCGAGAACAGCCAAGGGATCATTTAATGTACGATGTTCGTAGTCAAGCTTTTCGTACATCTGTTTTGCTCGGCGGCGCACTTTCATGGGACCGGGCATGATCCCCTCATTTTTTAATCCTCGTGCAACACAATCCTTCATGACCGACCAAAGGTAGTCGAGCTGCGCGTTGATTTTTTCGTCCGTTTCCCACCAAACCTTTTCATTGGCTCGGACGATTTGAGGAATACTTAAACCGGTTTCTCGGCACCACTTCAGAAGATCGGCAGCGCTATTGACCGGATAGGGTTGCGGTTTGGTGTGAACCGTTTCCTTATCTTCGGAAACCTTATCGAAATTGTCCGGGTCGCTTTCAACAATAAAACCGCCACCCACAGAATAATAACGACGCGAAAGAAGTACTTTGCCGTCTTTATCCTGAGCAATGACATGCATGGCATTGGTGTGGTAGATCGCCACTTTTTCAGGGCTCAGAATAATGTCTTTACTCGGGTCAAATTCAATGACGGTACCGTCAGGCAGTTTGAGTTGGTGTTCAGTCTTGATGGCTTGAAGAATCTTCGGTGCCAGATCAAGATCAACATCAGCGGGAAGCATCCCCATGAGGCCAAGCTGAAAGGCCGTGTCGGTAGCGTGGCCAATACCCGTTGCGCCCAAGCTTCCCATCAAATCCACCCAAATGCGGGCTGTCTTTTGCGTGAGTCCCTTAGCGATCAATTCTTTACTAAAACGGGCCGCGGCACGCATGGGTCCCACTGTATGAGAAGACGAGGGACCAATCCCGACACGGAAAATATCAAAAACACTAACGCTCACGTTTTTCTCCTAGCTATCAGGAAAGGACTTCCACTCGGTAAGCCTGTTCCTCTCCGCCATTCATCCAAATCAGCCGGGAGGAATCAATTGATTGCGGCACAAAAGCCACACACGTCAATTTATCTCCCAATAAACCGACAAAGGCACTTTTGGCAACCGGTACACCCTCCTTTGTTAAAAGAATCACTTCAGAGGGATTTTCAAACCAAGCCTCAGCTTCATCTTGATGAGACGACAAAACAACCGCTTTTTTCGCTTCGCCGGCTTTAAGGCGAGCTTCGGTCAATGCGCGACCGATAAACATGCGCGCCGGATCGGAAAAATCAATATAAGCAGCACCATTAACGTCACCGGGCATCAAATCATTGGCTTGCCAGGCAAAGGCCAACGGCGACTTCGAAACGTAGCAAAGTGTTATCGCCGACAGTTCATCGAGCATTTCCATTCCAGGGTGAGTGAAGTTTTCAAAGGCTTTCTCTTCTCCCTGAAGAAGGGTCATCGCTCCGACTCGCATGGCAAGCACCTCGCCCTTGCTCGTTTTCATAACCTGAACCTTGCCGTCCGCCATCAAACCATGAGGGGTATTGGTTTGATCGGCAAATAAAATCGCCGTCGATGTTTTCAGCGTTGTGAAGTCTTCATCAAAGGCTTTTGCTACTTGGTGCATCCACGCTAAAGTGTCGAGCGACTGAAAGACCACACGGAAATGTTCATCGCTATCGGGCAAATGAGCTACCCAAACAAAATCAGTCATTAAGCCCAAAGCATTCAGAATAAAACTTTGACGCACTTCTCCGCGGTGGATATTTTTCACATCCACTGTCAAAAGTCTTCTGAGAAAAGCAACACCCTGGGCATCATTGACTTCAATCGTGTAGTAAAGAGAATTGAGGCCTTCATCGTCGTTGGGACAAACGTACAGTCCCATCCCCGTATGAGCCTTCAAAGCGGTTTGACCGCTCAACTTAATATCAGACATGGCTACTCTCTAAGAAAAATCGACTCGGTCTATAAATTGGCAAACATTCTAACAAATAGAGCCTTCTGATATAAGGCACTTGAAGATATTTTCTTTTGTCAAAGAATGACTTTCTTAAGTCTGAGGGAAGAAACTGACTGTGGCGCTCATAGACCTGATCCAGTAGACTAAGAAGCCAAAAGAAATTGTTGAAGAAAATTATGAGCGAAGAATTATTAATCCATTGTTCAGCCCAAGAAACTCGCGTGGCTGTCATGGTTAACGGCATTCTTGAAGATTTGCATATTGAAAGACGGGCCCAGAGAGGGTTGGTCGGCAACGTCTATAAGGGCAAAGTGATGCGTGTTTTGCCCGGCATGCAATCAGCTTTTATCGATATCGGTCTTGAGCGAACCGCTTTTTTGCATGTTCATGATATTTTCACAGCTCGACAAGATGACGGAACCTATAAGCCTATCGAATACGTTTTGCATGAAGGCGAATCCGTTATCGTTCAAGTATCAAAAGATCCGATCGGCACAAAAGGCGCAAGGCTTACCACCACTATCTCTTTGGCCGGTCACAAACTGGTTTACCTACCTAAAGAACCTCATATCGGTGTCTCTCAACGTATTGAAGATGAAACAGAACGTGAGCGATTAAAAGCTTTAGTAACAGCCGTCCGAGCTGAAACTGAAAAAGGCGGCTATATCGTGCGCACCTGTGCTGAAGGCGCGACAAGTGAGGATTTCCTCACCGATATGGAGTATTTGAGCAGACTGTGGAAGCAAATATCAGCCAAGATTTCCGTTTGCAGCGCCCCTTCTATTCTTTATCAGGATTTGTATTTGGAATCCCGCGCTTTGCGCGACATGGTCAATGAAAACACCACCCGCGTGCTGGTTGACTCCTGGGATGACAATATTGAAGCGCTATCGGAATTTGCAGAAAATTTTGTTCCGACGGTCGCCGATAAACTGGAAATGTACACAGGTGAAATTCCCCTTTTCGAACAATACGGCATTGAAAACGAAATCGAAAAAGCGCTTTCAAGACGGGTTGACCTCAAATCAGGCGGCTACTTGATTTTTGATCAAAATGAAGCCATGTCCACAATTGATGTGAATACCGGCGCCTATGTCGGTAAACGCGATTTCGGCGACACGGTCTTCAAAACCAACCTTGAAGCGGCCCGTGTCATTGCACGTCAATTGAGACTACGTAATTTAGGCGGCATTATCATTATTGACTTCATTGACATGGAAAAGGATGCACACCGAGCCGCGGTTCTCGCCGAACTTCAAAAAGCGGTTTCAACCGATCGAGTTCATATTACGATGAGTAATTTCACGGAGCTGGGCTTAATTGAAATGACCCGAAAGCGCACGAGAGATTCGCTCGGCCATATTCTTTGTGAACCCTGTCCGCTTTGCGGCGGCCGCGGTGAAATTAAAACAGCTCGAACGGTCTGCTACGAGATACTGCGAGAAATCCTTCGAGAGTGGCGACAGTATCCTGGCATTAAAAGTTTTTGCATTATCGCCAGCCAAACAGTCATTGATCTCTTTCTTGAAGATGAGGCGGCCGCCTTGGATCTGCTTCAGGATTTTATCGGCTCTCCGGTGTCGCTTCAGGTAGAAAGCTGTTACAGCCCTGAGCAATACGATATTACGTTCAACTAAACAAGCGGGGCCCCGTTGGGGCCCCGTTCGTGATCAGATTTTTTCTTCAATAGGCTGGTATTTCGGCAATTCAATTGTCACTATAACGCCGCGCCCTGGATTGGGCTCCGCCCAAACGCGTCCGGCGTGACGTTCTGCCAATGAACTCACAATCGATAACCCCAGTCCTAAACCGTGAGCTTTGGTTGTCTCAAGTTTTTGGAAGAATTGCTCGGTAAATGTCTCATCAACCAGTTTCGCGTTATCGATAACACGAATCCACCACGTTTCCTCATGATCCTCAATACGGATGCGAATGACGTCTTCATCTTCATCACGCATCGCTGGATGAATCTCCGTGAAGGCATCAGCGGAATTTTTCAATAGATTCAAAAGCGCTAATTCGATTTCCCAATCGTCGGCTTCGACAAGGGCCCGGCGCTCCCCTTCAACTATGACGGGAACCGTAGTACGGCCGGACTTTTCAAAAGTAGCCACGGTCTTGGCAACGATATCGCGCAAATCATGTTCTTCACGCTTGACCTCATGGGGTTTGGCGTAACTTCTGACGTGATCGACGATGTCATTGGCGCGCTCGGTATGGTACTCAATTTCCTTGAGAATTTTGACGATCGTGTCTTTATCGGCCGATCCTCTCTCAATGCGTCGCAGCAACCCTCTTGAATAATTGGAAACCGTTGCTAAAGGTTGCTTTAACTCATGAGCAATCATACTCGACATCTGACCGACAATGCCGGTTCGCTCCAAACGCGAGATGTATTCATTGGTTTGTTCCTGCTGCTTTGAAATTCGGTCTTTTTCCGCCAAAGCTCGTTTCAAAGCCTTAGTGCGCGAAGCCACTTCCACTGAAATAATCAAGTTATAGAAAAAGCCCGCAACGATTAAGAAAATCGCCGTAATGAAAATTGTTCGATTTTCACTGAAAGTCCGATAGATGGCCGAGTATGTAACGTTATTGTAGGGGCCGATTCTCAAGTGATACATCAAATCGTAAAGCTCCCGGGTATTTTCCGGCATGCTCCAAGTTGTACCGAAGGGAAGCTTGAGCCCCAACAAAGCATTGGTCATATCGAGGATATAGTTGCTGTCCACCCCGTTTCGATAAGAGACCATGAGGCTTGGATAGGCATTGGTTGAGTGCTGACAAGCCATTTCAGTGACAGGTTGCGGATTAATCACCCGGTAGTCACTCAAGTGGGCTTGATTGCGAATCATGACCTGTTCAATAAAACAGGCCGGAACGATACCGACATCCGCGGTGCCGGTTTTGACCGCATTTAAAACTTCCAAAGGATTTCGATTGGAAGTAAAGACAATATTTTTAAAAGCCGCCTGCCAAGACAAATTCTTCTCCGCAAAAGGCTCTTTGGCTATCGTAAAGCCGGCAAACGAATCACTGGAAGTGGCTGCCACACGATAGGAACCGGTTGCAATGTCAGTTAATGTGTAGATTTTTTCGTTTTCAGCGTTAACAACGATAGTCGAAGCCGCTGAATAACTTGGAGACTTGGCTTGAGCCCGCCAAAGCATGGCAATAGCCTTAATCTTGTCTTCAAAAGCCAGGCTTGCATAGAAATCGGATTCGCTGATCAGGAAATCGATTTCGCCGTCGGCCAACATGGCAGAAATAGTCTCACGATCCAAAAACTTTAGAACTAAGAATTTGTCAGCGTCTCGAACAGTTTTATCAATGGCATCAATGGTCGCTTTGAAATAGGTCCTTTGCATATAAGGGTCTATTTGTGCATCGACGGCGACGACCACCTGATTTGAATTGATTCTGGAGCCGTCAATAAATTGTTTAACAGGACTTGTCAGGGTTTGCCGCAGAATCGAATTATGATCACCCATAATGAGGGATTCCACCCCCATGGCGGAAAAGAGCACCACTAAAATGGCAACACAGGTAATCAGAAAACGCCGCATGATGAAAATATCTTGTCAACCAAAAGGCTAATCTTAGTGAATACTGGCTAAAATTACACCGTTATTCAACATAAGTTTAAAAAATGCCTATTTTATTTCTGGATCCATTACCTGAAAAAGTGACCTCTAAAACACGACTCAAGGATATTTTCATAACGGAGGTGGCTTTTAAAGCTTTTGAAAAAAACTGTCTCACCGTCTCTGATCTTGTCAAATTAATCAAAAAAAATGATTTAGGTAAGGTCATTGCTTCAGAAGAAGATCGAAAAGCTTTTACGCTGTGGTTATCTACGAATGGATTGATCCGAAATACTCAAACAAAAAAGAAAGATAAAGAAAATTTTTCAATTCCTGACTTTCCTCCCAATCCCAGAATTGTGCCTTTAGAAAAAATACATCTTGACATTGGTCTTGATGGACGAAGCGGCACAAACAGAGGTGATGATTCAAAGAAAAGTCTCGAAGCCTCTGATGATCTGTCGGCAGTTAAGGCTTGGCTTTCTGCCCGAGCCGGAAATGTCAATACGCAAGGCGTGTATCGAAAAGAGGCTGAACGCTTTTTACTCTGGTGCACAGTTGAAAAAGACATCGCCATGAGTTCAGTTGGTGTGCAAGAAGCCGCAGACTATTTGCGATGGCTTGAAGAACTCGGACGATTAAATGAGAAAGATTGGGCTAAACGTTGGAAAAATCCCCAACACGACTGGATTGGCGCAAAAAATACACCACGAGACAATGAAAACTGGCGTCCGTTTAACAGCGCTCTCTCGCATACTTCGAGAAAAATGTCGGTGACGGTGGTGCGTCAGCTTTTTAATTTTTTAAAGAAAACGGGCTATATCATCTACAACCCCTTTGATCAGATTTCCTCAAAAGTTCCCTATCTGGACGGTGAAGGCGCCCCGAAGGCTTTTGCCGACCGCTCCTTCAGCGAGGATCAATGGCAGAGCATTTACAACTTCTTCGAGTCTCAGGATGACAATGAACGTCACGCTCGAATGGCAGTTATTTTGATGTTTGGCAAGGGACTGGGATTGCGCGCAAGTGAAATGCTTCAGGCAAGAGCCTCTTGGATTGTCGAACGTCGAATAGACAATGACACCATTACCGTTATTGAAGTTGTCGGTAAGGGCGATAAAGTCAGACGCCTTCCCCTTCAAGATGAACAGGTAGCTCTCATTAATCATTATCTGACAATGCGAGGACTGGCTCATTTGGGCTTGATTGATCCGGATACACCGCTATTGAGTTCGTTGGGCCGAGGCAAGAAAACCGAGCAGCGAATCGGTCAAGCTAAGCGAACGGCACTGAGCCGCTCGGGACTTTATCGGGCACTTGAAGAATTTCTCGAAGAAGTCGCTTTGCACGTTGAAGCGGAGCATCCATTGGACGCTGCCAAATTCAGAGCCAGTTCCACACACTGGCTAAGGCATACCTTTGCAACGACTGCCTTAAAAGAGATGCCGGTTAATGTCGTGCAAAACGCAATGGGGCATGCAAGCGTCGGGACAACCAGCCGCTACCTCACGCCTGAAGAAAGTGAAGTTGCACGAGCTATGAGAAAACTAAAAGCCTTCTAACTTAGTCGAAATCCTGATTGGCCATTGTTTTGCGGTAGCGAAGAATGGCCTGTTCGACAATCAGTTGAGCATTTAACGGATGCGTGACAACACGCCTCATTGCCTTGAGTGAATCGTTGTATTTAAAAAGCTTCTCAGCGTCCACTGAACTGACCAGCCTTTTCATCTGAGGAGAATAAGCTGGGAAATAATGAGGTTCAAGTCCTTGCTTAACAGCCAAGAGGTCATAACTCCAACGCTCCAAGACCGGCAATACGGCAGACACCGGCAAGGCAGATCGTCCTTCTTTAACCGCAATATTGGTTAATTCAATAAAGGCTCCTTGAGCCAAAGTCTTTAAAAGCGCCATTCGAATAGCCGGAGCCATTGTTGTTAGCGTCAAAAGCTGATCACGGACTTTGGCGTCGATATCCGTGTTATTACGAATGGAGCGCTCATCGGTTACAAGGCACGGACGTTCGGCGGCACGCGCTAAAGCCTCTTCCGCGTCATCAACCCCCACACTTTTGAGCCAATTCAATGATTCTTCGTGAGTCGGCGCCTTTGCCCTTAACAATCGGCAGCGTGAACGGATGGTAGGCAACACGCGGTCAATATCATCAGCAACCAACAAGAAAGTTGTTCTCTCCGGCGGCTCTTCTAAACTTTTCAGGAATGTTGCTGCCGCATCGGCTCGAATGGCATCGGCCGGGTAGACCACAATGATCCGACGTCCTTTATCAACGTGAGGCGCCAAATTTAAAAAGTCCGTGAGCTCCCGGGGCTGGTGAATGAGAATTTCACGGTAAATTTTTCTGTCTTTTGTCGCATTGGAGGGCGGTTCAAAAGGGATACCGCGAGGGATCGATTCTGCTTCGCTCACAACGTAACGCAAGTCCGGATGCGTAAAGGCGTTGGCCATTTTGCAACCCTTACACTCTCCACACGGCGTGCCGTCTTTGTGCGGATGCTCGCAAAATAGACTCTTGGCGTAAGTGATGACCAAGTCGATCGTGCCGATCCCGCGTGGACCGTATACCAGAAGACCGTTGGGGAGATTATCTTTGAAACTGACAAGCTCGCGGGCGAGTTCCTCTTGCCAGGGATAAACCGCTAAGCCCATGTTGAGAACTCCTTGCGAAGGATAGCGCTCACCGTATCCTTATCCTGCATGCTGTTGACAATCAGGAAACGATTAGGCGACTGATTGGCTCTTGTCAAATACGCCTGTCGGACTCGTTTGAAAAAGTCTAAATTTTCTTTTTCAAATCGATCAAGATTGCGGGCTCGGGCAACTCGTTCGGCAGCGACCTCTGGCTCAATGTCAAAGAGCACCGTGCGATCAGGTTGTAAATCCCCTTGGGTCCATCGTTCAAGTTCTTCAACCTTATGAGCCGGGAAACCTCGGCCGCCAACCTGATAGGCGTAAGTCGCATCGGTGAAGCGATCGCTTAAGACCCAAGCTCCGCGCTCAATGGCCGGACGGATCACTTTTGCGATATGCTCGGCTCTGGAAGCAAAAAATAAAAGCGTCTCAGTTGACGGATCCATTGAAACGGATAAAAGTTCTTTGCGGATAACTTCACCTAAGGGCGTACCACCCGGCTCACGTGTGCGAATAACTTCCAAACCTCGCGCTCTGAGCGTTTCCTCAATGACGTCAATCTGGGTGCTTTTACCGGCGCCATCAATGCCTTCAAAAGTAATGAAACGTCCTCGCATGAGCCTATTGTCCTTTATTTAAAATGTAACGTCGTACCGCACGATTGTGTTCGGCCAAAGTTTTCGATGGAACTAAATCCCCATTTGCCTTATTAATAAAATAGAGATAGTCCGTCTTAGCCGGGTGTAAAACCGCGTGAATGCTTTCTCGGGTCGGATTGCCGATCGGAGTGGGTGGCAAACCGACGAAACGGTACGTATTGTAAGGTGTCTTTTTGCTCAGGTGTTCGCGTTTGATATCCCCGCCAAAAGATTCCCCCTCACCATAAATCACACTTGGGTCGGTTTGCAGAGGCATCTTAATTCTTAAACGGTTGGAGAAAATTCCGGCTACGATTGCCCGATCTTCACTTCTGGCGACCTCGCGCTCCACGATACTGGCGAGAATCAGCGCTTCGTACGGTGTATCAACCTGACAATCAGTCCCTCTGTTAGTCCACTCTTCTGTGAGAATTGCCTGTTGCTGTTCATAGGCCTTTTTTAAAATCAAAAGGTCAGAGACGTTGGCGTGAAAGTTATAAGTATCCGGTGCAAAAAGTCCTTCCAGATGAGTTTCCTTTGCGCCGATAGCAAACAAGAGTGCTTCAGCGGTCATGTCACGAGAGTCGTGCTTTATGCCGTCCATGGCATTTAAACTTTTACGAACCTCCCAGTAGGTAGAGCCATCAGGAATGCGCCAGGAAAAAAGATATGCCTCACCTTTTGAAAGGCGTTCGGTAATGCTGCCAACCGTATCATCCGGATACACACGATAAAAACCCGCGTGAAGATTTTTATGAGCACCGGTCAGGCGAAGTGAAAGCTTGAAGTAAAAATCGTTTACCTCAACCCCCTCTTTTTCTAGGATGGCAGGAATTCGAGCTGCAGGCGTTCCGGGAGGTACATTGAAGGTGATTTCTTTTTTAGATAACGCTTCGTCAGTCAATGTAATTTGATTAGCGCAAACAAAAAAGAGGCCGACAGCCACAACACCGGCAGCCAGTCCCATGGCCCAATACCGTTTATCTACCGCTTTAAGTCTCTCAATAGTGTCTGTATTGAATTTAAACATTGAAGGCAAATTCGCACAATTTTTTTGAAGCCTTCATAATATCAGCCTGCATTGAATTTTGGAGTCGCCTGACATGGAAAATCACATCTCTGGCTCTTGGATATTGGACAAAAACGAAGTAAAACCGTCTATTTCTTTACTTAAAGAATTTTCTATTCTTGAAGTTAAGGGAGAAGATGCAGAAGCTTTTCTGCACGGTCAATTCACCAACCACATTAAAAATCTCGGCGAGTCCTTTCGTTTAGCGGCTTACTGTCAGCCGCAAGGCAGAATACTCGCGCTCATGCGTGTCGTTAAATATAACGATGCATACTTGCTCATTTTGCCCTCCGATCTTGTCGCAGGATTCGTTAAACGTCTTTCCATGTTTATTTTGAGAAGTAAGGTAACGATCCGAGAAGCTCAAGAATTATCCGTTTACGGTCTCATTGATCCGAATATGGCTTTGCCTGAGATTGACCATGCCGTTTTAACCAATGGTTATTTGATCGGTCGCGTCCGTGATTGGAACAATAAAGCCAGGGTTATGGTTGTTGGCGATGCTCAAACCCTCAATGATCGTTTTACGGGCGCAACCGATGATGCCGCTCTATGGTTTAAGAGTGATATTGAATCAGGCACGCCGTGGGTTTTTGAAAAGACTAAAGAAGCCTTCATCCCTCAATGGATTAATCTGGACAAAATTGGCGGCCTAGTTTTTGATAAGGGCTGCTATCCCGGCCAAGAAATCATCTCGCGCGTTCAGCACATCGGATCAACTCCTCGCCGAATGATCGTGTTAAAGAGCAACGATTCTGTTACTGTCTTAGCTAACACGGACATTTTCCAAGCCAATCAAGCAGTCGGTAACGTCGTAATGAGCGTGAATTCAAACTCTGAAACCGTTGTCTTAGCCGAAGTCACATTAAAGAGTATGGAAGGCGGCACCTATCAAATCAATGGTGTTTCTTTCTCAATGTCAGCACTTCCATACAGCCTTTAAATTACTGACAAAAAAGCCTCGGTCACAAAATGACAACCGAGGCCTTTTTTTGCATCCGTAAAAGTGGCTTATTCTTGAGTCATCGCCTTTTTCTGGTCACCGGCCAAAACAACCGTCAACCCATTGCGATCGACCATTTTACGGAAAGCATTGTTGACTTCTTCAAGAGTCAAGTTGCGCACCGTTTCATCCCGATCTTGGGCTTCTGTCCAGTCCACTCCCTCATTCATCATTTGAACCCAATGATAGGCAATAAGGTTATCCTGACTGCGATTGACCGCACGGTATTCGATAAAGCCTTTTTTCGCTTCATCCAATTCCTCTTGTGTAAAGCCTTCCTTCAAAACGCGGTCAATTTCTTCATACAGGGCAATTTCAGCTTTTCTCAAATTTTGAGGAGCCAAAATAGCCTGCATGGTCCAACTCGCATCATTGCCAAAAGCAGGAATGTTAACACTGCTGCCGGCGCCGTAACTTAAACCGTCCTTTTGACGAAGACGAAGCATTAGGCGATTGGAAAGACCGGAGCTGCCGCCAAAAATCCAGTTGGCAAGCAACATCGCGTCGGTCTCCGGGTCGTTTTTATTCTGAGCGAAATCGAACCGAGCGACAATCGTTGCATTTTCCTTATCAGGTGTGTCGATAATGATGCGCGTGGCAGGCGTATCAAAATGCTCACGAACGATTCGTTCATATGGAACCTGAGAAGCTTTTTGATTTAACAAACCTTCAAGTTGAGCGCGGACAGCTTGGGCATCGAAATCACCGACAATAGAGATTTCCCCGCGTTCGATTCCGAACTGTTTGTCGTAGTAGTTTTTCACATCTTCAAGTGATGTCTTCTCAATCGCCGCCTTCAACTCCTTGCTTGTCAGACGATAACGCGGATCATCTTTAGGATAGTGATTGAAGTGTTCGGTGATTGCATCACGGGCTTGAATGCGCGGATCGTCCATTCGGGATTGAACGTCATTGGCAAACTCGGCCTTTAATTCATCAAAATCCTTTTGCGGCATGGACGATTGCGTCCAAAGTTCTCCCATCAGTTTCAAGGCATCGGCCAAATGTTCACGAGTGGTCGTAAATTGTCCGATATCCCCTTCAATCTGAAGTTTTGTGAAAGCATCGTTGATTTCCTCGCGGCTCATGGTTTTTGTTCCGCGCTCAAGCATGGCACTCATCAAAGCCGCCACGGCTCGCTTATCTTTGCGGGAATCATAGTTGCCATAGCGGAATTGCGCCCTGACCACAACGGTTTCACCGCGGGTCTTTTTTGGTAAAAGGGCGACATTAACGTCCCCGATGGTAAAGCGATCGGTGCGTGCGTTGAGATTGGCAGGGCTGGAATCAAAGACTTCAGCCTCCTGGCCCTGTTCCTTGAATTGATGCTCTGAGAGAACTTGATCCAGAGTCGGTGCCGGAGTCATTTGAGCGCGCTGAGGCTTATTGTCAGGAATAAACGTACCGACCACGCGGTTATCACGTACAAAATAGCGCTTCCAAGCCTGCATCACATCTTCAGGCTTCATCTTTTCCCAACTGTCACGATGAATAAAGAAAAGCCGCCAGTCCCCTAAAGCAATAAAGTCCGAAATATCCACGCCGAACGTTTCAGGATCGGCAAAAGTTCTTTCGTAGAGCGTTTTTTCTTCTCGAGCCATCAAGGAGAGATCTTCAGCCTGCAAGGGTTCTTTATCAAAAGTTGACTCAACCGTTTCGATAAGAATCTTTTGAGCTTTATCCACATCACCGTCTTTAGGCAGCATGGCGCCAAACATCGCCAAACCCGGATCATGAGCCGGCATCGGCCAAGCAAAGACTTGTGTAGCCAGGCCGGTTTCGACCAGCGCTTTATGTAAACGGCCACGCGGCGTATCGCCCAAAACATCAGCACCTAAATTAATAAGCTGGGCATCAGGATGCAATGCAGCAGGAATCCTGTAGCCAACAGCAACGACTTTCATTTCGCCAGCGCGACGAATTTCAAAAGTGCGAGGACCGTCTGCAATGGGTTCTTCTGTCCACTCCGGCTCTAAGATGCGAGTGGGTTTGGGAATAGCACCGAAAATGCGTTCGATTTTCTTGAGCGTATCGGCTTCATCAAACTTACCGGAAACCATCAGCACGGCATTGTCGGGTTGATAATATTTGCGATAGAAAGCTTGCAGATTTTCGATTTTCACATTTTCAATATCGCTTCTGGCTCCAATCGTGCTGTTGCCATAGTTGTGCCAATCGAAAAGAACCGACTGCATGCGCTTTAAAAGCACACTCACCGGGTTATTTTCACCCATTTCAAATTCGTTTCGAACAACCGTCATTTCCGTGTCCAAATCCTTTTGAGCGATAAAGGAATTGGTCATGGCGTCAGCACTCCAGCCGAGAGCCCAATCAAGATTGTCATCAACGGCATTGAAAGAAACAAAATAATTGGTTCGATCAAGCCAAGTGGAACCGTTCATCTTAAAACCACGGCGCGTGAATTCCTTTGTCGGTTCCGGATAGTTCTTAGAACCCTTGAACATCAGGTGTTCAAGCAAGTGAGCCATCCCCGTTTCGCCATAACCTTCATGGCGCGAGCCCACTAAATAAGTCATATTGACTGTAATGGTCGGTTTACTGAAATCCGGGAAAAGCAAAACCCGCAAACCATTGGCCAAACGATATTCTGTAACACCTTCTACGGTCACAACTTTCTGAGCGGATTCTGTATTCTGTGCAACGGTTGATGCGTCATTCATAGGGGTACTTGTGTCCTTTTGCCAAAATGTAAAGCCCACCGCACACACAACAACGATGCCAGCTGCGGCAAGCCATTTTTGTTTTTTATTCATGGAGTCGTCCTTCGCTTTCAAACAGGATCGACGTTAGTGTAATCAATTTGATCCACAACATTTGGTACGAAAGTTCCTAAGTGTATCGGAATATTGCCGCCTTAGACAGCCATAGCCGTTTGAGGTATAGTGCAGAGGTTTAATAATCATGCCGAAGATTTATTGTGAAGGCCTTTTTCGATCTCCTACCCGTCATCTGCTTTTTCATTACCTTCAAAGTAGCAGGCTCTTATACAACTGAACTGACTCCGATTGTTCCGGTTGCCGCCGAGCTCATTCCCATTGTGACAGCCACCGCTGTCATCATTGTGGCAAGCATTCTTCAGATGGGCTTTATTTATATGAAGGGTCAAAAACCCTCCAAAATGGCTATTTTCTCCACCCTTTTGGTTGTGCTTTTTGGCGGAATGACAATCGCTTTTCAGGATCCGGCCTTTATTCAATGGAAACCCACTTTACTTTATTGGCTTTTTGCTGCCATACTGCTTTTCGGCCGCTTCGGAAAAAAGGATTACATTAAAAAAGTATTCACCGGCATTTCCATGCCCGACCACGCATGGAAGAAAGTTGAGAACTTTTGTCTCATCTTTTTAATTGCCATCGGTTTTATTAATATTTTTGTTGCTTATACTTTCAGTATGGATGTTTGGGTGGACTTCAAGCTCTTCGGCCTTTTGGGTCTGACACTTCTTTTTACAATTGGGCTTGGATTTTATGTCGCCAAATACGCTGAAGAAGCGCAAAATACAGGCCATCATAATTAATTATTCTTTTTGTTATTGAGGATATTTATGCAACACAAAGCTTTAGTCATCGGTTTGTCCTTGGCCCTGGCCTCCACGATGGCCTTGGCGGCACCGACCGCTGTTACCGTCAACGGCAAGACGATTTCTGCTCAAGCTCAAGAAAAGATCATTCAACAAATCGTTAAAAATGGTCAAAAGAGAACGCCTGAATTGGAAATGCAGGTTCGCAACCAGCTCATCCAAAAGGAAGTTCTTTTACAGGAAGCCAACCGTAAGAAGCTCGCCAACCGTGCCGAAGTTCGTGATGCAATCAATAACGCTCGTGACAGCGTACTCATTAACGCTCTTATCGCGGATTTCGCCAAGAAGAATCCGGTTAAAGACGCTGATGTGAAGAAGTTCTACGAAGAACAAAAGAAGGCATACGGCGACAAGGAATACAAGGTCAGCGTCATTACGGTTAAGACCGAAGCAGACGCCAAGAAGGTAACGGAAGCTTTGAAGGACGGTGATAAGTTTGCCGATGTGGCTAAGAAGTATTCCATGGATAAGAGCACCAAGGATAAGGGTGGCAAGATCGACAACTGGACGTCTTCTGCCAATTTCCCGCAAATGATCGGTTTGGCGATCCGTTCACTCGATGACGGTGACTATACCGAAGTGCCTATCCGTGCCAACGGCGGCTATTACATTATCCGTGTGGATGATTCTCGTAAGGCTCAGCTCTTCCCAGAATACAGCAAGAGCAAGGATCACTACAAGAACATGTTAGTTCAAACGAAGGTTCAACAAAACATTCAAGAGTTGTTCCAAAAGGCCAACATTAAGGTCGGTAAGTAATCGACAACACTTCTCAGAAAAATGCCCCGTTTTCTCGGGGCATTTTTTGTGTCAGCACTTTTTAGGCGGGTTTCTCTTTTTGCTGTCCCACGCCCAGTGCCGTTAAAAGCGCACCCGTTTGGAATAGGCCCACAAGCACAAGCGCCAACGAGAAGAATCCTGCATCAAGCAAAGGCCCGGCAACAAGCGGAGCCAGTGTTTGCCCCACATCCATTCCGCAATACGTGAAACCGTAAACGCGACCAAAACTGTGGCTGCCTAAAAACTTCATGCAGGCGCCACGGATCAACAAGTCTCGTGACGGAGTGGCAACACCGACCCCTAAGCCCATGATTCCCATTAAGGGTAAAACGCACCAGGGACCTAAACCTTGCCAAGCAAGCAAAATAGCCATCACAGCCGAAACCGACATGCTTGCTGCAATGACATGATCGCTTCGTTTAAAAGCCTTGGCTATGTAAGCGCCGGACAGTACCCCAATGATTGAACCGATCATGTACGCTGTCAAACCTCCTGTCGCGATCTCAAGCCCCACATGATAGGTGGCGTTGAAAATGGACGGAGCGAAATTCTGCAAAATACCCAGAGCAAACGAATTGCAGAAAAAGAAGAGAAAGCAGAGCCAAACAACCAGAAGTTTAAGAAAAGCAAATCCCGCATCCCCTTTGGCATCATTTTGCTTTTCTTCCTGTGTTAAGCCATTGCCTTGAGCCAATGCCCGGTCAAAAAGAGCATTATGAAAAAGAAGAACCACCAACACAACCAAAGCCATAATGCCGGCAGTCGCCGCGGCCAAACGCCAACTTCCCGTATAGGTTGCAACCGCCACCATAAATATCGGCGCCAATGCCCAACCAATGTTGCCAACAACTGAGTGAATTGAGAAGGCAAACGGCAAACGCTCGTTGGTAATGCAACGGTTCATGATGGAATAATCCGTCGGATGAAAAACACTATTGCCAAGACCCGCGCAGGCAGCCACCGGATAAAACCACCAATAGCTTTGAGCGATGCTGAAAAGAAAACCGGCAATCATCAATAACGTGACACCGCCGTACAGACACACTTTTGCGCCGAATTTATCGACTAGAACACCGCTTGTGGCCTGCCCTAACGAACTGCAGATGAAAAAGACGGTCATCACCGCCCCCATCTGGGCAAAGCTCGTGCCAAATTCAGGCATGATCCACGGGAAAAGCGGCGGAATGATTAAATGAAAATAGTGAGACAACCCATGCGCCACGCCCAAAAGCGTGATGAGGATAAAGTCTTGCTTTCGGGCTTCGTTCATAGGACTCACCTCTCTTAATTAGCTTTCCAAAGAAGTGTCGAGATTGCCAATACAGTAAAAATGACCGCACTGACCTTGTTAAGGATAGTCTGAACCTTTGGGCTGCGCAAGCGATCCGCTAACGTTCCGGCGCACCAGGCAATGGCGCTAAACACAACCAAAGTACAAACTAAAAATGTCATTCCCATAATCAGCATCTGAACCATTACTTGAGATTCCGTTGATCCTTTAATAATGAACTGAGGGAAAAACGCTAAGAAAAAGATCAGCACCTTAGGATTGGTGATATTCATCAAAATACCACGACGCCAAAGCTGGAAATTGGTCAGACGAGGATATTTTTTACTGGACTCTCCACTTTCACCGCCAACCGGTGCATTCCAAGCGCCCCAAGCAAGATAAAGCAGATAGGCTGCACCCGCAAATTGAATAATCATCAAAAGCGCGGGCGAAGCAGCCACAACGGCAGCGACTCCGAAAGCTGCCAATAAAGTTTGAATAAATACCCCTACACAAAGCCCCAGTGTGACAAAAATGCCCGCACGCGCACCATACATGGCCGATTGAAGTAAAACAAATAAATTATCCGGACCGGGAGCAACCGCTAAAACCGCGGCGGCGATTGTAAAACTGACCCACAAATCAAATGGCATTTTCACCCTTTCAAAAACTAAAGCCTCCGTTTCCATAAGGTTGCGGAGGCTTGATCTCAGAAAAGCTCTAAGAAGTTATCGGACTTTAACCGACAAACTTTCTTGCGTTTCTGAACATTCTCATCCACGGACTGAATTCACCCAAACTATCAGGAGCCCAACTCATTTGAACCGTACGATGTGTACGTTCAGGGTGCGGCATCATGATCGTAAAGCGGCCATCGGGTGTGGTAACACCGGTAATACCGTCAGGTGAACCGTTTGGATTAAACGGATAAAGTTCCGTCGGACGTCCGGCCGGATCCACGTAGCGAGCAGCCAAAGTAGCCAATTTAGCATCCTCAGCTGATAACCATTGAACGTGACCTTCACCGTGAGAGTTAACGATCGGCATCATGCTGCCCGCCATGCCGTCAAAGAAAATAGACGGGCTCTTCATGACTTCAACCTCAACCAAACGAGCCTCAAATTGCTCGCTGACATTGCGAACAAACTGCGGCCAATGGTTTGCGCCAGGAATAATGTTACGCAGATGACTCATCATCTGACAACCGTTACAAATACCTAAGGCAAATGTATCAGGACGGTTAAAGAAGGCTGAGAACATTTCAACCATCTTGGGGTTACGCAAAATGGTCGTTGCCCAACCGCCACCGGCACCTAAAACGTCACCGTAGGAGAATCCGCCACAAGCGGCCAGACCGGCGAAATCCTTCAGATCGCTTCTACCGGACAAAAGATCAGTCATATGCACATCAATGGCTTCAAAACCGGCTCTGTTAAATGCAGCGGCCATTTCAGTCTGACTGTTAACCCCCTGCTCACGCAAAATCGCAATACGAGGGCGAGCACCGGAAGCAATAAACGGAGCCGCAACATCCTCTTCGGTATCAAAAGTCGTGCGTACAAAAAGCCCCGTATCATCTTCCATCGTGCAGCGGGCGTATTCCTGATCTGCGCAGGCAGGATTGTCACGCATACGGGCAATTTGCCATGACACTTCCGTCCATGCTTTTTGCAATTCGCCACGAGACTCTTCGAAGAGTTTTTCTCCGTGGACATGAATTTGCAAGGCATCTGCATCCGTCACTTCACCTACAAAATGCGTGCAGTCTGCTAAGCCTGCATCTTTAACCGCTGCATGAACCTCTTCGATACGGTCAGCACGGATCTGAAGCACCGCTCCCAATTCTTCATTAAAGAGCGCAGGAATAACGTCTTCAACCTGAGAAGTCTTAGCCATCGAGGTCAGATCAAGTCGAACACCCGTATGACCAGCAAACATCATTTCAGCAACCGTAGCCAGCAAACCACCGTCAGCACGATCGTGATAAGCCAATACACAACCGGCCAGCGTTAACTTACGAACCAGCTTCACAAAGGCTTGCAGCTTCTTCGGATCATCTAAGTCAGGCGTTTGTGAACCGAATTGCTGAGTAACCTGAGACAAAATGGAGCCGGCCATGCGGTTCTTACCACCGCCCAAATCAATGGCCACTAAAACAGAACCGATATCAGTACGAAGCTGTGGCGTCAAACTCAAGCGGACATCACGAACAGGTGCTGCTGCAGAGACAATTAAAGAAACCGGTGAAGTAACCGTCTTCTTTTCACCATCATCTTCCCATGTCGTCTTCATAGAAAGGCTATCTTTACCCACAGGAATAGCCAAACCCATTTCTTGGCAAACGACGCTGGCCGCGCGAACAGCGTCAAAGAGCTTGGCATCTTCACCCTTCGTGCCGCATGCTGCCATCCAGTTGGCAGAAAGCTTCACCAACCCTAATTCAATATCGGCACTGGCAATGTTAGTGACCGCTTCACCGATAGCCATACGGCTTGCAGCTGCCGCATCGGCAATGGCCAACGGGGTTCTTTCACCCATACTCATCGCCTCGCCGCGATGACCGACAAAACTGATGTTTGTCACAGCCGCATCAGCAACCGGAACCTGCCACGGTCCAACCATTTGGTCACGATGAACGAGACCGCCAACCGTACGGTCACCAATTGTGATCAGGAAACTCTTGCTACCGACAGTCGGATGACGCAAGACATCCTTAACGGCAGTTGCCAAATCAATACCTTTGGCTTCAAACTCAGGCAAGTGTTGTTCAACGTGTTCAACCGTGCGATGCATTCGGGGAGCTTTACCTAAGAGCACTTCCATCGGCATATCGACTGCCGGTGTCTCCGTTTCACCACGAGCGACAACCAAGGTGTTGTCTTCGCTGATGGCACCCAATACCGCATACGGGCAGCGCTCACGCTTACAAATTGCATCAAAGACTTCAAGCGATTCAGGAGCAATCGCGATGGAATAACGTTCCTGACTTTCGTTACACCAGATTTCAAGCGGACTCATACCGCTTTCCTCAACGGGTACCTTGGTCAAGTCAAGCTTGGCACCATGGCCGGACAAATCAGCCAATTCGGGCATGGCATTGGAAAGACCGCCTGCGCCCACATCGTGAATGGCCAAAATCGGATTCTTATCACCGCTAGCCCAACAACGGTCAATAACTTCCTGAGCACGACGTTCCATTTCGGGGTTGCCGCGCTGAACGCTGTCAAAATCCAAGGCTTCAGAGTTAGAACCGGTGGTCATGGAACTCGCAGCGCCGCCGCCCAAACCAATTCGCATGCCCGGACCGCCGAGACTGATCAAAAGCGTTCCCGGGGGCAAACTTGTTTTATGTGTTTGGTCATTGCGGATATTGCCGATACCACCTGCTAACATGATGGGCTTGTGGTAACCGTAGCGTGTTCCTCCTGTGTTATTTTCAAAAACACGGAAGTAGCCTAAAACATTGGGGCGACCGAATTCGTTATTAAAAGCAGCTCCACCCAATGGCCCATCGATCATAATCGACAACGGACTGGCGATGCGACCCGGTTTACCATACTTTTTGTCCGTATGATCGGCTGCATTTGTCACGTCCTTGTCGTTTTCCCAACCTTGAGGGGCTTCAGGTAACTGCAAAGAAGAAACGGTAAAACCGCAAAGACCGGCTTTGGGACGAGCACCGCGACCGGTTGCACCTTCGTCACGGATTTCACCGCCGGAACCAGTAGAGGCTCCCGGGAACGGAGAAATAGCAGTCGGGTGGTTGTGGGTTTCAACCTTAAAGACCGTATGAGTCAGTTCCTCTTCTTCAGTAAACACACGACCGAAAGCTTCTCCTTCGGGTGTTCTCGGGTACAGACGCGGCACTTTGGCGCCTTCAAAAATAGCGGCGTTGTCTGAATACGCCACAATGGTTCCCTGGGGATGAGCCTTGTGCGTTTCGCGAATCATGCCAAACAAAGTGGTGTCTTGATCCTTTCCGTCAATCGTCCACTTCGCATTAAAAATCTTATGGCGGCAGTGTTCCGAATTAGCCTGTGCAAACATCATCAATTCCACATCTGTGGGATTGCGTTTGGCTTTCGTAAAAGCTTCGGTCAGGTAATCAATTTCATCTTCGCTCATCGCCAAACCCATGGAAAGGTTGGCATCAGCGAGGGCCTGCCTACCTTCTTTTAACAGGTCGACCGTCACCATCGGTTTGCCGGGTAATTCCAAAAAGAGTTTGGATGCATCAAAATCGGCCTGAACCACACTTTCGGTCATGCGGTCGTGCAGGACGCCTGCGACTTGAGCCAAAACAGACTCTTCAGGGATTTGACCGTTGAAGTCAATGTTATAGAGCGTACCTCGTTCGATGCGCGCAATGACATCCAAACCGCAATTGTGGGCGATATCGGTAGCTTTACTGGCCCAGGGACTGATCGTACCCAAACGTGGGATAACCATGAAGGTCGCATCCGCTTTGACATCCTCGCTATCAAAGCCATAATGCAAAAGCGCCTGTAAACGGGCGCTTTCATCTTCTGATAATGCTTTTTGTGCATGCACAAAGTGTACAAAACGGGCTGATACACCTTGAGCAGCCGGAGCGACTTCACGAATTCGCTTCAGAAGTCGTGCGGCACGAAAATCAGACAGCGCACTGCTGGCCATCAAAGTAAACATCGATGCGGTGTTAGACATGGCGAATAAAATCCCCTGAAAAATCTTCTTGATGAAGAAAAGGAAAAAAGACTTAATCGAATTATTATAAGAATCAACCCAATTAAATTAACGCTTACCGAGCATTTCGCCTGACTTTTTTAACTTTACTGAAAGCTAATTATCAAATTGCTTGTCACAACGCGGTTAATCTTCGAAAATTTTCCCCTCTATTGATTAAAATGTCATCGTTTATTTGGTGGAAAATAGGGAGCGGCTCAGACAATGTCGACCACGCTTTTAAATTTAGAAGAGTTGGGTGAATTAGAAACCCGTTTAAGTCATGTGTTGCCGGAAGGCACTTTGATGGATCGCGCCGGATTCGTGGCTGCCAACTGGATTGATGATCAATGCGATGCAGCAAGCACCATTGTTATTCTTTGCGGTCAAGGCAACAACGGCGGTGACGGCTACACGGCAGCAGTACATTTAAAGAGCCGCGGCCATCATGTCATTTGTGTCGCTGTCGGCGGCAAGAAGCCAAAAACCCAAGATGCCTTACGAGCCTATAACCATTGGTTAGAAAAAGGCGGCGAAGTCATTGATGATCCTTATATGGCTCCCAAGGCTGACGTAGTGGTCGATGCTATGTTGGGTGTCGGTATCACCAAGGCAATTTCGGGTGACTACATTGATGCTGCGCTTTGGTTTAATGAAAGACAAGCGCTTCATATGGCCATTGACGTTCCAACTGGCATTGATGCAGAAAAAGGCAATTGGGTCGGGGGCATCAAAGGATGTGTGGCCGATATGACCCTAAATCTGATCAGCGCCAAAGCCGGTTGCTTTATGAATGACGGTAAAGACGCAAGCGGCATGGTCACGTTATCCGAATTGGATGTATCCGTTCCCCTTTCTTCTTTAAGTCTGATTGATACAGATGACTTCAAACACATTCTTGAGTTACGTAAATATCACTCTCATAAGGGAACATACGGTCACTGTGTGGTAATCGGCGGAGACAAAGGTAAAGTCGGCGCCGCACTTTTAGCCGCTCGTTCAGCCCTGAAGCTTGGCGCAGGCAGCGTTACCGTCGAATTAATGGCACCTAACGCACCGCTTTACGATCCGATGCAACCGGAATTAATGATCACCGATGAACCCGTTGATTTTTCCGATGCCGACGCTATTGTCATCGGTTGCGGAATGGGATTCAGTCAAAAAGCCAAAGATCGTTTAATTGCCGCCGTTCGCTCCAATGTTCCGTTAATCATTGACGCTGATGCTCTTACGATGATCTCTGAAGATCAATCACTTGAAGATGAAGTGCTTGCTCGTAAAGCTCACACTGTCATCACGCCTCACCCAGGAGAAGCGGCCCGAATGTTGCATCGTGATGTTAAGAGCGTTCAAGCTGATCGCGTAACAAGCGCTCGTGAATTATCGTTACAAACCGGAGCGATTACTGTTCTGAAAGGAACAGGCACAGTCGTAACACTCAGAAGTTCGCGCTCATGGATCAATCCGACCGGCAACGCCTGTCTTGCCACGGCCGGTTCAGGCGATGTATTGGCCGGCATGATCGGTTCTTTCTTTGCTCAAAAGTTTGATTTAGTCAGTGCCACTTTAGGCGCCGTTTGGTTACATGGCGAAGCCGTTCGAGCCAGAAATACCGGTATTGTTGCGATGGATATTTGTGATCGCGCTGCACGCGCTCTTGAAATTCTGCGTTGGGGCGGCAATCCTGATGATCTGGTTGATCCTTACGACGAAAGTGAGTTCATCTTAGATGAAGATGGTCCGGGTGAAGCCATCGCTCGTACTATGGGTTCTGAAGAAGCTTAAGAAAGCGACTTAAAAAACCAATAAAAATCCCCATTTCCTAAAAGGATATGGGGATTATTTTTACCCTTTTTGGCAGTCTGCCACCTAAGGCAGACTTTCCGTTAAAGGTTAAGGAGCGACATCTTCTTCCGTGGGTTGATAACCCGGCTTATATTCGTCCTTAAGGATTTGTGTACCGAACTTCGTTTCTAAGCCACTGATAAAGGCTGCCTGTTCAGGGTTGCTGTAAAGCTGAGCCAATTCAGCTTTACGCATTGCCAATTGTTCAGGAGAAGCTTCAATCTTCTTGGAGCTTTGAACTTCGATGACGAAGTAAGAACCGTCCTGCGTTTGAACGCCGGTGTAGGTCGGAAGCTTATTGGCTTCAGGACGCAAGGCCGCTGTCACCACTTCATAAGCGTAGGCACCCGGACGCTCACGAGAGATAACCGTCTTGTCGCCAAACTTGGCGCTGGCGGACTTTTTATCCAAAAGCTTTGCAATATCAGCCGATCCTTGAGCACGAGCGGCTTCCGTCGCCTTCTGATTCTTCAACGTGGCGACAATGTCACCCTTGACTTCATCAAAAGTCTTCACGGTCTGCTTGTGGTGTGCCGTCACGCGTGCGGACAATAAGGTATTTGAGGCCACTTCAATAGCATTTGAATTGCGTTTATCTTCCAACACGTCAAAGCCGTAGAGAGCTTCAATGACATTCGGGTTGATGAGTTGGTCTTCAAAATCTCGCGTAACATTCTTAACCGTTTGAATCTTTAAACCAAAACGTTCTGCCACAGGTTGAAGCGATTCACTTTGTTCATAGACCATATTGGAGAAGTTTTCAGCGTCTTCAGCAAAGGCGCGAATAGCAGCCTGTTGCTGATAGAGTGCTTCAATTTCACCACGAACTTCCTTCAAAGGCTTCGCTTGAGCAGCCTTAACATCAACAATCTTGATGATGTGGTAGCCAAATTGAGTCTTAACCGGAGCAACCAAATCCCCCTTCTTGCCGCTAAAGACAGCATTATCAAATTCGGGAACCATCATGCCTTTTTGGAAAAAGCCTAAATCACCGCCTTGACGGGCGCTACCCGGGTCAGCCGACTTGGACTTGGCAAGTTGAGCAAACTTGGAAGGATCCGCTTGCAATTGCTTATAGATTTCATCGGCTTCTTTCTTGGCGTCAGCATCCGTTTTTTCGTTATTGACAGCAATTAAGATATGGCTGGCACGGCGCTCTTCGGGGGTCGAGAAGCGTTGAAGATTTTGTTCGTAGAACGTTTTGATGTCATCTTCACTGGCTTTAATGTTTTTATAGCTCTCAGGAGACAAGACAACGTATTCGATATCCACACTTTCAGGAACAGCAAAGAGCGACTTATTCTGATCGTAGTAGCTTTGTGCTTCAGCATCGGTTACAGAAACACTCTTTAAGAAAGCGGTCGGCTTAATTTCAAAAGTACGGATGGTTCGTTCTTCTGTTAAAAGATCATGAATGCGTTGAGCAACCGTATTGCTTGCCTGAGTTGTCTGGGAAACAGCTGACAAGAGCATTTGACGCGTGAGGTCGCGACGAAGCTCAAGCACGAACTGTTCATCGGACTTACCCATGCTGTTTAAAAATTGTTGATAGGCTTCGGTGGAGAATTTACCGTCGCGTTGGAAGGCGGGAGCCTGTTTAACCAAATTAATGGCATCGGCTTCGCCAACATTCATATATTCACTGGCGATTTCAAGAGAGATCGCTCGATCGCTGATCAAGGCGGCCAAGATAGAAGCACGTGCCTCAGCCGTATCAAGCATATTGGGCTTGAAACTTTGCCCCATTTGACGACGGAAATTATCCAAATACTGACGTTTGGCGTTATCAAAATCCATCATCGTGATAGAAGTGTCACCAACGGTTGCCAAATCGTTTTCAGAATCTGACATACGGTTATAACTATAAATACCCGTGACAACGAACGAAGGAATAATGAAAATCATGGCGATAAACATCATCCAGCGCTTGTGTGTACGAAAAGCCTGAAGCATTTCTCAATCCCTAAATGAAATAAAAATTGGAATGCGATCACAGAATCGCAAAAATGCGTTAATTCTAGCAATTACAAGGCGCAACCGCTCGAAGAAAGAACAAAAGTTTACGAAAAACAGCAGGAAAGAAGGATGTGGGTAAGAGAAAGAAGACTGGCGGAGTGGACGGGACTCGAACCCGCGACCCTCGGCGTGACAGGCCGATATTCTAACCAACTGAACTACCACTCCGTCGACCTACAATCGCTTGAAGCTGTGGTGGGTGCTAAGAGGTTCGAACTCCTGACCTACGCCTTGTAAGGGCGCCGCTCTACCAGCTGAGCTAAGCACCCACAACTCTCAAACAGAAACCCGCATATTACACTACAAAAGTCCTTAATTCAAGGGCAAAACAAACTTTTTTCGCATATACAGGCCAAATATGCAAAAGGAGTCCGATTTGAACTCCCTTTGCACCCAACCAAACCAGCTTCCCTTATGATGCGGCAGATCCCGTTTGGCTACCTAAAACAGAGTGTTTGATGACATCCGTTTTCACTTCGCTGGTTAATTCATCAAAGCGTTTCATCGGATTTTTCACCAACGCAATCGGCAAAATCTCATCAATCCACTTCACCGGAATAATTTCCAGACCGTTCTTGACATTATCCGGAATCTCTTGCAGATCCTTCACATTGTCTTTAGGAATCAAAACGGTCTTTACACCGGCTCTGAGCGCTGCCAAAAGCTTTTCTTTCAAGCCGCCGATTTCCAAAATCTCACCATGAAGCGTGATTTCACCGGTCATGGCCACGTCGGGACGCACCGGAATCTTAGTCAAGGCAGAAACCATGGCTGTCGTAATTGCCCCACCGGCACTCGGTCCATCCTTCGGTGTTGCACCTTCCGGGAAGTGTAAATGCCAATCGGTCTTGCCGAAAATGTCCGAATCAAGTCCAAGACTATCGGCACGGGCTCGCACCACACTGCGCGCAGCTTCAACTGACTCTTTCATGACATCACCAAGGCTGCCCGTACGTTGCACCTGCCCCTTACCGGGGAACACAGCCGCTTCAATTTGAAGCAAGTCCCCTCCGACTTCAGTCCAAGCCAACCCGTTAACCTGACCAATCTGCGGCTCTTTCTGTGCCAAACCGATACTGAAGCGTTTAACACCCAGATAGTCGCCGATATTCGAAGAATTAACGACCACCGTATCGATTGTCTTTTTCTTCGCTCCACGTTTTTTGGGCGCAGCTGCCTGTGCAATCAATGCATTTTTAACCGTCTTACGACAAATCTTGCTGATTTCACGTTCAAGACCACGTACCCCCGCTTCACGCGTGTAATAACGGATAATGTCTAAAATCGCCTCATCTTCAATCTGAAGTTCTTTATCTTTCAGACCATTTAACTTCATCTGTTTTGGTATCAGATGACGCTTGGCAATGTTGAGTTTTTCATCTTCCGTGTAGCCGGACAGGTAAATCACTTCCATACGATCGAGCAACGCTTGAGGAATATTGAGCGAGTTGCTCGTTGCGACAAACATTACATCGGAAAGATCGTAATCAACCTCGACATAGTGATCCTGGAAGGTATTGTTTTGTTCAGGATCCAAAACCTCCAACAGAGCACTGGCGGGATCCCCACGGCTATCCATCCCCATTTTGTCTACTTCATCGAGCAAAAAGAGCGGATTGCGAACACCGGCTTTCGTGATGCTTTGAATAATTTTCCCGGGCATAGAGCCGATATAAGTGCGTCTATGACCACGAATTTCAGCTTCATCACGAACACCGCCCAAAGCCATACGGACGAACTTACGATTCGTTGCCCTAGCGATGGACTGACCTAAACTGGTTTTACCAACACCGGGAGCACCGACTAAGCAAAGAATAGGCGCTTTGACCTTATCAACTCGAGACTGAACAGCCAGATACTCAAGAATGCGCTCTTTGACTTTCTCTAAACCATAGTGATCAGCCTCGAGAATATCACTAGCTTCCTTGATATTCTTGCTGACGCGACTCTTTTTGGTCCAAGGCAAGGCCAAAAGCGTATCCAAATAACCACGAACAACCGTAGCTTCTGCGGACATGGCCGGCATCATACGAAGTTTCTTTAACTCACTTTCGCATTTTTCCCGAGCTTCATCACTCATGCCGCTTTTAGCGATTTTTTCTGCATATTGGTCGATATCGACCATATCTTCTTCGCCGCGACCCAATTCTTTCTGAATCGCTTTCATCTGTTCGTTGAGGTAATACTCACGTTGATTGCGATCCATTTGACGCTTGACTTGACGTTGAATCTTCTCTTCAATCTGTACTTTGTCAATGAGTTCGCTCACACGAGCCAAAACCTTTTCAACACGATGAATCAAGTCTGGCTCTTCAAGCAATTCCTGACGTTGCGAAGCAGAGATATCCAAATAATGGCTGGCAACATCAAGCGTTTCTTCCAAAGAGTTCTTATTCTTTAGAAGATTAATCAGATCTTTGGGTAAAGCCGTATTGACCTGCGTAAAGTTAGTAAAGGCCGTCATCAACGCCTTCAGCCAGGCTTCCTCTTCTAGAGGCTGCTCTGGACGAACGGTGACCATCGGTTCGACCATGGCACTAATGTAGGCTTGTGAAAAATCAAGCCATTGAACCTTCACACGATATAACGCATTAATCAAAAGCTTTACGGAACCGTCTTGAAGCGTGATGCGTTGCAAAACACGAGCAACCACACCCACATCAAACAGATCCTCCGCTTTCGGCTCATTCACGTCGGGCTTTTTCTGAGTCAAAATAACAATCTGATCCCCTTCACCCATGGCTTGAATGGCCGCCAGACTCATTGCACGACCGGCATAAACCGGTTGGATGCATCCGGGGAAAATCACCATATCGCGCAGAGGAAGAACAGGCAAAACTGCTTGTTTCTTTTTAGATTTAGTTGTCATCGATTTCTATACCATAGAGACTATTACAGGGCGTATATGGGGACGAAAATCAAAATTTCAACCCCAGACGGCCCTGTACAACATTATTTATAAAAGCGAGAGTAACAGTTTTAATTAGGTTTGTAATCAGACAAAGACAAACAGATACAAATTAGGTTCGTTTGAGCAATATTTTCAGATTAACGCATACGAAACCGTGATTTGACCTTTTTTCAACTTAATTTTCTTGATTTCAACTTGACCAATTTCGTTTAAAGTTTTGACATGGGTTCCACCACAGGGATAGGCAGGCAGATCGCCCCAAGTCACTGTGCGGATTCCGTTATTTTCGTTTAAAACTCTCACAAAGGCTTGAGTGATAATTTGATTAACCTGTGCCTGAAACTGAACACAATCAACCAATTCCACGGATGCCGGGACGTGAGGTTCGAATATCACCCGAGCTTCACCCGGGAAATGATTGCCGCGGGTTGCGTGCCAACCTAATTGATCGCCTACCAGGCCGATAATATGCCCTGCTGAATGCAATCTTGAATGCAAATGGCGTTTCTCTGAATTAACTTTGAGGACAACTTCTCCGGCAACTTCACGGTCAGTTATATGCAAAACAGCTTCAGGTGTGTGCACAACTTTAACAACTGAAACGTTATTAATTGTTCCGATATCGGAAGGCTGACCGCCACCTTGGGGGTGAAAAACTGTACGGTCAAGTGTCACAGCATACAGACCGTCATCGGTCGGCAGACAAGACAAAACACTTGCCGTACATTCAGTTGAATCGTCAAAAAGGTATAAAAGTTCTGTCATCAGCGGATATAAGTCGGTTTAGCGGATTCATTGATTACGCGCTCATCAACGACCACTTCTTTGACATCCCCTAAACTCGGGACTTCATACATCACATCCGTGAGGACGCCTTCGACAATGCTTCTTAAGCCGCGAGCGCCTGTTTTACGTTTGATTGCTTTCTTAGCAATGGCCACAAGAGCTTCTTCCGTTACAGTAAGCTTGACACCTTCCATTGCAAATAACGCTTCAAATTGCTTGATCAGCGCATTCTTGGGTTTAACGAGAATGTTGATCAAAGCTTCTTCCGTGAGTTCCTCTAAAGAAGCAATCACTGGCAAACGGCCGACCAGTTCCGGAATCAGGCCGTACTTGACCAAGTCCGTCGGCTCGACTTGAGCAAAAAGCTCAGTGAGCGACTTTTCGTTCTTGCTCTTTAATTGAGCGGCAAAACCAATTCCGGCACGTTCACCTCGACGTTGAATAATCTTATCGAGTCCGTCAAAAGCACCACCGCAAATGAAAAGGATATTAGTCGTATCCACGGTCACCATGGCTTTGCCGGGGTTCTTTCTGCCACCTTGCTGAGGCAGATTGGCTTGAGTGCCTTCAATGAGTTTCAATAAAGCCTGCTGAACACCTTCACCGGAAACATCACGGGTAATTGAAGGATTTTCACTTTTACGGGCAATCTTATCCAATTCATCGAGATAAATAATGCCTCGTTGGGCTTTTTCAATATCTCCGTCAGCTGCCTGAAGAAGCTTAAGTACAACATTTTCGACGTCTTCGCCCACATAACCGGCTTCTGTCAAAGTTGTTGCATCGGCAATAGCAAAGGGGACATCAAGCATTTTCGCGAGGGTTTGGGCAAAAAGCGTTTTGCCGGAACCTGTCGGGCCAATCAACAAAATATTGCTCTTGGCTAATTCAACGTCCGTTGTTTTATCGCTCAAGTGTCTCAATCGTTTGTAGTGGTTATAAACCGCGACAGAAAGAATTCGTTTAGCACGATCTTGCCCAATAACGTATTGGTCTAAACGATCAAAAATTTCCTTGGGTTTAGGCAGCGGTTTATTGAGAAAACTTTCTTGCGGCTCCGTGTCTGAAGCGGTAACGGCAGAGGCTGTCTCTCCCGTCATCGACTCGAGCGCCATACGAGCGCAATCCGAACAAATGCTAACGCCATTGGCAGTTACCATGTGTTCGACTTCACTTTCACCACGACCACAAAAAGCGCAACGATTTTGTTTGTCCGACATTGATATCCCTAATTAAGAAAAGGGAGGACAACGCCTCCCCTGTTGAAACGGTACGAAGTTTCGTTTACTTCAACATTTGTCCGCGTTTGACATAAATCTCATCAATGATACCGTATTGTTTGGCTTGAATCGGATTCATGTAATTATCACGATCAGTGTCTCGGGCAATGGTCTCAATAGACTGACCAGTGCGTTCAGCCAAAATGGTATTGAGGGTAAGTTTCAAATCCAAAATTTCTTTGGCTTGAATTTCAATATCACTAGCCATACCCTGAGAACCACCGGAGGGCTGGTGAATCATGATACGGGAATTGGGCAAAGCAAAACGCTTGCCCTTGGCACCGGCAGCCAAGAGGAACGCTCCCATACTGGCCGCCATCCCGACACAAATCGTGCTCACATCAGGTTTGATGAATTGCATTGTGTCGTAAATACCCATACCGGCGTAGACACTACCACCGGGACTGTTGATGTAAAGCGAAATATCTTTTTCCGGATCTTCACTTTCTAAGAATAAAAGCTGAGCGATGACTAAATTGGCACTCTCGGTTGTCACTGGACCGGTAAGAAACACCACACGGTCGCGCAACAAGCGGGAAAAAATGTCAAAAGCACGTTCCCCGCGTCCACTTTGTTCAACAACAGTGGGCACGAGATTCATGTCTGCATAAGTCATCGCCATAGCATTCATCCTTTTATCGGAGATCTGATTAGAGACCACCCATCAACTTGTCGAATTCGACCTTTTCTTCAGTGGTCTTGCCCTTGCTCAAAGCCCATTCGGTGATCTTGTTTTCCAAGACATAGGCTTGTGCATCGGACATGCGGCGAGCGTCACTCGTGAACCACTTCTTGACTTCTTCCGGATCTTCGTAGCTGGCGGCCAAATCGGCAACGTGAGCTTCCACTTCTTCCTTGGTCGGCGTCAACTTTTCTTTTTCAACCAAGGCGTTCACCAACAAGCCCAAACGAACGCGACGTTCAGCTTGTTCCTTGAACATTTCAAGCGGGATCTTGTGTTGCTTCGGATCCATACCGCGAGCGGTCATATTTTGTTCAAAGCCACGGGCCAAGGCTTGTTGTTCTTCAGCAACCAAAGCCTTCGGGAGGTCAAAGTGGCAAGCGTCATTCAAAGCATTCATAACACCGTCTTTGGTTTGTTGGGTGATACGAGCCTTGACTTCGCGCTTCAAGTTAGCGGCGATTTCTTCGCGCATCTTGGCAACACCGTCATTGATGCCAAGTTTCTTGGCGAATTCATCGTCAATTTCAGGCAACTTGGCTACTTCAACCTTGGTAAGTTCGACTTCGAATTCAACGGTCTTACCGGCAAGCTTTTCAACATAGTCAGTCGGGAACGTCATTTCAAAGGTCTTCTTTTCACCGGTCTTCATTCCGGTCACACCCTTTTCAAAGTCAGGGAGCATTTGACCGGCGCCGATCACAAAAGCGAAACCGTTGGCCGTACCGCCTTCAAAAGGCGTGCCGTCGAGTTTACCGACAAAGTTAATCGTCACGCGCTTTTCTTCAGCGGCAACACCGTTTTCTTCCACTTCATAGGTGGCACGTTGCTTACGCATGATTTCGAGCGTCTTTTCAACTTCGGTGTCAGTGACTTCACAGACGAAACGCTTGAGTTCCACGTCCTTCAAATCCGGCACTTCAACTTCCGGGAAAACTTCAACCGTAGCCGTAAATTTCGGATCTTCACCGTCCTTGATTTCGCCCTTCGGGGTGATTTCAGGAGCACCGGCAACCTTCAAACCGGCTTCCTCAACAGCCTTTTCATAAGCTTGGCCGATCAAGTGATTCATAGCGTCCATGTAGGCTTGAGCACCGTACATTTCGCGGACCATCTTCATCGGAACCTTACCCGGGCGGAAACCGTGAGCCTTAGCCGTCTTAGCACGACGCTTAAGGATCGTTTCGGTGTCGGCTTGCAATTGTTGAGCCGAAATCGTCAAATCAAGGGTACGTTCCAAAGAACTCTTCGTGGTTTCTTTTTCAGTCATTTTCTATTACTAATTAAAGTGTTCGGCATGAACAAGGTCACATCGAACGGTTCAATAGTCAGGGAACCTAGTCCCCGCCCAATTAAAAATTTGTCATCAGTACGAAGTATCTTACTTTTCGCACAAAAACGCTTGATTATAGCCACAGTAGCAACAAAATTGTGATTACCAACCATTAATTTGGTGAAGTCTTCACTTGTAAGCCACTTATTTTTAATTATTTTGACTAAATCCTCTTTTAATGTGAAACTTTAAAAGATCTTATTTTCACTTTAAATATCAATTGGTTGTGGAATATTTTAAAGTAAAAAAAGAATTAAAGCCTCTTCATTAAAATTTCTCGAGCAACATCTCCCGTCACGTTCTGTGCTTCACCCAAGTGAACATTGCGTTCGTTGAATCGTCTGGTGATTTCTTCAACAACATCAACCCCAATCTTCTTTTCAGATAATCTCGTCGCTAAGCCAAGAGACTTGAAGAAGGCTTCAATTTTTTCGATAACCTTATCAATACGTTCTTCTTCTGTGCCTTCGTTAATACCTAAGACGCGTGAACCAAATTGAAGGAGTTTGCCTTTCTTTTGCTCACGAAGCACATCAATCGTTCCCGGATAAACAATAGCCAAACTTTCACCATGGGTCACTCCGCAAAGTGCCGTCAATTCATGACCGATTTGGTGCGTGCTCCAATCTTGAGTGACTCCCATGCGAATAAAGTTATTTAAGGCCATGGTGGCGCTATACATGTAATCACACATGAGGTCATAATTATGTTGGTCAGCCTGAATCTTCGGAGCAATCTCCATAGCCGTCGCGATAACGCCTTCAGCCCAGCGGTCAAGAACACGACTTTGCCCTGTTGTTGTCATATATTGTTCAAAGCAATGAACAACAATGTCAGCGAGACTGCAGGCGATCTGATGCGCAGGCAACGAATAAGTGGTTTCTGGATCTAAAATGGAAAACTCTGGATAATCACCCCTAAATGAGAATTTTTCCTTCGTTTCATGACAGGAAATAACTGCTCCGTTGTTCATTTCAGATCCCGTTGCAGGAAGAGTCATCACACTGGCAAAAGGAATTTGCTTGATAGCGCTGCCCGATTTCACGATATCCCAAGCATCTAAATTAGGTTGGGCAATGGCGGCCGCGATAAGCTTTGTACCATCTAAAACCGAACCACCGCCAACGGCCAAAAGCATGTCAACTTTTTCTTCTAACCCAAGCTTAACCGCCTTACGCAAAATTTCTACGGCCGGATTGGGTTCAATGCCCCAAAATTCAACAACATTGTGGCCGGCCAAAGCTTTCTTGACCTGATCATACACACCGTTTCTTTTGACACTGCCGCCGCCAAAAGTAATCAGTACCTTTTTATCCGTCGGAATCAAAGAGGACAGTTGTGCGATTTGACCACGACCAAAAACTAACTTAGTCGTATTTTGAAAAACGAAATTAAACATGATGTGTTCCTTGATAAAACAGGAGAATTCTATCAAGGAAAGTCACTTAAGAAGGTATAGAGAAGAGAAGTAATGGTGCGGGGAATCGGACTCGAACCGACACGCCGTTTAAATGGCGTCAGGACCTAAACCTGGTGCGTCTACCAATTTCGCCATCCCCGCACACGAGGCTAAGATTGTACATGAAAGCCTGTTAACTTGTAAGGCTAGCGGAAACACTGCTAGCAGAAACGCGCCCTCAAAAATTTGAAATCACTTCGTAACGGCCACCCAACCTGCCGATAAAATCTCAGCCAATCGTTCAGGCGTAATTTTTACAGCGTTGTTAGGGGCTCCTGCGGCCGGATAGACAATATCGTATTTTTTTAAGCTTTCATCCAAAAAGATTTCAACATTGTCCTTAAGTGCAAAGGGACAAACTCCTCCCATCGGATGACCGTAAAGCTCAGGAAGAAGTTCAGCAGGACAAAAGTGTGAAGTTTCTTTAAAAAGCTTTTTGAATTTTGAATTGTCTAATTTCGATTCACCGGAGACAACAATAACGAGCAGCCGTCCGCTTTTTAATTTGATAGCCAGGGACTTCGCAATTCGATCAGGCTCACATCCCAATTGTTCCGCCGCTAAGGTGACGGTAGCACTTGAACCCGGAAATTCAATATAAGAGTCTCCGATTCCTTTTTCGTTCAGATAGGCTTTTACGTTTTCAATACTCATAGCAAAAAAGGGCGAGAAGCTTTAACTTCACGCCCTGATCTTCATTGTTATTCGGCTTTATTCTTTTCTTCGTGATGGTAATGACGTTGATGAGAATGATGGTGATGTTCCTCATCATGGTCATGATGATGACCACAACAGCATCCATCCTCATGATGGTGATGATGTTCGCCGCCGCACTCACATCCCTCTTCATGATCATGGTGGCCACAGCAGCACTCACCGTCTTCATGATGATGGTGATGATGCTCCCCACCGCAGGCGCAGCCTTCAGAGTGTTCGTGATCATGATGACCGCAGCAGCATCCCTCACCCTCATCGTGGTGGTGATGTCCGCCATGGCAACCACAGCCTTCACCGTGCTCATGATGGTGGTGCCCGCCACAGCAACAACCACCTCCATGATGACGTTTGGGCAACTTAATCGGGTCAAAAGGCATCATCACTTCTTCAAATTCCAAGCCTGCATCAGTCAACAATTGCTGCAAGGCTTTGTCTTTAGCAATCGCAAAACCATTTTCAACCTGAGCGACACGAATGCCTCGGTTAAGGAGAGCCACGGCAGCTTCTGCTGCGAATTCTTCATCGCCCTTGATCATCAGAACGGATTCGGGAGCAGCATCAACAACATAGAAATGACCGGCATCGTCCAAGAGAACATCACCAACTTCCAAAGGACGCTTGTCGCTTACTTCTGTTTCTACAGTCACCCCGTTCACAATAACCTGAGCGGGCAGATTATCACGTTCGAGGCTAGTTAAAGCCACATGCTGAGCACGATTTAAAATGGCTTTTGCCGGGGTTGCCTCAGAAGCCAAAATTTTCGTAATTTTCATTTTCTTCTCGCTTAAAAATCCTAACGAATGGCATCTATTGCGTTACTCAATCGATCAACCGCAATAATTTCAAGTCCTTCAATCGGCTGTTTCGGAGCGTTTGCTCGAGGAATAATGGCCCGGGAAAAACCTAATTTAGCCGCCTCTTTCAGACGCTCTTGGCCTCTGGGCGCCGGTCGGATTTCTCCTGCCAACCCCACTTCGCCAAACACAACCAATCCTTCAGGCAAAGAACGATTTCTCAGTGAAGAATATATCGCCATTAATACCGCCAAGTCGGCAGCAGGTTCGGTAATTTTAACCCCGCCGACTGCATTGACAAATACATCCTGGTCAAAGCAGGCCAATCCTGCATGCCGGTGAAGTACAGCCAATAGCATCGAAAGGCGCTGTTGATCTATACCAACAGACAAACGTTTAGGTGAGGGAAGATGGGTTGTGTCCACCAACGCCTGCACTTCTACGAGCAATGGGCGGGTTCCTTCCTGCGTAACCATAACGACAGAACCGGGAACATTGGCCTTGTGTTCTGACAAAAAGATAGCGCTCGGATTATTGACACCCTTCAGTCCCCTATCGGTCATGGCAAAAACGCCTAATTCGTTGACCGCACCAAAGCGATTTTTAAAAGCGCGGATCAATCTGAAATTGGAATGGGTATCCCCTTCAAAATAAAGAACCGTATCGACAATATGCTCTAAAACACGGGGACCGGCCAAAGAGCCGTCTTTTGTCACATGACCGACAAAGATTAAAGTAATGCCTGAACTCTTAGCTATACGAGTCAGTCTTGCTGAACATTCACGGACCTGCGTCACGGAACCGGGCGCAGATTCAAGCTGATCTGAAAAGAGCGTTTGAATAGAGTCAATAACGACAAATTGGGGCTTTTCTTCCAAAAGTGTCGCCTCAATCTTTTCCAACTGAATTTCGCTCATCAACCTCAAACCTTGAGGCTCAAGACCTAAACGTTTAGCACGTAAAGCAATCTGCCCCGGGCTTTCTTCTCCGCTCACATACAGGCAACGCACATCCTGATGAACAAGCCGATGCATCACCTGAAGTAAAAGAGTGGACTTACCGATCCCGGGATCTCCGCCGATAAGGGAGACGCCTCCACAAACAAGACCGCCGCCCATAACTCGATCAAACTCTTGAAAGCCCGTAACAATACGGGGAATCTCTTGAGCCTGAACATCGTTCAAGTCCAACACTTCTGAAGCGCTGATCAAACCTTTATGACGCGAATCACCAAATCGTGCGGCAGCCCCTGTTTCAACAACAAATTCTTTTAACGTGTTCCATTCACCGCAATGGGGACAGCGACCAGCCCACTTGACCGTGGTTCCGCCGCACTCGGAACAAACCCATTCAATTTTTTTCTTTTTTGTTGCCATATGGACTAATTTTCATCTTCGAGCATCGGAACACGCAGGGCTATCGCACACATGAGTTCGTAGCCGATCGTACCGCACCGCTTTGCGACATCATTAACCGAGATATTCGCTCCCCAAAGTTCCACTTCGCTACCTAATTGAGCTTCGGGAATATCCGTAACATCAATCGTGAGCATATCCATGGAAATAGCTCCCGCAATCGGAGCAATTTTGCCTTCAACAAAGGTAGGCGTGCCATCAGGGGTTGAACGAGGATAGCCGTCAGCATAACCGCAAGCAACAACGGCTATACGCGAATCACGATGGGTAACAAAACGAGAACCGTAACCGATTGCTTCGCCCGCCGGAACATTTTGAATAGCCAAAATCTTGGCCGATAAGGTCATCGCCGGTCGGATATTAAGATCAGCAGAACTGTAGTGGCTGTCGGGGCTTACGCCATAAAGTGCCACCCCGGCACGAACAGCATCACCCTTTACATCGGATTGCCAAAGCGTAGCGGCAGAATTGGCCATACACAGGTTCTTTGGCATTGGTTGAATTTTGTCCATCCGATTTAATTGAATCGAAACAGTCGCCGGTCGTTCATGACCGTATGTAGGTTCAGCATTGGCAAAGTGGGTAACAACGCCCATCACTTGAACGCCTTCAATTGTTTGAAGTTGCGCCCGAATTTCTTCTTCCTCTTGAGGCAGGAACCCCAAGCGGTTCATACCGGAATTAATTTTGATATGAACTTTTAAAGACGCATAAGGAGCCTGAGCCTTTAAAAGCTCAATCATATGACGATTATGAACGATGGTTTCAATGTCATATTTTTCCAATAAAGGAATATCCGTGGCGTCAAAAAAACCTTCCAAAAGCAAAATCCGTTTTTTCCACCCCTGTTCCCTAACCTTTTGAGCATCGCAAAGATCAATCATGGCCAAGCCGTCAGCGGCCTCGAAAGCACGGGCTGCCCGCAATAAACCGTGACCATAGGCGTTTGCTTTGACAACTGCCCAAAGTGTGCGACCGTTGGCTGCCTCACGCATGCGTTGGAGATTGTGTCTGAGTGCCCCCATGTGAATGGTGGCTGCAATAGGACGTGGCATAACTCTTCTCTAATATCTAAAAGCTTCAGAAAAAGATTCGTCTAATCTTAGCGCAGCGGGCCTAATTTTTTTCTGCTTAATTCAACTTTTTCTTGAATTCAATGGGACTTCTCCCTAATACCTAATCAGCTACACTCTTTCGTTGATCTGCTAGAATCGTTCAGCTTAAGAAATTTGGGATTATTCATGAATCGCGGTTTTTATTCCATTATGTGCGCTCAGTTTCTCTCGAGCCTGGCCGACAATGCCCTGCTGATTGCCGCCATTGCGCTCCTGACGCAAATGAATGCGCCCGATTGGATGACTCCGCTTCTGAAGCTCTTCTTTGTTGTCAGCTACATTTGTCTGGCGGCCTATGTTGGAATTTTTGCCGATTCCATGCCCAAAGGCCGAGTAATGTTCCTGACCAATATGCTCAAAGTCGGCGGCTGTCTGTTGATGCTTTTTGGCTCGCATCCCCTTTTGGCTTATGCCGTTGTCGGTATTGGTGCGGCGGCCTACTCCCCTGCCAAGTACGGCATTCTCACCGAACTTCTTCCTCCGGTTAAACTGGTGTTGGCAAACAGTTGGATTGAAGGTTTAACCGTAGCTTCAATCATTTTAGGGGTTGTAATGGGCGGCGTTTTAATTAATGACGCTGTAAGCTACGCCATTTTGCACTCGGGCTTTCCTTTTGTGGCTTTAGGCATCGCCACCCCGGCACAAGCGGCCATTTCTATTATTGTTCTAATCTACTTAGCTGCCGCTGCCGTCAACTTATTGATTCCAGATACCGGTGCCCGTTATCCCAAAGCTGACTTTACACCGATCGAAACACTTAAGAATTTCTATAAAAGCTGCGCTATTTTGTGGAAAGACCGTCTAGGTCAAATTTCGCTTTCCGTCACAACCCTCTTTTGGGGCGCAGGCGCCGTATTACAGTTCCTTGTTTTAAAGTGGGCCGAATATGCTCTCGGCATGAACTTATCCGAAGGTGCCATCCTTCAGGCCGTTGTCAGTATCGGTATTGCAATCGGTGCCGTTCTTGCTGCTCAACTGATCAGTCTGAAAAATTCTCTCAAGGTTCTGTGGATGGGTGTCATCATGGGGGCACTCGTTACGTGCTCAGCCTATTTCAACCAATCAATGGTTCCGGTCGGTGGCTTTGACTGTTTTGGCGTTCACGTAACCTGGGCTGTGTCGGTTGCGGTTTGCATCATGATTGCTGTCGGTATCTGCGCGGGCTTTTTCGTTGTCCCGATGAATGCTTTACTGCAACATCGCGGTTATGTTCTGATGAGTGCCGGTAAATCCATTGCAGTGCAAAACTTCAATGAAAACCTCTCTATTCTCATCATGCTTGGGATCTATTCGCTTTTGATTCATTTCGGCATGAGCGCACCGGCTACCATGGTAACGTTCGGACTATTTGTTCTGATTTCCATGCTTTTGGTTATCTACAAACACTTCCGTAATCAACGCGAATACGACTCCACTCACCTGATCGGTGAAGAAAAACGTCATTAAAAATTAATTTCTATTTAGGAAAGCTCAAGCAGAAGCTTTTTAGCGAGATTGAAGTCACGCCAAGCGCAAATTTTCTCTGTAGGCGAACGCAATAAATAGGACGGATGGTAGGTGACAACCGTTGGGATCGGTTTACCATTAACTTCAATATGATGGGTTTGACCGCGAAGTCTGCCGGTAGACATTTCCGTCTTCAGCAAAGCATGGGAAGCAATTCTGCCTGACAGAACGATGACTTTCGGATCCAACAATTCCAACTGACGAGTTAAAAATGTCGCACAAGCGGCGATCTCATTGTCATGAGGATCACGATTATTGGGCGGACGGCACTTTAAGACATTAATAATGGCCACATCAGCTCCACGCCTTAAGCCCAAAGAGCGAAGGATGTTTTCGAGCAATTCACCGCTTTTACCAACAAACGGTTTGCCCTGGAGATCTTCATCACGCCCTGGAGCTTCCCCGACAATCACCATCTTGGCAGTCTTTTCTGCCGTTCCAAAAACCGTTGAAAGGCGGCTCTGACTCAAGGCTTTACAGGCTGTACACTGAGAAACCAACGTCTGCAGCGTCTTCCAGTCAGCGTTTTGTGCCCGAGTCAACAATTCGGAATCAACTTCCACAATGCCGGGCTCGGCAAAACTTCGACGAATCGGTTTGAGTTCAAAAGTCTTTGGTTTATGCGACTCTGGACTCGTCAGCACTGAATGCTCGTGAGGCGGCGTCTTATTAAGCGGTGATGCCGGTTTAAAGTCGTCTGAATGAGCGGAATTTTGTTCCGCGGCCAACTTTGGGGCTTCAGTAATTTCTTTTGCAGTGCTGTCTTTTGCAATAGACTGCGGAGACAATGGGTCATCCTCGTCCCGTCCGATCCACAGCGGTCCGATGTCCATCGCCATCCATAGGCGCGCAGTCTCTTTTGAATAGCCAGCCATTAGTTCCCCAATAATTTTTGCATGACAATCGCATCTTCCCGACCGTCACGAGTCGGATAGTAACCTTTTCGAGAAGAAATTTCTTGAAACCCAACCGAATGATACAAAGCGCGGGCGCGCGTGTTGCTGACACGAACTTCTAAAAATAAGCTCTCCGCTTGATTGGCAGCTAAGCGAGCAAGAACCTCATTTAAGATCAATTTACCGTACCCCATTCCCTGTTCAGACGGCGTAACGGCGATGGTCAAAAGCTCCGATTGCTCAAAAATCTGCATGTAAACAGCAAAACCCAAAAGCCTGTCATCGTCTTTTAATAACAAAAATTGATGTCCGGCTTTTAAAGATCCTTCAAAATCAGCGAAACTCCAGGGAAACTCGAAAGCACTGGCATCTAATTGACTGATAGCTTCCAAATCTGTCTCTGCAGCCGAGCAAAAACGCAACGTCAAAGTTTTGCTCCTTGCAATCGTTCGTTAATAGTGAGCGCGACATGATCACGAATATACATGGGAGCTGCCTTATCAGGATCTACCCAAAGTTGATCGGCTGTATCTCGGCAACCATTAAACCATTCAATCATGTAAGAGGCATCGGGGTGGGCATAAAGATGCTCGACTTTGAGATTCATGTCATAGACGCCAATAGCGGTTCCAACCACAAAGGTTACTTCATTTTGCTCGAGCCACCGTTGCACTTCTTCCGGTTTTACCAATCGTTCAGGTTGAAGAACCTTAAAGCGACCGTCGCTATTTTCATAAATAGCGGCATAACACTCGTTCATCCGAGCATCATTTAGGACGGCAATACGTTTGCCACGATCACGATAGTGATAACCCAGAGCGGTGAGTGTTGAGGTCGGCAACAATTTTTTATCCAGACCATACGCTAATCCCTGAGCAACACCACAGGCGATACGCAAACCGGTAAAGGAACCGGGACCGCTACTAAATAGGATACCGTCAAGGTCCTTTAAAGAAATACCGGCATTTTTAATCAGCTCGTCGATCCAAGGTAACAGGCATTCAGAATGAGAATTACCGAGTTTTTCGGTACGACAATAAACCTGCGCTTTATAAGCTAAGGCAACAGAGCAATATTCGGTGGCTGTATCAAAAGCCAATAAGACTGGTTTACCCATCTTCACACTAATATAAAAATGATGGGCTATCTTAGCACGAGAAGTCTGAGAAGGTTGATTTACTCAGCCGGAGTGGCCGGTTGAGTTGATTGTGCTGATTGAGATTCAGCGCCCGGCATCGGTGCTCTTTGATGACGGAATCGATAGTATTCAATATGCATTTCCCGAATTTGCCGACGCATTTGTGCTCTTTCTTCAGGTGAAAGGCGGTGGCGGACAATGTGCCCATCGCACTCGGACGGCGAAACGTAGCGTTTGCGGAACTTTTCATTAATAGAGGGGCTAAATTCAGCACGCATCGCACGACGTTCGGGTTCTGTCATGCTTCGCCAATAGTAACGCTGCATCTTTGGAGAAAGAAACGGCCATATCTCCGCTCTTTCCTTAGCACTCATCTCCGTCCAGAGCTTGGGATTGCCATCGGATTGCGGCATCGAAAAGAGCATCTGATCAATGGGTTCACCCGCATAATAAGGGGTGGAGGAATTATGATGTTCGGCTATCGGAGTCAAAAATGGGTGCGCAGAAGCACAGGTAAAAACACCTGCACATAGTGCGAACGTAATCATTTTCAAATGACAGGGGCTTTGCATCAAAATTTCCTTTGCCCAAAGGCCGATCTTCTATACAAGGCAGATAGTAAGGATAAATAACTCAAAAAGGTGAAACGAATTTTTAATGTCATTTCTTTTGTGTAATTGAGTGTAAAAAAGCCATTTACCCCCTTTACAAACTCAAAAATTTGATCAAAATATAAATGTAACAAAAACGATTTTTTCTTCAATTACATTTTAAAGTGAGTTACAAATATCATGTCAGAACGTACACCCAAATTATTAGTCGTTGACGACGATCCCCGTCTCCGTGATCTTTTACGCCGCTACTTAGGCGAAAACGGATTCCAAGTGTTTGTGGCCGATAACGGTGTGACGATGAACCGTTTGTGGCTTCGTGAACGCTTTGATGCTTTGATTTTGGACCTCATGATGCCCGGCGAAGACGGATTGCAGATTCTGCGTCGTCTGCGCGAACAAAAAGACACGACCCCGATCATTATGCTCACCGCCCGCGGTGAAGACGTTGATCGTATCGTTGGTTTGGAAATGGGGGCCGATGACTACATTCCGAAGCCCTTTAACCCGAGAGAACTTTTGGCCCGTATTCATGCCGTACTTCGCCGTCGTCCGGCTGCGGATGCTCCGGGTGCACCTTCGATGACCGACGAAGTGGTTAAATTCGGCGAATTTGAATTGGATCTCGGCACGCGCGTTTTGCGTAAAAACGGCGAACCCGTTCCCCTTACAACCGGTGAATTTGCTGTCTTGAAAGCGTTTGCTCGCCATCCCAAACAACCTTTGTCTCGCGACAAATTGATGGAGATTGCCCGCGGCCGCGAATATGAAGCTTTTGACCGCTCGCTTGACGTGCAGGTGTCTCGTCTGCGTAAAATGATTGAACCCGATCCTTCTAAACCCAGATTCCTGCAAACGGTTTGGGGTGTCGGTTACGTGTTCATCCCAGACGGTGGACAATCGAATCAACAATAATAGGAACTCAATATGCCTTTGAAGTCACCGAGTTTATTTTGGCGGACCTTTACCCTTTTGATGCTCTTATTGATCATCACCGCTCTCGCGTGGCTTCAAAGCTTTCGTGTTTTATCCGAGGTTCCTTTTTCGAAAGGTGTATCGCAGCAGATTATTTCAACCGTTAATCTGACGCGTTACGCCTTGATTTCTTCTGATCCCAATGCGCGTCCCGATTTGCTGCATGTGCTCGCTTATCGTGAGGGCGTGCGAATTATCCCGAAAGAAAGTTCCGATACTTGGAAACCCTTACATGCTCAAGGCAATATCGCTGAACTCATTGACAGTCAAACAAAAGAGGTCTTAGGCAACAGCACGATCGTCGCCGGTGAAGTCAACGGCGAAACAGGCGTTTGGGTATCCATGGTTATTGAAGGCGATGACTATTGGCTATTGATCCGTAACGACCTATTGGATCCCCCGTTCGGCACGACTTGGGTTTTCTGGGCATTTGTGGCCTTTTTAGTTGGCACCCTTGGTGCGACGGTTCTCACACAACGCACAGTTAAACCGTTGGCTCAATTAAGTGAAGCGGCTAAAAAATTAGGACGAGGGGAAAAACCCGATCTCCTGCCGGAAAACACTCGAACTGCCGAAATTGAAGCCGTCAATCACAGCTTTAACCATATGGTGCGAGAACTCGAGCGCATGGAAGATGACCGAGAACTGCTATTAGCCGGTGTCTCCCATGACTTACGCACGCCCTTAACCCGCATGCGCCTTGAAATCGAATTAGCTGATTTGCCGGACGATTCTCGCGACGCGATGGTGAGCGACCTTGAGCAAATGGAAAGCATCGTCAACCAATTCATGGCCTATGCCAAACGCAGTAAGCAACCGCTTGAACGGGTTGACCTTGGGGCAATGGTGTATGAAACGATTGGTGACATGCGCCTGCGCACCAAAGACGATGTGAAGATTGAAACGAGCCTAATGGGTAACCTCTTCGTGATGGCTCATCCGACTGAACTTGTCCGTGCGATCCAAAATCTGCTCGTCAATGCTGACCGCTACGGCAGAACGCCTGAGTCAGGACTTTTGGAATTGAACATTCAGGTTCTGCGTCAAGGCGATGAAGCAATGCTTCGCATCTGTGATAAAGGTGTTGGAGTTCCTGCTGAAGAAATGGCTCGAATTGTCCGTCCGTTTGAACGCGGAGACACGGCTCGCGGCGGTGCGAAAGGGGCCGGTCTGGGGCTCGCCATCGTTGTTCGTGTGGTTAAACGTTCAGGCGGTCACATCAAGCTGTCTTCGAACCACCCGCACGGCTTAATCGTTGAATTGGTGATGCCGCTTGCCAATAAACGAAACGAAAAACCGGTTCTCGAAGAACAAACGGCACCAACCGATACGCTTTTGCCTAGAAATAAATAATCATCACGCCTGAATACTAAAAAGCTTCAAGCAGTGCGATGGCGTGAACTTCAATGGCTTCTTTTTGGCCGACGGCATCGCACCCTTCCTTGGTCTTGGCCTTAATGTTCACGCGTTGAAGATCAATGCCGATTGCCTTGGCAACGGATTCTCGAATGGCTTCCATATGGGGAGCAAGTTTAGGCGCTTGTGCAATGACCGTAGCATCCACATTGACGATTGCCCAACCGGCTTTAACCACAAGACCGACCGCATCGGACAATAAAATTTTGCTGTCCGCATCCTTATAAGCAGGATCAGTATCCGGAAAATGGCGACCGATATCCCCCAATCCGGCTGCGCCTAACAGAGCATCGGTGATAGCATGCAAAAGCGCATCGGCATCAGAGTGACCCAAAAGTCCTTTTTCATAATCAATCGTAATACCGCCCAAAATCAAAGGACGGCCCTCAACCAGGCGGTGAATATCATAGCCTTGTCCAATACGAAAACTCATTTCAGTAATCCTTTCTTTGCACTGAATTCAACAAATAGTTCCTGACAATTTCTATATCGTTCGGATAAGTGACCTTAATATTAAAAGCGGAGCCCTCTACAATCCGGATTTTGGCATTTTGCGTTTCCATTGCGCTTGCTTCATCTGTTACAGTGCCCTTTGCTTGGCTTAATGCCGCACGCAAAGCAGCCGCTCGAAATACCTGCGGCGTTTGTGCCCGGTAGCAATGCGAACGGTCAATGGTTTTTTCGATGAGACCTGAAGAGCTGACCCATTTAATCGTATCGGTAACGGGCATAGCCAATATTGCCCCATCAATAGCTTCCGACTCAATCGCCTCTTTGAGTCTTTCGACCGAATCGCGATCCAGACAAGGACGGGCCGCGTCGTGCACAAACACCCAATCATTATCATCAGGATTTAATGCCACCAAACCATTTAAAACAGATTCCGCCCGAGTTTCTCCCCCACAGGGAAAAATACAAACATCTCCGTGAAAATGACACTGTTCAATGTAGGAATCGTTCTTGGACACCACTACCGCAATCTGATCAAAAAGATGCATATCCTGTAGCCGATTCACGGTCACTTCAAGCATGGATGTGTTATCAAGCAAGGGATAATATTGCTTCGGATAACCGATTTTCATCCGTTCCCCAACCCCTGCGGCCGGGATCAACAAAATACGTTTGGACATACCGATAAACCTTTCTAGCGCCTGCCAAGAATGAATATGGTAGCAAGGATGCAGGCAAAGCCCAAGTAATCCATCGTTGCAAACTGCGTACCGAAAAAGACGACTGAGAAGACAGCTGCGGATATAGGCTCAACACAGGCGATCATGCTCGCTTTGACGCTGCCTAAATCCGATACACCTTGCATATAAAGCATAAAAGCGACAATTGTCCCTAACAGAATAATCAGAATCAGAGCAACAATGCCGTATGTATCCAATTGAAAACTGATTGAAGGGAAATCGATAATGAAACCAGTAATCAGTCCACCTACCAACATCCCTATACCCATTAGAGCCTGAGTGGGGTATTTTGAAAGAAAGCGGGCCGGTAAAATCGTATAGACTGCGATACCAAATGCACTGGTTAGCCCCCAAAACAAACCTTCAGCAGAAATAGCTAAATGGCTAAGGTCACCGTGAGTAGCCACAAAAAAGGTTCCCACTAAGGCACAAATGATCGCTAAAATCTCACGAGGCATCGGAAGCCTGGACTGAATCAAACATACGGCAGCCAAAATGAAAACCGGATTAAAATAAACCAGCATCGTAGCTGTGCCGGAATTGGTGTACTCAACCGCTGTTAAGTAACCAAACTGGCTGATCATTAAACCGCCTAAGGCATAAATCAATAACCATAGCCAATGTAAGCCCGGTTTAAAAATCGGACGCATCGCTTGGTAATGCGTTGGAATAAAAGCCATGCAAAGCAAGATGCCCGCGACCACCATTCGTACAACAGTCAACCAATCGGGACGAACATCTTGATAAGTAAACAAGTATTGTCCGCAGGCGCCTGAAAAACCCCAGCCGATACCACCAACGAGTGTACAAACAATGCCACGCCAAAGTTTTGCGTCGCCACTTAAAGCCATGGAAACTCTCCTTATGGGCACGGATTGTATAGAAGATTCAAAGAATCGAACACCACAGAAGCCAACAAACGAAAAAAGAAAAAAGTAGCCATAATTACGCTCTGAATAATTAAGGGGTAAACATGTTTGATAATCTTCGCGACAGAATCAGAAGGGACATCTCCCACCTTAGCAATAAAGCCAAAAGAACACTCACATTAGGTGCAAGCGGTGCCGATTCACTTTGGTTGTCTCAGGCTGCACTGCAGACGCACGAAGAGGGGAAACTCTTTGTTCTTATTGCCGATAATGCCTCTCAGTGTCTTCGACTCAAAGATGAAATCAGCTACTTTGCCCCGCAACTCAATGTTGTTTATTTTCCGGATTGGGAAACCCTACCTTACGATTTGGTTAGTCCTCATCAGGATTTGGTCAGCGAGCGATTGGAAATTCTCTACAAACTAGCCAATCCCAATGAATCGCGTTCTCAAATTGATGTTGTTTTACTGACGGGGACCACTGCTGCGCAAACCATCGCGCCCCCCGCTTATCTATCCGGACGAGTCTTTTTCTTTAAAAAAGGCGAAGAAATTAATGCGGCTACTCTTCGGGAAAGACTGGTGAGCGCCGGCTACCAAAATGTCAGTCAAGTCGTCGCTCCCGGTGAATTCAGTGTTCGCGGAAGTTTGATTGATATTTTCCCCATGGGAGCTAAAACACCCTTTCGTTTAGACCTTTTTGACACGGAAATTGATTCTATTCGCTCCTTTGATCCGGATTCACAACGATCGCTGGAAACGGTGAATGAAATCCGAGTGTTGCCGGGTAGAGAATTTCCCACCGATGCTCAAGCGTTAGTTGATTTCCGAGCAAAATGGCGGGAATTTTTCACTGGCGACCCCTCTAAGGCCATTCTTTATAAAGACCTCACTCACGGCATTATCAACGCCGGCATTGAGTACTACCTCCCCCTATTTTTCGAAGAAAAGGCAACGTTTTTCTCGTATCTCAATGAAGAGTGCACGTTAATCGGAATGCTGGGCGATGTGGAAACCGCACTTAACCGTTTTATCGAAGAGACTCAAGGCCGGTACAAATTTTTAAAAGCAGATCCGGAAAGACCGGTTTTACCCGTTGAAATGCTCTATGAGACAAGCGAGGGCTTTTTCACGGAGCTCAAGCGCTTTGTTCGCTTTCAAGGTAAAACGGAAGACAGCCCAATCAGCACACGCGTTCTCGTTGACCGAAAAGCCGATAGGCCTCTTGAAAATCTGGAAAGACTCATTGATGAAGAAAAAACTCGGAAGCATCGCGTTTTAATCATGGCCCCCAGTGTCGGTCGCCGCGAAACAATCAGTCAGCTTTTTGACCGAAACGGTCTCAAAGTTCCTTACGCTGATAGTTTTAACGAGTTCGTAAGCGACACTGAACCGGTGATGCTGACAGTAGGACCTTTATATCAAGGACTAAGTACTAAAGGCATAACGCTTCTTACAGAAACGGAACTTTACGCCACAGCGCCCCGTCGCACTTTAAGACGTCAGGCTCACACCACCAACGTCGATATGATGATTCGCGATCTCGCAGAATTAAAAATCGGCGATCCTGTTGTTCATATCACACATGGTATCGGTCGCTACGCGGGGCTTCAAACGATTGACACGGCCAATGGAAAGGAAGAGTTTCTACGGCTTGACTATGCCAATGATGCAAAGCTTTTCGTTCCGGTTGCGCAGCTTCAGCTTATTTCCCGTTACAGCGGCAGTGACGCCGAACATGCTCCCCTTCACCATTTGGGAAAGAATGATTGGGAAAAAGCTAAGAAAAAAGCGGCGGAAAAGGTTCGCGATACGGCAGCGGAACTTTTAAATCTTTACGCAATGCGTGAAAAAAGTCAGGGACACGCTTTCCGCTTTTCCCGAGCCGATTATGAGGCTTTTGCTGAAAGTTTCCCCTTTGAAGAAACGGCCGATCAGCAAGCTGCCATTGAAGCGGTGCTCGATGACATGAAGGCGGATAAGCCAATGGATAGGCTTGTCTGCGGGGACGTCGGGTTCGGCAAAACAGAAGTGGCTCTTCGGGCTGCATTTGCCGCGGTCATGGGCGGAAAGCAAGTTGCTATTCTCTGCCCGACCACTCTATTGGCCGAACAGCACGCTCATACCTTTAAAGACCGATTCTCAGCCTGGCCCGTTCGCGTAGCTGAACTCTCGCGCTTTAGAAGCGCTAAACAAAGCACACAAGTTCTTGAGGGCCTTGAGAACGGCACGATTGATATTGTTGTCGGGACACACAAGCTTTTATCCGAAAAAGTAAATTTTGCCCGCTTAGGATTGGTTGTCATTGATGAAGAACACCGTTTCGGCGTCAGACAAAAAGAAGTACTTAAAAAACTTCGTGCTGAAGTCGATGTTTTGACACTGACCGCGACCCCGATTCCGCGCACACTTGCCATGAGCCTGGAAGGTATCCGATCTTTCTCTGTTATCGCTACGGCACCCGAAAAGCGCTTGGCCATTAAAACCATTGTCAGAAAGGAGACACCGGAAGTCATTCGTGAGGCTGTCATGCGTGAATTAAAGCGTGGCGGACAAGTTTATTTTCTTCATAACGACGTCTCAACGATTGAAAACAGACGAGAGCAGCTCACACAGCTCATTCCCGAAGCCCGCATCGTTGTCGGTCACGGGCAGATGAATGAGCGAGAACTTGAATCGGTCATGCGTGATTTCTACCAACAGCGCTACAACGTGCTGTTATGCACAACGATTATCGAAACCGGTATTGATGTTCCGACTGCAAACACGATTATCATGCACCGTGCCGACAAATTCGGTTTGGCCCAATTGCACCAACTGCGTGGTCGTGTCGGTAGAAGTCACCATCAGGCCTATGCCTATTTACTCACACCTGGTAAAGAGGCGATGACGCAAAATGCCCAAAAGCGTTTGGAAGCCATTCAAAATCTGCAAGACTTGGGTAGCGGTTTTTATCTGTCGATGCATGACTTGGAAATTCGCGGCGCCGGTGAAGTACTCGGTGAACATCAGTCAGGTGAAATTGCCGCTGTTGGTTACGATCTCTATAACCAAATGCTCAGACGCGCGGTTAAGAGCATGCGCAACAATGAGTCTTTTGACCTGGACGCGCCATTTCAAGCCATGGCGGAAATCAACCTTCATGCACCGGCGCTTTTACCCTCAGACTATGTTGAAGACGTCCATCAACGCTTATCTTTCTACAAAGAATTAGCTAGCTGTGAAAGCTTTAACGCTATTGAAACCGTACGAGAGGCACTTGGTGATCGGTACGGGAAACTGCCCACCGAAGCCAATACGCTCATTGAAACCCATCGTTTGCGCCTGTATTGTCAACACCTGGGAATCGAACGTATCGAAGCGACGGAATCGGTCATTATTGTCACTTTCATTGCTAAACCGCATTTTGAGCCCATGCGTTTAATTGAACTCATGCAAAAGAGCAAAAATATGCGCATGATGGGCGCAACAAAACTCAAAATTGAAACATCGACGCCGACCATTGAGTCACGCCTGGCTTATCTAAGAGGTTTTGTCAAAGCGCTCGATCATACCCGAAATGGTAATGAAAATTACTGATATTTGCGGCTACAATGAAGCCAAATAAGGTCTTATTAATTTATGAAAAAACTTTTTTTGGCAGCCACAATTTGCACTCTGGTCAGTGCATTTCCCGCCTATGGCGCGGGAGTGAGCTTTGAGCATGCACGGGCTCTCATGCAAGAAAGAGCCGATATGCTCAAAATGAGTCAGGCAGACATTGAGCAAAGGCAACAACAAGTCAAGGAATCCCGTTCTTTAAGCGGGCCGAAAATCAGTTTGAACGCTCAGCAGATTGAAGGGCGAAAAGACATCAATATGTCTTTTGATAATCCATTTGCAGGGCAACTTGGAGGATTGGCTGCTCTCCCAGGAATGGGTTCCATTTCAAATGTTCTCGGTCAAAATAAATTCAAGATTGATTTTGAAGAAGATATTTCCGGCCCACGAGCTTCCGTTGACATGATTTGGCCGATTTACACGGGCGGCGCTATCAGTGCCAAACAAAATGCAACGCAGGCTGCATTAAGACAGGCCCGAGCCGGTCACGATAAAACCAAGGATGAACTCGATTCGCTTTTGGTTCAGAAGTATTTTGGTGTGCAGTTGGCCCGCAGTGTTGAAAAACTTCGTGCCGATTTACTCAAGCAGCAAGAACGTGACTTGAACCGCGCCAAACGCTTTGAGAAAGCCGGCATGATTGCCAAAATTGAACGCATGAGCGCTCAAGTCAACCGTGATGCGGCCGAAAGAGACTTTATCGGTTCTCAAACGGATCGAAAAGTGGCCGAAACAGAACTTGCGGATTTACTCCGTGAAGAGACCATCGGTAAGCTCGATACGCCGATGTTTGTCACGAAAAACCTTAAAACACTTTCTTACTGGCAAGACCTGGCTCTCGCCAACAACCCGACGCTCAAAGCACTTGAAGCGCAGCATGAACAGGCACGCATGGGTGTACAAGCCGCCAAAGGCAGCTATCACCCGCAGGTATACCTCTTCGGTCATTACAACATGATCAAGCATTACCTGACTTTGCCCGAACCGGATTGGATTGCCGGAATCGGCATCAGTTTTACTCTTTGGGACAACCGCGACCGCTCGGCACGCGTCGGCAGCGCTCAGGCGCTGGTCAATAAAGCTCAAGCAGCTCAAAGTCAAGCCAGAAATGAGATCAACAAAGTGGTTGAAGTCGCTTGGCTTAAGAGCAACCAAGCTTTGGAACAATATCGTTTGAGCACGAGTTCCATTGATCTGGCTAAAGAAAATGTAAAACTTCGCGAACGATCATTTAAAGAAGGGTTATCAACCATTGATGATGTCAATGATGCTCGCAATAAATTGATTGCCGCTCAGGTTGCTCAACGCGTAGCAGCCTACCGATTCGTTGTAGCCTATAGTTTGTTGCACGCAGCAAGCGGTACGATGTTGGATTTCATGGACACCTTTAAGCGTCCCGATATAACGGTTGTAGAACAATGACAGAATCGAACACGAAAAAAGTAAATAAACCGGTATTACTGAGCGCGGCAGCAGTGGCCTGCTTGCTTGTCTTGGGGGTTGGTTTCTGGATGGGAACTCATCCGTCCGAAGAACCTTTGTACGGCGTCATGCAGGCTAAAACCGTTGATGTAGCAGCCAAAGTGACAGGCCGTGTTGAAACTCTTCCCGTCCATGAAGGTGACACGGTAAGCGCCGGCCAACTGCTTATGACGCTGGATATTCCCGAAGTTGAGGCTAAACTCAAAGAAGTTGAAGCCTTAAAGTCTGCGGCAACCGCCCGACAAAGTCTCGTGGATGAAGGTGCAAGACCTCAGGAAATTCGTGCCGCCAAAGCCCAAATGCAAAGGGCTCAAGCCGGTCAGGAATTGGCACAAAAAACATTTAATCGTGTTCATGCTCTTTATCGCGAAGGCTTAATTTCTAAACAAAAGCACGACGAGGCGCTTGCACAGAAGAAAAGCGCTGACGAATTGCTTGCCGCTGCTAAAGAGCAGTATGACATTGCCCTTACCGGAGCAAGAACGCAGGAAAAGCAGGCAGCCACCGCTTTAACGGCACAAGCCACAGGCGGTGTTGAACAGGTGGAAAGTTTAGTTAAAGAAAAAAATGTAACCTCCCCCATTGCCAGTGAAATCTCTCGAATCTATGTGGAAATCGGTGAGGTCGCTGCTGCAGGGCTGCCATTGGCTACCCTTGTTGACCTTTCAGATCAATGGGCGGTCTTTAACATCCGTGAAGACGACTTGCCGAAAATCACTAAGGGGGCAGTGCTGTCAGCAGAGATTCCCGCATTAAATGCCAAAAACGTCCAATTTAAGGTTTACTTTATTAACCCAAGAGGCGATTACGCAACCTGGCGTGCAACCCGACAATCCAGCGGCTATGACTTAAGAACTTTTGAAGTTCGCGCACGGCCTGTTCAGCCCGTATCCGATTTACGTCCCGGCATGAGCGTAATCGTCAACCGCTAAAAAACGGCAATGACCATGAGTGTCAGAGTTGCGCTGATTGAAAGCATCTGTCGAGAAGTGCGGACTGTTCTCAGAAGTCCGTGGGACATAGCGATGTTTATCGTTATGCCTGTCATCTGGTGTCTTTTAATTGCAGGGCTCTTTGGCCAAGGGATGATCCGTGATGTACCGGTCGGCGTGGTCAATCTTGACCATCAACCCGAATCCATCGAATTAGAGGCGAAACTGGATGCGCTTCCTTCGGTTAAATTAGTCTCCTACGATTCCCCGCTTGAAGCGCAAAAAGCCTTGAAGCGTTCTGATATCTACGCCTACCTCACTATTCCTGACCGGTGGCTCGATCGAAGCGGTAAGCCTGATGCTTCCTCGCTTGAGCTTTATTTCCCCAAATCTCTTTATGCAATAGCCACAACTCTAGAGTTGGATATCAAACAGGCGCTACTTGCTTTTCAAAAAGAAAATTTAGTGAAGTTGGCTCAAACGGCAGGATTAAACGAAAAGCAAGCCAAAAGAGCGACCGAGTTAATCGGTGTACATTCGATTACTTTGGGCAACATCGCCTTTAACTTCCAAGCTTATATTCTGCCCACGTTAATTCCCGGGATTTTACATTTAGGGCTTGCTTTGGCATTGGCGAGCCGATTGCTTGCCGAGTGGCACGACAAAAAAGTTAAACTTTGGCTTGATGTTGCCAAAGGCAGTCCACTCATTGCTTTTCTTGGGAAAGCCATCCCTTGGTGGATTCTTTATACATTCTATGGCTTTGTCTACATCGCCGTCATGACCGGTTATCTCGGTTGGTGGGTACAGGGCAGCCTCCTCTTGTGGCTCATTGGACTTGCCTTTTTCATGGCGGTAATGACACTTCTGCCCTTATTCCTGATTGGGGTATTCATGCCGTTGGGTTGGGTTATTGTTTTAAGCTGCACAGTCGGTTATATCGCTCCGATTTTCCCCTACACGGGCTTTTCTTACCCATTGGACTCGATGGCCGAACCGGTTCAATGGTTAGCCATGACTTTCCCCCTTACACATTATTTCCATTTTCAGGGACAAGAATGGATTCTCAATGCACCTTTGACGAGTTCGCTTTACACATTGGGGAAATTAGCGATCTTTGCCCTACTCTGGTTCGGGGTAGGATTCGCATTATTTAAAAAGCGCATCGCTCAAGAAGTCGCCGGTGAAAATGAGGTGCGATCATGAGTGCCTGGCGTATTTTCATTCAAACAATCCGTACAGCCGTTTTGTCCAGGGAAAGCTTCATGGTTTTTGCCATCGCTTCACTTTTTTACCTGGTCTTTTACGGGATGCCCTACGACAATCAAATCATTGTGAAAATTCCCACCGCGATTGTCGACATGGATCAAAGCCGCGCCTCTCGCGAATTAGTTGAGAAGCTCCAATCGGCTCCGTCCATCAACACAGTTTTGCAGACTGCGGATTTCGAGCAGGCAAAAAAAGCTTTCTCACAATCCAAGGCTGATGTGATTGTCGTTATTGCTGAAAATTACGCTAGAGACATACAGCGTGGAGATCAAACGGTCGTTACGGTTTTCAGTAACGGCGCACTGCCTGTCAAGGGGCGAGCTGTCAGTGCTTCGGTATTGACGATTGTGACAGAGGAAAATATCACACAAGCGGCAACACGCTTAGTTGGCCAAGGTCTCAACCCCATTCTTGTTAAGCAAATGGCTATGACTCCTGCTCCATTTACTTCGCAAGACCTTTTTAACAACGTGGCCGGTTACGGTTACTACACCGTACCCATGGTTGCTATCGTTATTGTCCAAGCCGTTATGCTCTTTGGTGTCGGCATCGCTTTGGGCGGCTGGCTTTCTTCTGCGCAACCTCCTGCCTTTTTCTCTGAGGCGATGCAAAAGACGCGTACCTTTTTCCCGGTCTTTTTAGGTTTTTGGGTTATCTCTCTTTTCTGGGCCTTCTTTATTGAATCAATGGGGTTGCATCTGTTGACAATGCCAACACTCGTCAATCCTCTCTCAACAATTGCAGCTGTTTTGGCTTTTACGTTCTCTTTGACAAGCTTAGCTGTGTTTCTGACGCTTTGGATGAATACTAATCGATACGCAGCTGGACTTGTATTAGCTTCCGCTCCCAGCGTATTTTTATCCGGTCTTGTTTTTCCGATGGAAAATTTCGCCGCTTGGGCGCTGCCTTTTGCTTGGATCATTCCGACAACACCCGGATGTCAGGCAATTGTTTTGGCCAGTCAAGAAGGCGCTGGACTTTCTGAAATCGCTTCTTTATTAAGTGTGAGCTTAGCGCAAGGGATTATTTATTCAGCGCTAGCCTATCTGCTTTTAATCAAACGCGTCGCCGAACGCCACACTAAGGCATCCTGTTGTTGATCTTCGAAAATTGGGGCTCTTTCATTGACCCCTCAATCACATCAATTCGATGACGAAGCCAGTCCGTCGAACCATGCGTTTCGTAATACCTTGGGTTTGAGAGAATGGCCGCAAGCCATACGCTTTGCCAATGAGACAATCGTCTGGCGCTGATACCGTAATAATGGCGCGAAGCAGCCTCGACACCGAAAATCCCTTCTCCGAATTCGGCAATATTCAAATAGGTCTGAAGAATTCTGCCTTTTGACCAAGTCGCTTCCATAACCAAGGCCAAAATCATTTCTTGAACTTTTCTCAAGTAACTCTTTTCATGAGTGAGGAAAAGATTTTTAACCGTTTGCTGTGTAATTGTGGAGCCGCCCGGAGCACGGTCGCCCTCAATCACGTTACTGACAAAAGCTTCGCCTGTCGCTTCCCATTCGATGCCGAAATGCTCGGTAAACCTTGCATCCTCAGCCGCCACCGTGGCGCGAACCATGTCATTGGCGACATTTCTCAATAAAACAGGCTTAAATTGAACGCGTCCCAGACGTTCCTTTTCGCTTTCAATATAAGCGGAGGTCTCTACAGGGGCAATGCTGTACCAGAGGACTTGTGCGATGTAATAGCCCTCAATAACAAGAACAATCGCAAGGATTGCCAAAAAGAGCGATTTCAAAAGTTTTCTGATACGCATTGCCAAATGCCTGCAACCTACGGAATATGACGGCCGATAAGGTCATATTCTTGGTTAGCCGTCACCTTCACGTCAACAATATCGCCGGGATTGAGGTGAGCATCGGTCGTCACATAGATAATGCCATCGATTTCTGGGGCATCAGCCGTGGTACGACCAATTGCCACACCATCTTCATCTTCGGGTTCATCAATAATGACCTTTTGAATAGAACCGATCTTTCGGGCCATTCTTTCTTCTGAAATCTTTGATTGCACCTGCATGAAGCGATCCCGACGCTCTTCACGGACTTCATCGGGCAAAGCACCGGGCAATTCATTGGCAGCCGCCCCTTCAATCGGTGAATAAGCAAAGCAACCCACGCGATCCAATTGAGCTTCCTGAAGGAAATCCAGCAAGTATTGGAATTCTTCTTCCGTTTCCCCGGGGAAACCGGCAATGAATGTTGATCGAATCGTCAAATCCGGACAAATTCTGCGCCAAGCTTGGATGCGTTCCAATGTTTTTTCCGTTGCAGCCGGCCGCTTCATTGCCTTGAGCACACGGGGATGAGCATGTTGAAACGGGATGTCCAGATAAGGAAGAATCTTTCCATCGGCCATCAATTCGACCACTTGATCAACTGCCGGGTAAGGATAAACATAGTGCAGACGAATCCACATGCCCATATCCCCTAACTCTCGGGCTAAATCGTAGAGTTTTGTCTGAAGCGCCTTCCCTTGATCATTAAAATCAATCCGATAACGGCAATCGGCTCCATATGCAGACGTATCCTGACTGATCACCATCAGCTCTTTAACGCCCGCTTCGCGCAGTAATTCAGCTTCACGCAACACTTCACCTATCGGTCGGCTGACGAGTTTTCCTCTTAACTGCGGAATGATGCAAAAAGCGCAGCGGTGATTACAGCCTTCGCTAATCTTCAAGTACGCGTAGTGTGAAGGCGTTAGCTTTAAACCGGCTTTCGGAACCAAATCCCAGTAGGGGCTATGCGGCTGAGGCAAATGCTTGTGCACCAACTCATAGACCTTATCGAATTCGCCCGGACCGGTCACTCCCAAAACATCAGGACAGACATCATCCAAATAGGGCGTACCGTCCAAATGCTTTTTAGCCCCCAAGCACCCCGTGACAATAACTCGTCCATTTTCGTGCATTGCTTCATTGATGGCATCGACACTTTCTGCAACGGCTTCATTTAAAAAGCCACAGGTATTGACGATCACCAAATCCGCATCCGTGTAGGAGCCGACAATGTCATATCCTTCGGCACGAAGCTGGGTCATGATCCTTTCGGAATCCACGAGCGCTTTAGGACAGCCCATGGAAACAACGCCGATTCGAGGAATTCTTTGCATGTTTAGCCTTTAATCCAAATCATCGCCGCATGACGTCCCGTTTTACCGTCACGGCGGAAGCTATAAAAGAGTTCGGGATTGGCATAAGTGCTGTGACGGGCTTCAACGACCTCTTCGACCTTCACTTGCAGTAAAGCCATTCGCGCTAAAGTCGTCAATGAGCAAAGGTATTTGCCATCTTCGTTGGCCTTAAAGGCAACCTCTGCCCCGTCAATACTTGTTTGCATGGCTTCAAGGACATCACTGCCCGTCTCAAAATCATCATCACCGATTCTGGGACCCAACCATGCGATAAATTGGGCATCGGGATCGCCGATTCGCTCGCGAAGCCGCTCAATGGTTTTTTGAAGAATTCCCGCCGCCAGACTGCGCCAACCGCAATGTACAGCCGCAACCCCCTTGCCGTTTTTCTCTGCAATCAAAACAGGCAAGCAGTCAGCCACTTGGACCACGCAGACAACATTGGGCGTAATGCTTGTGCTTGCATCGGCTTCTTCTTCCGGTGCAGCTGTCTCGGCATCGACCACGCGATCTCCATGAACCTGCTTGAGCCACTTGGGATCCGTGGGCACCAGTTGTGCGGCCAAATTACGATTCATATTGACGCATACCGGCACATCGCCTGTGTAAATACCGACATTAAAACCACCGATACCGTCCTTGTCACCAAAAGGACCAGAAGAAACACCGCCTGCGCGAAGCGTCATCAAAGCATCCACATTGGCCGGCCGAATAGAATCCCAATCCGGCTGCAAAATGGCTAATGCAGGTTTTGTCGTATCGTCAATCATTTTTCACCTATTTTCAAAAACACTGACCGGTTCATCAGTCGGAGCAAAACCGATTTCTGTCATCAATTGAGCTAAATCGTCGGGAGCGGGTACAAACCATTGCATAAGCTCCTTTGTTCTCGGGTGCTCAAGCCCCAAACGAGAGGCATGAAGGGCCTGCCGTTTTATGAGTGAAAGCGGACAACCTTCCGGCAACTTGCTCATTTTACCTTTATAGAGCGGATCGCCCACCAGCGGAAATCCTGCCCACTGCATATGTACGCGAATCTGATGCGTGCGTCCTGTATCCAAACGGCAGGCTACCCACGAAACCGACAATGGTGTCTGACCGACTCCGGGAACATAAGCAAAATCGACCAACCGTACATGGGTTTTAGCTTCTTTAGCTCTTGGACCTTGTCCCACGCAGAAACGAATCGGTGAACGCGGATCCCGCATAATCGGCTCATCAATAAAACCGGCTTGCGGAGCCTGACCATGAACGATGGCCCAGTATTCACGCTTAACCGTTCGAGCCTGGAGCTGTCGAATAAGATCGGTTTGCGCCTCAAGCGTCTTGGCGACAACCATTAAACCGGTTGTATCACGATCCAACCGGTGAACGATACCGGCTCTGGGCAAAGTCTTTAATTCAGGATTTCTGGCAAGAAGACCATTTAAAAGCGTGTCATCCCAATGGCCTGCAGCCGGATGAACAACCAAACCCGCAGGTTTATTGACAACAAGAATATCGTCATCTTCATAAACAACATCAAGCGGCATTTGAACCGGTTTGAAAGCCAGCTCTTCGGGGCTTGGCTGCTCCAAAACCTCAATTTCATCGCCGGCGGCCACTTTAGTGCGGATTTTCTCCGTAACCTCACCGTTGACGGTAACCGCCCCCTGTTCAATCCAGGTCTGAAGTCGTGCGCGCGACACAGAAGGCATCAGCTGTGCGAGCACTTTATCTAAACGGTCACCGGAATATTCATCACCGACAACAAAATACAGAGCTTCTTCGGATGAGGCCGACATATATATCCTTATTATTTACTTGAGCCAAAGGCGGTCTGATCGCTATAATCCGTGAATCAATTGACCGCATTTATCAGAGTCACATCAATGGCATTAACTTTACATCAATTGCGCAAGCGTGCGGCAACTTTTGCATTGGCCGCCGCAATCGCCGCTATGAGCGCCGGCTGCTCGCAAATCGAAACCGACGTTACCCAAGGCTGGGACGCTGACCGTCTCTACGAAGAAGCTCGCGCGGCCGCTGAAGACAGCGACTGGACTCGGGCGCAAGATTATTACACAAAATTGGAAAGCCGTTATCCGTTTGGCCGCTACGCCCAACAGGCACAAATTGAAAGTGCTTACGCCTATTGGCGTGACGGTGACGCCGCTCAATGCGTCCAAGCCTGTGACCGATTCCTGCGTCAATATCCCAACCACGCCAATAGTGACTATGTACTCTATCTGAAGGCGTTGGCAACGCTTAACCAACGTGACACGATCTTTACGGCGCTGCTCACGCAGGATATTTATGAGCGCGATTCTGATGCCGCTCGTACAGCTTTTGATACGTTTAAGGAATTGGTGGAACGCTTCCCGCAATCTCGCTACGCTCACGAAGCTCGTCGCCGTATGCACGAACTGGTTCTGTCTCAGGCCCACTCTGAATACAACATTGCCAAGTTCTACTACGACCGTCACGCCTACGTGGCCGCCATTGAACGCGCTCAAAATGTCGTGCGCACTTTCCAACAAACGCCCTATTCCGATGACGCTTTAAAGCTCATCCGTGATTGCTATGAACAACTCGGGGTTAAGGATTTAGAGTCTGACGTCAACCGCGTTATTGAACTCAACCAAAATCGCGAACGTTAATTTATCCGACCTTCTGATTATCAGGGGTGATTCGTCAAGTCGACCAATCACCCCTTAATTTTTCTCTGCTTTTTCATCCGGTTGTATCAGACAGACAACTTTAATACACGGTCGAGTTCTTCCGAGGACAAATCTCCAATCCACTTCTCTCCAACATTAACGGTTAAATCCGCGAGTTCCTTTTTACTCGCCAACATCTCGTTGATCTTTTCCTCAAAGGTGCCTGCCGTCACAAAACGGTAGACTAAAACATCTCGCTTCTGACCGATTCGATAGGCTCTGTCAGTCGCTTGAGACTCAACGGCGGGATTCCACCACAGATCATAATGAATCACGCTTGAGGCGGCTGTCAAATTCAACCCCGTTCCACCGGCTTTAAGTGACAGGATCATCACCCGAGCGGTCGGATCATTTTGGAAACGATCAACCATTTTCATGCGTTCTTTAACGCTGACCGCTCCATGTAAAAAGAGTGCTTTCTCGTTAAGGCAGTTATCGATCCAACCTTGCAGCCGTTTTCCCATTTCACGGTACTGTGTGAAGATCAAAACTTTGCGTGACACTTCAAAATTTTGACTCAATAAATCCAAAAGCATTGTGCCTTTACCGGAATCCGGAACATCTGTTTCTGTCTTCAGGTACTGAGACGGTGAATTGCAAATCTGTTTTAATGAGGTGATGAGCTTTAGTACAAGAGCCCGTCTGATTGCTTTAGCATCAATTCCCTCTTCCTTGGCTTTGGATTCAAGGGTTATTAGCCTTTGCATCATCTCTGTCAGTGTCTTTTGGTAAAGAGCGGCTTGCTCGACGGTCAATGTTGCAAACCGGTCATTAACCAACCGATCCGGCAAGTCACTGATGATCGCTTTATCAGTTTTTAAGCGTCTGAGCATAAAAGGCGCTGTCAGAGATTTAAAAGCGTCTAAGGCCTGCGGATCCCGATCACTTTCAATCGGTTTGGCAAAGGTACGTTTGAAATCTTTTTGCGTTCCCAATAGACCGGGCTGCACAAGCGAAAAAATCGACCAGTACTCACTTAAGTGGTTTTCAACCGGTGTCCCACTCATAGCGATCACGCTTTGAGCGTTTAATAACGAAAGTGACTGTGCCAGCGTAGTCAAATGATTTTTGACAGCTTGCGCCTCATCAATAACTAAAAGTCTGAGGGGCAGTGTCCTCAAAATTTCAACATCCCGACGAATAACGCCGTAAGTCGTCAGAAGTACGTCATAGTCATCTTGGTCAGGAAGCTTACGTTTATCCCCATGGTAAATAACAGCCTTTAAATGGGGTGAAAATTTACTGATCTCTCGCTCCCAATTCGTCAAAAGTGTCGTGGGAACCACAATAAGCGCTTTTTTAGTCGAAAATTGCCCGGCTTCTTTGAGAGCGGTAAGAACAGCAATCACCTGAAGCGTTTTTCCAAGCCCCATATCGTCGGCAATCAGGGACCCTAAACCTAAATGAATGTTCTTCATAAGCCATTCATAGCCGCGCTTTTGGTAGGGACGAAGCTTGGCTCTTAAATGCTTCGGCAGATTTATGGTTGGAACTTGATGAATAGCGTTAATTTGCTCTTTAAGATTTTTATCCAGCGAAACCGGCACGCCGTCGATTTCTCCGATCAGAGCCGCGCGCAACTTCTCAAGCGGAGAAATCTCCTCAGCTTTTTGAATTTTCTGTCGATATTTTTCTATCTCTTCTGGATCGACATAAATGTATTCGTCTGCCCACTCAACCACCTCTCCGACGTGAGCCACCAAGTCGGCAAATTCTTCTTCGGTCAGAACATGCTCGCCAATTGCCAAATGGTAATTGAAGTCTGTAAGCGCATCTTTGGAGAAAAAACTCTTACCTGTGCTTGCGCTTGAAACCGAAGCCGTGATCTTTGGCTTAAGAAGATTTTTGAGCGACTGCGGCATCGAGAGCGATATTCCCAGTAAAGTCAGACTTGGCGCAATCTCAAAAAGAAACGCTTTTAGTGTTTCGGGATCTAACTTAACTGTATTATTTTTTGCTTCGAGCAATTCCCCCAACAAAGGGTAATGTCCTTTGAGGGTTGTTAGGACATTAAGGGCCGCAAATCGTTCCTGCTCGTACTCTTTGCCGCGCATGAGCGTTTTTAAATCAATAGCTTTCGATTTTCCTTCTTTAGCCTTAATGCGGTAGTGAAGATTGATCGTTTTGTCTCTTGATCGAGTCAGTACAAAAATCGGATGCCATGGGAAATTAAAACTCAGATTCAGCACTCTGAGGTATTGCGCGAGCGTGTGAGAAAGTGTGCTGTTGCAATCAAAATAAACATCGGTACTCGAAGGCGAAGCAAAAAACAGACCACCTGCACTGAGTTTAAAGTCTGAAGATAAAACTCGATGCCAAAGCGTGATCGCAAAGGTTAATCCCAAGTAAGCCTTTTGCTTATCGGATCGGCACTCTAAGTCTGCGAAATCGAAAAGCGAATCAAAGTACGGTACGAAAGTTTGCAAGAAATCAGCAAAAACCGATCCCACATAAGAGTAACGGACCGCTGGCATCCAATAAATTTGGGGCCAACAATCCTCTTTGTCACTTGAGACCACCACAACCGGAATAAGCGCGGCCGATTCATAAATGCGGTCAACCAGACGAAATAAAACTCTCAATGCATACAGGGGCTCAGAAAGTGTCTGACTGCATAAAGTTTCCGGCAACGACAAAAGAGTACTGATTAACCGCAAAACTTCATCGTTATCAATTCCCCTGCCTTTTTCATCGACCAACCGTATATCACGACCGTTGGATCGATCCAGAGCGATACGGTAGTGATGCCGTAAATACCTTTGCAAGTCTTTTTGAAGTTGAGCCTGGTAACGAGAAGAGAGTGAGTCTTCGTTATCGAACACTAAAAGTGCCCGTGACTTATTGGCATTGAAGCGAAGAGCCTCCATGAGCTCTTGAGGAAAATTTTTTGAATTGCCTAAAGTGAAAACCGACGGCAAAAGGGGAAATATTTTCTCACCCGTATACTCAAGGGACTTCAAGGGAAAGTTGCGTAAATTGAAAGGCGATGGCCTGCGTGTGAATTCCAAATCATCAACAAATGAGGCAACCTCTTGAAGCGTTACCGCTCGATCTTCAACCGCCTCGGACGCGTTCAGTCCGGCTTGCTTGAGTTTCTCCACGAGTTGAACGCCGTGAAGGGTGAAAATTAAAAATGGATCCGAGTCGATGGCTCGTGAGAGCCAATAAATAACCGCGGCGATGTGTTTACAAAGTCTTGCCGAATCGGGACAGCTGCACGAACATTGAAGATCTAGACTAGTGGAAGGAAAAAGTTTTAGTCCTAAATCACTACAAATACTCGCCAATTGGCTGGGAAGTTCATTATCAAGAAGCCTAGCAACAAGATCGCTTCGAGTTCGCAGACTGTCTATGAGTTTTTCCACTTTCTCGGAACTGAAGCGTTCAAGCTGGATACGAACCTCATAAGCCATAACGCTGCCCTGAACAACGGCTTCAATGGCAAAAGTTTCGGGATTAATATCAACTTGAAGGACGTTTCCCTTATTGCAATAGGTCTTGCCACGGGGCAAGCGATTGTCGTGGTCACAGGCTAAGAGCGCTTTTAACCACTCCTTTCCCCACCAAGTCAATCCATATTGTTCACGACGAGCCATCAATATGCCTCATCCGGGTTATCTAAAAATGAATAAACCCGAGCAAATTCCTGCGTTCGAATCATGGCCGGCAGGCTTTCAAGAACGACACGTCCATAACGCTTTTGCAGCAGACGATTATCGCCGAAAACAATGACACCGAAATCATTTTCACTGCGAATAAGACGACCAACACCCTGACGCAAAGTCGTGATCATTTCCGGTAACTGATAGCTCATGAAAGGATTTTTGCCCTGATCGGCAAACCAATCTTTCTTTGCTCGAGCCACCGGGGTATCAAACTGAGCGAAAGGCATCTTATCAATCACGACAAGCTGAAGCGCGTCACCCTTCATATCAACGCCTTCCCAAAAACTCATTGAACCCACCAACACCGCATTGGGCATGGACTTAAAGCGATCGAGCAATTCCGACTTCGGCGCTTCGCCCTGAACACATAAAGTGAAGTTTGCTCCCATCCTTAAGCGCAATTCATTGGCAATGGCTTCCATTGAACGGAAACTCGTGCAAAGGAAAAAAGCTCTGCCTTGCGTCTTCTGCAATAAAGGCCAGGTTGCTTCAACCAATTCATGCGCAAAATTGTCTTCAAAAACTCCCGGTAAATTTTTAGGCAGATAAAAACGAGCCTGATAAGCAAAATTAAAAGGGCTGTCCCACGTGTAGGTCTGGGTTTCTTTTGAAAGACCCAATTCGCCTAAGAAATAGGAAAAGTCAGCACTGCCGTCATCTTTTCGGGTTGAAATGGTGGCGCTTGTTAATATCCAAGCGTTATGCATTTTCTCGCGGGCTTTCGCAAAAGGCTGAGCAAGCGAAAGCGGCGTATTGGAGAAAAAGACATTTTGCTCTGTTAAACGAAGCCAAAGTACGGAGGGGATTCCACCGACCGTCTTAACCGCCGAAGGATTCGTGAGCGTGACTTGCCAGTCCTGCATCCGTTTTAAAAGATCAGCAACTCTGTCTGAAAAAAGATCGCACTCCTCGTTTGAGCCTTCAAGAGATTTAAAAGTCTTGGCAATGGTGAGAACGGACTCAATCAGTTTTTCAAAAGGCTCTTTAATACTCTGGGCGAAACCTTCGATGGAATTGATTTCAATTTCTGTATCAATTTCCACCCCCAGACCCCGGTGAATAATCTGGTGAAGATTAAGGGCAGCTTTTTTTACATCAAGAAAGACATCATCCCATCGGACAACGCCTGCCGCATGAGCTTTTCCGATCAAGCGGCCTTCCTCAGAAAAATCCTGTAATTCCCAAAGCGAGAAGATGTCTGAAAAATAATCGATTCCAATATCGGGCAGCTTGTGAGCTTCATCGAGAATCACCAAGTCGGCGTCGGGTAATAACTCGGCCATGGTGTCATCTTTGAGACTGAGATCGGCCATGAAGAGATGATGATTGACAATGACAATATCGGCTTCATGAGCGCGAGCTCGGGCACGATTGACAAAACAATCGTCATAGTGCGGACACTTTGATTTACCCAAACAATTGTCTTTTGTACTCGTCACCCAGGGCCACAGCGGATCTTTTTCCGGTATCCCGGGAATATCGTTTTTATCACCGGTTGCGTCCCGCCTGGCAAAGTCAATGATTTTTTTCAAACGCTTATAACTGTCTGCTTCAGGCAAAAGACCTCGATCCACAAGCCTTTCTAAACGTTCTTTGCAGATATAGTTTCCCCGGCCTTTAAGCACAGCCACATCGGCATCGACGGCAAGCGCTGAACAAATTCGACCGACATCTTTTTCGAATAACTGATCCTGAAGTGTTTTACTGGCCGTGGAGACAATCGTTTTAGAGCGAGAAAGAATCGCGGGCACTAAATAAGCAAATGTTTTCCCTGTGCCGGTGCCGGCTTCCACGACAGCAACACCCTGCGTTTGAATAGCTTGCCCCACTGCTTGAGCAAATTGCAATTGGCTGTCACGGCGCTTGAATCCCTCAATTTGGCGACACAATGGACCGTTGGCATCAAACGCTTCGACAATGGCTTTTTCTAAGCGGGAATCCATGAACTAAAAGAGGCCCTCTTTTTGACTGTTTTCTTTCTGAAGCTTCTGAGCTTGTTCGCGTTTTTGACGTTCAGCTTCATAAGCGGCCTTTCGTGCTTCACGCTTGGCCTTTCGTTCAGCCGCTTCCTTTTGCAACTGCGCTATGCGTTCATCCTGTGCTTTAAGTTTTGCCTCATAAGCTGCCACATTGGCCTGCTCTTGTTGCTGACGAGCCGATTGCTTGGCAATTTTTTCATCGTTACTTTTAACGCTTCCCCGTTGTGCCGGCATGGAAGGTTCCTGAGCGGCCTGAGAACGACGCTCCTTGGACTTGAAAATCCGAATTTGATGATCTGCGTTACGAATCAATTGATTGGCAATACGTGTACGTTTATAAAGGACACTTTCAGCCCGTTCTATGCAATCGTTGACAAAGACCTTTTTCTGACAAAGATAGGTATGTCCCTCGCGAAGTCTTTGAATGCGCTTGAGTTCCGCTTCACCGATCGCCTTTGCCTTTTCTGCTTCCTCTAGGGTTTTAAATTCCGGATCAACATAATCCGGATCCAGAGGACTAGGTGCTACAACACCGGCTTCCCAACCGAGCTCTTCGGGGGTTACGAATTCCGCATCCTCATTGGCGGCTGCGAAAACAGAAGTCGCCAAGGCCATCATGACTAACCCGACTGTAATTTTTTTACGCATAAAAATACCTATCTACCGTTATCGCAGAAATTTTAATCAAGACTAATTGGATTTTCTTTAATTTGAACAGATGCTCACCAAAAACACTTTTTGAAAATCATGAAATAGATTTGTTTAATTTGACATTCATCAAATTTAAAGATTGTTGATTTTGTTGTTAATAATGTCGACAAAAATAATGTGATATTTACTAACTACTTGATTTATAGATCTATTCAAGAAATGGGTTAATCTATCCCAAATTTTCGCCATGAATTTCAATTTTAAAACCACTAATTTCTTCTATTTATATCTAATAATTTTTACTTAGAAGGATAATTTATTGATTTATCGCATCTTTTTCTATCTCGCATTGGATTTTAATTTTGTCGACCTTTGTTTTCAGATCGTTTTTTTAGACATGATTAAAGATTAAACTGGCTTTGCGTAAACTGCGAGAAATCGATTGAACCATTTAAGGAAAAATGATGAAAAAGTTTCTCGCAGCCATTACCATGACTGCCTTAGCGGCCACCAGTGTTAACGCTGCCACTATTTTGGTAGGAACCGATGCGGGCTACGCACCCTATGAATACAAAGACCCACAGACTAACGAAATTGTGGGTTTTGATATTGATTTGATCAAAGCCATCGCCAAAGCAACCGGCAATGAAGCCAAGATTCAAAATATGCAATTTGCAGGCATTATCCCCGCCTTGCAAAGCAACATGATTGATGTGGCGGCAGCCGGCATGACAATAACCCCTGAACGTCAAAAACAAGTCACCTTCTCAGACCCTTACTATGATGTCGGCGGTCTGATTATGGCGGTTCATGCCAAAAATGTTGATAAATATAAGCACATGAATGACCTGGAAGGTAAACGCGTATGTGCTCAAATCGGTTCCACCGGCGCCTTGCTCGCAAAGGAAATCAAAGATGCAAAGCTCGTTGCCTTTGACCAAACAGGCGAAGCCTTTATGGAATTGAAAATGGGCGGTTGTGAAGCCGTTTTAGTCGATAAGATCGTCACGGAATTTTATCTCGCTCATAAAGCTGAAAAAGATATCGTTTTGGTCCCCCACCTCTATACCCATAAGCAAAATGGTTTCGCTATGGCTAAGGGCAACGAAAAGATGCATAAAATCATCAACACTGGGTTAAAGACCATTAAAGAAAATGGGGAATACGACAAGATTTACGAAAAATGGTTCGGCAAAAAGCCTGAAAAGAAATAAATAATCTAAGCCTCAATAATTAGATAGGCCGATCAAATTTTTAACGATCGGCCCTTATTTTTTTATAATATTCCCGTTTGTATTGCCTATCAGGAAAAAAAATGACGCGTCCTATCCGTATTGCAGTGACGGGCCCCTGCGGCTCCATCGGTTACTCCATTTTGTTTCGTATTGCATCCGGTGACCTCTTCGGTCATCAACAACCCGTTGAATTAAGACTTCTCGCTCGCAATACGCCTGAAAGTCAGGCTCGTCTGAAGGGCACGATGATGGAACTGTCCGACTGTGCCTTTCCGCTTTTAGCTGAAATGAGCGCTCATACGGACGAAAAGGACCTTTTCGACGGTGCTCAATGCGTCTTTTTAATCGGCGCGCAGCCTCGTAAAGACGGTATGGACCGCTCCGATCTTCTTCGAGCCAATGGGGAAATTTTCAAACGCCAGGGCCAAGCCTTAAACGAACGAGCCTCTCGTGATGTGCGCGTTTTGGTCGTCGGCAACCCCTGTAATACGAATGCTTATATTGCCATGCGCAATGCACCGGATCTTAAACGCGAATGCTTCTCAGCCATGATGCGTTTGGACCAAAACCGTGCAATGGCCCGCGTTGCCGAAAAGCTTCAGGCACCTGTTTCCGGTGTTGAGCAAGTTTTTGTTTGGGGCAACCACAGCAACACGATGTATCCGGACATCCGTTTCTTGCGTTATAAAGGACACCGCTTGGCCGATCAATTCGATGCGCAATGGCAAGAAGAATTTATTAAAAACGTAGCAACCCGTGGCGGACAAATTATCAAAGCTCGCGGTGCATCCTCTGCTGCGTCTGCCGCAAGCGCCGCTTTAGATCATATGCGTGACTGGATTTTGGGCAGCCAAGGCAAGTGTTGCACAATGGCCGTTCCCTCTGACGGCAGTTACGGCATTCCGGAAGGTCTGGTTTTTGGCTTCCCCTGCCTGTGTCCCGGCGAAGGTCGTTATCAGATCATCAGCAATATGCCGATCACTCAAGAAGTTCGTCATCGCTTGGATGTTACCCGTGATGAACTTTTGGCTGAAGCCAATGCTGTGGCCGATTTACTTCCTTAAATGTCACCGCAAAAAATTGATCTGATCAATTATTTGAAGGGCGCCCGTTTTATCGAGCGCCCTTTAAGCGCTCCAAGCTGCGTTTTGGACACCAATGTCGTCCTGGACATATTGCTCTTTGCTGCTAAAAATACGGAGTCAATTCAAAAATCACTCGCTTCAGGCCAACTTCTTGCACTCGGTCATTACGATACCCTTTATGAGTTTGCCGATGTCATTTCCCGCTCTCAATTTAAGCTAACAGAAAGTCAAATTAAAGAAAAACTTCATGCGTGGATTAAGCTGCATTGGCTTATTAATGAGCCCTTGCCAACTGAAGGTTATTGCAAAGATCACGATGATGATAAGTTTTTCAATTTGGCTCGTTTATGCTCAGCTCGGTACTTGATTTCTAAAGACAAAAAGGTGCTAAAAGCCAAAGGCAAAGCAAAACGATTCGGCTGCATCGTCATCAAGCCTGAAAATTTAAATCTCTAGGTCTTTTCTCTATTGCGAGCCTCTCCTCTTCGTGCCAAACTGTCTATGAAACTTAAACGTTGGGAGTTGGCCATGGAGTTTTTATATCGCGACAAGTTGCCTAATCCTGCGGTAATCAACGAACGAATCCGCCAGTTCAATCACATCATCCACGGCGTGAGCCAATGGCGCGAACCTCCCTTGGATACCCAGTGGCCGATCTTGGTCAAAGACAATATCGATGTTTCCGGCCTTCGAGCAACAGCGGGCAGCTACGCATTAAAGGAACTTAAAGCCGAAGACGCCTTTTGTATTAAAAAGCTTCGTGAGCACGGTGGGCTTCCGTTCGGCAAAACTTCAATGTCAGAGTTGGCCGGTTTCCTAAGTACAAAGATGCCACCTGGCTACTCAGAGTTAGGCGGCCAAGGGATCAATCCCATTGATTCGTCTCTTACACCGGGCGGCTCAAGTTCGGGTTCGTGCATATCGGTTGCTGCCGGTTTTTGCCACGCAGCCATTGGTACAGAAACTCACGGCAGTATTGTGATGCCGGCTATTGCGTGTGGAGTTGTCGGAATCAAACCCAGCGTCGGCTTGGTTTCCCGTGATGGTGTCATTCCTATCTCGCACTCCTTGGACACACCAGGAGCCATCGCTCAAAGCGTTTCTCAAGCCGCTAAACTCCTTGAGGCTATTTGTGGCACGGATCCCAATGATGTAGCGACTGAAGATTGCCCAGAAAAAATAGACTTTCAAACTGATCTCGGTGAAGATAAGAGCATTATTCGTGTAGCCCTTTTAGTGCCCGCACACAGAGCTTTTGATGCGGAAGAAAAAAGTATTCTCACTCAATTGGTTCAAGCCGCTAAAAAACAAAACATTGTTATCACCGAAATTCAAACGAAAGACGTTGAAACGTATTACAAGATTATTTCATCGACAGAAATTCAAGGCGATTTTGATCGTTATCTGCAAAAATACGGCAATGGCAAAACGCCTGGTACGTTCAAAGATCTCGTCAAGATGTATGAAATGCGTGCTCAACACCACCCCTATGGCATGGATCGCCTAACGGATGCGCTTAAGTTTTCGAGCGATTTGAATAATCCGACTTATCGAAACGCATTGGAGCGCGGTATCGGCAATACAACACGAGCTATTGATGAAACCCTCAAGGAAACGAATGCTCAAGCCATCATTGCTGTCGGCTTTGTCCCTTGGTGGGCCGTGGCCAGGGCGCCCTATGTTGCCTTGCCGCTTGCACAGCGACACAATCACGCGATGATCGGCATCACTGTAGGCTGCAGAAGGCTTGAAGACAGAAAGGCGCTTGATATTGCAGCTCGCCTTGAAAAAGTAATTAAGGAACTTTGATAATTGAAACGCCGCATCAAGCGGCGTTTCGTCAGAGAGCTATAGCTTTGCTAAAGCACCTAAAAATTGAACGGCTACGCAAGCCACCATCACAACGACGGCCAGAGCGATTCCGATTTGCATTATGCGTTTGAACATTTAGTCCTCGCTTTCGTTTGAAGGCAATACTGTATCGATTTTTTTATCGCCGGGCAACTCTTCCACATCACGCAATTTGCGCCCCATCACATTCGTTCTGGTTCTCACGCCTGCAATGGCGCTCTTAACACCATCGACTCGCTTTTCCATCGTATCGAGGGCATCGGCAAACTTCATAAATTCGGTTTTAACTTGTCCTAAAACCGTCCAGACTTCGGCGCTTCGCTTTTGAATCGCCAACGTTCTAAATCCCATCTGAAGGCTGTTGAGCAAAGCACTCAAAACCGTAGGACCGGCAACTGTTACGCGATAATTATTCTGCAAATCTTCAATCATACCCGGGCGTCTCAGACATTCTGCATAAAGTGATTCACTGGGTAAAAACATCAGAGCAAATTCCGTTGTAAAGGGAACTTCAACGTATTTATCGTGGATTTTTTTAGCTTCTGACTTAATTCTTGCCTCAAAAGCTTTAGCATGCTTTTCAGTAGCCTCCGCATCACCAATTTCACGTGCATCTTCAATTTTCTGATAGTCCTCAATCGGAAATTTGGAGTCAATCGGCAGCCATACAAATTCCCCGTCATTGGCTCCAGGCATTTTTATCGCGAACTCCACCCGATCATTGCTCTTGGGACGTGTCGCGACGTTCTCTTCGTAATGATTCGGAATAACATTGGCAAGAATCGCACCCAGCTGGACTTCTCCGAAGGTTCCTCGAGTTTTTACATTTGTGAGAACTCGTTTGAGTTCACCTACCTGTCCGGCTATGGAACGCATTTCTCCTAAACCAGTCTCCACGTCTTTCAGATGGGCCGCTACTTGTTTAAAACTCTCGGATAACCTTGCTTCCAATGTCGTTTGCAGTTTTGTTTCAACAGTTTGACGCATCATCTCCAATTTAGAATCGTTGTTGCTCTGCAAGGTTTGAAGCTGTCGATTTAATGTATCCCGAATGGCCGACAGTTCTTGATTAATGCCGGAAGATAACTGGCTAACCTGCGTTTTTAATGCCTCCCTGGCTTGCAGCTGAACCGAGGCGTTACCCTGATTCATTTTTTGAATGAGGTCAGTGAAGCCAACCATATTTTGGTTTTGTGTTTGCGTAAGGCGACTTAGTGAGTCGTTTACTTCCATACGAAGCTGAGCATTTGATTTCTGAATCGAGTCATTGACGGATTGAAGTATCCTGAGCTGATCTTCTTCACTATTTTCTTCAATTTTTTTGGCAATCACTTCTAATATTACTTTGTCCTGCTTTTTTCCCGAAATGGCGATCCATAAAAGCACCAAGAGAAAAACACTCAATATGGCGAAAACACACCCCCAAAAACCGAGGGGAGATTGTGACATTGACTGAATAATGACTTGCATATTAAAAAGGCTCACTGTTAACAATGAGCCCTAGTATAACGATCTTAACTTCAGAATTTGAAGTTATCGATCGGATGTTCCGAAGGTTTCAACAATCATCTGAACCTGTTGGTCAAAATAAGGATTAAAAGTCAGGCGAGCATAAGGATGAGCATCACGGTTTTCAGTCCATGAACCATACCAAACATATTTGCCTTCGTGACAGTATTGGAGCAACTTTTCGACCTGTCCCCGCAGACAGAAGCGTTCCTTGCCGTTAATCCCATAGTACGGGTTCTTTGGAGAATAAACCAGTCCCAGATGAGAAAAACTTCTGATTTTATATTTAGGTAAAAAGTCTGTTAATACCGTTAAGCGCTTGTCGCTCGCAATCGTTCCATCGGGCAAATTATCACCGTACCAAACAAACTGAGAGCGAGAGTTCGTGAACTGTTTTTGCATCAACGGCAACAGTTCCTGTGTATTAACGATGCTATCGTTTTGGGCCATGAAAACCAAAACCGGTTTATCGTAGGGATAGCCTGAAACACGGCCCATGGCCGAGTCCATAGACGCTTTAAAAGTATTTAAAGCCTGCATCGGGACTGTACGATAACGAAATGGAGTCACGCCGCCAGCGGCTTCTTCGGGAGTCTTCAGCCAATCAATAAAGAGACTGACGAAAGGAACGAAATTCACCAAATTCGTTCTGACGCTTAAAGCCGGAGAAATCAGTACCAAGCCATCAACATTGGGGTTTTCGTAAGCCTCATGAATGGCTAAATTTGCACCGGTTGAAAAGCCTGCCAGGTAAACCTCCTTGACATCACGGCTCATGATGCGGGTTTGCTCATCAATTAAGCGATTCCAGTCATCAAAAGTTACCTCAAGCATGTCTTCTGGCTTCGTGCCATGTCCCGGTAAGACAAGAGCTCTCACCAAAAAGCCTTTACCGGCTAAGTAATGGGCAATATCGACAAAGTTGTAAGGAGAGTCCGTAAACCCATGAATCATCAACACGCCCTTACCGTTGGGCTTAGCGGGTTTAATTTCAAACGGCAATTGATGGGTAAGTTCAACTTCATGTTGATCGGTCACATAACGCCTATGCGTGGTCATCCACTGAGTCGTTTCCTGCACATATTGATCAAAGGACTGTTGTCCTAAGGGCATCACATCTCGATCTGCACGAGGCTCAAAGGAGACACAACCAGAAATAGAGGTCGCAATGGCAACGCTGGCTGTCAGCATCAACAATCGACTTTTAAATTTTTTGTGGGTACTCATTGAATAACCTCGTTTCCTGTCAACAAGCTGATGGTACAGAAAAAACGTCAGAATTGCTCTACTGGACCTTCTTATGTTCAATCATACTTTTATAGACCAGAGCAAAGACGAAACCTAGAACGCAAAAGGTAATGCCAACCTGACAACAAGCGGCAAAGTCCATGCCATTAGCAATCATTTGTTGCATGATAATGGGCCCCATAAGACCAGCGACGGAAAAGCCGCTAAACATAATCCCATAGTTAACACCGGCGTGCTTGGCACCGAAACGGTCAGCGGTAAAACCCGGATAGATGGACATAAAAGTGCCAAACGAAATGCCAATCAATATACAGCCGCAATAAAATAAGATGTAGTCTCCTTGTCCCGAGTTCATTAAAACGATTAAACCCAGTGCAGCAAAAATAAGTCCAAACATTAACACGCCGATTCGCCCCAATTTGTCGGACAAAGTTCCGGCAACCAAGCGTCCAGCCATATTGAAAAAAGCGATGGTTGAGACAGCTGCCGCCGCGCTTGTCGCATTCATGCCGATTTCGTTTTGAGCAATACTGGCTGCTTGCGACAAAATCATCATCGCACTGACGGCCCCGCACATTAATAATGCAATCATCGGCCAGAAAATCGGGCTGGCCAACATCTGTCGCCACGTCAACCCGGTTACAGCAATACACGTTTTCTCATCACCATGTTTTTTGAGCGGATTGAAATCCTCTGGGCAACGTTCACAAAAGTAACCGCAGAACATAATCACTAAGGCAAAAACCGTCCCTAATATGACAAACGTATTCATAATGCCGTAGTGTTGGGTCAAAACTTGGGCAATCGGTGGAACAATCACAGAGCTAAATCCATAAACAGCCGTTACTAAACCACCGGCAAATCCCCGCTTATCAGGGAAATATTTGATGGCTGTGCTAATTCCTGCCCCGTAGGCCAGTCCGAGCCCTAAACCGAATAACAAGCCGTATCCGATAACAATCTGTGTCACCGACGTTGCCCAACCGCAAAAACACAGCCCTAAACCAATCAAAAGTCCGCCGGTAATGATGACCAATCGAGGTCCATAACGATCATTAAAAGCTCCGCCCAGAATCATAGGGATAGGACCGACACTGTTGGCCACACCAAAAGCTATCGCTAAATCAGCTGCGGAAATCAAATGACCTGTGATGACAGTGAGCTCCTGAGCCGCTGCCGCAGAAAGAACACTCCATGCATAAATCGAACCCGCACACAAGTTGATACAACAAATCAGAATCAAAATGATCCAACGCTTAGTGGAGACATCCATACGTGCCATTTATTTAACCTCTGAGGTATTTAATTTGATGAATTTTCAACAAATGACCAAATTAATTGATTAATTTAATTTCTTCTAATAAGAACATTTCAATTAAAAGCCAGCATTAGGGATTATCAGAATTAGAAATAAGGAAATAAAGGCAAATAAAACAAAACTTACTTGACTTTTTGGCAACTCTATAGAAATACTAAGGAGTATTACCGAGAAGAAATAAAAAAAGATAAAAAAAAGCCAAACGCAAAAACGTTTGGTTCGATGTGATTGGCGGAAGGGGTGGAAACCATGATTTTCCTGTATTCAATGGTATTTTAGACTATTTATTAATTTGCCCCCAAATTTGCCCCCTTATCTAATCTTTTGTATATCTATGTGGAATTTTAGGTTAGTTGAGAAATATTAGAGTCAAATCTTTTATTGATTTTTGAAATATGGTGTATATAATTCAAGTATGAAAACTCAATACAGGGGTGAAAAAATGACAAAGAAAGGTGTCTTGCTCAATAGCAATAATGAAGTCGTAGCGGTTGTCTTTTCTAACTTGCCGGCGGGTGATTGCGAATATTCGACAGTAACATCTTATGATGCTCTTCATCAGTACGATATTTTGGTTCGTAAAACCTATGGTAAGTTGTCTTACTCAAAGGCAAATTTGAAACGAGCCGAAAACTGTGATCGCTTTGCGTCTGTTTTTGATGAAGAACAGAGAGAATTTTTGCTTGATAAGGTTGAATAATGTCAACAAACTGGGGTGGAAAGCGCGAAGGCTCAGGAAGAAAAACCGCAGGCACTAAGAATGTGAAGGTTAGACTGACATCAGAGCAGCATAAGACGCTCAGAGATTTAGGCGGATCATTTTGGCTTCAAAAGGAGCTGGATAAACTGGAAGGACACAAAATGTTAGATACGAAAACTTTAACCGAAGAACAACAATCGCAATTCATCGAAGGGTGGGAAGCGGCAGGCGGTTACACTGACGACTTAGACAGCTCCGCCCCTTGGTGTTGCCCCTGGCATCACGGAAACACGAAAATCGAAGTGACTGGAGACGATCCTAAGTCCTGGGGCGCACAATGGTGGGATCAATGCAAAGACGAGATCGAAGCTGAACTTGCTGCTGAAGAAAGCGAAGAAAATTAAGGAGTTGAATATGTTCGAAAACGCGAGGATAGTCGAACGCATAAGGTGGCCTATGCCTGAGAATACTTCTTCGCCTTATCAGGATATGGATATTGTCAAAGACAAATTAGAAGAGATTACTCGTTTTGTTTGTCTGGCTTTAAATCTTAGATTAATCAGCGGTAGAGCGGGATGGACGCCTGGACCTTTACTAGTCATGCAGGAAAAAAAAGTGACGGCCATAATTGACGAAGACTATCGTTTAAGATTTTTGCGGATGGATACAGTGAACAAGTTTAACAAAGCATACTTTAAAAACCCGTCACGCGTTTTGGCCTACAAAGATTTTTATATTGAAGAAATACCGGACACAAAGATTGACGACTTCTTGATGATTTTGGAACTTTGGCTCAGATATGTCGTTGAGTAGATAAAAAGCCCGAAGCGTAACTTCGGGCTTTCTTGAAACTATTGCTTATTTCCTAAACCTACTTGGGAGTAATTTAGAAAAAATTTAGACGTTTTTGCTTGCACCCAAACTTACTACAATTTGTAGCAAGTTTAAATTAGGCAATTTTACGGCGGTCCTGGTCAACGCTAAAAACTCAATAAAATTACTGTAATGAATGAAATTACGGTGGGTTTAGTCAACACTGGAAAAGAGAGAATTAGGCAAATATTTGTTTGCACAGATTTGCATAAACGCATAACAGTTAGACAAATAAAGACGAATTCTAGACATTTACTGTATGAGTTTGACAGAAACTGTACAGCTTACTGTCTACTGTCAAATGAGTTTGATAGTTCAGAATTTTTCTAGAGGACTTGAAGGTCTTTTTGCGAAAGTAGCGATTGACTTCCCAGTGTCCAGAAATTCAACACGATTCTCTCTAGACGGCCCTTGTATTACCAAAGTCTCACCCTCTTTTAAGCGAGATAGCGCCCCTTTGATTTTCAAATCCATTTCTTTTCTTAGATCAATGCTATTTTCAGATAAAGCATCGAGGTCGTACTTGAAAGCGCTTTTGTCTAACATACCTTGTACAAAAGAAAATGATTTAATGGCTTAAGTTGCAGCTTAAGCCATTAAAAAGTGTTACCGCACTAAGAGGAACCTTGACATGGACAAACCTCTTAGATTCGACAAATGACCGTCTGAAGCACTAACTCAAGCGGTAATGCTATTTTATCATTGACCGAGTTCTCGTAAGAAGTCTGTATGAATAACTGTCCAATCTTTCTGCCACGTCTGCCATTCTTGCTCGGTCATTCCTACACTGTGCGAGGGTTCGCTCACGAGCTTTGTATGTGTCGAGCTTGCGCACGATGTCAGAGCGAGACTTAGAAAGATCAGCGAGATCAGCGTTAAGCCTTTTGATTTCATCATTTTTTTCCTTGATTGCTTCAAGTGCTTTCGTTTTGTAAGCGGTTAACTCGGCGTTGTCGGCCTTTGTCCATTGCTCTTGTACTCTGGCTTGCCCATAGGTATTACCGAGAGCAAAAGCGATTACAGCGACAATGAGTGGTATCCACGATTTAAGAGCATCAATCATTCTTCAATGTCTCCGGACAGTGAAACATTAAGCGTGTTTCTAATTCTTGACGGTACTTTTTCATGTGCTTAATTTGTCGTCTTAGAAACATAAGATCAATCCGTCCTACTCCTTTTTCCCTAGCTTCTTTTGTCAGCAGTTCAATATAGGGTTCTAGTTTTTTGATTCTTATGTCTAATTGAAAGTATTCGGCTTGTAGACGATCTTTCCAGTTGTTACTAAGCATCAAATCAATCGTGTCTTTTAATTCCATGACAACACCCCAAATTCAACGCAGAGAGCAAAGGTAAAAATTAAAAATCCGATTACTTTGCAGATCACACTTTTTGGGAAAATCATAAAAGCAACTCCGGCCATATACACGAATTCGAGCATCATCTATTTCAAAACCCCATATTCAAGACAAAGACCGAAAACAAAAACTAGTATTCCGCCCGCTTCTCCAAGGCTGCTTTTTGAAAACATCCAAAAAATGAATGCAAATATGTAGATAAAATTGTCAAATTCGTTCATTGCTGACTGTTCTGATACTTCTCATCAAGTACGGCGAAAGCCAAGTAGTGAAAAACTTCATCACGTGCTTTTGAAAACGAGAGTTCTTTTGAAAGTTCCTCGTTGTAGTTCCTGACATCTACGCATGAAGCCGTTCCAATCACCGTAAAACCGTTTTTTAAGACGATGCAACAAACAGTCATGGCCGTACCAGGTACACGCCAAAATTCCTTACGATCAATCATTGAATCAACAATTTCAGGCTTTACGTACGGATACTTTGCTTGTGATCTTGCTTTTTCTCGAATTTGATTGGTATTCATGATTACTCCTGCTTTACTTGCTTATCTTTTTAAACTCTGGAATAAAACGGTCAAGCCATGATGACGGTTGCGGATATTGCCCAGATTCACACATAAGCCGTTCGATATTTCGTCTCGTTTCAAGGCCTTTATACTTCACCCCACCTGAGTAGACCCACGCTTTTAAACCTTCGCACGCTCCCTGATAGTCGCCGGAGTTAAGTTTTTTTACGAGAGTTGAATTACAGAAAGCGTTGCCGCCAACGTTAAAGGCGAAAGAAAGATACGCATCAAACTCAGATTGTGAAAGCGGAACTTTGACGCACTCAACGAGATACGCCCTGTGCTTTTCAATATCATCTTTGAGCCAAGCGACCGCCTGTGCTTCATCTACGTATTGTCCGACTGGTAAGCGATTGTCTGCATGACCAAAGCCCCCAGTGGCAACGTCACCGGGGACCGGAATCATCACCTTGTCAGCGTACCCCTCAAAGTTAGCAATTGACAAAATACCAGCTAGGCTCACGCTTAAAGCTGTGACTGCGTAACGGACTTTCATTTTTTACCCTTCAATTCAGCTTTACGCTGCGCCGTCACCACTTTTCCGATAATCTCAGAGTTGTCGACTACCTGTGTTACTTGAACCACTCCATCGCCCTCAAGATTTTTCTTCACCCACTTATGCCTTACATACATCTTGTAAAGAACATGGAGTGCAGAGACGAGATAAAAAACACCTGCGAGTATGTACATCCAATCCGACACAGATACACCTAGAAAATTAAGACCTTCTATTCCAACTATCGGGGCAGCTGTTGCGCCCGCCATTGTCGGTGAAGGTAGAGACGAAGAAACGGCCGCAACAACACGCTTTTCCATAACAAAACAACCCTTTGGAAATTACAAAATGATGCTAAAAGTCAATCCAATGAAAAAAGAAACAACGCAAGCCCCAATCCAAAACTTGCGGACTTCGCGGCGAGTTTTCGTGTCGAGCGTTTGTTTTTCGGCTTGGATTTCTTTGTAGATTTCAGTAGCCTTTGCGTCAGCCTTGTCACCAAGATCAGATAGTGCTTGTTTGAGTTCGTCTAAAGTCATTTTTTTATTCCCTCATAAAAATTTAACAAGTACTTGTTAAAAAATTATCGTTACGAATCAATGTGTTGCTCTAATTTTTGAAAATTTTTAACAAGTCGTTTAACAAGTCATGTTTAATAAATCGACACATCGTTCTGATGTGTCGAAGATTCGCCAAAAAATCATCATTTCACAGGGTTAAAGTAGAGCCAGTATTGCGCAGGTTCGTCATATAGCTTCTCTTCGCTCCAGATTTTCCAACCAAAGCCAATACGGACACACTTGTGAATACCGAGTAGTTCGTAGTGCTTGATGTAGTACCACTGCCAAGCGATAAGCTCGCCTTCGCGGTACGCAAACCACTTGCACTTCCCACTCTTGCCCTTTTTATCGCCAATGTCGGGGTTTCCATCGTGGACAATAGTGTCGCTATCAGGATTGACTTTGATACCGCAAACTCTCATGTCAAAACCGTAGGCGGCATTACGCCAGAGCCAACAAACCCGTCTCCAATACGTTTGCAACGTGCCAGTGCCGGGATGTCGTTCCCATGAGCCATTGTCCCCGTCAAGCGTGTCAAACGGCGTTTGAAACCACCAGAGCCACTCGGGTAAGTAGCCTTCTTCGTTTGCAAAAAGCGGTAAGACTGGACACAAAAGCCGTGCAAAGACGGCCATAAACAGAGAAACGGGCGCTAGAAGCGCCCATTTAATAACTAACTTCGTCATGCCTTAGCCTCCGAAATTTTGGCTGTTAAAGCCTGTTGAGAGGCTCGGAGTGCATTGACTTGATCACGCCACTCTTTACGCTGCGCTTTGATTTCCTCGTATCGTTCTTGTTCATCTTCTTCCACAGCGCCTTCAGCAATTTTGATTGCGATGTAGTCTGTATCACGAAGTTTTTGCAAGAGTTCCTGTTCTTCCTGCTCGGCCGCTTCGAGGTCTTTTTCGTCTTGGGTAGGCTCAGGGATATAGACAACCTTGTGGTGATAGCCCTCCTCTTTCGTGCCTCGTTCGTCTCGATAGCGTGGATTGTCCTTCGTTAAGGCCTCAACAATCTTTCTCAGCTCAATCATGTGAGGAGTCTGCGATTTGTGATCAATAATCTGATCAACTAACTCACTTGCATCCGTAGGTTTCTTTTCTTTCACCCAAAGATTTTCTTCGGGATTCCACTTGTAAAAGTAGGCATCATCAAGGGAAGGTTTGACTGTCGTTGCGTTTGGAGGCATCAGCAATGAGCCATTTCTACCTGCAATCGTTACTCCTTCGTTCATGAAGTAATGGTCTGCATCGAAATAATAAATTTTCGTCAAAGGTGAAGACATGAGTTACAACTCCAAAAAAATAGGGGCTTTGCAGCCCCGTGAAAAAAGATATGTAGTAACACTAGACAAGGGATTGACGCTCAGGGTTCACCCGAGCGGTAAAAAATCCTTTGTCTTAAGAATTTGTCAAAACGGAAAGATCAAAGATGTCACGTTAGGTCACTTTCCTGATTTATCGTTAGCTCAAGCAAAATCACTCGCTCGGAAGAAGCAAAAGCAATACGCTGTCGATCCCGTTTCTGGGTATACAGTTAATGATGCGTACCGACTATGGAAAAACCTAAAACGAGGTCGCATTGTTTCTTACAAAGACGAAAAAAGCCGGCTCGATAGGTACATCATGAAGTACATCAGAGACAGGCAGCTAGATGAAATCACAGCGCCTTTGATTATCAAAATTGCTTCAAAGATCGAAGATCAAAATAAACTACAAACTCTAAAACGAACATTATTGCGGTTCCGTGAAATCATGGACTTGGCTGTCTGTGCAGGTTACATTGATCACAACCCAATTAGCCGAGTGTCTCGTGTTTTTCCTGCTCCAATCGTAAAACCGATGCCAGCGGTTGACTGGCGAGAGCTACCCGAAGTGTTCAAAGTTATAAAAAAAGCATCCCCCAGACTTCAAAATTATTTCATTTTCTCGTTGTGCTCAATGCTGCGTCCAGGCGAAATAGCGAAAATTGAGAAATCATGGATTGAGTCTGATGTTCTTGTCATCCCAGCTTCGGAAATGAAGATGAAACGTCAACACAGAGTACCCTTAACACCGTTCATGCTTGATCTAATAAAAAGAGAAAGCGAATTTTCCCCACATCCTCGCTCAAAATACGTTTTTGCTGGTCGACTTTCAGGTGATCACATTTCAAAACAAGCACTAGCAAAGTGGCTTCACTCTTCCGATCTGAAAGGAAAACTTGTAGCCCATGGTCTGCGCTCGGTTGCCCGATCTTGGTTAGCTGATCAAGGCGTCATGCATGACGTAGCAGAAGAGTGCCTTGCTCATAAAGCCATTGATCCTGTTTACCGAGCGTATCAACGATCCGATTTTTTAGATGCAAGACGCAAAATTCTTGAGCAGTGGTGCTATTACATAAAAGACTGTGCTGAAAGTGCTGGACTTTTATGATTTCTCATTGATTTTATTAGTTCATTTTCATAATCAAGTCTAAAAATCACTGTGCTAAGCACTCAGAAAAGTAGCGTTTAGCACGGAGATTTTTCTCAAATATTCATACCTAACATCAATGGAACCGCCAGTAAAATTCTTTTTCTTGGGCAAGGATTTGGAACGTCCGGGGCTTTTTCAACATCGGATTATGCTGGAGGCGCTAGTTCGGGCGGCGGTCTAGCCTATAAACTTTCATTCAACGCTTCTGAAAGTTGCAATATTTACACCGCACAAACAGTTCAGCCCTCTTCTGGTTACTCTTTGATGATCATTAAAGCGTAGGCAGATGCTGTTTGAATACTGTCTGAAGAACCGTACTTGTCGTCTGCTAAAGAAGCGTCAAAAAGGAAACCCATGGGACCGCCTTGACCATAATCCGCCCAGTCCCCACCTCGATTTAGATTATTCGACTTAAATGCGCCTGTAAAGTTCTCAAATCCCCTTATTTTTGAAGGGTATTGAAGTTGCGTTCCTCCCGTGATGTTAGGCCTAACATCAGCGGAGAATTCGATATATCCAACACTGTTGGATCATATGCAAAAATGTACAACGCTACTGGAGCCATGTATGAGGCACAAACTAAAGGCAGAGGAACCTTCCAGGCGGCAGTAGGGAATTTTTCGACTTCGGTGTTTGGGTTTGACGCAATAAAAGACAATCAACTTTTCTCGAAAAACACGATTCAGCCTCAAAGCGGCTATGCCTTAATAATCATTAAACAATAAGAAGAATTAGGACGTATTTCACTTACCTCTCTATAAACAGTGGATGCTAATGACGAATCAAAATAAACAACAGGGTTCCCACCGCCGGAAACGTGTCCAGAGGCATAGTCTCCAGCCGTATTTCCAGGGACATTAAAAGTCCCAGAATGTGTCGTTTTATTTGGAGCTTCTGTCCCTGGTAAAGAAAAACTACCCGTCATGTTAGGCCTAACATAACAGGTCAGTATTGGTTCTATTCTTGTAGAGGTGGTAGTTATTCCGGGGCTTTCGTCAGAGGGACTAAAACGGGAACTTCCTGGAACGGAACTGCTAATCAATCCAACAATCCAGGTCTAGATATTAATGCCTCTGCTGGAAATACAATATACGGCAAAAGTGAATCAATTCAGCCTGACTCTGGCTATGTCCTAATGATCATAAGGGCATAACTAGAGGATGGTTGTATGGTTTCGGTTTCTCGATAAACCGAACTAACTAAGGAAGCATCAAAGCTAATGTTATTTCCTCCTTGTTCTGGAGAAGAGAAAGAATTACGTTTGCCTGCTGAATAAAAAGCCCCGCTTGATCCCCAATTCGTTCCATTTGTTCCTGTTATGTTAGGACAGACCTAACATAACGACAACTTTTAATCAAAACCTTGTCAGTGGAGAGGCCATTGTGACAACAAGCGGAAGTGGAGCAAGCCACTACTCCAATTCGATACAATCGTGGATGCAAGATTTTTCAGCTGCGAACGTTATTTTCGGTAAAAGCGAATCTATACAACCACCTTCAAGCTATGCCTTTATGATGATTAAGGCATAACCAGCCGTAGGTTGAATAGTTTCGGAATTAGTAAATATCGCGTTTTCTCTTGAAGCATCAAATCCGACAATTGTTTGGGGAAATCCAGATCCAATTCCTGCTTGACTTGCTCCAGAACGAAATGCAATACTGAACGGTCCCTCATAATTGTCGTCTCTAACACCAACGCTGTATCTGATTTCTCCCGTCATGTTAGGTCTGTCCTAACATGACTGGAACAGTAACATATGTTCCTCATGGATACTCAAGAGGTTTAGGATCAAGCGGCGTTTTTACCGTTCCTGAAGACAATAGCATAGGTTTCTCAAATGCTGGTGGTAAAACTCAAACAATTGATTATGACGCTTCTCGGGCTTCGAGTGTTTACAACAAATCCATAACAATTCAACCTTTTTCGGGTTATGCCTTAATCATTATCAAGGAGTAAGCGGCTTCTGGTTGTACAGTTTCTGATTTTCCATACGTATTGTTATACCTATCAGCCGAAAAATTAAGGTTGTACGAATTGTAAGCATCCGTTGTATTTGAACCTGATCCTTGAGTATTTACGCTAAAAGCACCTGTACCAGCAGGTGTGACATAAGACCTCCATGCTTGGTTTTCAGAATCGCCACTGATGTTAGGTGCGCCAGCTTCGAGGTACTGACCGACCTTTTCAGTGTCCGTTGTGCCTTCGATAAAGCGGTCGTTAAAGTTCGGAAGAGTGAACGTTGTTGAACCGTCTCCTTCGCCCCATTTTGTGCCGATCGCGGCAAAGAGGTTGGCGTAGTCCGTTCGGGAAACATTCGCTCCGTTGCATGGTAAATAGCCGTCAGGAATAACTGTTCCTGCAAACGGTAAAAGGCAGCCAGTTGGTAAACTATCGGGAATATCAGCTAGCGAAACCGCTCCGATGTTAGTTCTTGCTTGAGCTTGTTGTTCGGCGGTAAGCGTCTGCGCCGTATATGTAACGGCGTTCGCATTCGCTTGAGCCGCTTCTTCTGCTATATCTCTTGCTTCTTCGGCTGCCGTTTGCGCAGCTTGAGCCGCTAATTTTGCCGAATCAGCTTGCGTTGCTGAATTAGCTGCATTTGTTGCACTCGTTGCGGCCTGACTAGCAGAAGTAGACGCTTCACTTGCTTTAGTCGTAGCAGTCGAAGCAGAGTTTGCCGCACTTGTGGCGCTAGTGCTGGCCTCTGTTGCTTTTTGCGTTGCAGTATTTGCCGCTGTTGTTGCGGTTGACGCACTACCGCTTGCAGACGCAGCAGAAGCGCTTGCGGAATCTGCGCTTGCTTGCGATTGCTGCGCATAGTATTTCGCCGAGTACTCAGTGCCATCGACCGTTTTATCTGGATTTTCTGGCTCTTCAGGGTCGCCTAGCCAAGTCGCCCATTTCTCAGATAATTGAGCAGAAGATGCCGCATTCCCGGCGTTGGCTGCTGATTCGGTCGCATTCTGCTGAACATTGGCCTTGTCTGTCGCCACTTGTTGAGCTGCGGCATTAATTCTTTCTTCGGCTGCGCTTGTATCAAGAACAGCCTGTTGAGCCGTTTTTACAGCCGATTGTGACTGAGACAAAGCAGTGTTCGCCGTGCTTACAGCCGTATCGGATTTTGTGTTGGCTTCTCCGGCTGTTTGAACCGCTGATTGAGCAGAGGTAACGGCTTGGGTAATTTGTGCATTCCAGCCTTTGACGACCGTATCCAAGGTTCCAACTTGTTCAATAGCTGATTGTGCCGTTGCAATGGCGTTGTTTGCTGTGCTCTGCGCATTATTGGCCGTTTCAACAGCCTGATTGGCTAATCTTTCAGCTTCTGAAGATTGGTTATTTGATTGGGCCGCTAGTGCACCTATGTCATTGATTCCATCTTCTATTTGTTCAATAAGTGCCGGGCCACTAATGCTGCCCTGTGAATTTAAGACAATTTTGAATTTAAAAGTTACATCTGCCATGAGTAACTCCAACAAACTTTTTTATTTCTTTCTGTCATGCTTATTTTTATGTTTAAAGATGAGCGGAACTGAATCTATTGGAACACTTCTTAACCCCGGCGTGCCAAATATTTTCGGGACATTTAATGGCCCAGAAAGAGCTGATTACGGATACGTTGCTACTGGTGCGTTCTACAATACTGGAAAAGTCGGCACCGGAACGCACGAGACAGACTACGACAATATTATTTTCGGCTTTGACGCCAGTAAATCTGATCCGATCTATGGCGCATCGAATGAAGTACAGCCACGAAGCGCAGTAGTTGACGCATACATCCATGTCAAAACATCATCAACTTCTGGGGTCACACAAACCGGGCAAAGGTTCAAATTGGCTTATTTCATCAAACTTCCTGATTAGTCAGGCAATTTCACAAAGTAGGCCATTTTGTATCTTGCGCCGGTCGTTGTAGAGCCACTTGTACCAGAGGCCTTTACGTGCACATACGCATCAACAACAGAAGAGCGTGGTTGTACATCTTCGGACGTTCCAAAAATAGGGTTCCCATAAGAAAGCTTGAAATCAACTGGTTGCCCAATACTGCCGGAGGTGCCTCGGACGCCTTGATACCCGCCTCCTTTAAAGCATCCACCTATGCCCGAATAAGAAATCGTTCCGAAATATCCGGATGCGTCGGGAAGGCCTGGTTCAAGATTGGCTCCGAGCGTATTTTCTCCGCTCATCTTTAACCAGCGGCCATTAAAACTCGGCGTTAGGAATTTTCCGCTCTCTCCGGTTCCCCACGTTGTTCCCAACGAAGCGTACGCCTCTTGATAGGAGGTAATGTCCAAGCTTTGCGATGCCTTTGCGGAAACATATTCACCATTCGGATCCGACAAAGTACCTGCCATCAAAAGAATTGCTCCAACAGGCAAGCCCGATGTTGAAACTGTTACGCCGCCTGATGATCCACCAGCGTCTTGAGTATTGCTACCCTCAATGGACTTTCCGATCAAATTTGGAACATTTCCGCCTTGTCCATCACTTCCGCCGTCACACAAAACCCAACCTTCATCAGGTTCGGTTTCGCCCCAAAAAATAGGACGGCGACCATCGGAGCCGCCGAGCGTCACGTTGTAAAACGGGACCACTTCGCCGGCATAACGTGATTGATCTGCGCGTTTCCAGTAGTCTGATCCGGGCGCAGGAGACTTAACACCCGCTGATGTGCCCGGCCCATTCTCTGCTACACACTTCCATTTTTTCCCGTCACTCAGGATTTCATTTCCGACTTCGTAATTGAGAGAAGAGGTGTAATTCATCAGGCCGCCTTGCTGTTGCCAAACAACGAATTGGCTCAAAAGGTAGGCCAAACCGTTCATATCTTCTCTGAAAGGTGCGATGCCGCCATCTTCAAGGGGCGTCTGATTCAATAAACCCCATCCTTCCTGTGTTGATAATCGGCCATCGCCCGCTTCTTCTGCTGTTTCTGGTGGTACAACAAAATCACCCATAGCACCAATGACGGAGCTTAGTAAATACTTAGGATAATTACTCATGCTTTATTCCAATGAAATCTCAATGACAGGATTGAAAACGCCCTGATTAAATGGTTGAAGCCCTGATTTATCAAAGCCAAATGTCGGAGTGTTCGGGTTCTGAATGATGATGTTGTATCCGACACCTGCTCCGCGCATCAAAAGACCGTAATTTCTTAAGATGTATTCTTGCTGAAGAGTTAAAACTCCTAGGATTCGGATACTGATAGTCATGTCAAGGTTGTCATAAACCTGAACAGATACCCCCAACAATCTTCTTAACAATTCCGCAATTCGATTTAAAGAACCATCTGCAATATTTGCGGCGGCCCTATAAAAAATTAGGAATCGGAGTTGATCATCTGTCAGTAAAACTGATGAACCATTAGTTTCTAATGTTCTTGATACACCGACACGGTCCGCCCACCAATCCAAAAAAATACCTTCTGCTTGATTTGGATCGCTGATATATTTAAAAGCGTTATCAAAATCCTTTGTCGCATCGATAGTGTCTTGAAAGATTTTGCAAAACGCTTTGAGTTTCGGGCTAGAGTCATACTGACTTTGAATGGCTTCTGATTGAATCGATTCAACATTAGGCACAACCATCATGTTCTCAACGTGCATAATGTCACGCCAAGTTTGAGTGTCTGTGCTCATGATCCGCCCCCTAAAACGATTTGGACATTATCGGCAGTGATTGCCGGTTCAATGTCAGCATTAATCTGCAAAACATCTGTCCAATTACTTGGGCTATCCAGTGCAATCTGAATGGTTTTAACTGGCTGAGTTGTTTTTGTATAAATCGCCGCTCTAAACCTATCCGCATAAATCGTTTGCGCTAAACCGATTCTTGGGTTTTCTAACTGACCCAACGCATCATCAACAATGACGGACTGGATTTCACTCTGAACACCTTCGCCCATTGCTGATGTATAAAACTCGACCTTCACGTAAAAGTTTTCCACGGTTGGTCGATAAATAGGATAGGAATGAATGGTTTTGACTTCCTCTTCGGTAAAACTGACCGTTGCATTGCCATCCATACTTGTTCCGCCCATTTTCGTCTGGAAAATGGTTTGAGCAATGTCAGAGTCCTCACCACCGAAAATGCAAACAGCAATTCCATGAGCGGGCACGCTGACGCCATATTGAGTATCGGCTTCAGATCCGATGTTTTCCAACACCTGAACATCAATCACGCCATCAACATTGGCCAAGTTAGCCTGAATAGTGGCCACGTTGCCCACAGAGTTGATGGCTACGGATTGGCGGTATCGGTTTCTAAGCTCCGCATCTGATTCTCTGTCCCGTCCAGTCACTCCGGCCTCTGGATTAGTAACAGTATCCCAGCCCGGGATGACCGTAACGATTTGATTGACAGCTCCGCTCATGACTTCAAGCGCCCCGTGTTCAACTGACGAGAAGGTAGTTAAAACAGTTCCTGCATCCCCAATGGTTGCCCCGAGAGCGACATTGTGACGGTACTGGTTACCGTCAGAATCTTGAACAATCGCACCGTATGGAATAAATGTTCCTTTTAAGCCTGTACATTGACACTGAACAATCGTAGGTTCAGAAAGTTTTCTCTGTACAAAGTAGAGAGACGAGAGGGCGTCTAAATAACGACCTGTGGCAATATTCAAGTTGTTTTGATCGGCAATTTTTGCTACTTCTGAGTTTTTTGCTGACACCTCTGCCGTCAATGCGTCAACGATTTGTCCCATCGGAGTCGTTGGTTCTATGTTGATTACCGGATCATTCGGATCGGTCTGGAAAGCCTTTTGAACAGACTTCCCGATGTCTTCTCTTACTTCGGAGACTTCCGGGACTTGCACCCCCGTTTGCGGATCAAACTGTAACTCTGCCATTTAAACCATTCTCCGTAGTGACTTCAATTTCTGCATGAAGTGTTCTGTCCTGATCTGATAAAAAGGTTAAATTCACCTCGTCAACACTTTCTACACCATCGACTCTTGAAGCGGCTTGTCGTAAATCCGACTGAGTTATTGCCGGTCTAAGCTTTTGACCAAGTTGATCATTAAACCAAGGAATACCTCGATCACGATCAAAATAGAGGTCATCGGTGAAGCATCGACACTCATTGCAGACGTTTTGAAGAATCGCCTCATCTTTTTTTAGTGTTTTTAAACTTCCATCGGCGCCAACCGATAAATCCCAGTTGTCCGTTGTCAGCGCCAGTGTGTACTGCGTATGCGACATACCACCTCCTTATTCAGCCGGACCAGTTTTCCCACCTTGCGGACAAGTGTGAGTGTGTTGTTTAAGGCTGATTGCATCTGCCGTCACATCGCCATTCGTAATAGCCATATTGCCTTCGACACTTGCGCCTGATCCGCCCGATATTGCTGCGCCGCCAAGAACAGTTAAGGCTTTTTGTATCGTCACATCCCCGGTGAACTCTGATAAAGGCGAATTCACCGTTACTTTTTTCTCAGCATTAATCGTTGAGGTTTTGGTGTTAACTGTTGCCGTTTCTGTGTTGATGGTTTGCGCTGTCGGGGCATTGATAGTGATATTTCCCTGCTGATCAAAAATAATGTTGGTGTCGCCGTTTCCGTTGAAAAAGCCACCTAAATAAAAGCCATCCGACATATCAAAGCATCGGAAAGAACCCGCTGATTGCGGTTCTTTTGTTCCTGTTTTGACTCGGCTGCTGTCCTGTTGGGCAAAAACAGCTAATCCAACATCGCCGGGGACAGGGTCGCAAACAATGGCGGCCCGTCCTGCGTAGAGACGATAGAAAGGAAGCTTCGGTATTGATACCGTTTGGATAGAATTTCCTTTGGGGTCTCGTGGCATCACCAATGGCAAACATTGAACATAGCCCGCTGCATTTTGATCACCAGGAAACACCGTTTCGACCATAACAGGTAAAGCCGTATTTATCATCTGTCGAACAATCGAACGAACAATAAAGTCCAACGCGTTAGGAAAATTATTTCCCGAGTACAGCCCTTGATTTGAAAAAACTGATTCGCTCATAAACCGTAGTTGAAAAGGCTTTCTATGGTTGTTTGCCATTGACCGCCGCTATTTTGATTAGCGTCAATGACGTGTTGCAGCTTGATGACTCCATGATCACCGGTCGCCATCGGTATCACGCTTTCAACATGAATCATCTGCCTAAACCGAATGGATGGGTTGAACAAAAAAGTCACGCTAATGCCTTGAGAGTTGATGCTAGGATAACCAAGCATTCCTGTTTCGGGGCTAATCACTAAATATGGCGACTGCCTATAAGACTCTCTCGGAAGCAGAATCACTTCTTGATCATCGATAATTAAATCTGCACCGATTGCATCCGCCACGGTTCTCATTTTGGTAATGGAGTCACCATAGACAATGCAATCGGTTACCTGTGTCGTCACGCCTTGATTAGTAAACTTATAACCGGCGTCAGTGGCAAACTGCTGAATAATTTCAGAAGCAGGAACGCTTCCCTTGACGCTCATTGGCTTGGCCGGAGTCATGGCGGCATAAATACCTGTGAACGCTTTCATTTCAAAGCGGGCTTCGCCTTGTGCGTCCATCATCGCAGAACCGAATGATTCCTCTCCAACAAACACCAAAGGCAACTTGTCAGGCTCACTGTCGCCCGCGTAGATTTTTACGCGGTTTCTGTACGACTGAAACATGACGTGCCCCTTCATGCTGAGAGCCTTCATCTTTGAAAGAGACAATCCCCAAATGGTGATCGTGGCTTCAGGGAAAGAAGGGATTCCTGCCTTCACGATTTCTACGTGCATTGGCAGATCGTCAATCACCAGAACATTATTGCCATCCTCGAATTTACCGGCCCTAAGATAAACTTCAATGCGAATACGCTTTTTAGTGAAGATTTCGGGCATCCATCAGCTCCTGATACATTTCATCATCGGGCGAAGCGTAGAACAGAAGCCAACGACTTCCGAGTTCTTCCCATTGAGGATCATCCTTTCCCTTCGTGTCTAAGAAAAAGAGAACGCCTGAGAATCCCAAAACCTCCGCTCCATTTATTGGAGCCGCTATCGGACAAAGCACGTTTTTGAAAATCACGTCATCATCAACAGAAAGCGACATAAAAAGTCGATTTCCCATCTGCCTGACTTGAATTTCACACTCTTGATCATTGAGTAAAACAGAAGCTGTTTGATTGGGAATAGCCTGTAATTCAATCTGAACTCTCATGCATCACCACCAATAAATCCAACGTTTTCTCTCAACAATGAAGAAACATCAACGCTCGGCGTTTTGGCATCGACTTTGCCTATGTTCTGCGCGGAAACTGAGCTTGCGTTTTTCACCTGTTTTGGGCTGGACATGCTACGAGTAATCACACTGACCTCTCGGATTTCCTGAAGCACCAAGTCCATGATCGTTCTGGTAGCGCCTCTGTCAACCGTTCGAGAATATCGCAATCCCGTGATATTCATATTCGAGTAGGTTTCAAAAGGCGTAACCACTTCAAAGAAATCGGTGGAGTTCTTGGCTTGCCTTAACGCTTGAATCGTTGACTGCTGTTCTGACTCCATGCCATCCAAAACAACAGTCATAACGATTTGGGCCGGTAGCGGAACCTTGTTATAAGAAACAAAGGAACCTTCCTCGATAATCGAAGTAACCACGTTGCTTTCATCGACAAAATCGACCGAAAGTATGGTTTGAAAAGCGAATACCTGACGATAAGAAGCGCTTTGTCCGTTGCCTCCTGAGGTTAGGGACACAAGCGCCCATCTTCTACCGAAGTCAATGCCAAAATCGACAGGGACAAGACTTGCTAAGTAATCCTGAGCGTTTTTCTGTATGTCTTGATAGTCATCAAAAATCATTTTGAAATGAACCCTGTTTCTTGAAAGGCAATTAATGAACGATCATATCCGCTCATGCCTCCTTGAATGCCTGACTGCGCGGCTCTTTGAATCGTCTTGGCGTCCCCGATGGGGGCGTTAATCGTCACCTCGTTATGGACCTGAGAATTAACTGTCCGAGCAGAATTTGAGTGATTAACTACACTTGGAGGTGTTTGAACCATTCTGGCTGTTTGCCTTGGAGTGTTCTGAACAAGTCCTTTTACAATCTCATTCTGACCGGCGAATCCCTGTTGCTTTTGTGTTTTATCTGGTGAAACAGTGCCAAACCCATTTTCTGGGATTTCTGGTGGATTGTCCTTTGCAAATAGGGCCATCATTCCATCAATGACCCATTTAAACGGAGCTAAAACACCTAACAGTATTTCTCCAAGAGTCCTGAATATTGCTTTGACGCTTTCGGCTTTAACACCGATCATGTCAAAGAACGCACCGATAACCGAGTCAGCTCCTCTGAAGAAATTGATTAGGTCAATAATCCCTGCAATCGCAAGCGTTATAAAGGCCAATATTGGATTGGCACGCATAGCTGCCGAAATGAGGGTAATTGCCCCTGCACCTGCTTTGCCTATCGCAATAAATGCGGTCGCCAGTTTTCCTAGTGCGACCGTCAACATGAAAGCAGTTCCTGCGTAAGTCACTAAATCAGAGTTCTTAGCCAGAAAAGCCGATAGCTTTTGCACAATCACAAGAACATCTTCAATGATCGGGTAAAGTGTCACAAAGACGTTACGGGCGACATCTGCGCCCGTTATCTTGAGTTGATTCCAAGCCTTTTGGACTTCCCAAGCTTTTTCAGCATCTTCTTTTGTCGGACCAATCTTGAGCTGATTGGCTAACTCTTCCGATAATTCCTTGCCTTCACGTAGCAGGGCGATTGTCGAAGGAGAAAGCCCCATCATTTGGCCGTAGGCTCTGGCTCTGTCTATTGGCATATTGGCCAGAACTTTGGACAGGTCTTTAAAAATCTCTGTGGCTGTTTTTAGTTCGCCATTGGATTTAAAAAGGCCTATGCCCATGTAGGTCAACACACCGGCGGCAGCGCTTCGCCCGGTTAAGGCCGCTTCTTGCATTGAAGCTTGAAGGCTTACAAGAGAGCTTTGAGCATCTTCGGCTGAAAAGCCCAAACTCTCGGCCGCTCGCCCCCAAGCCGCGTATTCGTCAGCAGGTATTCCGACCTCTTTACTTGCCTTCTGAGCTTGATAAAGGTTCTGTTGAGCACTTGCCAACGCATTGATTGTCCCGGCGACACCGAGAAGCGGGAAAGCCATCTTGACTAAATCAATGAAGGCATATCCCAAACCTCTTCGTATGTCATCACCAGTTTTTATGGCTGTCTCACCAATGGACTTGGTTTGCTTCTCGGCGTCAGTTAAACCTTTTACGAAGTCGGTTGAGTCAAGGCCAAGTCTGATAAAAAGTTCGGAAATCGGATTAGCCATTATTGTTCAACCTCGCTTTACGTTCTGCCTCTTTCTGAAATAGCCACTCGTTGTAGTCTTGAATTCTCAACATGTTGAGCAATCGCATGGCGTCTCTGCACGATAAGTTTGTTTCCAAATCGTGATAGCTCGCCATGTGACGAGTAACTAGAACGCTTACGACTTCATAGCCTTCTTCAAAGTCTTCGGTGATAATCCCGCCTGACTCATTGCGCCATTGATTCTCTTTAGCAAATCGGCGGGCATGGCGCGCTTGATAAAAGACAGGTTGATTTCAAGTGAATGTTGCAATAACTTCATGACATTCACCGGATCTGTCAGGATCGTGTTCAGGGCGTCTCCGTTACAAGAACGAGGTGACACGCCGTCCATGTACCAAACGAAGGACAGCGCCTCGTCCATTACGGACTTAAATTCATCAATGTTCAGCCCACCGATAGACTTGATAAATAATCTGGCGATGTCCTCGTTGCCGCTTAACTCTGCGTTGTTGTTGCAGATGAACTTCACGACCTTCACGCCAAAAAGAAAGCCCGTCACAGCGGGCATCTCTTTGACTTCAAAATGAAGTTCTTTTTCATTATCGGTGATTGTGACCTTAAAAGACTCTCTAGCCATCTTTCACCTCATTACAACGGCAAGCGTTGAGCACGGCTAAACTTGAAGCCATACGTAACGTTCTGCAATCGGGTGGAAACTCCAGGAATCGGCGGATAGCTCGTCAACACACCGTCAATGAACACAACCGAGCAATTCATGCTTGGGATTGTCACCGTCATTTGAATCAAGTCAGGCGCTTTCTTAGCATCCATGGCAGCCGCCAAAATCGAGAGGTTATTGTCCGAAGAGCTACCCGGCATAAAGACCATGGACACCTCTTTGACGTTAGGGATATACCAATAACCAGCGCCGTCATCAACGCCTTTCACCAAATCTGCGGCTTGCACACCATTGACAGTCAAGGCGTCTCCATCGGCAAAAGACTCAAGGTCAAACCCTGCCGGGAATGTCGTGGCCGTCAACAAACGAGCCGTGAAATCGGCAGAGGTTAAATTCAACATTTCAGCCATTTAAATTCTTCTCCTCAATTACAAGAACACACTGGCAAGCCCGTCAATCTTGTGAACCGCTCCACCGTAAGTAACGTAGAGTTGGCAAATTGGGCTTTCTCGGTTACTGCGTGCAGTAGCGCCCGGGTCGGAAACTCGGAGGTACCAACCGGTGTTTTCAAGCGTTTGGGAAACGTCTTGGCCAATAGCCTCAATCAAAGCGGACTTCTGAGAAGCAGAAAGCGTTACGCCAGGCTCAATGTATCCGTTGTTCAAACCGCGATTCACAATTGAGATCGTGGACGTGCGAATCATCGTGTAACCGCGTTCCGTGTACGGGATACGGTTGACGGTCGTCATCAAATCAACAAGAGCGACCTGCCAAGCGTTGGCGAGCCAGATCATGCCCGCAAGCTCATCAATGAACTTGTAGGTGGAATCAATCAAAGTGCCCCAAGCCGAAACATCAAACTGAGCATTACGAGTTTGGAAGTTGCCCAAGAAGTTGTACATCTTGGTCTTTAGCACTTGAGCCACGCCGCCATCTGTAACATAAGAAGGCAAAGAGCCAGAGCGCTTAAAGGCGTAGGTCTTCATTCCATTCGTGGCTTCAAAGTCCGTTGCGGCCAACATGCCCATGAAGAACGAGGTGTAATTCACAGGACCGTAAACCGGAGCCGTTGCGCTGACGCCGGCCGCGGTCAAGGCGCTTGCCAAATCGGAGGTGTTTCCAGAAACCTCTGAGTTCGTTTGAGTCGTGAACGGGAAGTAGATGAAGCCGAAGTTTGTACTTGACCATTGCGCCATCTCAGTCGCATCAGCGATTTCCGGCTCATCAATCGTTGTGAACGTCACCCAGTTTTGAGAAATATTCAAAACAGAATTGACGTTTTGGCTAAACGGCTGTGCGTCCGTTCCCTGCCACAAGACGGCTCCTTGCTGTTCGGTCAAGCAGAGCATTTCTGCCAAATCGGTGCCGCCAGAGGATGCTGTCGGGTAGGCAATCGTTGCCTCAGAACCTGTCTGTGTGGTTGTGAAAATGAAGCAATTCATGCCGGAGTTATAAGCGCCGCTCGTACCAGTTAACTTCTCGGCTACCTTTGTGGCCACTTCGGATAACGATGTGCACGCACTCAAGTCAATGCCAGAAGCTTGAACGGAAGAACCATTAATCGAAATGGTTAAAGCGCCATCTGTAACGGCTTTGAATTCTTCGAGCGTAGAAGTAACTTGATAACCTCGAATCCATGCGGCTGTTTCTTCTTTAAGCAATCGCGCGAAATACAAAGCGACCGGAGAACGAGTTTTTAATTCATCAGCTTCCCAATAATTCGTAGCGAAAGTGTATTCAGGTGATTCAAACCCGAACTGCTCGCCAACTTGTTGAGCGCTGGTGAAAATGTCGCACATACTGGCCGTAGGATTCGTAGTGAACACCATGCCATTGAATTGCAGGTCAGAGGAACCTGCGCGAATGGCTCGCGGCGTGATGTCAACAATCATTGATGCAGGAATAGACATGCTTATGATTTCCTATTTATGGTTTAAATTTGGCATCGACATTTATGAGTTCGGGGTCGATGTCGGTGAAATAGTCCTGAGTGATTTCCACTTGCTTCCAAATGCCTAGCGTCAGGTTCGTTGTCCATCGGCTGACGTATTGGTCTGAGTCCAAAATGGCGGTGGTATTTCTGCAAATATCTGCGTGCTGACAATCCACCTGATACTTCTTAAAGTGATCCACGCCGTAGCGTGAGCGAGCTACTAATTCGTAACTTTCAATGCGTGTTCTCGCGTCTTTTCGGTTTGTCGAGTAACAATCAATCTGAACAATCGTTTCTAGGTATTCGGACAACTGAACGTTGTCCATGCCTTTTGAATCCGTTTCTTTTGTTGTGTGCAACCGTCTTTCTGAAATAGGTGTCACAACACAAAAGTCATTACCGTCTGATGGGAGTGTTAGATTGTTTGTGTATCCGACAATGACATGCTCGATGTCTTTTAGAGCAGGGCTGGCGAAGTTGAGGCAGAAATCACGGACAGACTTAATCAATTGCGATTGAGTGATGTCGTTAACTGCCATCCGGTTCCTCCACGATCATTCGAATGCCAACCGGTTGCAAAGTCGCCAATACGCAAATCCAACCCTCGTTTGTGAAATCCTCGATGACAGCCGAAATGGTCCAAATCGATCCGTTCGGATCCTTGATAACGTCACCGCTTCGACCAAGAGGTCGCCATTGCGCCCAAGGCCTTTGAGCAGGAGACGATGTGGCGTACAAATAGACTCTGCGTGTTGTGGTTGTAATTTCCAACATATCCATCTGTCGGATCATGTCTTGGGAAATACTTTGGAATTGCGCTTTAACTTGGGCAGGACCTTCAAAAATCGGGGTCGTATCGCCTTCGTTATCGGTCTGGTGTCGCCCAGTCATGCGATAGAGTTCACAATCAAGGTCGTTATTGACTGAGGTGATTGCCCCTCTGACAATGCTGTGTAAGTTAAGTCCCATGGTTTTAGGCAACAAAAAAGCCCCCGAAGGCTTAACACCTACGGAGGCTAGATATGAAAAAACCCGCTCAAGGCGGGTTATATAATTTTTGCTAATCTCTTATGGTTTTCTTTTGAGATTCGTTAGACACCGAAAAGACTATACTTTTCGCGCTATTTCTCTCTTGTTCTGAATGATGTAGCTATCAGTGGTTCTTTCAATTTTTCTGATTTCTCATGCCAAACCAGTTATTCACGTCACGATGTAAACGTTTTTGAGCGCGTTCGTAAGTGGAGCTGGTTACTTCTCGTTCGCGCTGTTTAACACGTTCTCTATCCTCACGGATATTCCTTTCTTCTGGGGTTTCAGGTTTATTTCTTTTTTCCGCCGCTCTTTTATTTAATTCTGCATTTCGCTCTTTTCGTCTTTTGTTAAATTCAGCTTGAAGATCGTAATAATGTTTTTTTTCGGCTTCTGTCGTTCTCGGCAATTGCATACGAGAGCCAATGTCATACATCTGCTTAGAAATTTCCTCATCTGACAGTGCAGAAATATTATTATTCTTTGATGTCCGTTGTTCCTGCGTAATTCTCGGCCCAGCAAAGCTCTTTCTGGCTTCACTGAGCTTCTGGCCGTTGAATTTACCACCCATGCCGCCTTTAATTTCGCCATTGTCTCCAAGAAGAACAGGGCGGCCTTTGGCGTTCTCTCCATTGGGCTTAACTGTGATCCATTTGTCGTCCTGAGCAATACCCTTACGATATTTAGCTCCACGGGCGAAAGCCATGCCTAGCCTAAAGGCTCTTCCTAATTTTGTTGCGTTCATGTTGTTCATTCTTCTATCTCGTAACCAATGGCAGAAAGCAAAGCCCCCGTTTTCACGAGGGCTTTTTCTCTAGCTGAACCGCTGTCTCTTTCACGTTTTCGCTTTTTGCCTTTTGCTGTTCGGGCATCCTTGACTTCGTAAATTTTTGCGGTCATTCCCGAACGATCAGGGAATTGTTCGTTCTTTGTCCCGTTGTTTCTGATTGTCTCTTGTATATCAGCTTGCGCCTGTCGAGCCATGAGCTTAGCAGCCTGTTTAAAGTTTTTAATGCCTAAATTCTTTAAAGCCTCTGCGAAAGTTTTGCTCCATTCGTCTGAATTAGCTGAAGCTGTTGCTCGTAGAAACGGCCTAGGCGGATTCATTAAAACCGTTCCTTCTTTCAGGTGAACATCGAACTCTTTTGCAAGGAAATGTCTTTGCTTTGGAGTCGTTCGCTGAACCCAACCAAATTCGTTATAGGCCGCATAAGTCGCAATTTCCGGGTTATCAATGATCCCAACTTTTACGCTTGCCTTACGTGGAATAGCATCAGCAATCTTCTGAAGTGCTGCCGGATTCTTAATTTGTATTCGAACAACGTTTCCCATCAAATTTATTCATCACCGTTAACAGGCTTGACGTAAGCCCAATAGGCTTGTGATCGTTCGCGACCTTTCAGGTGTGGCCCAAACTTATCCTCATCGCCTTCTTGCACTTGAGACCAACCCTTACGCTCCACGACCTTATAACGCTGATTCCCAATCGTTACGTAATTGAGCGAGTCGTTTTTACCGCCAAAAGGTACTTTTACTTTCTTCAAGCCGTTTTGCTGAAGATATTGCTGTTCTCGTGTTTCGTAGTCCTGAAGCTTTTTCTGTTCTTTTTGTTGAATAGCTTCGAATTGGCTACGAGTCATTTCTCGTAGTCTATCGCCCCAGCCACTTCTTTTTGCCCACCAATCCTCCAAGCCAATAACTATCCCATCGGGTGTAACGTGACAAACAGACTTAGGAATCCATTGTTTGCCTGATTCCGTTTCAACCTGATAGGCTTTTTCTGTCTCTTTCTTCACCGCAATTGGAGTTTTTAGGCGTCTAACTTCAGGCGGTAACGCAGTCCATGTGCTTTCATCAGACTCACGTTTCTGTGCTTCTTTCTGTGCGTTTTTACGCTTTCTGGCTTCCGCCGCCTTAGCCTTCTTAGCTTGCTTTTGTTTATCTAACCAATCATTCAGCCATTCAACTTGGATTTCTTTTTGGGCAACAATCAAATCCTTCTTAGGATGGTCGGAGTTTTTAAAGTGTTCCGCTTCTTGTTTTAGAGTCTCGATCTGTGCCTTGGCGCTTTCGATTCCCTTTGGACCATCATATTCTCCACTTTCCGCACGACGCTTAACGACATTATCCATGTGGCCAACATACATTTGTTTGCGATAGCTTTCTCTGTCGAACGGAGGTTGGTCGGATTTCTGCTTGGCTTCTTCTCTTTGTGTGTTGGTTATTCTCGGTCCAGTAAAGTCTTTTCTAGCTTCGCTTAACTTTTGACCGTTGAATTTACCACCCATGCCGCCTTTAATTTCGCCGTTGTCTCCAAGAAGAACAGGGCGGCCCTTCGAGTTCTCTCCATTGGGCTTAACTGTGATCCATTTGTCGTCTTGGGCAACACCACGGCGATGTTTATAACCTTCTGAAAAAGCTACTCCGTATTTAAAGGCTTCGCCTAGCTTTTTAGCATCATCCATAATTAACCCCATGGGTGATAGTTACGACCTCCGTAGAATCGACAACCAACGCGGTAGCGCTTGGTCATTACCCAAAACATGGCACCGCATTTTGTCTGATTCCACCATGCACCTATTTCAGATTTTACCTGCAAGCCTTCATAAGATACGGACACACTGCCTTGACTGGCTGAAGCTATCCGACCGGGTTGATTTTGTCCGTTTGTCTCTAGTGTTGCCAAATGACACAAGGCGGCATAAAGAATTGTTTGAATGATATTGTCGGGGTACGGGAAATTGCCATCACCGTCCCCGAGCATTTCAACGATAACAGCCCAAAGATTTTCTAATTGCTGATCGGAAATTACCTGTTCAGTCAGTCCTGGATACAGCGTTCTGAAAGTCTCAATGTCAAGATTAAATGGGGTCATCGTTGTTTGTTTCATTATTGAAGGTCCTCTTGCTTAGCCTCTTTGACACCAACAGAAGTCGGATCAATTGGCTCAAGTCCTGTCTTCATTTCTTTGATTTCAGATTTTGCAGATTTAAATCCTTTCACATCGCCCACTGGCCAAATGCACGGCATACCTCCATTTCGACCGGTAAACGCCATTTCTCGACCATGAATCTTTAAAACAGCCTCCCAGTCTTTTTTAGGAATCGTCACGCAAACGGCATTTCCCGGAAGCGCGAGAATACCATCCGCCTTTCCCTTCAGGGCCTTATTGATACCAGGGAAAATAACCGTTTTCGTACCGCCCTTGCTGTCGGGAATATCAGTAAATTTCAAACCAAAAGGCAAGCAACAAGCGATGGAAATCATTTCACCTTGCGATTCGGTTTGTTCGGGTTCTTCATCCATTGTCGAAGCGATCACTTCCGCTTCTTCAATTTTTGCTTTAACTTGAGTTTTACGTTTAGTGGCAGCCATTTTTTATTTCCAAAAAGAAATTGGGGCAAAGCGGAAATGCCTTGCCCCAGTTACAAAAAAAGACGCTTAAAGCGCCTTCTCAACACAATTTAACGAGATTCGACCGATCAGACCCCGGTCATCGTTGCAATGAAATTGGGTCTACGGATCACACAACCCCATGTACCGCCAAAGGCCTTTTGGACATAGGATGTGGAGTACGTTTCCATGCGACCGAAACGCATCTTTTCAGAGTAAGCCGTTTCGCCAGTCGGTTGACCGAGATATTCGGGAACCGTCAAGTAGAGCATGGAACCGGAGGCCGTTTGCAATTCAGGCAACTGGAAGATCGTCATGTTCGGGTAGTTGTCCTTCAACATTTGAAGAGCCGTCAAGCCGAAGCTATTCGGAATCGTCAAATAGTTGTAACGGTCAGAAGCAACAGCCAAAACATACGGGCTGTTTTGATCCAAGTTACCGCCGTTATTGCTCATCAAAGCATTGACAAGCTTATTAATGTCATTGAAGATGACATTAGAGATCGTGGCGCTATTGCCAGCGTCAGCCACCTTATCAGACCAAGTCGTCTTGGAATTAACGCTGTTCGGCGTTTCAGACTCAGGCAAATTCGGATCGTTCAAAGCACCGTAAGAGCGCTTGTTCGCAACACCGTAGAGGTAGAAGCGGTTGTGCGCACGAGCGATGATTTCAGATGCCGCGCGTTGCTTGTCGCCTGCATAGTTCAAACGAGCCTTTGCAGCCGTAGCTTGCTCACGATCACCGTATTTGATCGAAGTTTCAAAGATGAAGTTCTCACGATTCGGGAACTCGTAGTTAACAGAGGAGCTAACAGAGTTCGTAAAATCGCTGTACGGCGTGACATCACCGACAATTTCAGAGACCGGGAATGTCATGAAACGATCAGTCCAGTCACCAACCTTGGTTTCGCCGAAGAGTTTAGTGGCCGCCATAATGGCGAATAACACTTCGGTGATGCGAGGGTCAAGGTAGGTAACATAGGCCGCCGGAACACCAATGTTCGGCGTAGTGCTTAATGCGGCATCTTGCGCAATCTGTGCATCGCTGATTTTATGGTAATCCGTGACAATGTGATTCTGATCGTCACGGTGATAGGGCATCACTTTGACTGCGTAAGGAGAGCTGATGCCCAACTCCTTGAGACGTTGAATGTCGTTCATTTTTCTGATTTACTCCAAAAGATTATTCACCAGCGGCCGGTGTGATACCAACACCACGGTTTGAAATGATGATCATGTCTCCGGCATTCTTAGCCGCAGTCATAACAACCCAACCTGTGTCGTTAGCTGCGCCAGCAGTACCGTAAGTGACAGCACCATTAGCCGGATTACATAACACCGATTGGCCAACCGTAGCGGCGCCCGTGGCGGCTACGTAGTAATCACCACGAACAGCGATAGTTACAGCAAAACCCTTCGGATAAATGAGCGTTCCAGACTCATCGGCAACAGTATTTAAAATGCCGTCAAAGACTCGCTCAACCAAACCGATCACAGTGCCAGTGCCTTTAGAAGAAGCTAACGGATACACAACACCGCCATTTTCATCGGCATTCGTACCCAAAAAGGCAAAAGAGCCTGCGGCAACCGTGCCATCAGACAAATAGTTGAACGGTGTGTAAACGGCCGTATGGACGTTTACCTCTTGACCCGGCAGGCCTACCGCAGGGTAGGTGTTAACAGTCGTTTGCATTTTCTGCGTTTCTCCAAAAAAAGATTAAAGACGGACTTTGATGCCGCTCATAAGGTCGCTTTCGACATCCTTGGGATTCGAGTCTTGAGCAACAGACTTCTTTGTATTCTTCTGCCCATTGATGAAGCCGTAATAAGTGGCTTGCGCCATCTCAGGCTTAATCTTCTTTGTCGGAACTCCCAATTGTTTCAAAGCGGCTAAATAGACAGAATCGGCAGAGTCAAATGCAGAGGCTCGGACTTTCCCGAGGACTTCCTTGCATTCGTCAATCGCATCAATCTTTTGTTCGAAGCGCTTGATAGCAGCGTCCTGAGCGGCCAAGGCTTTTTCTTCACCTTCGCTCTCATGTTCGCTGTCTAACTTTTTCGGTTCTTCTTTTTCTTTCTTTTCGCCATAACGAACTCCTTCAGCAAAAGCTCGCTGGAATTCGGGCGATTCATCGTCAAACCCACAAGCCTTCAATGCGTCTTTTGCAAAATCGTCAAGTTCGTTATCAGAGTCTTCGTCCGGCTCGATGTCCTCATCTTCGCCTTCAGTCTTATCAACTTCTTTTTCATCAGGTTGGTAAGCCAAGTCACTTAAAGTGTCTTTCAACTTAGAAACATCTTCTTCTGAAGCTCCAAGCTTTGCGAAAGCCTCCGCTACCTTATCAATTAAGGCGTTCTTATCTTCGTCTGTCGTTATGTCCACGGTTTCACCCATTGGTCCTTGTTTATGAAGCCCACGGAGTAACTCCGCAAGCATTCCCATCGCATCGGCAATCTTCACCTCGGCATTTTCAACCGCGGGAGAGCCGTCTTGACCCGTTTGATTCAACGGGTTTTTATCGTCATTCATCGACTTTTCTCCTTGAAAAGCGTGATCTTCAACAACGCAGGTCGGCCCCGCGCGTCCTTCTTCCACAAGCGCGAGGTGTTGCCCTCTAATCTTTCGCATCGTGAAATCGTACTTTTGACCTTTCCACTCACCCGATGAATTGAAATCTGGGTCATAGTGATAGGCCAAAGAAAGTTGCTTCATGCTCCCGTCTTTGATTCGATTAATCGCATCAGAGTCTTGGATATGAAGAGAATTTGATAAATACGTCCCATCAAAAGCCGCTTTGTCTCCCGTGCTTCCAACCCGAGTTTCTTTGGCTGGCTTGTCGGGATAATCCAAATGGTGATTGAGCTGAATCGGAATACCGTTCACGCTTCGGATTGTTTCTTCATCGCCCAATTCTTCCGCCGGGCGGTACCCGTAATAGACTTTTTCGGGGTCTAGTTTCAGCGCTTCCCATCCTGGAATTTCTGCTCCGTGATAGGGGGCAACTTGAACACGGGTTAAATTTGAGCGTTCTACATGAAGCCGTCCGTCCTCATCGTGCCAACGGAGCGTAAATGCTCTGTCAAAAGCTAACTGTGTCATCTGTTCTGCTTCAGTCCTAATTTCTCAAAAGGTATTACGGGCCTATAAACGCAACGGCAAAATGCGAGTTCAGCAGGAACAACTGACTTGCCGACATCTTCGTCATACAGACCTTCGTTTAATCTGAATCGTTTGCCGTTCATCGCTTTATGCGTGTGGCGCGAGCTGTACTGGCCCGGTACGTGAACCCAAATTCCTTCCTCAATACCTAAATCCTCATCATTGGCTCGGAGGATTCCCTGAGTAATCTTGTTTGTCTGGTCAATCGCAACGTTTCTTGCTCTGTCCTCATTGAAACCCTTCATTGAGTAGAGCAATTCTCTGACTTGTTTGACGCTGCGCCCCTCCGTAAAACTCGTTATCAGCAATTCCTTGAGTTTGTAAACATCACGAGTCGACATCCTTGTGATTAGCTCTGTTGAGTAATCAACAAAGTAAGGCAGGAGTTCTGCCGCCTTGGGACTCATGTGTTGACGAACAACAGGGATTGTCCAACGGGTTTTGAAGAATTCGGGGGATAGGCCCGCTGCGATATAAGCGCGACGCTGGCTCGCCGTGACATCGGCTGCAATCGAGCGGGCTACCCAAATGGCTAGTTTTCGGGCTGCTTCGTCCGCATCATGTGTCCATTCGTGCAGATGGCGTTCGACATAGTTGTCGATGTCTGCACGAAAAGCCACGGGATCGCGCCTCCAAGCTGCAAGAACCTTTGAACTAATCTGTCTAAGAAAACGCTGATTCTCAGGGGTCTGTGGATTGGACAAACTTTCGTCCTGAGCCAACAAGCCCTCGTTGGCGATGTGCATGAAAATGTCATCAACCACTCGTTTTGTGAATTGGTTGGAGAATTGAATTAGGCGTTTTCTAAACTTGTTTCTGATCCCTACATTAGCTTCTTGTGCCCTTGCTGTTTTCGGTCGGGTCATTCAAAAACACTTTCGGACTTTTCCTGTTTCGGTTCGCCCGTACTATCTTCTTTGTCTTTCTTGCCAAACAAGGCTTGCATAAAGTCTCCAGACTCATTGTCTGTCATTAAGTCGCCGTCATCAGGTTCTGGCATTTCATCACTCAAGAATGACAAGTGAGACGAGTCCTCATTGCGAACAGCCTGTCTCATTTCTTCGGCGCTGATTGAGTTTCTGTCTTTCAGTGTGGCCAACGCAGTCACACGAGCATTGAAATTCATGGCCTGGCTTGACTCATTGTCAAGATTCAGCTCATTGAACTCAAACGTAATGGAGCGGTCAATTTCGCCAAACTCCGTAAGCTGAATGATGTCCAAACAGGTTTGAATGGCTGTTCTAAAAAGCTCTTGTTGGCTTCTGATGTGATCGTTGTAATTGCGGATGTCGCTTTCGCCCGTGGCGTTAAAACCACTTGGGCTAATACCGAACAGCTTAACCGCCGGCGTGCGATTGATCGCCGCAATCATTTCCTGAGCCTGACGCACAATGTCTTGAACCCCACCAACGGAGGTTTGAACATTGTCCACCTGGTCAAATTCTTTGTCCGCCACGAACACAGAGTTATTGTCTCGGTAGTGACGCAGGACTTGCATGATGTCATCTAACTCTTGAACACCGCCATACGTTCCCATTCGTGACTGCATGTCAGTGTAGTAGATCAAGAGGGATAGCTTTTTCACTAACTCTTGTGCACTAACTCTGCACTCATTCCAATGGTTTACGTAGTCCCAAAGAATCTGAGCCTGTGGAATACCCAAAAAATTGTAGGCGGGCTTCAAAAGCGTTGGCGGCTCATTTGTGTACAGCGTCAGCAACCGGGAGTGATGGACTCTGTTTCCCAACACCATCCACATGCTCGGCTTCATGTAGTCGCTTCGCAGCGGATCGTTTGAGTTGTACTGAGCCGGAGAGACGTTCACCGGGTCAATAACGATAAACTGCACTGGGCAGTCTTGACCAAACTCTTTTGATTGTGAGTTAACCCGAAGTGGTAGCGTTAAATCCACCTCGCCGGCTTCGTCTGTTGGGTTCGTGCGAATGAAAATAAAAGCACCGCCCATGAAGCCTACCTTCGTGATGGCATCATTGAAGAGCCTTTGAAGGTGGTACTTCCGGTCTTGAAGGTCTTGGAGTTCTTCGATTCGGTCAACAGGCGTTTCGTCACCGCCCTTAATCGTGATCCACTCACGAGTACAGTCGTCCGCAACGGTCTTAATACAGTTGCGAATCATGCCGTTCTGAGCAATTTGTTGAAGCACCCCGTACCCCACAAATGACGTGATGGGAAACTGCCCCATGTCAATTGCGTGATTGGTAAGCGAGTCGTACAGTCCGTCCATCGCCACAGACGATTTGAACTGCGAGTCAAGCGCCAAACGTTCTTTCTCTGCCTTTACCGAAGTCGCCGGCAAAGCGTAGTTTTGCTTGAAGAACAGATCGTGATTGGCGATCGTGTTGACTCTTTGCTGAAGCAGAAATGCTCTTGCTTCAGAAGGAGACGAGCGCAAGACGGGTCTTTCCTTGACTGGTGAGGTTTTCTGCTTTTTAACTTTCTGCTTAGTCTTTTTCATTGAAAATTACCAACGCGACCTAAGCGCGGCAATATTAGATTTATTAACTTTCCAACCAGAGTGAACGTGCAAGTCATTCAATGCTTGGCTCATGGCGTCAACGGTATCATCGTGAGCCGCCGCAGGGAACGACAATAGTTCAGGTAAAAACTCTGTTTTAACCCATGGATACTGTTCAATAGGTGGGATATAGACGTTTTTCGATTCCCAAAAAGTTGTTACTGAGAACGCTCTAGCTTCTTTTGATTCCTTCGGCGTAATAGGGACAATCCCTGTTACCGCATCTCTTAAAGCGCTGATGATGGCCGGACCGTTTGCCTTATCTTCAATAAGTTTTCGGCGAACGTGTGGCCACTTATTGTTCATCGCAACAAACTGCTCAAGCGTTTTCACGAAATCCCAACGGCCACGAACCTGATCAAGCAAATAAAAATTCGCCTGGTTACGTCCCCATACCTGACCGACTACGTAGTCGGATGCTTTTGAATCCTTGAAGGTCATATCCCAAGACATGACCATCTTGTCAAATGTCTTAGGCAGAGTCTCTGGCGTCCAGTGCTGAATCCATGCTTCCTTGAACATGCCGCCGCCATCGGGGACGGGATGTTGCTGATACAGAGAAGCCCAGACTTTTTCACCAACGCTCTTTCTGATTCGGGCAAAGGCTTTCTCGTCAAAGCGTTCAGGATGCAGCGCCTCGCCAATTTTTCTATATTTTTCATCTACCTCCGCAATGGCGGGGTAATTAATCAAGCGGTAATGCTCGCCACCTAAGTTCTCTTCTTCAATTAGGCGGCCTACCAAGTCATCCAAGTGCCATCGTGTGCACATCACAATGACACCGCCGCCCGGCGCTAAACGCGTGTACGCCGTGGAGGTATACCAATCCCACGTGGACTGTCTGATTCGCTCAGACATAGCGTCCTGCATGTTGGAAATTGGGTCGTCAACCACTAAAACGTCAGAACCGCGACCGGTAAGCGAACCGCCAACACCGACCGAGTAGTATGAACCCTTGTGTTTTACGATTTCAAAACGGTCAGATTGCCGAATTCTGTTAGAGCCGTCACCAGTATGAGGTAGCCTTACGTCAGTGAACACCTCTTTAAAAGGCGTGTCGTCCATGATGCGAACAACGTCTTTTGCAAAAGTGCTCGCCAAGTCTGACGAGTACGATGTGCCAATAAAGCTAAGATCGGGATAGCGACCTAACGCATAAGACGGGAATCGTCTTGAAACCAGCTCTGATTTTCCGCTTCGTGGCGGTGCTGTAATAATTAGGCGAGGTGATTTTCTATCTACTACGTCCTTTAAGAATTGATCCAGTGCCCAACATATTTCTCGATGAAACCACCCCATCAAGTAGGTTGGGTAGGTATAGAGTGTGAAGCACTCAAGCGACTGTGACGCCGCTCGTCTTAACAGCTCATGCCTAGCTGCTTGTATCAATTCCTTGTTCATTAGTCTGCATTTGAGCAATCCGCATGAGTTCTTCTGTGCTCATACTCTCAACAACCTTCGTTTCTGATTGGATTGCTCCGCCGTCTTTGCCGGTCAATTCAACCTTCTGCTTGTCTGAATAACGGTTCGACCACTTGGCTAAAAGTTGCAGGCGAGTCCAGATCTTTAACTTTCTCTGTTCTGTTGTGTCTAAACACTTTGTCTTTCGGTAAAAGCCTTTTTCACCTTCTGTCGTTTCTTCGACTGTGACTAGCTCAAAGTCATCGGCAATATCCATAGCTTCATCCGCAATGGCATCAAATCCCATTTCTTTCGCGCGCGCGAAGTGTCCCTTGAAGTCTTGCTCTTGGCCACCCCACTTGAACTTCCTTCCTTCTTGTTCTCCCTGCCATTGATAAATGTACTTACGGGGAAACCCTAACTTTTTAGCTATGCCTGTAACAGTAGTGCCTTCCGAAATAGCATCGAGTACTCGTTTAGCTTTTTCGATAGTGAAAGCGTATGTGGGCTGCTTTTTGGTCTTTGAAGTAGTTTTTCTTTTTGTGGGAGTTTTAGTCATTAGTCAACTTCAATCGGAGAGACCGTGATGATTAACCTTGGCCTTTCTCCGTATATCTTTCTAGCGCTTGTTCTGACAACTTGAACGTCATCCTCAAACACAACTGTATTAAGAGAGTCGCACACTAATTTTTCAATGTTGTCGATGTCTGGTTTTTTCGTTGGGAAAATATCCCCCATTAGGCATGCCTGACGTTTTGCTTTTGAATAAGATGCCGGCACAGGGAAAATGGCAATAATCTCTAGGTGGACAGGACCTTGAATTAAATCGTGTCCTGCCATTGCCTGTTCTGCAAATAGCTTAATTGTTCCTTCAGCGTTTCTCGTTTTGGATGGCGTAATAGCTCTGACATGTCCGCCGAACGTTGAAAACTTAGGGCGGCCCTTGCCGATTGGAACCATCGGTACTTCAAAATGGATTGAATCTTTTTTCATATCTGAGTGGCATATCCCGAAGGAGTTGAACCTTCACTTGCGGTTTTGGAGACCACCGTGCTGCCTGTTACACTAGGGACATATAAAAATCACTCGGGGTCGGTGGGTGTTTTTGACAAGTAAGTCGATAAAACAAAGGAGCGAATTTCTGAGTGAGCCGCACCGGCCCCGAATTGTTTTTGTCCGTACAGCCGCGGAGTTGAACCACTATACAGTCCGTCAGTCTCTCGAAGAACCTACCTGTTTAACGGAGGTTCTTTACCTGATCAAGTGCACGTTTTCCAGGCTTTTTCCCGAGCGTCTGCGTTTTCCTTATCTACTGCCCAATAAGGAGCCTTTACCCTTGAAAGGCTAACAACCACACGGACAAATTCTGAAAGACCGAGCCTTTGGCACTCGTGAGAGTGTGCTCGGTACGCTTATACGAAAAAGCCCCGCAGGATTGCGAGGCTTGATATTGGCGCCCTTTGAGCTTTTTAACTCAGAGGTTCGGAGCAGTGACGCGTTTGCTACCGATCTTCAGGGCATAAGTCTTTACGTTTCTTCTGGGTGCAAAACGGCTGCCAACCTGTGGCAACCTAACACACTATGTAAAAACCAACGCATAGGGACGTATAACTGTTACGTCCAATGGTGTCGCGATTTTTAACACTTGTCAACGAACTCTGAGCGAATATTTGTAACATAGATGGGATTTTTTGTAACAATGCAAGGGTTAACCCTTATATTTTAAGTGGGTACCCACCTGACATCAGGTAGGTGCCTGCCTGTGCAATCACACTAATTTAAATACTTAGAGAAACCATCGGCTGTTAATCGTTGAGCTTCATCCCACATATAAGCGTTTACTTCTGCATCCGGTCCGTAAACCTTCCGAGTCATCATGTTTTTGAGTCGATTCTTTGGAGCGGTAGCCGCTTTTACCCCGTTTCGTTCTGCGACTGCATACCATGCGTATGCACGAGGCAACCACATCAATAAGTGATTCGGGTCATAAACCGTTTTTGCTCTCTGCATCATCATATTGGCAAAGACGTATTGTGCTTGTGGATACTTCAATCGGGCCGCATCACCCATGAGTATTTCGGCTTGTTGGTAGTTAGGGTTAACTCCTTTTCCTTGTAAGAAAGCCATGGCCAAATTGTAAGTTGAAGCAGGATGACCAGCTTCAGCGGCCGCTACTAAATAAGGAATAGCGTCAGCCGTTCCGAGTTTCGTTCGGGCAATATTCCAATTTTCCTGAGCGGTTTTTGTATTCTCTTGGGCGACTTGTTTATTCCCTTGTGCGACCTTCTTTTCTTTGGTCTTATTTGCTGCCGCCTGTTTAGCCTGATACTGTCTTACTTGTTCCTTCAATCTCTCCTGTTCGGCTTGTTGCTCTTCAACAGTCATTGTTTTAGTGTGGTACCTACCCTCTGAAAAGTAATTTCCAACACTTTCCATCGATTCATTAAAAGAATCCATTGTTTTCTGAAACTGTTCAGTTGAACATCCTGACAAAAGCAAAGAGAGAATGGCGGCGGGAATAACTAACGACCTCATATTTCGCTCCGTTTTACATTAGCAATGTGAATTTTATACAAATGCACTTTCGACTCAAATACGCCTTAGACCTCTTCTCCAAAAGGATCATTCCAATAACTCTGTATGGACTTAAACAAACCATAAAGACTCATAACAATGCCTGGAATGAGTAGAAAAAGGTTAGCCATGATGAATGTCTGAATGTCCGCTTCCATCCAAACCTTATATTCCACACCAACTGTGCCGATCAAACATAATGTCGACCAAAGTAAAAGAGTACATCTTTCGCTCATATCAATCGTCCATTATCCCCACCGTTCGTTATCCGTTTTTGTATCTGGAGGAACATCTCTTGGTTTTGGAGGACTTTTAATTGGGAAACCATTCCCATCAACCCATATCTTTGACTTGAATTCGCCACACCAGTCACTTTCTTCAACTCTTGGATAGCCATTACGGAATGTATTTCTTGGGTATCTGTGACATTCATGGCATAAAATCCCAAAATCATCCTCGTAAGCATCTTTTTCAAAATAGAAGCAATCCTTGCAAGCTCTCATTGCATCCCTCGCTACTAAAACTTCAAAAACTTAGATGGTTTCTTCGGCTCCTTCGGTGGAGGATTTGGCTTTGTCGTTACTTTTCCCGATTCCAAAGGAACGTTACTAGTCTGAAACCTCGGAATTAAAGTACATTCTTTTACTTTTGGGATAAACTCTCCACACCAAAACCCGTCTTTTACACCGGGGAATGCGCTATTTGGTGGATTCCTTCTACATTCGCCATCCCATCTATCCCAATTGCCTCTGTTTTCATTAGGACAATAAAAAAGGCAATTCTTACAAGCTCTATCCGTCATAACCACCTCGCACAGGCAAAAATAATTCCGCAAAGACCGGCCACGATACAAAATAAATCAAACAAAACTTCAGACATTATCCGTTTCTCCCTTCCACTTTATTTGTCCAAGCATATGAAAAAGGGCGTAAATTGGCTTCAAATGAGCTACCGAAAGCTTTACTTCCTTCACGATTTCGCCTTTATCTGCCATTTCTCCCATCCTTACCTTAACGGTGATGATTTTTACTTTGTCATCAAGATCAATTACTAGAAAATTCACATGACGGTATCCTGTTTTGATGTTGTCGTTGATCTGGATAATGGCGGCAATGCGAACAAGCTTTCCTGCTACCGAAGTAAAATCATTTTGAAACCGATAAAGTGCCTTCTTCATGCATGCTTCGGAATTTCCGAAAAGATACTTTTCAACCGCGTTCATCATTTATTCCGTCTCCAATGTTTTTCATGATGGCGTTCTGAAGAGCGCCAATGGCCACAAACCCAATGAATACCATCCACCCCCAGTGGATGTGGGTGAAAAATGCCAACACAAAGACAACACCCACAACCCCGAAGGTGAAGAAAGCACCACGTACGATTGAAACAATCTCAGTTGGACTCATTTTCTGCATCTTTAACAGCCTCAACAAAGCAGCGTTCGTTGATAACAAAGACAATTGGCTTGCCTGTATCCAAAGCTTCTTTTACAAGCTCAGTCCGTTCTTTTTCATTTTTTTGCACGCTATAACTGTTGAAAATTGAAGCTACGGCACAAATCAAAAATAAGGCAACAATCACATAGGTTGAAATTGTGTTAAATCGTTCGTTTGTCATGAACTCGCCCCCTTACTTAACCGGTACGAACGGAACGGCTGCACCGCCGGTCATATAGACAGGAAGTTTTCCATCCCACTTGTCAATGGCGTTCAGTTGCAAAACGTTAGGATTGTCTCGAAGGGCTTTAGCCTTGATGGCGATGGCATCGGCTTCGGCCTGAGCGCGTAAACGAACAGATTCAGCCTCGCCCTTGGCCGCTTCAATTAATTTCTGTGCTTCGGCCTTGGACTGTGCGACCTCGTTTTCACGCAAAAGAGCACGCTGAGTCGCTTCAATCTTTGCGTTAATGGATTCCTTCACTTGTTCGGGATATTGAAGGTCATCAATCCAAGACAACTTGATGATTCGTATCCCAATCGGAGAGAGTTTTTCTCGGATTTCTTTGGTAACGCTATCAAGCAAGTGAGTCTTTCCGCCTTGAGTCAGCTCATTGATGTCCATCGTTGTTCCGTGATTAATCAAGGCATCACTAATGTATTGGCGGAGGTTAACCTCTGTAATTTCTTCAATACCCTTACGGTAGGTTGCAAAGACATCGGCTGCCTTTTCTGGTTCGATGTTGTACTCAACACCGATACGAGCCTTCACATCCATTGCGTCAGAGGTTTGGAATGTGAACGGCGTTTCGTAGTTCATCAACTGGTTGAACGTTGGAAATTCATACATACGTTCATTAATGCCCAAGAAGTAGCGACCGGTGCCCACCACTTCGTTTTGCACGCCTTTGTCAGCGTAAAGATTGACACGCACACCGACATAACCAGCCGGAATAGTGGTCATGCTGATAAAAAGCCAGATCAAGGCAAAGAAAGCCACAATAACGGCAATAACAGATCCAATAAATTTCATCATTTTTTATCCTTGGTAGAAAAGTGCTTGAAAATAAACAAACCGCAAAAACCGACACTCACTAAAAACAGTGAGAGACCGGCTAGTAATCCGAAGAGGTTTCCAGACGACAAAAGCCACGGGATAATCCAGAAGAACTGGAGCAATAGGGCTAAAAACAGAAGGACTAAACCTATGACTTGATCAAGTGATTTCATTCGCGACTCTCCTCAGGAATAGCTTCCAATTTCCAGATGTGATCGCTCAAAATATCAATCGTCCGACCTAATGATTCTTCAGTAACTTCAAAATACGAGCATTTTCTTCGTTTTTCGCTAAGGTCCCAAGGCGTTGAATCAACGAATAAAGCATCAAGCAACCACACAAAAAGATCATCTTGGTGATGCAGTCGAAAAACGGTCAAGTATGCAAAGGTCAAGTTGTTTGAATAAATTCTCGGGTAATCACAAATTTCGTCTGCTTTTTGTAAATAAAACAAAGCCTTTTTCAAGTCCTCAATCTTGTTGCCTTTGTATGGCGCACGCAAAATGTACTGTAAAGCCTGTCCATAACAGCTTGAGAGCCTAGATGTCAGCTCAATAGGCTCTATGGTGACGGCCGCTTTCAAGTAGTGACTGGGATGGTTGACGTTATCTGACATTTTTTCTCCTATGCGTTACAGATACGCAAAAAATAAATTTGGGCTTGTCTTAGCCTTTTGTTGAGTGTTCTCGCCTTGATTTCGTCATCTTTGACGCTCAAGTGTTTGGCCACTTTCCATGGTTGCCAGTACGGGCGAGTATCAACGTAGTATTTCTTCAAAATCTCACGATCTCTCATGTGAAAAACCCACAAATCCAAACGGCAAAAAACGCGGTCGATCTGATCAAAAGTCAAGTGCAGGTCGTACTTCGGGCGCTCGGTTGGCTCGCCAAGCACCAAATCCCGGCGAATATCCTGATTGGGGTCAGACTTTTCCTTTTTCTGGGGTGCGTACATCTCCATGAAATCGCAGATTTTCCCAGTGTTGGAAATCTCACGCTTTCGGGATAAACGACTGTACCGCCCCCACTTTTGAAGCAGGTCGTCCAAGTGTCTAAGGGTTTCATCAAGGTCTTCCAATTCCATTCGAACCTCAATAAACAACTCGGTGCATGCGAATTTGAAGGGTTGCGTAAAACATCGGTTGCACCTCCGATTTTGTTTCGGCCGATTCGTATACAAAGCGAACAGGCAGACGAACCATGTCACAGCGAACCGCCTGAGTGATGGCCCTTGTGTACATGATGAGGTCATCGGGCTTGGCCAATCGGTGCTTCTGGCTGTCGCTCAGGTTCTTGAAAACGAAACTCACCGTTCCGGACGTGGGGACCACATCCCGGATCTGAAAGCCTTCGGCGATTTTCTTTGCGTCCTCGGCGATCTTTTTGCACAATTGCCCGTTGTCGAGGTACGGGAAAATCTGCAAAGTGATCGTGGCTCGCACACTCTTGACGGTCATACTCCCATCACTCCCGTAAAAGGTTCAGCTCGTTGAATCAAATCGCCAACATCAACGTTTTTGTATGTCACCGTGACTTCAATCTCAGGCTTTCCATCCGTTTTTTCGTAATGCGTGGACATGCCTTTGACGATGGAGTGATTCGAACCGAGAATCTTCCGAACAGGGCCGCCTTTGGCTTCATTGACCAAAGAAGCGATACCCGAAAGCAGCCGGTGCAACTCCCCTAAACATTCACACGGATCCGAACTTTTGTAGAGCAAATCCAATTTCACGGAGTCGATGTATTTATTCTTTTCCTCTTGGAAGCCCTTAATCAGGTCGTCAGCCGCTTTTTCAACATTCGGCAATGCTCTTGCCTTATCACGCATCGAAAACGACTTCTTGAACGTGATTTCCTCTCCGACAATCTTGTCGGCAATGTTTTTCCTCGCCGGAATTCCCAAATCAATGTGAATCATTCAGACCACCCCGCAATGAAGTGACCGAGAGTGTCGAAAGAATTCCGCTCGTCTCTGAAGTACCGGGGCCAGTTCTGGCGGACGACTCTGATCGCACGATTAATGACTTCCTCACGTTCAGCAAGAGTGCGGCGATTTTGGCACTCGGCCGCTGCGTCCATAAGGACGGCTTGCGCTTCGGGCGGAAGCACCCGATGTTCGCTGAATGGTTCGATTACCTGATTCTTCATCTGATTTCCTGTTAAAAAGCTGAGTTAACACCCACGGATTGAGCGGCTCCCGTCCATCTGAGCGGAAGGCTTGGGTATCGCTTGGTAGCGAGTTCTTTGTCATAAACGAGCGTCAGGCCGTGTTTGGCTTCGTACTCGGGCCAGAAATGAACGCGGCAGTCGTGATAGGCCGCTCGGCGTTCGTCCGGAATTTCTTCGAGAGGGAAAACACCGTTTGTATCGCCAAAGCGATAGTCGTCCGAAAGATTCAATGCTCGCCGCCAAGACTTGGCCACAAATTCCTGCATCACAAAGCCGTATGCTTCGAGAATCCGTGCACGCCGTGCCCATGCATCGGACGGGATGTTCTTCCTCAAAGACTCGTTCATCTTGTCAGTAAAGACCTTTGCGACATTCTTTGGCAACGGTTGATGATCCTTTTGCGCTTGTTCCTGTGCATCGTTTTCACGCTTTTGCGAACGTTTGGCTTGAAGCGCCTTGTACAAGTCCGCCGGAGTCATCATGCGATTGCTGGTTTTGCTCCAGTCGGAAATCACATCCTTGGCTTCACTAGTGGTTGAACCCTTAACGGCGTCAAACCAAAACTTCCATGCGGACTGTGGAATGGTTCCCGCCTTTGGGCTGAAACAAAGCGCCAGTGCTTCAAGTTCCTCCAAAAGACCACGTTGCACGGCGGACAAGCCTTGGCGTTCATTATTTTGCTGTTCGGTCATTTTTCGCTCCCGAAAACGTAATTGGGATCAACATCGTCAAGCGTTACTCGCTGACTGGTCTTGTATTCTTCGGTGTGGTACTGGCTCGGCTCGTTCACCGCGTTCTTCATGATTCCGATGACATAGATTCCCTTGGAATTGCCTTGGCGTTTGGCAAGACGAATGCACTGCCTCATGTTGTCCACAGTGAGGATTTTTCGCTTGCATACGTTTTCAAGGTCGATCGTTCTTGGGAGTTTGATCCCATGAGTTCTGGCTATGCCGATGGCCTGTACGGGGTCAATGATGGCGTTTGGGTCATCAACCACCTTGTTTGTCTGCTGAATGGCGAGTTGGTTAAGTTGTTCGCTAAGTGGTTCATCAAAAATCGAAACTGAATCTTCAGAACAAACAACTTCTTCTTCGGCGCTACCTTCGTTACATATTTCAGTTTGTTGTTTGTTAGTGTTTATATTCTTGTTCCTTGTTCCTTGTTCCTTGTTAGGCGAGCGCGCGCGCTCGTGCGCACGCGTAGTGCCATACGCCATGCCATCTTGTATGCCATACGCTATGCCATACGCTATGGCATCTACTTGATCGCTATCTGATTGATTTTTAACGAGTTCAAAAAAGCGCGGATTCAACTTTTCTCTCATTTGAGTCGAGAGATTTTCGTTGACAAACTTCAAAACGTGATCACAAACCTCGTTTTTCAAGTCGCATTCAGGAAGATTTTCGATAATGTCATCCCAGTTTTTTAACGACTGGGGTGATGTAGGTGGGTTGTATTTCAAAAAATTCGGTATAAAAATCAGTCCCATTTCATCTACATGCGCCATGCCATGGCTTATGACATCCGTCATGGCATGCGCCATGGCATCCGGAGTGACACCAATCTCATAGGCCAAAGATTCTTTTGAACCTCTGAGAGTGCCGATTAGAGACATATTCGGATGGGTAAGGAGCAAAAAGAAAACCAACTTCGCAAGGTTGTCTAGCTCACGAAATTTGGCATCGTTCCAAATCCGAACATCTATTTTTCTGTACCTAGGCATAATTTTCTTCTCTAGGATTTGTTGCTCCAGAACCTAAACAGTTCAGCAGCAACAGGATTGACAAAACGAGGGTGAGTTTTTGTCAGATAGCAAAATTCCACTAGGTTTTTCCATGGGACTACATCCTCGGCGCACCACTTGCCAACTGCTACGCGCGACACCCCCATCAGGTCGGCAACTTTTGCTTGAGTTCCGACTTTTTGGATGGCAAATTTCACATTGTTTGTGTTTTCCATTGCTAACCATCAATTAATTTATTTGCACGAAAGTTTAACATAAAAATTAACTTGTGGTTTATTGTGATTGTAAAGTTTTTGTTTATACTCGTTAGCAAAAGAGCAAACAGGAGGTCTATATGTCTATAACAAGCGGTAAGCAGATAACTTCGATGGTTGAACAGTCAGGGGTGCCAGTTAGAGAGTTGGCTGATGAATTAGGCATCAGCAACGTAACCTTATACAAATGGATGAGAGGAAAAGTAGAACCTAAGGGAGAGAATTTAAAAAGGCTATGCAACCACTTTCACGTGACGCCTGCCCAGATTTTATTCGGCGATGGGAATGATCCCAGAGCACAATCCATCAAGATCGACATAAACAGAATTTCAATCCCACTTTTAGATGTTGAGGCCTGTTGTGGCATAGACAATACCATTCCGTCTTATGTGCCCGTTATCAAGATGGTTGACGTTGACGATTCCTTTTACAGACAGTACCTAACCGGGGCTAACAAACGGAGCCTACACATCGTCCACGCCATTGGTGACAGCATGGCTCCTACAATATATGATGGGCAACCCGTGATTATTGATACATCAGACAACCGAATCACGAGAGACGGAATTTATGCGTTTGTTTTCAATCAAGGTCTTTTTATAAAACGGGTCCAATGTGAACCCACTAGAGTTAAGCTTTTGAGCGACAATAAAAACTACGACCCCATTATTGTCGAAGGACAGGAAAGCCTAAACATTATCGGAAGAGTCTATTGCGGTTTTAAATTTGAACGATATTGATCTAAGTTAAAAAACTCTCATTTACTCTTATTTTGTTGCAAACTCTAATTAACCTGGAGTTTGCATTTTTTTGAACTTTCCATTAACATTCTGTTTGCAGATTGATGAACAATTAGTTTGCAAATGTTGATTCTCTGTTAAGTCAGTGAGAGGACTTATGGGAATTGAACAAGGAGTGAGTCATGAGAAGTCGTCTAGTTCAAAAAGCAAAGAAAGCCTTCATCGTTGCAGGTGGTTTTGCGTTGGTCGCCTACCTGTTCTTCTTGGCGATTGAATGTGTTTCCTGGCTTTGGAATCAAAACGATTTTCTCTTGGCTTACGCCGGAATGTGATTGTCTGCTGAGGTGTCCAAGTTGTTTTTCTGAGGTTCTTTATTTCTTGGCATCTCAGCGGACGTCTTAAAGGAGGTCAAAATGAGTGAATTAATGCAAAGACATGAATTCCTGCCTGCACCGAAAAATGCACAGGAAGCCATGCAGTTGGCTGAGACGCTTGCGGCTTCTCAGTTGATTCCAAAGAATTTCCAAGGCAAACCCAATGACGTGTTTGTCGCAATGATGTGGAGCGCAAACCTAGGTGTTCCCGTTCTTCAAGGCATCCAAGGCATCGCCGTGATCAATAACAAACCGTCTATTTATGGCGATTTGGGCTTGGCTATCTGTATGAATTCCGGTCTGATGGACTCGTTCAAAGAAGAGTTTATCGAACCGAACGAGATGGCCAAAAACGCCGAAGGCAAACAGAGCTACTTCAAAAATATCATTGCTCGCTGCACAGTGAAGCGTCACGGTATCGCCGATCCATTCGTTAGCGAGTTTTCTGTTGAGGATGCTTTACTGGCTGGCTTGTGGAACAGAACCGATCCTTGGAAGAAATACCCCAAACGCATGCTTCAAATGCGTGCCCGTGCCTTCGCTCTTCGTAACGCTTTCCCCGATCGGTTGATGGGTATGACCTTCGCCGAAGAAGCCATGGACATTGTGGACGTGAACGACAAGGGCGAAGTGACGTCTGTCAGCCCTTCAAAGAAGATGCCCCAGCGTAAGCCGAAGGCTCAGACTGTCGAAGAAAAACCGAAAGTCGAAAAGGTTGAACCTGAACAAGCCGCCCCTGCAATTGAAAACAATCCTGCTTCTGAAGATCTCTTCGGTCAGCAGGTTATGCAGGCAGCACAAACCATGCCCGATCCTGTCGAGGTCGAGCATAAGGCAGTTGTTGAACCTGTGATGGCTGAGGTGGCTAAGGCTCACGAGGTCACTCAATTAGACGAAAACATCGCTAAACAGCGTGCTGACATCTCCGCCGCTCTTGACTCCATGAGTACTTGGCCTGAAGTTCGAGCTTTCTGGGATCAGATCAAGCCCGAAATGAAGAGCCATTGCACGGATCTCTTCAAGGCAAAGCGTGAATCGCTCGGCATTGCTAACCCGGAGATCAAATAGGAGCTGGCGATGTTGACGATCCCCAAGGTTTTTATACCGCAGTTTGACGAAGAGGCTCACCGTTATACCAACGAGCATGGAGCGGTGATCCCCGGAGTGACATCTGTCCTTTCAATGTTGACGGCCTCTTTCTATGCCCGAATCGATAAAGAGGTCTTACGCAGGGCGGCTGATCTCGGTTCTGCTGTGCACGCCTGTATTGAGTACGCCATCGCCGATGAATTAGATGAATCATCTATGCAACCGGAATGGGTTCCCTATTTCGAAGCCTGGAAACTCTGGTGCAAAGACTTTAAGCCTGAATTTATCCATACGGAAATGCGGCTCGGATGCGATCTATTTTGCGGAACGGTTGATTGCGTTGCCAAGATCGATGGCTCTTTCTATGTGATTGACTGGAAAACGACCAATCAACTCATGAAATCTGTTGCGTTACAAACGGCTGGTTATGAGCTTTTAGTACGCCAGTGGATGCAGCAGGAATCTGGTGAGCACGTACAGATACTGACAAGAGCCGCTTTGCAATTAAAAGAAAACGGCAAGTATGTCTTTGAAACCTATGACGACATTGAAGACTATCGCCGTTTTGCTAACTGTCTCGAACTTTACAACTGGGTTGATTGATATGACCGAGAACTACACCTACATTGAAAAAGAGCAAACGTTCGATTTGCAATGCCCTGACGTTTACGAATTGTCCACGACAATTTTGGACAAGGCTAAAGACATCATCGTTTGCGATGACGAAACTTTTGAAATCGCAAACAAGTTGGCCGAAAGTTGCCAAACGGCTATCAAGAGGATCGAAGCGCAACACAAACTCGTCAAGGCTCCCTACTTGCAAGCCTGTCAAGCCATTGACGCAGAGAAAAAGCGCTTAATGGCTAACTTCGAAGAAGCCAAGAGAATCGCTATGGAAGGCGCTTACTCTTACAAAATGGCGAAAGAGGCTCGACTAGCGAAAGAACGTGAAGAGGCTCGCAAGGCTGCCGAAGAAGAACAAAGGCGGCTTCAAGAAGAAATGGCGAAAAAAGCAGCCGAAGCAGAAACAGCGACGACCGAAGAAGAAAGACTGTACAAAGAAGCCGAAATAGTGAAGCTTCAAAACGAAGCTGCAAGCACGGCTCCGGTTGTCCCCATCATTAAGAAGCAGAAAGGCGGTCCGTCCGTCAGAGAAAACTTTGTTGGTACGGTTACTGACAAGGTGAAGTTTTTGAAATTCGTTGCCCAACACATTGATGACAATCCCGAATTTCTCGATTTCTTTGAAGTGAAGCAAACGAAGATCAACAACTACATCAAGATGACAAAAGGACTTAAAGCGCTTGATGGCGTTGAAATCACAAAGGGCGTGACTTTAGTCACTCGTTCTCGCAAGTAAAGGCTACGTGGTGAACGGGTCGTCCTCTTTCCTAGTAGCCCCTCCTAACGGAGATTCAAATGAACAAAGATATTGTGGGTTTGACAATACAAGAAGTTGCCGAACTTTTCGGTGTCTCCGCAAGCACGATTTACCGTTGGATTAAAAACCAGTCCTTCCCAAAAGGAAAAAAGGCTCCGGGCGGTAAGCGTTGGAGTCTTGACTCTATTCAATACTACCTTGATGTCAACGAGCCTACTCAGAAGGACATTAGAAACGCGGCCAAAACCGCTCGAATGGTTAGAGGTGTTGCATAGAGGTGCTTTGATGAACTTGAAAGAATACAGAGACAAGCTCTCGAAATATATTGAGAGCGACATAAAGACCCAAGTTGAAGGACTAGCCAAAGACTGGCAAACCGACAAACTAGGCGATTTGTATCATGTATTAAGCGATTGGATGGAAGTCAAAACCGATCCGATTGACCCCATGACAAAGAAAACCAACGAACTATCAATAAATGAAAGGATTTATAGTCCGGAACGAAACAGTGGTGCCCGTTTGGGTTACGGTCAGAAAGTAAAGATTATCACGAAGATTCTTGATGTTTTTCAGAGTCAGGCCGGAACTCAAAAATCTAAGTTTGCTCTCAAGGCATCGGACTACGGAATGAACCGAGATGATTTTGTTCAGAAGATCGCTAAAACGCTCAACAACAACCCGCTTAAGAAGAAGAGATTCCCCGATCTTCAAATCAAGTACATGAAGACAAACGATGGGGCGATGTTTTATCTGTCTCGTCGTGAAACGGGACAAACGGTTGGAGATAAGTACAAAACGCCATACCCCTCTTGGGTGGGGCCTGTGGGGAAGTGAAAATGTTCGGTCACTGTAAGCAATGCACCTTTTGTCGTGATCAAAACGGGGAAACATTCGCCGAAGCCATGACAAAAGTCGGTAAATCGAAAACTTTTTCGATTTACTCATTTCGATTTTGCTGCCGAGTAAAAGTTCCCGCCTTTCTAACTCGGAATGTTGAAGAAATTCCGTTGGTTCCTTGGTTGTATCCCGGACTGAACATTGACGATGTTAAGGCTGGTTTGTGCGGTTGTGATCAATTTGAGGAATAAAAATGCCAAAAAATAAGAAACCGCGGAAGAAATTTAATCAGAAGAAACATTTAAGGGCCTTCATCCTGGGTGGGTTCACAGAATATGAAGAAGAAAAACTTTTCCAGAAGTTTTTAACCCTAGAGTTAAAAGCTGAGACTGCTTTGCCAAAGGGGCTATGTAAACATGAAGACATCGCCGACATGATGGACTTTCTTCAGTGGGGAAAGATTGCAGTCGCCAGTCGTGATTATTACAAAGATTCTGACCGTATCGCTGCACAAGAGGCCTTAATTAAGTCCGCTGATGCAATAGCATCTTTAATTAAAAGAGGTATAGATGAAGAACATTACGTTTGCACGGCCGAGGAACTGAACTCTATTCGTGACGGTATGTCAATTGTTGGTCCTCTTATGAACGAATCAATAAAAACTGTTCCGCACAGAACAGAAAAAGAATGGCGTCTGATGCTTCGATACTCAAGAGGAACCAAGGGCAAAAACGTTGATATTGGCCAATTAAAGGCTGATTTACAAAGGGTTTGATCATGGTAAGACGTGCTTATACAAGAAAGAGTTTTTCAGAATCTGAAGATGAGGTGGTAAAGGATTTATACGGGAAATTGCCATCAAAAGATTTGGCTGAAATGTTAGGTCGTTCGATTGGGTCTGTTCAGCATAGAGCTAGAAAACTTGGAGTTTCTAAGAAACTTAGCCCTTTTTCTGAAAAGGATATTGAGTTAATTAAAGATATGCGACATAAAGGAGCTTCACTAAATGATGTAGCCAATTTTTTTGGTAAGAGTCCTTCTACTATTTCTGAGAAAGCAAGACGTGTCGGTTTTGGGAAGTGGAGAAAATCATCTGGAAGGTTTTGCGGCCGTTTAATTGATGGATTTAATCATGGGCGAGCTGTTTATACGCATAGGGCATTAATAGAAAAGGCTCTTGGTAGAAAGTTGAATAAAACTGAGATTGTCCATCACATCGATGGTGATAAAGATAACAACGATCTATCTAATCTTCATCTTTTCCAATCAAGGGCTGAACATCTTAATGCACATAAAAGTGCAGGAAAAGGATTACGTAAGTTATTCAGAAAAGGATTGATTACGTTTAATCGTATTACCGGCCTATATGAAGTAACTGATTCATCGGTATCAATAACCCGATACAACTCAAAATAAAAATGGCTGTTTATTACAACGAATTTGACCCGTTCGCCGCTCAATGGTTAAGAGAACTCATTAAATGTGGTTTTATCGCTGATGGCGTAGTTGATGAAAGATCAATAACTGAAGTTAAAGCAGATGATCTTAAAGAGTTCACACAATGCCATTTTTTCGCGGGGATTGGAGGTTGGAGTTATGCATTACGACTCGCCGGGATACCAGATGACACTCGACTTTGGACAGGATCATGTCCATGTCAAGCCTTCTCTGTTTCAGGAAAGAAAAAAGGATTTGAAGACGAAAGACATTTGTGGCCTGTCTTCTCAAAACTCATTGACGAGTGCAGGCCTCCAGTTGTCCTTGGAGAACAGGTTGAAGCGGCAATTAAATACGGATGGCTCGATCTTGTTCAAGATGACTTGGAAAGATGCGGCTACGCCTGCGCATCGGCGGTATTGCCTGCTGCGTGCGTTGGCGCACCGCACATTCGACACCGACTGTATTGGGGGGGGGCTATCCGACGCCAACAGTAACGGACTCAACCGGGAGAAAGAACAGCAATTGCGCCTTACATCTTCCGGGAGTAGCAGTAGCAATGGCGACTCCCAGGGTATTCGATTGGAAAGAGAAACCGTCAATGGAATATCTCACTGGCAGGAAGGATGGGAAGTTGAGAGACGACAGACTTGTCAATCAAGCGATGCTTATCAACAATTGGCGAACCCCGACAGTTTCGGATGCAGAGGGCGGTATTCCCAGAGTCGCTTACGAACGCCGATTGAAAGATTTCCCATCAACGGTGAAGAACAGTTATTTAGCCGTTTCAACTTTTGGAGCGGGGCTGAGTGGCGACTTGGGCAAGACGGAAAAATCCGCCCAGTTGAACCCGGGACTTTCCCGTTGGCTTATGGGATTCCCGCCCGAGTGGGACGTTTGCGCGGTTATGGCAATGCAATCGTTCCACAAGTTGCGGCGGAATTTATAAAAGCGTTCTTAGGAGATTTAAATGAATTTTGAAAATGAAACACCCTGCTTTCGAGCTGTTAGCAATAGCGCCGATACATATCCAAAGACCGAAGAAGAAAAGGAATTCGAACGCGGTTATCGGGATTATATGAATGAGTACGAGAAAACTGCGTACCAGCGCGGTCGCGATCAAGCCGCTCGTGACATTGAGCGAAGTCGCCTGATTGAGAAGTCTGTTAAAGGTTGGGATTATTTTTTATGAAAACCCAAATACAAAAAGTTTTACCTGGATTTGAGCCAAATGAAGATATATATGACGAGCTTGTTAATACTGTTGGTGCTGAAGAAACGCTGATCTATATCGCATTAACCGAATACGTTGTCAGGAATGAATTATGCGAGCTGACCGCAAAACCAATACTGACTGAGAAAGACGGGAAAGAGTGTCTTGCCGTCAGGATAGAAACGAAGACAATTAAAAATGTTATTTACGATAAGGAAATCAAAAAATGACGTTGCACTTGAAAGACCGAGAGCTTGAAGAAATGCTGATTGAAAGATTTCCTGCCTTTTTATATGATCTGGATAAAGCATGTAAAAAGGCCGAATATTTCAATTTTTCGGTGAGATTGTGTCGCAAGGGGTTTAGTTTTTACACTGATGATATGACGTTTAACAAAGATGAAATTGAAGAGATACCAGAATACAACCCGAATGACTGGAATGAGTATCCGGCCGTGACACCGCCAGAAGGTGTTTGGATGCGTGTCGAAGCTATGAGAGAAGATTGTGTGGTGATGCATCTTTCTTTTTTATTTGAAAACGGTGTTTGGGTAGATGAGAACGGAACGACTTTCAATCTAACGAAAAGTATGTGTGCCCGTTTCCGCCCGTGGGAGGATTGAAAAATGCTAAGACTAAAAGAAACACTGGTTCAATACTTTTCGGGGCAAGATGAAAAACGAAAATCGGATCTTCCGCTTGCAATGCTGTTTCAAAGATTTCCCGATTCAGAAGTCCGCTTGAAAACGTCTAAGTGCGTTGTTTTTATTCAAAAGAGCGATATGGAAACGTATGAACCGGAGCCGTTAATTCCTGATGAATTTGGCGAACAAACTCACGCCGAAAAGGTACAACAGTATTTCGCCGAAAAAGAAGCGCTCGCAGATGAAATTTTTAAAGAAGTTACCAAAGAGCTATCAAAGATTGGGAAAGATCACCTCGTGGGCAAGTTAAAGACAGCTGTCACATTTTATGAATCCGGCGACTGGATTGATGAAAATGGTTTGTCACAAAAAAGGATTGAAGAATGACGCACGTTGACTGGCACCCGTACCCTGATGAAAAGCCGGAAAGCTACACGAAAGAATATCTTCTGACTGTTGAAATACACTACGGCAAAAGCAGAGTAAGGAGGGTTGCAATTGACACATGGGCGGACTCTAAGGAAGGAGGAGAATGGGAAGCGTTCGGCAACAATCCTGACACAGTAGTAACTGCATGGTTGGAACTACCCAAGCCTTATAAGTCCAGAGATGAATAATGACTGAAGCAAAAATCGTTTGGCACCCGTACCCGGAAGAAAAGCCGAAAGACGATGGTTACTACATAGTAAGCATCAATCCATTTCTCAATAGCTATCCAGTCGTTTGCGATTTTTGGAAAAGTATGACGGCATGTAACGAGGATTTTTCAAAAACCGAAACTGTTTCTTTTTGGGGAAAATACGGCGATCAAGTTTTGGCTTGGGCTGAAATGCCTGAACCGCCCGAACAGAAGGCGAAGAATGAGTGAATCGGAAATCGTTTGGCACCAGTGTGAGGATTAGAAAATGGATACGGCAATTCAATTTTTAAAAGATTTAAACCAATTGCTTTGTTATTCAATGCCAATCATTGCATTAATTGGCGGAATTTACCTCTTAGGGAAATTACACAAATGAGTGAAAACAATGTTAACTGGCACCTATACCCAAAAACATGGACCGTGATTAAGGTTCCCCAACCGTATGAGGCAGAAAATGAACGCTCAAACTATTAACGCTCTTGAGATTGTGATGGTGATCTTATACACATTGGGTCGTCTATTCGCATCAGCGATGGTTGTTTATTTTTTATGCAAGGCAGACATTACAAACGGTTGGAAGGTGTTCCTGATAGCCTTGGCAATCATTATTGGATTTGGGTTCAACATGAAATACAAAAACCCAAATGATCAGTGTGATAAATGCCTTTTTAATTCCCAAAGCACGGTGAAACTTACAGGCTCAGATGGAGAGGGGATATGAAGCATAACGGACTTGCAAACCTATTTTTAGGGATTATTTATGGCGCGATCCTTGCCTACATCCATGCCACTGTAGAGTCACCGGCTAACATCGGGTTAATGCTCGCAGTAAGTCTCTTAATGTGCGTTTTTACCTGGTTTTTATACGACATGGCGGAGTGAGTATGACACACGTCGATTGGAATCCGTTTCCCAAAGAAAAGCCAACAAAAAGGATCGTTACTTGATCAATCTTGATGATGGCAACGGTCATCAGTACATCACTATCGCCACGTTTTACAAAGATACATTTTGGGAAAGCGGTGCGATTGATCACATTGTGAGCGCCTGGGCAGAACTGCCCGAACCGTACAAAAAGGAGGCAAAAGATGAATGAAACTAAGATCGTATGGCATCCGTACCCGAAAGAGAAACCAACGGAAGAAAAGTCATATCTAATATCTTTTTACGTATATACAGAGAAGCGGTACGGCATTGACACTGAATTTTACGATCCAGAACATGATGTTTGGGACGTTTACGGAGACGGTGTGTACACAAGAGTTACTGCATGGGCTGAGCTTCCAGATCCGTTTAATGAGTAAAAGATGAAACTTACGGAGCATAGAAATGCTATATAATTGCCAGCAAGTGCTCAAAACACTTGCAGTAAGCAGTCTGTCCGTTCTGTAAACGGCTATTTTTATGGCCGAGCGTGAGGCTAATAAAAGACCTTAACGGGAATACGCCCGCCGACTTACTGCGGTTTTGAGCGCTTGGCCGCCCTCTCAAAAGGGGTGAATATCAAAAATACAGTAAGGAGTCAGTAATGACCGATCTCGTTTTTGCTCGCAATGGGCAACCCTTTACTACTTCAATAGTTCTAGCAGAGAACACTGAAAACACACATCAATCGGTATTGCGTCTTTTGCGTAAGTATCAGAAAGATTTCGACTTTTTTGGAAGGGTCGGATTTGAAATCCAACCCTTTGAAACCGAAGGTGGAACTCAAAGACGTGAAATCGCTATCCTTAATGAACAGCAGGCAACCCTACTGGTGACCTACTGCAAAAACACTGAAGTTGTTCGTAAATTCAAAGTTGCCTTGGTCAAAGCGTTCTACGACATGAGACAAACACTCATGCTGTCAACTACCGAGAAATCCTCAGGAGTTGCCACCCTCACCCCCGCCCAACAGCTCGCCATTCAAAATGCTGTTGCTAGACGAGCAAAAGGGGCATCGGTTCACTTTCACACGATCTATCGAGCAATTAAACTTCGTTTCCAAATTGCAAAATATGATCAACTGCCTCAATCCCAATTTGAGGAATGTCTCGAATTTATTAAAACGGTTGATCTGCACGTTCCTGAGCCAGCACAAAAGGAAGAACCTAAGCCCATGCCTTTAATGAATGAGGCACCTAAACAGCGGTATGCCGTTATCAATTCTGACGAGATTATCGTTAAGAAAGATTCGGTGATGAAGCTTTTGAATGAGGCCGAACGGACACTTGACCAGATCAGAGGACTTGAGTCACATCTTCTAGGTTGTGTCCACGAGGCGATTTTCAGGATTGGATTATCAAGAAATGCTTAATTAATAGGCAAAACAAATTGTATCCCCGACACGCTTTTGAACGATGAACAGTGTCGGGGATTTTTTATTCTAATAAAGGAGAAACAATGCTACAGCTAAAAGAATCAATGAGCCAATACTTTTCGGGGAAGGCTGAAAAACATTCTGCTGAGCTTCCCCTCCATTTAATCTTTCGAGACTTCCCAGAGTCAGAAGTTCGATTAAAAACCTCACAAGGGGTTGTCTTTATTCGGAAAGGAGATATGGAGACTCATAGAAGTGAGGTTTTACTTGATTTAAGTGAACCTTCACACGCTGAAAGAGTCCAACAATACTTTGAAGAGAAGGAGAAAGAGGCTGAAAAAATATTTAAAGAAGCCTCATTAGAACTTAAAAAGATAGGCAAAGATGATCTCATAAAACGGCTGAGAACAGCCGTTTCGTTTTATGAGTCCGGCGACTGGATTGATGAAGACAACTTAGCGAGAAAAAATGAGCACTAACAAAGAATCCACGACAGAAGATCGAGAGCTTCAGAAAGAATTAGAAGGGCTTGTTTCTGAATTTGAGAAGGCTTTATTGAAAGTTGAGCTTCCCAAAAATGAGAAAGCATTTGACATAGTGCGCAAGGAAACTGAAAAACTTCTAGCGAAAATTTTTGAAAATGGTGCTGAAACAAAAGTCGTCAAATTTGATCGCAATGACGAATCGACCTTTCCAAAACAGGAAGGCAGTTATCTTGCGTTTAACGAAGCAAACATTGGATTTGTTGCTTTCTGGGCAGAGTTTGGGACGCATTCAAGTGAGCACAATGGCGCAAACGTATTTAGAAAGCGTCGATGGATAGCCAATTACGAGGTTTCCTCGTACAGCCCAATTCCGTTAGATCAACTGTGTAGAAGCATTTAATGAGCCGTTTAAACGGCTTTTTTTATAAATGGAAGAAATGAAAATGACAATTTTTGAAGAATTAGATTTCTGGTCAAAGTCAATTATCAGAAATTACAGAACCAGTAAAAGAGTAAACGAGCTGATTCAATATCTACTCGATAACAAAAATCGTGTCGAAATTGAAAACTACGATGAGCCCTATATCGTTTTAAAAATTGACGGTAATCTCTATTCGTTTTGGATTGGAGGGCGTTACTTTGCTTATTTATCCCGTTACTGGAATTGTCGCGAGTCCAAACGGCCTGACCTTGGAAAATTAATTTATGAAAATGAGCTACCTTCAAGGAGTCTGTGCAAACAGTTTTATGAAACCTTTGAAAGACCGATTATTGACGAATTAAAAAGATTGGCTCGAGAGGAAAAGACCAAAAGTCTGATTCTTCCCTCCAAAGAAATTAAGGAGTTCAACTGATGAAAAGTAAGAGCAAAAATCCGTTTTGGGTTAATTCAAAACTTGAAGAATCATGCGCAAGGATTCGTATGTTCCAAGTCCTAGAGGCAAATCAATGTGAGGTAACAATTCGACCAGATACTGTTTACGTTGACTTAGAAAACGGGGATGTATCTGAGCAGCAAGGCGTTGGGATTTTCGTTGGAGATTCAGGTTTTGGAAACAATTACATTGAAATGAACTTGACATTGAAAGAAGCCCGAGAATTTGCCAATTACATTTTGAACATGGTCAATACGCTAGAAAAGGCCGAAGTGTCGGGAGCTGAAAATGAGACTAACTAGTGCAGGCGCGAAGAGACTTTTTGACGACATCGTTGTCTACGAAACAAATTTCGGAGAGCCTGTTTTAAATATGACTGAACTTGAAAACTTCAAGTTTGATCAACGAGATTTTGAGGATTCTGTCGTTCTTTCCGTTGACGAGGCAAGACAAATTTGTGCTGCAATGAATCCAGGGCCATCTGACATTAAATGGCGAAACTTGCTTGAGTATCGAATCAATGAGGCAACTAAATGAAAAAGTTACTTGTAGACGCCAGCTATATTAGAGACAACCTCGGATACAGCATGAGCACCATTAAAACCGCCAACAAGTTTCATGGTTTCCCCCGCCCTGTTTTGAAAATAGCAAATAGATATCAATGGAGACTTTCAGACATAGAAAAATGGGTTGACAGATTGCCCGCTGCCTTTGACGTTCACGGAAGACCACTAAAAGGACAAAACGTCACGTTTGGCAGTTTTATTTCTAATGTGAGGGCTTCAAAATGATTGTTAAGGATTACAGAGACTTGGGGGACTTTACCGCAAGGACACTTAAGTTAGATGGCTACGACGGGGATGCCGGCCCGGTCACGTTAAAAAGAGGCCCTTGGACAGTACTGACTACGGTCAGTATTGACTGGTACCAATGGGCAAATGAATTCTCTGCAATGAATGAAGATGGAGAAATTGTCGCCGGGGATTTTGAGAAAACCGTTATCTCAAGCAGTCAAGAAGCATTGGATGATTTCTTAAAGTATTTCCCTTACACGGAGTGGGACTATGAAGACATTTGATGGAAGGATTGAAACTATCGCCGATCACTATGGCTTTGAGCATCAATGCAAAAGAGCCGTCGAAGAATTAGCAGAACTTATAGTAGCGCTTAAGCACATTGAAAAATTGGATGAAAACATTGTTGATTACTATTTAAATCTAGCAACTGAGTTAGCTGATGCAAAAATCATGATTGATCAACTAATCTATCTATTCAACAAAGATGAAAGTCTTGTTGAGATTAACGGTGGTCCTATTGAGCACGAAATTGATTACAAGCTGGACCGCCAACTTTTCAGAATTAACACAGGGATTGAAGGAGCGGAACTACCATGAACTGGCAGTTATTGAAAAATGTTAACCCGCCGAAAGCAAAGGTGATTGAACTGTATTTTGAGGAAGATGAAAGCGTTCGATTCGCTGAACGTAGCGAAGACGGAGAAAGTATTGACATCGGCAAGACTTATTATGATGGCGAGGTATCAGGAGATGATTACCGTATGTTATACGAGAAGTTTAAAAAGTACTACGGCGATAAAGTTTACTGGACACTTTTTGTGAAGCCTTAAATGAAACCTATTACATTGACAAATAGTGATGTCGTGGCCATCCGAAGGATGGTCATGGCATACCGGGATAAAAGAGAAACTGAGCTTGAACAAAGAATTGCCTACGGTGGGAAATATGCCGATCCGGAAATCCAATACATACAAAGTGAAATAAAAGAGGCAAAACGAATTATCAAGCTTTTGTTCAGAAAAGAGGCCGCATCGGATACAATATGATTAAGAAGATTACTTTTGTTAAGAATTTTACTCATTACTTCCCTAAGACCAATCAAAGAGTCTTTGAGTTTGATAGCGGGTGGAATACCTTAGTAGGTGACAATGGGACCGGCAAGACTACAATTTTGAATTGCCTTGATCGTTCGGGATGGCCTGATGGTATTTGTCAATCTAATTTGTATTCCGAACCATCTATGACTTATAAAATAGATGTTGAAGGAGATACTAGGGTCATTCGCTACAAAGCTGAGTACATTTTTCAAAAAGACCAGATTAAAGACGATTTTGACTTGGGGGTTATTAGCACACAGGATTTTGCAAGATTTACATTTTTTAGAGAAAGCAGAGGGCAAGACGCCGTTTGGTATTTTCAGCACTTTTTGAAGCTTCATCATAAAGAGCTTCACGATACCTCGTCTGATATTGTTATTTTGATTGATGAACCTGAAAACTCTCTTAGTCTCGTTAATCAATCGTACTTTTATAAATCATTGAGGACGTGGGCGAATCAAGAGCACATCCAGATTGTATGTGCTTCTCACTCTCCCATTCTAATGCACAAATATTCAGACAAGATGTTTGAGCTTTCACCTAACCATATAAAACGTATTGATAAAGAACTTTCGAAAATTCTCAAAAATTAAAATTTGTGTCAATTAAAACCGTAAATAATAGACACAAATGGGTTTGTGTCTATTGAAATGGACTTTAATTGTCACAAAATTGACTTTTCTTTGAGATTTTGTCAAAATAAAAACCGCTCGAGTTGTCCTGATCTGCGAGCGAACAAAGATTACACTGCCGAATAGGCAGCTTAGAAATTATTGTTTTTGTTGTAGACTGGCGTGTAGCTAGATTAAAATGAAGCAATAGTTTCAAGAAAGCCCGAAGTTACGCTTCGGGCTTTTTATCTACTCAATGACATATCTGGGCCAGAATCCCAAAATTATCAAAAATCAAGTTCAAAGAACCTCGAGCTAGTGATTTTTTAAAAAACACAAAAGGTCATTTCAATTCTGTCTTGATTAACAAAAACTAAATTTGATTAGTATCAAACTTGATTGATAAAGTTATTTTTCATATTGACACATTTGAATGATACAGTTATTATTCAAGTAAAGAAAATCAATTTAGGAGAAAGACAATGACAGATTGGGGCGGAAAACGTGAAAACGCTGGTCGAAAACCTGCCGGCAATGTGCAAGTTACTGTTCGAATGACGCCGGAGCAACGAGATACGCTCAAAGCGCTCGGCGGCTCTGAATGGTTACAGAATCAAATTGATTCTAATAAATCTTTTGCCGGTCGCCGCTTGGTTATCGAATACGATTTTGACAAGGTCTATTTTGCAACCGATGGCGAAATCGAGCAACTGAAAAAAGACTTCGGCGATTCTCAATGGGATGAGTGCGGACCTTACCTATGTGATACGTTTAAAGACGCAGTTTCATTAATTGCAGATCAAATCGAATGTGAAACTGTCAGAGACGAACCGGACGTAGACAAAATTGAAACGCTAAACAACGCTTTAAAAGAAATCACAAATCTGATGTAAATTTGTCTCGTCTTTATTCTTTGAAAAAAACCGAGCCTCTCCTAACCGAGAGGCCTTTTAATGTGTATTCCGTCTGACAAAGCGTGTCTAGCGTAATACGTCAGGGTTATTTTTACACTCACTCGTCAAAGCATCTGCCCACGCTTGCATAAGTGGTCTTCTTTGCTCAAGAAGGTCACTTCTTTGATAAGCCTCTTCAACCTTATTTCCGAGTGTATGCATGAGTGACTTTTGAATAAGATTCCTCGGAAAATTGTTCTCAGCAGCCCAGTCATTAAATGTTGAACGGCAGCCGTGCATTGTTACTGCTCGCTTAACATTCTTTCGTAATACGGTTCGAAACGTATCTAAAGCGAGAGGATTCCCAAATTCATTGTGAAAAATGTACTTATTTCCCCTAGGGATACTTTTAAGAAGTTTGATGCATTGATCGCTTAAGGGTACACGGTGCGGATACTTCTTTTTATCCTTTCGCCTCATGTGCTGCCACGTCTTTGTTTTGAAGTCGACCTCTGACCATTCAGCCAATTGAAATTCATTAGCTCGTGAAGCGGTCAGCATGCCAAATAAAATGGCTTTGTGAGAGATAGACTCGCTTTTGAAAAATTGTCTTGCAATATCCCTAGCTTCGTTAAAAGTCATTGCCTCCTGATGTTTGACCTCGACTATTTTTCGAGGAGGAGGCAGGAGCATAGAAAGCCCGGCTTTCCATCGGGCAGGGTTCTCATGTGTATAAATACCCTTAACCGTAAAATAGTCAAAGATATTTTCTAGCCGCCCTCGAACTCTGGAGGCTGTTTCTGTTTTAGTTTCCCAAATGGGAGACAAAACATTGAAAATGTCTTCACGTGTGATGTCATCAATGTTTAGCTTACCAAGTATAGGCAAAGCATAGGTTTTAATTGTCGAAAGCCACTGAGCAGAATGTTTTGGATTCTCCCACTTTTTAGAGCGTTCAATACCTTTAATGGCGTCTTCATATGCATCAGAGAATAGAATGAAGGTCTTTTTCTCTTTTTCGGCAAGAACATTTTCGCCATTAAAAAGTTTGGCTTTCAAGTCGACAATCTTGATGCGTGCATCGGAAATCGAAAGAAAGTTAACAGAGCCAAGCGACATTTCGTGACTCTTTCCGTTTTTGAAGAATCTAAAAAAAAAGGTTCGGCTGTTACCTCGAACTCGAAGGATTAAATTATCCCCGAGATAATACTTTCCATTTGGCACAGAAAACAGATTTTTCTGGCTAACACGAGGTCTGTTTTGCATTTTTACTCACTCAGAAATTCAAAAATGGGATTCGAACCAATTTGCCCCCAAATTTGCCCCCAACTATTATGAGATATTTTGCAAAAATTTGCGAATTTTTGAGAGAGAATGATAGAAAATGAGAAAACAAAAATGTTGACGAAAGGCCTGAAAATAAAGGAATTTAAGGTTAATGTGGCAATTTTAAAAGGAAAGTAAGGAAATGAGATTTGGCGGAAGGGGTGGGATTCGAACCCACGAACGCTTGCGCGTCGGCAGTTTTCAAGACTGCTGCATTCAACCACTCTGCCACCCTTCCAAGAGGTGAGAGCGCTATTGTATAGAAAATTGCGTTTTGAAACAAGAGAAATAACATTCAGATGCCCCCTTAGATGAGAAAATCATTAATATTGTCCTGTTATTTGAATGGAGAGAAAAATGGTCAACGAAATCACTCATGATCAAGTCCAAGAAATCATCCAATCTCACGATTTCTGTATTGTGAATTTCGGAGCCCCTTGGTGTATTGATTGCCGGCGTGCAGCACCTTTTTATAAAAAATTCTCTGAAGAATTCACTGATGTCTATTTCACTCATGTTGATGTCGGTGATCGTGATGGAGAACTGCGAGAACAGCTTCGCGGCCAATACGGTGTCGGTCATATTCCGACAATGATCTTCTACAAAAACGGAACAGAAGTGGACCGTATTGTAGAAGTTCAGACGCCGAGTGAATTGAAGAAATTTATTGAACGTTGCAAAGCTTAAAAATTTTTTAGTGTCGGGGCTTGAAATTTACAGAAGTCACAGTATAATTTCGGGCTTACGACACATCACCACGGAAGGGTGGCAGAGTGGTTGAATGTACCGCCCTGGAAAGGCGGCGTACGGTTATCCGTACCGAGGGTTCGAATCCCTCCCCTTCCGCCAGTTGTACAGATCCCAGACTTCGGTAGTTTGGGATTTTTGCTATCTGCTGCTTACTTCTCTTCATTTTTCGCTTGAATCCCCTCTTAGCAAAGTATAAGATGGCCTCACCTTAGCATTTGCACAAAAGAGCTGAATGAAAAACTGAGGTTAAAATGATCAGCCCTAAATCCGTTACCGGCGCGACCCTCATCGGCCTTATTGCCCCATTCATGTGGGGAGCAAGCGTATCACTTGTAAGAACCATCGCAGAAAATTTCGGCATTGCTCAAGGTCAGTGCCTGTTATATATTGTGGCCGCCACGGCCCTATTCTTTCTCATCGGTTTCCCAAAATTTGACCGTATTCCTTGGCAATACAAAACAATTGGCTTAGCAACTGCCAACCTCTCAAGCATCACTTTTTGCTTATCGCTTTATTTTTCCAACGGCGGCACCCAAACGATGGAAGTTGGCATGGTCAATTACCTTTGGCCAACGCTCACCATCGTGTTTGCCATCCTTTTTAACGGGCAAAAAGCCCGTTGGTGGATTGCACCGGGGGCACTTTTGAGCTTTTGCGGCATTTACTGGATTTTGGGCAACGGTCATATCGCCGTTGACGCCTTCATTGAACACATCAAAATCAACCCTATCAGCTATTTTCTCGCCCTAATGGCTGCCGTAACATGGGCCGGCTTTTCTTCCATGACTCGCGCCTGGTCAAAGGGAGAAAACATGAGTACCGTGATTTTTATTTTTGACATTATTATCTTCGGTGCATTCTGGGCGATGGGCGTTGGCGGCAGTCCGGTCATCACCGGGTTCGGTGTCTTAAGCGTCATTTTGGGAGGATTAGCGATGGGAGTTGCCTATGCCTCTTGGACTCATGGGATGAGTTACGGCAACATCACTGTTTTAGCCATCGCATCGTATTTCACGCCGGTCCTTTCCTGCCTTTTCGCTTCCGTTTGGATTGGTGCCGAATTGACAGCAGCCTTCTGGCAAGGTGTAGCATTGGTCGTGACAGGTTCACTTATTTGTTGGCACGCTACCCGCAGTCCTTCAATTAAACACTCATGACCGAAAAGAACGATAAAAAAGAACCCGAAACAAAAGAGCCGATGTCTTTTGCAGAAGGCATCGGCCGAATGCTGGCCATGATGATGCTTTTGCTCAGAGCCTTAGCTATCGGTGTTATTTGTTATTTCATCTACCGATTCATTGAGCCTTTGCTGCACTGACTAGCGGAAAAAACGCAACCTCAGAGCATTTAAAACGACTGACGTTGAAGAAAGTGCCATTGCTGTGCCGCCAATCATCGGCGAGAGCATCGGGCCACCCCACAATGCGTGAAGTACCCCCATCGCCACCGGGATTCCAAGGATGTTGTACCCAAAGGCCCAGCCTAAATTCTGATAAATATTTCTCAAAGCCGCCTTTGATAGGCGCAAAGCCGTCAGCACCGATTGTAATCCATGGCGCATCAAAATGACATCACCCGCCTGAGCACTTACATCTACCCCATCGGCTACAGCAAAACCGACATCAGCTTGAGCCAATGCAGGGGCATCATTTAAACCGTCTCCGACCATCGCCACTTTAAGCCCCTTATCCTGTAATTCACGGATAATCCTCGCCTTATCCTGAGGAAGAGCCTCACCATAGACCTCATCAATTCCCAATTCATCGGCGATTTTGCGAGCAGTCCTTTTATTGTCGCCGCTTATCATCAATGTCCGAACACCTAACTGTCTCAAAGCCTTAAGAACTTTGTTTGATTCTGGTCTCACGGTGTCAGCCACACCGATTACAGCAACAAGTTTTCCATCAACGGATAAAAGCAGCGGTGTCCTCGCAAGCGAGCTCATGCGTGCCAACGCTTCTTTTGCCACCGTGATGTCAACGGATTGCTGAAGCATCAAACTGGCATTACCTAACGCAACGTTTTTCCCATTAATATTTCCTGTCAAGCCTAAACCCGGCAGGACCACAGGCTGAATCGCCGTGATGTCCGAATGATTGGAAGCCATGATGGCCTTGGCAATAGGATGTTCAGATCTGGCTTCTAAATTGGCTGCCAACGCTAAAACCTGTTCTTTCTCGTACCCATCAAACGTAATCGTATCCACGACCTTCGGTTGCCCTAAGGTAAGTGTTCCTGTTTTATCAAAAGCAATGACGTCGACTTTTCCGGCCAACTCTAATGCGACAGCATTTTTAATCAGTACACCTAATTGAGCGCCTCTGGCTGTGGCAACCATAATTGAAGTCGGAGTCGCAAGGCCCATGGCACAAGGGCAAGCAATCACCAATACCGATATCATGGCTTTGACCGCAAGCGAGATCGGTTCATCAGAAAAAATTGCCCAAGCGCAAAAAGTCAACACCGATAAAACCATGACTGTGGGGACAAAATAAAAACTGACCCGATCGGCTAAGGCGGCAACAGGCGCTTTTGAACTTTGCGCGCTTCTAACTAATCGAATAATTTGAGCCAACGTCGTATCATTACCCAAATGGGTGATTTCGATTACTAGTGGATGCGTTCCATTAAGACTGCCAGCAATAACTTCAGACTTCTCTTTCACCGCAACAGGGATAGATTCTCCTGTGAGAAGCGATTGATCAACCTCACTTGTGCCTTCAATGACAACGCCATCAACCGGGATTCTTTCTCCGGGTTGAACCAATACTTTGTCACCAATTTCAAGTTCAGAGAGTTTGACGACTCTGGAGTCTCCGTTTTCGTACTTTCTTGCTGTCTGAGGGACAAGCTTCATCAAAGAACCGATCGCGTCACCCGCTTTACGCTTTGACTTGGCCTCCATGTATTGACCGATTGAAATCATGGCAATGAGCACGCCGCACGACTCAAAGTAAAGGTTCATCGCATAGGTCGAGTCTCCGACCAAAATCATGATGAAAGAAAACAACGAGTAAACAAAAGCGGCACCCGTGCCCACCGCAACTAAGCTATCCATATTGGGGGCACCTTGGATGAGATTACTGAAACCATCTTTATAGAAATGCTTGCCCAAATATATAATGGGCATAACCAATAGGAGCTGAATAATGGCAAAAGCGATGGGAGAAACTTCAGGAGTCAAAAAAGTCGGCAAAGGCAAACCGATCATGTGGCCCATCGAGACATACAAGAGCAAAAGTGCCAAGATAATCATCGGGGGAAGCGATTTGAACTGATTACGCAGACTCTGAGCAGATAGCTCATTTTCTTTTTGCCATTCTTGAACCAAGTCCTCCCCTTCACTGAGCTTGGCTCCAAAATTAATTTTTTCAATTCTGGCAATAACGGCCTTTACCCCTTCAGTCTTACCGATACCATCCTTTAAAACGACTTGCGCGCGGTTAGTCGGCAAACTGACACTCACCGAGTCAACTTCTGCCATTTTTGAGACAACCCGTTCGATTCTTGACGAGCAGGCAGCACAGTGCATACCCGTTATCGCCAATTCAAATTTGATCTTAGACATAATTTCTCCAAATCAGATGGTCACACTCTATACCCTATAGCTACTATAGGGTGCAAGATATCAATAGACCCTATAATGAGAACATCTCTCATTATGGTAACATTTCTAAAGGAGTCGAATGATGAACAAGTTAAAAGATGATGGGATGCATTGCCAAAACTGTGTAAAAGCCGTCACAGAAGCGGTCAGTGCCCTGCCCGGCGCCAAAGGCGTTCAAGTGAGCCTTGAAAAAGGAGAAGTCACTTGGGAAAAAATGGGTGTGGAGATCGAAAAGGTCAAAGAAGCCATTGAAGACATCGGCTTTGATGCGTCAGTGCCGACATGTTGCTGCGCTCAAAAGTAATAAAACATTCCTTTCAAAAATAAACCCGCTGTTGGCACAAAACCATAAACAGCGGGTTTTCTCATTGGGCTATAAGCCTGAGATTAGTAGTTTTCAGCCTTACGTTGGAAGTAAGCTTTAGCGTGAGCGCAGACCGGGCAAACTTCAGGTGCTTGCTTGCCGATCACAATGTGACCGCAGTTAGAGCATTGCCACATCGTATCGCCTTCAGACGAGAAGACCATACCACCCTTAACACGTTCAAGAAGCTTCAAATAGCGAGCTTCGTGTTCTTTTTCGATGGCACCGACCCCTTCAAACAAGAAGGCGATTTCTTCGAAACCTTCTTCACGAGCTTCGCGGGCCATACGGTCATACATATCGGTCCATTCGAAGTTTTCACCGTTAGCGGCATCTTGAAGGTTCACTTCTGTTGTGGGGACTGCACCACCGTGCAAGAGCTTAAACCAAAGCTTGGCGTGTTCTTGTTCGTTCTTAGCGGTTTCTTCAAAAATCTGAGCGATTTGAACATAGCCGTCTTTCTTAGCTTGGCTTGCGTAGTACGTGTACTTATTGCGGGCTTGAGATTCACCGGCAAAAGCTTCCATCAAATTCTTTTCGGTCTTGGTGCCTTTTAAATCCATTTCTTTCTCCTTAATGAAAAGAGGACTTTTTGTTCCTGAACCAATAGTAAAGGGTTTAGATATTTTTTTCTTGACAATAAATCAACATTCTATGAATGTCATAGAAAATAGACTAGGAGGAAGGAAAAAAAGGCAACAAAAAAGGAACCCGAAGGTTCCCTGCAGAAAACTTGGTGCGCCGGGTAGGATTCGAACCCGCGACCCCCTGGTTCGTAGCCAGGTACTCTATCCAACTGAGCTACCGGCGCACTTGAAGGGGTGTATTTTAATCAATAATTTGAAAAAATCAATATGGGGATAATACTACTAAAGGCTAAAATTTCCAAAATAATCAATAAATTAGAAGATTCTAAATTTATCAAACCAAAAGTCTCTTTTAAAATCAACTAGTTAAGAGGTTATCTATTAAAAAATAACAAAATATTGTGTAATGGCAAAAGCTGATTAAAAAATATGCGCCCATCTAGTCAATTTCACCTATGATAGAAGGCTGAGAGCAAATGCTCCCCCTGCTTGTGTGTTGTCTGTAAGGACACATGGGAAGCAATCGTTTTACAAATGAGGAGTTGTATATGCAATTGAAACATACTTTGTTGGCCACTGCCTTAGTGGCTGCCAGCGCCACCGCCATGGCTTTGCCGAACGTTGAAGTTTTGGCTACGGGCGGTACGATCGCTGGTGCCGGCCAATCGGCCACGGGTACGGCTTATACCGCCGGTAAAGTCTCCGTGAACCATTTGGTCGCTGCAGTCCCCGCTTTGGCTGAAGTGGCAAATGTCATTCCGAAGCAAGTCGTTCAAATCGGTTCTCAAGATATGACCGATGATGTGTGGCTCAAGCTCGTGAAGACGATCAATGAAGACTGCAACAAGGTTGATGGTTTCGTTGTCACGCACGGTACGGACACGATGGAAGAAACGGCCTATTTTGTTCACTTGACTGCCAAGTGCACGAAGCCGATCGTTTTCGTCGGCGCCATGTTGCCCTCCACCGGTTTGTCTGCTGACGGTCCGAAGAACTTGTACAACGCCGTTGTGGTTGCCGCTTCCAAGGAAGCCGCTAACCGCGGTGCCATGGTTGCCATGGACGACAAGATCATCGGTGCTCGCGACGTGATCAAGACCAACACGACCGCTGTGGAAACCTTCCAGGGCGCTAACTTCGGTACGATGGGCTATGTCTTCAACTCCAAGGTGCATTTCGGCAATACGCCCGCAACGCCCCATACCACGAAGACCCCGTTTGACGTTTCCAAGCTGACGTCTTTGCCGAAGGTTGGTATCGTTTACAACTACTCCAACGTTCCTGCTGAACCGCTTCAAGCTTTGTTGAAGGCCGGCTACAAGGGTATCGTGACCGCTGGTGTCGGTAACGGTAACATCCACAAGAACTTGTTCCCGATCCTTGAAAAGGCTGCTAAGGACGGCGTAGTCGTCGTTCGTTCTTCTCGTGTCCCGACAGGCTCTGCCACGAAGGATGCTGAAATCAACGACGCTAAGTACGGTTTCGTTGCCGGTCAATACCTCAACCCGCAAAAGGCTCGCGTGTTGTTGCAATTGGCTTTGACGAAGACCAGCGATCCGAAGAAGATTCAAGAATACTTCGACAAGTACTAAGATCGACGGTTGAAACTCTCTAAGAGTTTCGAGTAGCTTCGATTAACCCCGGTCAGAAATGATCGGGGTTTTGTTTTGCTTTAAAATTCGGCTTCTATGACTGAAAACTATATCGGACGCTTTGCGCCTTCCCCTACCGGCTTATTGCATGCGGGCAGCCTTGTTGCGGCTCTCGCAAGTTTCATTGACGCTAAAGCCCATCATGGAAAATGGCTCATCCGTATTGAAGACGTTGATCAAACACGTTGCAAAAAAGAATGGGCAGAGGGCATTTTGTCAGTCCTCGATCGACTTGAAATGAAAAGCGACGGCCCCATTCTGTGGCAAAGTCAAAGAACTGATCGCTACTTGGAAGTCATTGATCAGCTGATTGCGCAGAAAAAAGTCTATGGCTGCTCCTGTACCCGTCACACAATTGAAGAAGAGAACGTGCGTTTAGGCGCCCCCTTTAATCACTATCCCGGAACCTGTCGCCAAGGCCCTCATGGAACGATTCGCTCATGGCGATTTTTAACCAATGACGCCCCCATCACCTTTACCGATCGCTGGAGCGGCCACTACAGCCAAAATGTTGAAAAAGAGGTGGGCGACTTTGTGGTAAAAAGAGCTGACGGTTTATTTGCTTACCAATTAGCCGTTGTTATTGATGACCACGACAGCGGTGTCACCGATATCGTGCGCGGAGCAGATCTCATTGACAATACTCCCCGTCAATTAGCGATTTACCGCGCTTTGGGTTGGAAAGAGCCAACCTATATGCACATTCCTTTGGTTCTGAACGATCGTCACGAAAAACTCAGTAAACAAGGCGGAGCGCGGCCACTTAGCGAAAATCTATTAGAAGAACTCAACCATGCCTGGCATCATCTTGGCTTTACACCGATTTCAGCCAAGAATCCGACTGATTTTTACAATCAAGCCATTCCTCTTTGGCAAAATCGATTCCAAATAGCAAAATAGCCTAGGCATCAACCTAGGCTACTTTAAGAAACTTGGAGCGGGAAACGAGTCTCGAACTCGCGACCTCAACCTTGGCAAGGTTGCGCTCTACCAACTGAGCTATTCCCGCGACAGGTTGAGTATTTTAATGAACCTTTTTCGAAATGCAAGTCTTTCTGTCACTTTTTTGAAAATTTTTTCTTTTTGACAACCCGGCACCTCTATTAAACCGCAGGAATCAGGTCCTTTGAGCGTTTATATAAAGCGGTTTTAACGAGGTCTTTCCAAGTAGGAGCGTTCCCCTTCGGAGACAATCGCTTAACTCTTTCCGCTCTTTCTGCCGTGTCTTCAAACTTAAGAGAAGCCAAGAGCTGATCAGAGGCTTCAAAGTCATTGCATTGAATTAACATGTCACAGCCTGCTTGAAGCGCCGCCTCGGCTCTTTGCGTTACGTTACCCACGCCCACGGCTCCTTTCATGGAAAGATCATCAGAAAAGACCACACCGGTAAAGTGCAACTCTTCCCTTAAAACCTTTTTGAGCCAATGTTCAGAAAAACCGGCAGGGTTTGAATCAACCTTCGGATAGAGCACGTGAGCTGCCATCACAGAGTCCAATGCCTGTCCCATCCACCGATAAGGCTTAAGATCAGCAAAAAGGAGCCGATCATACGGTCGGTCATCAACGGGCAATTCCAGGTGGCTGTCTGCGATTACCCAACCGTGACCCGGGAAATGTTTACCGCAATTGCTCATACCGGCTAAACGCAAGCCTTGAACAACTGCCAGAGCCAATTGCGTCACAACATTGGGATTATTTGAAAAGGCGCGTTCACCGATAATCTGTGAACGACCAAAATTAATATCCAAACAAGGAGCAAAGGTGAAATCCACTCCGCAAGCACGAAGTTCTGCAGCCATCACATAACCGCAGGCCATCGCTGACAACAACGTGTTTTCCGGTTCATCAATCCACTTTTCGCCCAATTTCGCCATGGCAGGAATTTTGGTAAACCCCTCTTGGAAGCGCTGCACGCGCCCGCCTTCATGATCAACGGCAATCAGCAACCCAGGCTTTACCGCATGAATAGCCGAGCAGAGTTCTGTGAGCTGATCACGATCTCGGTAGTTTCTTGTAAACAAAATCACCATTCCGACCAAAGGATCGACAATCCTTCGAACATCATCTTTTGTAAGTGCAGTTCCTTCGATATCCAATACAAGCGGTCCCATCACGAACTCCTTCAAGATCTCTGTTCAGCAACGGCAAAGGCCGCCACGACACTTTTTTCATCGGTAATTGAAACGTGAACAAAAAGGCCTTCCTGCATCAAACGCTCCTTAAGCGGATCCTTAAAGAGCATAAGAGGCGCCCCCTTAGCGTTATGCATGACTTCCATGGACTGAAAGGTCACATCTTCGGCAATACCGGTTCCGAGCGCCTTTGAAACCGCTTCCTTTACTGCCCAACGGGAAGCAACAAAAGCCAAGGCATGCGAGTCACTGAGCGCTTTGCGTTTTCTGTATAGCGGACGTTCATTTTCGGTAAGAAGACGCTCAACAAAGCGCTCGCCATGTTTACTTATCACATCGGCCACGCGGCTTACTTCCACTACATCACAACCGATTCCTCTAATCACATTATTTCCTTTAAAGCCTTTTTAATTCTTCAAATATCCGACGGGTATTAAGGGGCTTATCACCCGCGTAATGGGTAATCATCCGTCTCATGAGTTGTTTGGCAAAAGTTAGTGTTTCCTTGGAACGAAAGTCCCGGTCATGAAGTTTGCGAATCATCTCCGAGGGGATGACAAGATGACGATTCGTTTCAATCACTTCCTCATTCCAAGGTTTTAATTCCTCACCGTCCCAATACCAAGACTCACCAGTCACAGGAAGACCGTACCCCAAACTCTCCATCAGTTCCAACTCAAACGTTCTGAGAGCGACTTCATGATTGGATTCGGCATCAGCCAACTTTTCCAAGACTCGAACATATGAGGCGAATAATTCGCTCATCTCATCTTCTCTGGCCAAAAGTCTCACAAGTAGCTCATTGACATAAAAAGCTGAGAAAAGGGCATCGCCCTCAATCGGGAAAAAGCCACCCAACCACTGGGCCCTTAGCAGATTTTTGACTTCATTTTGTCCGGAAAAGCCAATTTTCAACGGGGAAAAGGGGGTAAGAAGCCCTCGGAAGTGACTGCCAGGTCGTTTGGCTCCGCGAGCAACGGCCACCACTTTGCCATGATGCAAAGTGAAAAATTCGACAAGCAGGCTTGTCTCCTTCCAATTCCAGCTCTGAAGCACAAAGGCCGCGTCATCACTGTTGACGCGGCGCTCTTTGTTTTCCTTGGATGGTACTTCAGACATTACTCGTATCCCAAGCTCTTAAGTGCCCGGGCATCATCATTCCAACCCTTTCTCACGCGGACCCAGACTTCAAGGTAAACGTTTTTACCGAGCATCTCTGCGATATCCGCACGAGCCAGGCGCGAGATCTCACGCAATTTTTCACCCTGCGCTCCGATCACAATTCCCTTATGAGCTTCGCGCTCAACGATAAGCGTTGCAATAATTTCTGCCCGCTTGTCGTCTTCAACCCACTTATCAATCGTTACCGCGATTCCATAAGGCAACTCATCGCCTAAAAGTCGGAAGGCTTTCTCACGGATGATTTCAGCGGCTAAAAAGCGCGGTGATTTATCGGTGTAGATATCCGGATCAAAGAAAGGCGGATTTTCAGGCAAAAGCTTTTCAATCTCTGCCATTAGTTCAGAAACTTGTTTTCCCTTTTCGGCACAAACCGGAACAATCGCGGCAAAGGGGAACTTTTGCATTGATTGGGCCATCAAAGGTAAGAGCGCATCGCGCTCCTTCATCAAATCCACTTTATTAATGGCCAGAATAACGTTTTTAGCTTCAGGGTTAATCAGTTCCAAAACCTTTTCATCCGCAGGCTTCCAACCGCCGCTTTCAATCACAAGCACCACGGCATCGGTTTCGCCCAATGTGCTTCTGACCGAGCGGTTCATACCGCGAATAAGCGCATTGCCGTACTTCGTCTGAAACCCCGGCGTATCCACAAAAACAAACTGTGCCCGCTCGTTAGTCACGACTCCCAAAACTCGGTTGCGCGTTGTTTGAGGTTTTTTGGACGTAATACTCACCTTCTCACCGATAATGGTATTGATGAGCGTGCTTTTGCCGACATTCGGACGGCCCACAACGGCGATATAGCCGCAGCGGAAATTTTCCGGTACTTGAGGCATCTTAGTGATCCCCCTTTTTCTTGTTATGGAAATGCTGTTCAGCCAATTCGTAGGCGATCTTGGCAGCCGCTTGCTCGGCTGAGCGACGACTCTTGCCTGTCCCCTTCACACAAATGGCTAACTTTTTAACTTCACACTGACAATCAAACGTTTGATCATGCGCGGCACCGCGGATATCAACCACGGTGTATTCGGGCAATCCTAAATGGTGAGCCTGCAAGAATTCCTGCAATAGCGTTTTAGCGTCTTTACCCATGCGCTCCGGTGTGAGCTTACTTAAAACCGGCTCATAAAGTTTCAGAATCACAGCCTTCGCTGTATCAAAACCGCTTTCCGTCATGATGGCGCCGAAGATCGCTTCCATCGCGTCTGACTGAATGGAGGGACGATGCGCTCCTCCCGTCTTCATTTCCCCTTCGCCCAAACGAAGGTAATCGGATAAAACCAAACGATTGGCAATTTCAGCCAAAGCATCCTGGCAAACCAAATTGGCCCGAACGCGTGATAGTGATCCTTCATTAAAGTGAGCGTCTCGCAAAAAAAGCGCTTGGCCGATCACACAATTTAAAACGGAATCACCTAAAAATTCGAGACGCTCGTTATTTTCAGCACCGAATGAACGGTGCGTAACGGCGCGCTGCAACAATTTGCGATTTGTGAAACGGTAGCCGATTTTTTCTTCAAGGCTTTCTAAAGGCAACATCTTCGCTCTCCTATTGAATGGAGCCGATGCGGCCCATGTCACTGATATTTAACCAAATGAAAAAGGCTCGACCAACAATATCTTCACGCGGCACAAAACCCCAGAAGCGGCTATCAGCGGAATTATCTCGATTGTCGCCCATCATGAAGTAATGACCTTCGGGGACTTTACAGACCACATCCCCCATGTTGTAGAGGCATTGATTCAAACCATTATGGCCTTGGACCGGGCGAGCCATGGATGGCACTTTGTCATTTTCAAGGATCTTGTGTTTGACACCATCCAGGTTTTCGTCAAATTGATCTAAATCCGTATAGGTCTCTTTATCAAAGAAAGTGCCGTCAGGCGTGATTTGCTGAAGTTCTCCGTTGATATAAAGCTGCTTGTCAACATAACGGATTTCATCACCGGGCAAACCGATCACGCGCTTAATAAAGTCAACATTTTTATCCAACGGGTATTTAAAGACGACAATGTCACCGCGCTTGGGCGCCGAGCCTTCGGTAATCGCAAAATTGAAGACCGGGAAGCGCAAACCGTACTCGTACTTGTTAACGAGAATAAAGTCACCGGCGTGCAAAGTCGGCAGCATCGATCCGGAAGGAATACGGAAGGGCTCGGCAAGGAAAGAGCGCAAAAAGAAAACAAACAGAATGACCGGGAAAAAACCGCCCGTATATTCAATCCACTTGGGTTGAGCACTGAGTTTTTGATAAATGCTTTGAGCTTCTCCGATAACGCTCATCTCGCCCTTATCAATCGCCTGGCGATTCAGTTCAGAGAAACGATCAGCCTCTTCCTTGGCACGAAGCAAACGTTTCGGGCGCCACAAGAAACGGTCCAAACACCAAATAATGCCGGTGCCCACCGTCAATAACATCAAAATTAAAGAAAAATTCATTTCAGCCCCCGATTATTTGTCATCCACTTGCAAAATGGCAAGGAATGCTTCCTGAGGAATTTCAACCGTACCCACTTGTTTCATGCGCTTCTTACCCGCCTTTTGTTTTTCCAAAAGCTTTCTCTTACGAGTAATGTCGCCTCCATAACACTTGGCGAGCACATTCTTTCTGAGCGCCTTCACGTTTTCACGGGCAATAATGTTGGCGCCGATGGCTGCCTGAATGGCAACGTCATACATCTGGCGCGGGATGAGCGAGCGAAGACGAGTAACGATTTCACGGCCGCGGGCGACAGAATTGGCGCGATGGATAATGGATGAAAGCGCATCCACGCGATCGCCGTTAATAAGCATGTCAACCTTTACGACGTCAGCCGCACGGTACTCTTTGAATTCGTAGTCCATAGACGCGTAGCCACGAGTCAATGACTTTAAGCGATCAAAGAAGTCGAGCACAATTTCTGCCAACGGCAAATCGTACGTCAAGTGCACCTGACGGCCATGATAGGCCAAGTTGGTCTGAACACCGCGTTTTTCATTACAAAGCTTCATCACGGGGCCGACATAATCACTAGGAACGAAGATTGTCACCGTGTCAATCGGCTCACGAATCTCAGCAATTTTGTCAGGCGTGGGCAGCTTGGAAGGATTTTCAACTTGGATCACTTCACCGTCTGTCTTGAGCACTTCATAGACAACCGAGGGAGCCGTGGTAATCAGGTCCATGTTGAATTCGCGCTCCAGGCGCTCCTGCACAATGTCCATATGCAAAAGACCTAAAAAGCCCGCCCGGAAACCAAAGCCCAACGCTTGCGAAACTTCAGGCTCAAATTGCAAAGCCGCGTCGTTTAACTGCAACTTCGTTAAAGCATCTCTCAGGGCTTCGTATTGGTTCGATTCAACCGGATAAAGTCCGGCAAAGACCTGAGGCTTAACTTGTTTGAAGCCGGGCAACGGCTCTTTAGCCATCTTATTGGCCAACGTAATCGTATCACCGACCTTGGCATCCCGAAGTTCTTTGACACCCGCAATGACAAAACCCACTTCTCCGGCAGACAGCCTTTCGCATTGAGTGGATTTCGGTGTGAATTTACCCACCTGTTCAACTAAGTGGGTGGCGCCTGTGGCCATCAAGTAAATCTTGTCTTTAGGCTTAATCGTGCCATTGACAACGCGCACAAGCATCACAACGCCTACGTAGTTATCAAACCAGCTGTCAATAATCAACGCTTGCAACGGATCGGTGTCGCTTCCCTTCGGAGCCGGCACATCGCGAACGATGCGCTCAAGGATATCTTCAACCCCCATTCCCGTTTTGGCCGAGCATGGAATCGCATCCGTCGCGTCAATTCCGATCACATCTTCAATTTCTTCTTTAGCTTCATCGGGATTGGCGGAGTTAAGGTCCATCTTATTGAGTACCGGAATCACTTCCACACCCAAATCAATGGCCGTATAGCAGTTGGCAACCGTTTGAGCCTCTACGCCTTGCGTGGCATCAACCACCAAAAGCGCCCCTTCGCAAGCGCTCAGCGATCGGGAAACTTCGTAAGAAAAGTCCACGTGCCCCGGCGTGTCAATAAGGTTAAGTTCATAGACTTGTCCGTCTTTAGCTTTGTACTTCAAAGCCGCCGTCTGCGCTTTAATCGTAATGCCGCGCTCTTTTTCAAGGTCCATGGAGTCCAATACCTGAGATTCCATCTCACGGTCAGACAACCCCCCGCAACGCTGAATCAAACGGTCAGCGAGTGTGGATTTACCATGGTCGATGTGGGCAATAATGGAAAAATTGCGAATATTTTGCATCAGTCGAATTTAATAACGTTGAAAACACGTATTCGGACCAATGGGAAAACCGGCTAGAAAAACTGCCTTTCCCTTTATTCCGAAACGAGGCCATTGTAACACGCCAACATGTTCTTTTAATGAAGAAAATGCCGAGAATTCATAGAACTTTCGGCATTTTTATACGCAGCAAAGATTCTTACATGGAACTTACAAAAGCTGATGAGAAATTACCTCTTAAAGCGTCTCTCCTAACGGGTTAATTCTTTCATCAAGACCTGCCAACGTCAGCAACATCAAAATAGATTTCTGCTCACAAGCTTCCACACCTTCAGGATTGAACCACTCATCTAAGGTATGTTGACCGTATTCCTCTCCTCCCCGACCGAAACAGACAGCCGGAATTCCCTTGCCAATGGCTATGTTCGCATTGGTGCTTCCTCCGGGCATAAAGATCGGTTTAATGCCAATGGCTTCGGTCACCAATTTAGCGGCTTGAATAATGCGACAGTTATCATCCTGGTTGCCCGCCGGGATATTTAAGAGTTTTTCATATGTAACTTTGACAATATCTGTTTTTCCCCAGTGTTCATTTTCCAACTTTGCTCCCTGCTCAAAAGCTTTAATCATCCGGCAATTAAGTTCTTCCAATGCTTCCTGGGAATCAGACCTCGCGTTAATCTTAAAGGTACATTTTTGAGCAATACCATGTATAGCTTGTCCCCCTTCAATCAAACTCACTGTCGTGATTGTTTTGGGGTTCGTTGGCAATTCAATATCCGCCACCAATGTGGCCGCCCTGCTAGCCGCATGCACTGCACTCGGAATACCAAAAGCAGTCCACGCGTGACCACCGGGACCTGTAAACGTCACAGACCAATCCACCATGCCTGTCGCATTGGCATAGAAGCGGTCATTCGTTGCTCCATCAATAGAAATCGAGGCGAGGATCTCCGTTTTCTTTTCAAGGGAATCCAGGACCGTGCGCATTCCCAACATACCTCCTAAACCTTCTTCACAAACAGTCCCCGCGATAATAATGTCATGGTAGGGACGAATGCCGACTGACTTGAGAGCCTTTAAAACAGAAAGGTTTGCCACGAGCGCTCGTGTGTCGTCACAAATGCCGGGACAGTGAATCCGGCCTTGTTCATCGACAGTAACTCCTTTTACATCGCCAAACGAGAAAACAGTATCCAAGTGCCCTTCTAACAAGACGGACTTTCCTGTGTGCCCAATACCTGAGATACGCCCTATCACATTGAAATGATCATCAATTGAGACATCTTCTAATCCGGCTTCTTTTAAGAGTTCTGCGTAACGCTCAGCTTTCTTCTTTTCGTGAAAAGAGGGCGCTTCAATTAAAGCGAGTTCCTTTTGCAACTCAATCATTTCAGGCAATTGCTCTTTCACATAAGTGAGCGCCTTGATCACATCCGGCTCGGTCTTTAACTTCTGAATGGTCTCAACCAAGTCCTGATCAAATTCTTGCACACTCATCGCACCCTCCTATCTAATTGACAACCAACGTTATCAGTCATGCTACACCAATCATTTGAAACAAATGAAAAATACTCTTGATGAGCACCACAAATTTGATCTGAGAAACATAGAAGTCTCTGTTATTTTCAATGTTTTTTACCTATAAATCACTTTTATCCGGATGTCTTTGGATTATGTTTTAAAGCACTTGGCTCTACAATATTTACTACCGATCTGGTCAATGTTTGGAGTAGCTAAAAAAGTGCCAGGAAAATCTCACATTCCTGGCACATATTCAAAATAATGAAATTAAGCTACTAAGATATTAGAAAACGTATCTCAAGCCTGCGTTCATCATGTAATTGGTAGAAACTTCACCACCGGTCGTGCGATCAACATTGCCCCAAACCGACAAGTTATCCGTAATGTTAAATTGAGTACCAACACCGTAGGTTACCCAAGTACCGCCGAGATCCACGTACATGCTTTCAGCCAAATCAGCCTTGGAAGCCGTACCATCAATTTCACCTAAGAAATCATGGTTAACAGATGCTCGGGCAAAAACTTTACCGGCATCATTCGGGAAGTTGAAACCAACACGAGCACCTAAACTGGCGATCAAAGCGTCAAAATCATCTTGTTCAACCTTAACACCGTTGCTCGCCTTATAGTCATCACCCATCACATAGGCGTATTGAAGTCCGAAGTTCGGTTCAACAAAAGCTTGTTCGGCAAAAGTGAAACGATAACCAACATTACCGCCTAAGCTGAACGCATTGTTGTCATAAGACGCATCCATATTGCCGGCGGTCGCATCAGTAGACAAACGACCATAACGGGCTAAACCGTTAACGAAGAGACCGGAGTCAAAGTTACGTTCAGCATACAAGGACAAGGTATAGGCGTCCGTATCAGCGTCACCACGCAACATGTCTGCTTCACCAGTCATATAGGAGAAGGCGGCACCGGCAACCCAATCACCGACAGCCATATCGGCACCAACTTGAACGGTTGTCGTCGTGAGTTCCGCCTTATCTTCATACTTGCTTTCGCCACCGTAGACTTGAGCCCAAGCACCGTAAGCATGGCTATTATCACGAAGGAATTCCATACGTTGATTCGTGTAGGCCACTTCGTCACGCCAAGCAACAAGTGCTGTAGCGTTCAGTCCACGGAAGGATGCTAGTTTTGTATTTTCAGAGGTTTTTACAGCAGACTTTGTACCGTCAGCAGCAATAGTCTGTGTAATCGCTCCCTTAATATCACCTTCTGAAAAATTCTGTATTTTAGTTAATTGTCCAGTTGTCACTTCGATCTTATCACTTAGCGATTCCATAGCTGCTTCGGGGTCTGTGATGTCATCTGCATTGATACCTGTTGCATTAACTGTTAAAGAGACACCCTCAGCAGTCTCAGAAACCTTGATAGAACCCGAATCGATTGATTTACCATCTTCAGTAGTAGCTTTAACATTCACCGTTCCACCGTTACCATCCAAATATTCGATTTCAACAACCTGTGTGGAACCGTGTAAAACATTAATTACACCATCATCAAATGTTAAATTATTAATAGCGATGCCTTCGCTACCCTTCGTTCCATCGCCATATTTCTCAGTTAAAGTTGGTGTCCACTGAGCACCATTCGACAAACCCAACTTGAGACCATTTACTTCCATATTCTCATCTGTAGTGGAACCCGAACCATAGGAAGCAGTTGCACTACCATTCCAATACGAAGAAGATCCATTAAGGTTCACTATCACAGTTGAATCAACTTTTGTACCTGAACTCTTTTGATCATAGTCAAAATTGATATCACCGTCTAATTGAATAATTTTCTCTTGATTTTTTTCATTAATCGCGACAATCGAATTACCTCGAGCTGTAATCACGGACGGAGCTTTAGCGAACAAATTCCCGTTTACTTTTAAAATACCTTCCGACATTGCCAACAATGCAGAAACAGCGTTCTCATCTTCAATAGCTCCAATATAGTTAGCATTTACATAGGTATTTTCCGCATCAATAACAATGGTCGCTTTGTTCTCTCTATTATCAGAAGGGACACTGTTATTTTGAGCTATTATTCCATAGGCTGCAGCGTCAGAAGCTAAAGTAGCATCTGCTGTCACATCCACAACTAAATTTTCCCCTGTAACAGTTATCTTGCCGGATTTCCAAGCCCATAGACCGATAGTATATGCACCTTGAGATTTTAGATTGATATTTTGTGTAGATATACTTCCAAGATTTAGTACAGGGACTGTTCTGCTGTCTCCTCCATTAACAAGAACAGCCGCATTCCAACTGTCTAAAGCAGAGGACATAGATGTAGCAGAAAAATTCCCATTAAAGGTAGCAGTTGCATTTCCTGTGATGGAGGTCGCATAGGTTGATGATTCATAAGTTACGTCATCATCAGATTCATGACTCCCAGAACTCAATGCAAAGGACTCTGCATATGTGGCAGAAGAGAATGTAGCAAGCACTGCAATTGCTAAAACACTTAGTTTCGTTTTCATTATCTCTAGCTCCAATTGAAATTAAACCCAACAATTTTGGGCACCCTCATTCTGCCCCCCCCCGGAAAATCGTTTTGATACATATCAACAGGCAATAAAAAAGCCCACAAAACGTGGGCTCAGTGCAACAACAATTATCTTCAACTAAAGCTGTTCTACAACAATTCCCGCACTTTCCAAAAATTTAATACCGGCATCATCACGGTACATTTCATGATAGTAAACATGGGAAATGCCGCATTTCTGAATTAACAGTGAACAATGAATGCAGGGACTGTGTGTAATGAAAATCGCCGCGTCCTTGCTGCAGTAGCCGTTATAGGCTAACTTCGCAATGGCATTGAGTTCAGCATGTTGCACCTCGGGACGCGTTACTAATTTACCATCCACTTCCATCTCGCAACAATTGTCATAGCCCGTTGGCATACCGTTCCAACCGATTGAGATGATGGAATTGTTTTTCACAATCACACAACCGACCTTAAGCCGCTTAGCATAGCTTCTTTGCGCAGCAAGCATAGCCACCTGCATATACATCTGATTGTCTTTTTGGATATCCATCATTACTCCTAAACAGAAAGAACAAAGCCCGAAGAGCCTAATTCAGATTCTTCGGGCCATATATTAATCACAAGCTAGAAATTATTCTTCCCAATGCTTGAAGATCAACGTACCGTTCGTGCCGCCGAAACCGAAGGAATTCTTCATGGCGTAACGAATCTTCATCGGACGAGCAGCGTTGGCGCAGTAGTCCAAATCGCATTCGGCGTCTTGTTCAACGATATTAATCGTCGGAGGCGAAACCTGATTCTTCACAGCCAAGATCGTGAAGACGGATTCAATGCCGCCGGCACCGCCCAACAAGTGACCGGTCATGGACTTCGTGGAGTTGACCACGAGCTTCTTTGCGGCTTCTCCAAAAGCTTCCTTGATCGCTTTGGTTTCATTGATATCACCAACGCTTGTTGATGTTCCGTGAGCGTTCAAGTAATCAATGTCTTCCGGTTTGATGCCGGCGCGAGCCAGAGCCATTTCCATGCAGCGTCTCGGACCGTCCGTGTTCGGCGTCGTAATGTGACCGGCATCACTCGTCAAACCGTAGCCCACAATTTCAGCGTAAATGTGAGCGCCACGAGCCAAGGCGTGTTCAAGTTCTTCGATCACCACAACACCGGCGCCTTCCCCCATCACGAAACCATCACGGTCTTTATCAAAGGGACGGGAAGCGTGAGCCGGGTCATCGTTGCGGCGGCTCAAAGCGTGCATATTGTCAAAGCCAGCCACGCCGACCGGGCAGATGCTCGCATCGGCGCCACCGGCAACCATCACATCGGCATCACCACGGCGAATGATCCAGCTGGCTTCACCGATTCCGTGAAGACCGGTTGTGCAAGCCGTCACATGAGCGATATTCGGACCTTTTAAGCCAAACATGATCGACAATTGACCGGAAATCATGTTGATGATTGTGCCGGGAATCATGAAGGGAGAAACACGACGGGCACCGCGTTCATGAAGCGCGAGGTAGTTGTCGCAAATCATGCCCAAACCGCCGATACCGGAACCGATAGAGCAGCCGATACGCGTGAGATCTTCTTTTTCTAAATCAAGACCTGCGTCACGAATAGCTTGCGTGCCTGCGGCAACGCCATAATGCACATAGCGGTCATAACGACGGGCTTCTTTAGCAGGCAAATACTCTTCAACATTGAAGTCCTTGACTTCACCGGCGATTTGGCAGCCCATGCCGCTCGCATCAAAACGGGTAATCGGACCAATACCGTTTTTCCCCGCCAAAGCATTTTCCCAACTTGTCTTTACATCATTGCCGATCGGACAAACCATGCCAAGCCCGGTTACAACTACACGACGCATGGACATTCTCCCTTAAATATTCAATTCATTAACAAAACCCCGCCCAAACTTAACCAATTACTTGGTGTTTAAGGCGGGGCGTCCATCCTAGAGATGGCAAATATTACTTAGCGTTGGCTTGGATGTAGTCAATCGCTTGTTGAACCGTACGCAACTTTTCTTGTTGATCGTCCGGGATTTCAATCTTGAAAGCGTCTTCCAAAGCCATAACCAATTCGACCGTATCCAAAGAATCGGCGCCGAGGTCTTCGATGAAAGCAGATTCATTCTTGATGTCTGCTTCATTGATGCTCAATTGTTCGGCGATAACCTTCTTGACACGTTGTTCGATGTCGTTCATTTGATAAGTCTCCTTGATGACAATTCAAACCGACGCAGCCACTAGGTGCGCCGAAAAATTAACTTCTTAGTATTTTATCAGAGCAAATAGAAAAGATGAGGGTGAAAACCCTCATCCTTTCGGACTATACCATATACATGCCACCGTTGACGTGAAGTGTCACACCGGTGATGTAGGAAGCGGCAGGCGAAGCCAGGAAAAGCACCGCATTGGCGATGTCATCCGTTTGACCCAAACGGGCAAGCGGAATTTGAGCCAAAAGGGCTTGACGGTGATCTTCAGGCAAGGCGCGGGTCATATCCGTTTCAATAAAACCGGGTGCCACGGCGTTGACCGTGATATTGCGGGAAGCCAATTCACGAGCCAAAGCGCGTGTTAAACCGGCAACACCGGCTTTAGCCGCAGCGTAATTAGCTTGGCCTGCGTTACCCATGGAGCCCACAACGCTCACGATATTGATGATGCGGCCGCAGCGAGCCTTCATCATGCCGCGCATAACAATGCGGCTTAAACGGAAAGCAGGCGTCAGATTCGTGTCAATCACTTCCTGCCATTGTTCATCCTTCATGCGCATGGCTAAACCATCACGCGTGATACCGGCATTGTTGACCAACACCGTCACGGCACCGTACTTGGCTGCCACGTCAGCCAAAACTTTTTCGCTTTGTTCGGCATCGGTGACATTGAGCACAACGCCTTCACCCTTGCCGCCGGCTTGAGAAATCTTTTCTGTAATGCGGGCTGCGCCGGATTCGCTCGTAGCGGTACCAATAACGGTCGCGCCGGCTGCTAGGCAAGCATCCAAAATCCCCGCCCCGATTCCGCGCGAAGCACCGGTTACAAATACCACTTGATCTTTCAATGCGTCAGCAGTAAACACATTCGTCATTTTTTATATCCTATTGCTTAAGTTATTCTGCAGAGTTAATTTCTTCAAGCACAGCCATAAGCGAGTCTTGAGAATTAATATTTTTGACAACAATGGAGCTGTCAATACGTTTAATAAGTCCGGCTAAGACACGGCCCGGACCGCATTCAACGATATGCGTGACACCCATTTCCTTAAAAGCTTGAATAGTCTTTACCCATTGAACGGCACCGGCAGCTTGAGATGCTAACGCTTCAATGATCGCTTCCTTATCCTTGTGAACCTTCACGTCAACGTTGGCGACAACGTCAATTTCGGGAGCACTCATCGGAGTTTCTTCAAGCTTGGCGCGAAGCGCGACACTGGCGGGCTTCATCAACGAAGAATGGAAAGGTGCCGAGACAGGCAAAAGAAGTGCGCGCTTAGCGCCTTGAGCCTTAGCCAATTCACAAGCCTTTTCAACCGCAGCCTTTTCACCCGCAATCACCACTTGACCGGGTGAGTTGAAATTAACCGCTTCAACCACACCTTGAGCTGAAGCTTCTTGGCAGACTTGGGCCACCACTTCATCACTTAAACCGATAATGGCTGCCATTCCCCCCTGACCAACAGGAACAGCTTCCTGCATGGCCTTGGCGCGGAAGCGAACAAGACGCACCGCGTCAGCTAAATCAAATACGCCGGCAGCGGTCAGTGCGGAATATTCACCCAAACTGTGGCCAGCCATCACTTCAGGCTTTTTACCGCCCAAAGCAAGCCAAGCTTGATAAAGGGCAACGCTTGAGGTGAGCATGGCAGGCTGAGTGTTGACCGTCATATTCAAGCTTTCAGCCGGACCACTGTGAATCATTTCAGCTAAATTCTCTCCCAATGCATCGTTAGCAGTCTTTAATGCAGCCTGCACAACAGCGTTATCTGCGAAACTATCCAACATGCCGACAGTCTGACTGCCTTGACCCGGGAATACAAAAGCTAATTTCATGAAATATTCTCCTTAGTCCATTTGACTAAAACGCTGCCCCAAGCCATGCCTGCACCGACAGCTTGCATTAAAACCACATCACCTTTTTGAATCTCATTATGACGCGCGGCGTTATCCAATGCCAACGGAACGGAGGCCGCCGAGGTATTGCCGTGGCGATTAACCGTCACGACCATTTTGTCTTCCGATATGCCAATCTTTTGGGCTACCTTTTGCATGATGCGCAAATTCGCCTGATGCGGAACATATCGGCTGATATCGTCAACGGTAAGACCGGCATCTTTTAAAACTGCCTGAGCGCTCTCACTCATGGAGCCCACGGCCATACGGAACACCTGCTGACCGTCCATGCGAACAAAGGGATCGCCATGAATTTCGCCGCCGTTAACAAAAGCGTTGCAGCCCAACACCTTTTCATCAAGCGTGCCGTCCGCGCTAAGCCTTGCAGCAAGAATCCCCGGTTCATCGGATGCTTCCAACACAACGGCACCGGCCCCGTCACCAAAGAGCACACAAGTCGAGCGATCATCCCAGTCCACAATACGGCTCATGATGTCAACACCAACCAAAATCGCCTTTTTATAAACACCGGTGCGGATAAGCGCATCCGCGTTGGTTAATGCATAGACAAAACCGGCACAGACGGCCTGCAAGTCAAAGGCCGCTCCTTTGGCGCAGCCCAAGAGTTTTTGCAATTGACAAGCGGTGCTCGGAAACACCATATCAGGTGTCGTCGTTGCAACGATAATCAAATCGATTTCAGAAGGATCAACACCTGCATCCCAAAGAGCGGATTTAGCCGCGCGTTCAGCTAACTGCGTGGTTGTCAATCCCCTTTCAGCCAAATAGCGCTTCTCAATTCCGGTACGAGTGCGAATCCACTCATCACTCGTTTCGATATTGCGCAGAGCCAATTCATCGGCCAGGGCCTGATTGGAGGTAGAACGCTCCGGCAAAGCCGAACCCGTCCCAATGATTTTGGAATAAATCTGAGGCATGAACAAAAGCCTTTCTCAAAAAAATTGCTCTAATTGTAAAGCCAATACCCACCCGTTTATAAAGGGCAAAAATCAAGATTTGAAACAAAATTTGACAGAGTTTGAAACACACTCATGTTAATCTTCGATCGTCAAGAGTTAAATCTGAAAGGTCTACCCTATGCGTCTGCACCACTTATTACTAGTCATTCCTTTCGCATTAGTCAGTCAATTGTCGATCGCGAGCAACGACATGGACATTACAGATGTCACTTGCACGGTCAGTCACATCAATGAAGTGGCTCAAAAAGAAGGACTTGAAAAGGCTCAGGCGCTCGCACAAAGCTGTATTGCCGCTGGATACGATGATGTTGAAAAACAGGTGAAAGAAGCCGGCAACACACTAATGGATCACTACGAAGCCGCCAAGTCGTATATTGGTGAAAAGACCGATGAATACAGCGAAAAGGCGGAAAATATTAAAAAAGAGCTGATGCGCTAAGAGAAAACAATTTATTTTCCCGAGGAGGGAAAAATGGAAACCGAAAGTTCTTTAGTCAATATTGGCCCTTCCGAATTCATTGAAGGCTTCAACCTCATGGATGCAAGGCTAGAAACGGGAATCAAGATGCGCTTTGCTATCGGTGGCAAAGGTCCTGCTCTCATGCTTGTGCACGGTCATCCTCACACTCATATTATCTGGCGAAAAGTTGCGCCGCTTCTGGCTCAAAAGTACACGGTTGTCCTCCCCGATCTGCGCGGATACGGTGACACGGATAAGCCTGAGAGCACACCGGATCACCGCCCATACAGCAAAAAAGAGATGGCTAAAGACCTCATCTCTTTAATGAAACTATTAAATAGGCCAACCTTTGCTTTCGTCGGCCATGATCGTGGTGCTCGGGTGGGACATCGTTTGGCTCTTGATTATCCGGAAAGCGTTACAAAGGCTGTTTTTGTCGATATCGCACCGACAGCGACCATGTATGCCCTAACTAATAAGGAATTTGCGACAAAGTACTTCTGGTGGTTCTTTCTCATCCAACCGGAACCATTTCCTGAAAAACTGATCGGTTTTGACCCCGACTATTTCCTTCATCATCACATTGACGGCCAAATCAAAATTAAGGGTTGTGTCGAAGACAAAGCCTTTTACGAATATCTTCGCTGCTACAAAGATCCCAGAACCATCCACGCGATTTGCGAGGATTACCGCGCAGCCGCCACCATTGATCTCGATGACGATAAAGAGGATGCTGACAAAAAAATCCAGTGTCCCCTCCACCTGTTATGGGGTGCTCGTGGCACAGTCGGCAAACTCTATGATGTGGTTGGTACTTGGAAAGAAAAAACGGTAACGGTAAGCGGTGAAGCATTAGACTGCGGACACAGTCCCGAAGAAGAGTGTCCGTCAGTTTTCTTAAAAAAAGTCCTGGCGTTTTTGGACTAAATCAGACACTACTTGCTCATTACTGATCGCTCTTCAAGGCAAAGCTTTTGAGCCGCACAAAACGCAGCGACTATACCGATCGCTGTTGAAATTACGGTGACAGCGACAAAGCCGGCTCCGCCCGTCCCCAAGCCCGATAGCGGAGCAACGATACCGCCGGCGACAAAACCCAAAGCGCCGAGAAGCGCCGCAGCACTGCCCGCACGCTCCCGTTGACGATCAAGGGCCAAAGAAGTTCCGGATGGAATGGTAAGGCCTAAATTCAACAAAGAAAACGCGACTGCGGCCTCAAGAAACCAAACGGACGCTTGCCAATACAGCGAGGCTGCAATTAGACTCGCTCCCAACAGCATTCCAATGGAGCCGATTTTCAGAGAAAACAGAGCCGATTTAAACCGCTGACAAACAAAGGTTCCAATGGTGATAACAATCGCGTTGCAACCAAATACTATCGAGTAAGTCAAAGGCGAGAGGCCGAAAAGTTCCTGATAGACAAAAGGACTGGCTGAGATATAGGCAAATAACAAACCAAAACCCGCACACTGCTGAACGAGAAGCAAGGCAAATGTTTTGTCATTTTTTAACAGAGCAAAAAGACTGAAAAAAGGAAACTTGGCGGTATTCGGACGATAACTCTTAAGAGTTTCCTTGAAAAATAAAGTAGAGATCAAGAGCACTACACCAATAGCCAACAAAACCACAAAAATATCACGCCAATTGAGGTATTCATTGACAAGCGCTCCACAAATCGGTGCCAACACCGGCGCCAATCCCTGAACAGCTCCGATAATGGACAAAAACTTGGCTAAATCCCGGCCGCTATACAGATCGGTTGCAATTGACTTGGCTAAAACTATACCACCTGCACCGCCCAGTCCCTGTACAAATCGAGCAACCACAAAAAATTCCATTGTCGGTGAAAAGACACAAGCAACGGTTGCCACACAAAAAACAACCAATGAACATAAAAGAGGCACTTTTCTGCCTTTACGATCCGATAATGGCCCCACAATAAGTTGACCGATTGCAAGCCCCCACATAGAGGCTGAAAGACCAGCTTGGGTCAAAGCCGCCGAAGCGTTAAGGTCTTTGGCTTGAGCGGGCATCGCCGGCAAATAAAAATCAGTAACAAACGGACCGAATGCGGTCAATGCAGCCAAGAAAATCACCATAAAAATTGCACTAGCAAATGTTTTTTCAGACATCTTTACACCTCACAAGGAACACAAACAAAATAACCTTGAAAAGATGTATCTAATGCAAACGGCAACCGGTTACGGAAGGTGCTAGAAATTGCCTTGCCTGTCTGGGCAAGGAACCAAAATGAAGAAAAATCTCGTAGGTTGTAATTGAAGGGTTTGTCAGCATGCGGGCAATTTAAACACAAAACGAAAAAAGGGAACCCAAATTTCGGATTCCCCTTTTTTAATCGACGATTGAAAATCACTGTAGAAGCTTTCCCGTTTTGTCTCCCACCGCAACGTTTTGCACATTGGCTGTGGGGTTTTCGGCGTTGCCGGCGAAGGCTAAAGTCGAGATTAACTTCAGAGTGCTTTTCTCAATCCAGTGAATTATTCACCCTTAACGTCGATCACCTTCTTACCACGATAGAAGCCGTTCGGGCTGATGTGGTGACGGAGGTGAACTTCACCGGTCTTCGGTTCAACAGCCGTAGCCGGGTTCGTCAAGAAGTCATGAGCACGGTGATTGCCGCGCTTGTTGGTCGATTTTTTATTTTGTTGGACTGCCATAGCAATACCCCACTTTAAGAAAACACGCGATTATACCCTAGATATGCGCATCTTGCCAATGCCATTACCTAAAGCTTGGAAAAAAGTTTTGCGATTATATCAGTTTTTCTTCAATAAGTCTCGCAAGTTAGCAAAAGGTTTCGGTCTTTCGATCACTTCTTCGTCTTCGGAAGCTATGTCGCTATGTTTAAGCGGAGCTTCACAATCATCATGACGGGGGAAATTAGGCAGTGACAGAATGATTTCTTCCTGAACCCAAGCCGCCACATCCATATGCTCTGAACCGACAACCACTTCCCACTCCTCATCTTCTTCAACAGGAATGCGATTGGCTTCTGCTTCGCTTTTAACAAAAAGAAACGGCACTTCACGCTCAATGTCAATATCTATCGGTTGAGTGCAGCGGGTACAGCGCATTTGCACTTTTCCCTCGATAGTCAGTATGGCCGCCGGCAAACCGCGGACGCCTTCCGTTCCTTCAATTTCAATTGCAAAGGGTTTTACTGTTTCACTATTAATAATTAGGCTGGCGAGTTCGGGCATCTCCGAAATCTTCACCGTTGTGTTAATCTTCTGACGATTTGTTGCCACTGAAAAAATGTCGACAGTGGAAAAGTTTTGATTGCTTTTCGACATCCTTTACTCCCAAAAAGGTTACGAAGCGTATGTTACAGAAGAAATTGGTTCTGGGGTCAAGTTCCCCCTATCGAAAAGAGTTATTGGAACGTTTGGGTGTTCCGTTTGAATGTGTTTCTGCCGATATTGATGAAAGCCTCCACGAAGGTGAAACACCTGAAGCCCTTTGTGTCAGACTGGCTCGCGAAAAAGCCCTTAAAGTCAAATCCATGGTGGGCGAAGCAATTGTGATCGGCAGCGATCAAGTTGCCGTTCTGGGAGAAAGAATTTTGGGCAAACCCCACACTCGCGAACGAGCGATTGAACAGCTTTCCAGCATGCAAGGACATACAGTTTATTTTCTGACAGCCCTTTGCATCATTGGTGAAAAAGGCGAAATCTTTGAAACAATGGTTCCGACTATTGTTACGATGAAAAAACTTTCCGTCAAAACTATTGAAAATTATCTCGATCGCGAACAACCTTTCAATTGTGCTGGCTCTGCCAAGATCGAGAAGTTGGGTATCGCCTTAATGAAGGAAGTCCGCTCAACCGATCCTACTGCGCTCATCGGTCTGCCTCTTATTGAAACCGTAAACCTTTTAGCTAAAGCAGGCCTGGAAATTATTGAAGGAATTGGTGAGGCCTAATTAAGTATGACTGCAACGCTGTATTTATTACCCAATCGAATAGCCGAACGTCCGGTAGAGGAAACAATCCCTGCCTACACGCTTGAGGTATTGCGAAGAACTCAGTTTTTTCTAGCTGAAAATGCCAAAAGCGCCCGCGCTTATTTAAAAGCCGCCTCCCATCCTCAACCAATTGCCGAACTTCACATAGAGGAAATCGGTCATGAACCGCAGAGTGAAAAAATTGATGAGTGGCTTACCCCGCTTTTGGAAGGCCATGACATTGCAATTGTCAGCGAATCAGGCTGCCCCGGTGTAGCGGACCCAGGCGCAACGATCGTCGCCCGCGCTCAAGAAAAGGGACTAAAGGTTAAGCCTCTGGTGGGCCCCAGTTCTATTTTGCTCGCTTTAATGGCAAGCGGTTTAGACGGTCAGCATTTCCGCTTTTTGGGCTACCTTCCGATTAAGGAACCGAGCAGAACTCAGGCATTGCGCGATGCCGAACATCAAAGTGCCAAGGGTGAAACTCAAATTTTTATTGAAACACCCTACCGCAATCAGGCTTTTTTAGAGTTTCTCTGTCAAACACTTCAAGCCGATACAAAAATTACGATTGCCTGCGATGTCACGGGGGAAGCTGAATTCATCAGAACCAAAACAGCCTTAGAGTGGTCTGAAGAGAATATTGATTTACCGAAATTGCCAACTATTTTCGCCATCCTGGCTGTTAAAAGCCGAAAAAACAATGAACGGAAGGTGAAGAAAGACTTCAAGCATTTCGCACGTAAAAAGCAAGGCAGCTTTTGGCGTCAAGCTTAAAAAGACATGGGCGGTTTTCCCGCCCATATCCTTCATTAAAACTTCGACTAGAAAATTAAAGCAACTCGTCAACACCCAGAGCGCTCGCTAACTGGGGCACATCGTCCACAACAGGCACCTTCCACTTCACCAATTCACTCTTGGGAAATGCTCCGTAGCTGACAGCCACAGCCGCGCAGCCGGCATTTTTCGCCAACCACAGATCGTGCTCGGTGTCACCGATCATCACCATTTGATGAATGTCCACACCAGTCTCTTCAGCCAACATTTGCAGCATCAGCGGATTGGGTTTGCCGGCGCTTTCATCAGCCGTAACCGTTGCTTCAAAAATATCACCCACCCCGGTTTGTGCAAAAACCCGATCCAATCCCCGACGACTCTTTCCGGTTGCAACGGCAAGACGCAGACCGGCCGCTTTCATTTTGCGCATTAGATCTTCAAGTCCGGGGAAGATTCCGATTTCCTTTTCTTTAACGAGATAGTACTCACGGTAAGCTTGTTCAAACTGATCGTAGTGATCAAAACGGAATTCAGGCTCAATGGTTAAAATCGCACTTCTCCAATCCAGTCCAATCACACTTCTGGCGATCTGCATGCCGGGATCTTTATAACCCAAGGCGACAAAAGCATGGCAAATACCCGCGGCGATCGGTTCGGTTGTATCCATGACCGTACCGTCCCAATCAAAAACAAACAGATCAAATTTGGGTACCAACATCGTTACTGTTCCTTTCCCTGCTTTAAAGCAGTAATTAATTCTGCACAATCTTTAGGCAATTGAGCGGTCACTGACATTGACTGTCCTGAAATCGGGTGTTTGAATTCTAAGCGATAAGCATGAAGAAACATTCGCTTAAAGGGAATACCGAGACTGCCTTTAGCGATTTTCTTATTTTCTTCAAAATCTCCATATTTATCATCACCAACCAGAGGATGCCCCGCCCATTGAGCATGGACTCGAATTTGGTGAGTGCGTCCTGTTTTTAAATCAACGTTAAGATAAGAGACGGTCCCGAAACGCTCAATGAGCTGAAAAATACTGTGACTTGGCAACCCTTTTTCTTCGTCGACACAAACACGCCGTTCTCCGGAGGCAGTTACAAACTTATAAAGTGGGGCTTTAATGTGCTGACGGTCGTTGACCCAATCGCCCAAAACCAGTGTTTTATACGATTTATGTAGTTCCCCGTTTCGGATCATCTCGTGAAGTCTGACCAAAGCTTTTCTGCTTTTTGCCAACATCATCACTCCGCTTGTGTCACGGTCAAGCCGGTGCACAAGTTCCAAATACGGCTGATTGGGACGGGCGGCCCGCAGACGTTCAATTAACCCGAAACTAACGCCTGAGCCACCGTGAGCAGCCAGTCCCGCAGGCTTATCTACCACTAAAATATGCTCATCTTCGTACAAAATCGGCAATTCAATATCGTCAATGGGACGGGCTGATTCTTTTTTACCGATCGTCGAAACGCGAATCGGCGGCACCCTTAACTCATCGCCTAGCTGCAAACGGGTATCGACCGTTGCTCTTTTTTTGTTCACTCGTACCTCTCCGCCTCGCACAATTCGGTACAGATGGCTCTTAGGGACGCCTTTGGCTATGCGAAATAAGTAATTGTCCAATCTTTGACCATCCGCATCCGCACCAATGCGAATCCAGACAACGGCATCGGCTTTAGCGCTTGCTTGCGATGATGCGATAAATGTAGGGGTTTTCCCAACTAAATTTGCCATAACTCTATATAATGGGGAACTTGTTGAATCGGAACAAAAAATGTAGTTTGTACCGATCAACTTTGATAGAAAATCAACATGTGCATTTTAGCCATGTTTTGATTAAAAATTTCTCTTTGTTGAACCGTGTGTCCAACGAAGTTTTTTGTGTACCTGAAAGAGCTGCTTTTCAGGTTGTCGTGGCGGAGCTGCGGTTTGTCCGCAGACTGTGAAGCCCAAGTGTTTAAAACACGAAATGCAGCAAACGGTATATGTTGAGTCCTCTTTTCGGACCAATTCGGTCAATCAGAGGCGTTTGTTAATTGCCGTGATGAAGAAATCTGTGGTTGGACAAGCCCCACTGGGATCACCGTTGAACATTTTCGGTGAATCAGACTTGTCAATATGAAGACGATCTTATTTATTAGACCTCATGTGAGGGATTGAGCTCATAGATGCAAAATAGGACCACTATTTTGAATTCGTTCGTTTCGGTGCTCTCCCTACCGCGGCTTTGTTAATGACGCGACACATAGCTAACAATTTGTTTTCTCGCGCCACCTCGGTTAGGACTATTCACCGAGGTGTTGGCTATTTGAGAAAAGATTAAGCGGCCGGACGTTTTTCCCGGCTATGCTTGCGCCACAGATTTGTTTCTGACACGGCACGCCAGACTTTGACGACCTGCGACAGTGGTTGTCAGCCCGGAGTGTTCAATGAAACGCATGTTATTTAACGCCACGCACGCTGAAGAGACGCGCGTCGGCATTGTTGATGGCCAAAAGCTCATCGATATTGATATCGAAACAGCCGGCCGTGAACAAAGAAAATCAAATATTTACAAGGGCATCATTACCCGTATTGAGCCGAGCCTTGAAGCTTGTTTTGTCAACTACGGTGAAGATCGCCACGGTTTCCTCCCTTTTAAAGAAGTTTCCCGTCAATATTTCAAAGACGGTGTCGATGTTCGTACGGCGACCATCCGTGACGCCCTCGTTGAAGGCCAAGAACTGATCGTTCAGGTTGAAAAGGAAGAACGCGGTAACAAGGGAGCGGCACTAACTACCTTTATTTCCCTTGCAGGCCGTTATTTGGTTTTAATGCCCAACAATCCTCGCGGAGGTGGTGTTTCCCGTCGTATTGAAGGCGAAGAACGCCAAGAACTGCGCGAAACGATGGATCGTTTGAAGTTGCCTGCCGGCATGAGCATCATTGCCCGCACCGCCGGCATCGGCCGCACGGTTGATGAATTCCAGTGGGACCTCAATTACCTGCTTAAACTTTGGGAAGCGATCTGCGAAGCCGCTCAACCGCAATACGAATTACAAAGCCGTGAAGGCAACCGCGTTGTTACCAAATACGTGACGGAATCTGTTGGTCCCAAGGGCGAAGCACTAAAGCGAGCCAACCCGGCACCGTTCTTGATCGTTGAAGAAAGCAACCTGGTCATTCGCGCTATTCGCGACTACTTCCAACCGGAAATCGGTGAAATCCTCGTTGATACCGATGAAATTTACGATCAAGCCCGTCAGTTCATGGCCCATGTGATGCCTGACATGGTGGGCCGGGTCAAGCGCTACCGTGAAGAAACGCCGCTTTTCTCGCGCTTTCAAATTGAGCATCAAATTGAAACCGCTTACTCGCGTACGGTCCCCCTGCCCTCCGGCGGCGCTATTGTGATTGACCACACGGAAGCCCTGGTGGCCGTTGACGTGAACTCTGCACGCGCAACCAGAGGCTCTGATATTGAAGAAACCGCCTTCAGAACAAACTGCGAAGCAGCCGACGAAGTAGCTCGCCAAATGCGTCTTCGCGACTTGGGCGGTTTGATCGTGATCGACTTTATCGATATGAACGATCCGAAGAACCAACGCGCAGTTGAACAACGCCTCAAAGACGCGCTCAAGTATGACCGAGCCCGTGTTCAAATGGCAAAAATCAGCCGCTTCGGTTTGATGGAATTGTCCCGTCAGCGCCTGCGTCCGGCCTTAGCCGAAGGCAATCACATCACCTGCCCGCGTTGCAACGGCGTTGGCGTCATTCGTGATACTGAAAGCTGCGCATTGCAGATTTTGAGAATTCTTGAAGAAGAAGCCATGAAGGAAGGCACAGGAGCCGTCCACGCTCAAGTGCCTGTGGATGTCGCAAGCTTCCTTTTGAACGAAAAGCGTCGTGATATTGCCAAGATTGAACAACGTCACCGTCTGCCTATCGTTTTGATTCCTAACAAGTTCCTCGAAACGCCGCACTACCATATCGAACGTCTGCGTTACGACGATGAACGCTTGGATGATGAAGTGGCTAGCTACAAGCGAGCTGAAGAAATTCAACCCGATGAGGAGGCGATCGACCCTTATCGCGTGAAGAAACCGGAAGAAAAGCCGGCGGCCAAACGCCAAGAACCGGTTCTTCGCAACTTCATGCCCGAAGTAGCTCCTGAACACAATGAGGCTGACCGCTTAATCAATAAGAAGGCCGAACAACGGGCCGCCCGCGAAGAAGCGGCCAAGCGTGCCCAAGCCGCCCAGGAGCCGAGTCTTATCCGACGCTTGATTAACTTCCTCTTTGGTTCCGATCAAAAACCGGCTGAAGAAAAGAAGGACGAAGAGAAGAAGGGACGCTCTGATCGTCGCTCTCGCCGCAATCCCCGCGATCGTCGCGAGAAGGACTCTACGTCGCGTCGTCAACGCAGAGAACGCACCCGTGTTGAAAAAGATGAAGACAAGAGTGCATCGGTTGATAAACCGGAAACAACGGAAAGAGTAAAGACTCAAGACAAGGAGGCGGTTCGTGATACGCAAACACGCCGCCGTCCGCGCCGCCGCGTCAAGAGTGAAGAAACGCCGGAATTGTTGCCTGCTCCGGAAACCAAAGTCGCTTTGCCGAAACCTGTTGTGGAAGAAACCGCACCGGCTCCTCAAACAGTTACCAATGACGATGACTTCAACTTTGCTACCGATACGATTCCTGAAGCGAAGGTTTCTGAAGAACGTGTGGAAGCTTCTGTTGAAGCTCAACCTCAGGCTGAATCGAGCAATATCGAACGCCGTCCGCGTCGCCGCCGTCGCACCACGGACGATTTAATGGTTCGCCGTGACCGAATTCCACCTGAAATTGAAGCCGAAGAAATGAATCGTGCTCCGATTGTGTTGCCTGAAGAATATATTGAGGAAGCACCGGTACGCACTGAACCTTTGAACAAATCTGAGCTTCACCTCGAAGTGAAGGAAAATACGGTTGAACCGCGTCACGTGAACGTTGAAAGTCAAATCGCTAATCAAAAACGCGAACCGTTGGCACAGCGTCCCCGCGCCGAAGAGCAACCTCTCGAAGAAAAGGTTGAAGACGTTCAAAAAACCGAGGTAACGGTGGAGGTTCCTGTTGCCGAAGCCACTTTAGCAGTTGAAGAAACTGTTTCTGAAACCGCTGAAGTTGCGACAGCAGAAGACGCCATGGCGCGTTTGACAGCCGGTCTTGATGAAGCCTTGGCTAAGAGTGGTTTGACCGTTGTGCACACCAATCCTGAATTGGTCCACCCAGTTGATTACTCACCTGTCATCTATCCGGGACGCCCCAGAAAGGTTTTGCCGCCTTTGGATGACACGCCGCTCATTCAGGTTCACACAAAGACCCTCTGATATTACTGATTACTGACTCGGAGGGCGAAGCCAAATGGCTCGCCCTCCTCTTTTTCTAAACAAAGTATCGTGACTGACAGCAAACTTCTTAATAAGACAATTGATGAACTCGTAAAACTCATCAAGAAAGCCGACGCAGCAACCGATATTGATCAAAAATATCCGATCTACACCAAGTTGCAGCTGGCCGCTGCTTCAGCGTACGCCAAATTAGAGTCAGACTTCATAACACCGGTCATTCAAAAGCTAGAAGAAAACAATTACGAATACAGCGATTTAATGCGCTGGACATTTTTCTTTGAATGCTTATCGTGCAACATCACCGATGACAAATACACTCATGCCTTGATGGTCATGCCGTTTATGGCCTCAAGCGCCTACGGTTTGCCGTTCGGAGAAATTCCGCAAGAAGCGTTAAAGAAAATCGAGGTTTTCTTAAAAGGTCTCTTTACACCTGACTATCAAATCCGCATCAATAGCGATATGGTCAGTACCGATACATTTGCCCTACGGCCTTTTGAAATGCAAAGCCATGTCAGACAATGGGTGGCCTCGAGTAAACCTGGTATCTCGCGCTTTATCACTTCTGAAGAGACCCGTGAGGAGATGACCGAGCTTGTTGCTGATATTCGTTTAATTCCTTTCATTGTCAGCACCCCCATCAAAAAGCTTCCGCTCACCACTTTTGTGCCGGAAGTCAGTTTGCAGAAAATGCAGAAAAATCTTGTTTTCGCACTCAAGCGCATTTTTGATGAGCATTACCCGGCAACGCACATGGAATTTTTGCAGCATCCTTCTGAAGAGCTTCAGACGTACTTGCAAAAAGTCGATGATCCGAAGAACTACAACACAAGTCTCATGTTGCCGTGCATTGCCTCCATGATGGAAGCCGGCCGTCTCTTCCGCCATTTCTCTTTAAGAGAAGCACTTGCCAAGCTTCAGCAAACTGACGGCTACGCCATTAAAGATCTGCAAATTGCCGTCGCTCCTTTTTACGAACCGGCGGGGCCCGGAGAGGCAAAGATGGCAGAATTTCGTCTTGGCATCAGTCTTAAAGGCGAGAATTCAAAGGTTTATCAAGGATTGGGGTGGCCTGTCTTTTTTGATGATCCCGCCGAGCTTCTCGATAGTCTCGAAGCCACTTTAATGCTGCACAAATTTGAGCATGAGCAAGTGCGATTTGTGAGTGAAGGGACGTTTATGCTCGAAGACGATGATGAGGAAGTTCGTTACCCGGCCTTTGACGGTAAGCTCTATGAACCATTCTTACGTGAAGAGATTTCTTACCTGACACCGACTCTTTATCAGCTCAATTGATCTTTTGTCCTAACCGACAAATGAACGGCTCTGTCGCGTATTTTTGCTGACAGAGCCGTTTCTTATTTAATGGATTAAATTAGTTGCGTTGAAAAACGAAATTACCGTTAACCATCGTGGCATCGACCTTAACCTTGAGGATGTCGTCAGGATTAATGGTGAAGATGTTGTCGCTTAAAACAACAAGGTCCGCGAGATACCCCTTCATCAAACGCCCCTTCACCTTTTCATCAAAGGAAGCGTAGGCGCTTTCAATGGTGTAGGCATCAACGGCCGAATAAATATCCACACATTCCTCAGGATGCCAACCGCCGGCAGGTTCGCCACGCAAATTCTTGCGAGTCACCGCACAGTAAAGGTTGGCAATCGGATCCATATCTTCTACGGGGCTATCCGTACCGTAGCTCGTGTGAACGCCCAAATCCATCAAGGTCTTGAAGGCATAGCTTGTTGCCGCCAAGTCCTTACCCACACGATCTTCCACAATGGCCGTGTCGTAGTGCAGGAAGATCGGCTGAACCAAAGCTAGGATGTCATTCTTTGTGAAGCGTTCAAGCAACGGACGATCCGTGATCTGAACGTGAATAATGCCCAAACGCAACGGATTTTCACCATTTTCACAAACCTTGTCATAGGCGTTCAAAACGTTTTCAATCGCCGCGTCCCCAATGGCGTGCACAGCCACGCCACAATTATTCTTAACAGCCATGCCGACCAACGTATCGATTTCTTCAGGCGTTAAGGTGGCAATACCACGAGTGGACGGATCATCAGCATAGGGTTCACGCATGTAGGCCGTACGGGCGCCGAGGCTGCCGTCAACAAAGAGCTTCAAGGGACCGAAGCGGTTGAAGTCGTTACCCACACCCGTGCGATAGCCTTTATCCAAAAATTCTTGGAAAGCATTGGGCTCCATGAAGCTGAATTGGTGGTAGACACGGACAGTCGGCGTTTCAGCCAACACTTGATTGTAAGCTTCAAGCGTCGATTCCCAGTCTCCCATGCGCACGTCACACGTTTGAACAGAGGTCACCCCCGTTTCATTGGCGTGCTTCATGGCCGTGCGGATTAAACGCTTTTTCGTTTCAACAGAGCGTTCACTCATCAAGCAGCGAACCTGAGCGCGTGCGTTTTCACGCACAACACCGGTCAATTCTCCATTTTCTTGGTCAATGGCGCCGCCTGCGTTTGGAACCGTGTCAACCGTGACACCGGCCATTTCAAGCGCCTTGGTGTTGCAAGTCAGAATGTGACCGCAAGCGCGATCGAAAATGATCGGGTAATCCGTCGAAATCTTATCTAAGTCGTGACGAGTTAAAAGACGATGCTCGTCTGTAAAGTAGTCCTGATTCCACCCCATCCCGTGAATCACTTCACCGGGCTGCGGTTGATTTTCTTCAATATAGCGACGACCGCGTTCAATCACTTCTGCGATGGAAGTAACACCTTGAAGTCGAACGGCAGCCAACGCGATACCCGTGTTAAAGAGGTGTTGGTGCGAGTCATTAAAACCCGGAACAATCGTGCGGCCTTGAGCATCGTACAAATTTTCGTTGCCCGTGCAGGCAGCGCGCACCTCTTCCTCTGTACCGACCGCTGCGATCTTACCATCATCACCCACTAAAAGTGCTTGGGCAAATACGCCTCGTTGGACATAAATATTGGCGTTATAAATCAATGTCGACATGGTGTTACTCTCCATTTTCCTTAGCTTGAGCGGCCACTTGAGCGTCGTGCTGCTTGCGGAACATTACTTCATAGATAACCAAACCAAGCAACGGCACAATGAAACCTAAAACAACGGTGATCGGATCGTTGCTGATCGTGTTGATGATCAAACCGATCATCACAGCGCAGATGATCAAAATCGGGATCGGATAGAACCAAACGCGATACGGGCGTTCCAAATCTGGATACTTGCGGCGCAAGACAATCACGGCAAAGAAAGTCATACCGTGGAAAATCATACCGCACAAGGCAACCAAACTCGTCAATTCACCCAAGGTTCTCGACAGAATCAAAACAATGGCGAGAACAGCCGAGGCAAGTTGGGCGTTGACCGGCGTGCGATACGTCGGGTGAAGCTTGGCAAAGGGCTTGAAGAACGCACCGTCACGAGCCATGGCGTAAGTCATACGCGGAAAGGCAAGAACGCAACCGTTTAAGGAACTGAAGATTGCCAAAATCATGGCCGCGCCCACGATGTAGAGACCGGCGCTGCCAAAGAGCATGTTGGCGGCTTCCGTACCCAAGTAGTAGTTGCCGGAATTAACCATTTCAACAATCTTGCCGTAAGGCACGACACGGAAAATGGCGTAGTTAAAGAGCACGTACAAAAGCGCCACGCCAACGATAGCCAAAATCAAAGCAAGCGGAATGTTTCTCTTCGGATTCTTGATTTCTTCTGCAATGTTATTGAGGTTGGTCCATCCTTCATAGGCCCACAACGTGGCGATAACGGCGAAACCGATCATCGAAAGCAAAGTCGAGATGGAGGGCATTTCACCCGGGTACATGAAGAGGTCGGGGGATTCTTCGCCCAAAAGCAGACCCGCAAAGAGAATCAAAAGAATCGGCAACATCTTTAAAACCATAAAGACATTACCCAAACGGCTGCCGATACCCACCCCGCGGATATTAATGAGCGTCAGGAGCAAAACGGTGGAAATGGCAATAACCTTTTGACTGATCGGGTCAATTGTCCAAATGGAATTAAGCGCCGCGGCAAAGGCGACAGCCAATGCAGCGATGGAGCCCGGGTTGGACAGGCAGAAATTACCAAACCCGCACATAAAGGCAATGCGTTCGCCATAAGCTTCACGCAAATAAACGTAGTAGCCGCCCGCCTTCGGGATCATGGCACCTAATTCAGCAAAGCAGATACCGCTCAAAAGCGTCACCAGACCGCCGATTAACCAAACCAAAAGGGAGAGACCGGGACTCATGCCCGCGCGTTGGAGAACGATGGCACCGATGTAGAAAATACCGGAGCCGATCATGATACCTGCCAAAACGGAAATGCCACCGAAAAGCGTTACATCACGACGCATTTCAGTCTTTTCGCTTTGCAGTTGATTGGCAACAGAGCTTGTCGTCATCATCTAGTCCTTATTGTTATTGAATTAAACAAAAGCTACAAAAAAAGTTGCATCCATCGATGCAACCTTGCTTATGTCATTCAAATAAGGCGATGACAGCCGTTTGCGATCGATAGCTCCTCCACTTCCTGTCGAAAGCGGGAGTCATGGAAATATTCTTCCCATGCCCAACTGGTGATTCCTACCGGAATCATCGTTTCGGCGACTTGACCTTTCTCGAGCTGTCTTTGGGTGTCCCCTCAGGCTTGATACTCTTTCGCGTCGCGCCTCTATCAACTTTGGATTAAATTAAACGCCAAAAATTAACGTTTGTAAATAGAAAGAAAAAACAAAAAAGGCCCGATTTTTTTATTTCGGGCCTTTTTTTAAGCAATTTAGATTAGAAGTTTCTAAATTTATGCGTCAACTGACTTCACATCAAAGGTGAAGTCATCGCCTTTGGCACCAACCGTCACGGTATCACCCGGTTTAACGTTGCCAGCCAAAAGCAGACGAGACAAACCGTTTTCGATATGATCTTGGATCGCGCGCTTTAATGGACGAGCACCGTAAAGCGGATCAAAACCAACCTTGGCGATTTCTGTTAAGGCTTCATCGGTCACAACCAACTTAATGTCCTGAGCCTCGACACGGGCGGCCAATTTCTTCAGTTGAATCTTGGCAATATCCTTAATCACCGATTCACCCAAAGCATTAAAGACCACAATCTCATCAATACGGTTGATGAATTCCGGACGGAAGTGCTCACGCACCTGCGCCATCACAGCGGTCCGGATTTCATCCTTGCCGGCTCCGACAAGCGACTGAATTTCATGAGAACCCAAGTTACTTGTCATGATGATGACCGTGTTCTTAAAGTCCACCGTCCGACCTTGACCATCGGTCATACGACCGTCATCCAAGACCTGCAGCAAGACGTTAAAGACATCCGGGTGCGCCTTTTCCACTTCATCGAGCAAAATGACGCTATAGGGTTTACGGCGAACGGCCTCGGTCAAATAGCCGCCCTCTTCATAACCCACATATCCCGGAGGCGCACCGATCAAACGAGCCACCGAGTGCTTTTCCATGAATTCGCTCATATCGATACGGATCATGGCGTCTTCCGTATCAAAGAGAAACTCTGCCAAAGCCTTCGTCAGTTCCGTCTTACCGACACCGGTCGGTCCTAGGAAGAGGAACGAACCGTAGGGGCGATTCGGATCGGATAGACCGGCCCTTGAGCGCAAAATCGTTTCAACAACGGCCTTGACGGCTTCGGGTTGTCCCACGACACGGCGTTCGAGCGCTTCACCCATGTGAAGAAGCTTTTGACGCTCGCCTTCCATCATCTTGGAAACCGGAATACCCGTTGCACGGGAAACCACCTCGGCGATTTCCTCTGCTCCGACGCTTGTACGCAAGAGCTTGGGCTTCATCTCGCCTTTCTTAGACTCTTCTTTTCTCAGCTTTTCCTCAAGTTTAGGCAACACACCGTATTGCAACTCGGCAAGCTTTTCGAATTGTCCCTGGCGGCGGTACTCTTCCATTTGGTGGCGGGTCTTATCAATATCGTCACGCGCTTTCTTCGCTTCAAGCGCCTCGATCTTTTCTTTCTTCCAGACCTCTTCCAAATCACCGTACTGCTTGGTCAGATCCGTGATTTCGTCTTCAATCGCGGCCAAGCGTTTTTTACTGGCATCATCGGTTTCTTTCTTCATCGCCTCGCGTTCAATCTTTAATTGAATGATTCGGCGATCAAGCTTATCAAGGGCTTCCGGCTTGGAGTCGATTTCCATCTTCACGCGTGCAGCCGCTTCATCGATCAAGTCAATTGCCTTATCGGGCAAGAAACGGTCGGTGATGTAACGGTGCGACAACTCCGCCGCTGTCACAATAGCCGGGTCAGTAATTTCTACGCCGTGGTGAGCTTCATACTTTTCCTGCAGTCCACGCAAAATAGCGATCGTATCCTCAACGCTTGGTTCATCGACCATCACTTTTTGGAAACGACGTTCAAGCGCGGCGTCCTTTTCAACGTACTTGCGGTACTCGTCAAGCGTGGTCGCCCCGATTACGTGCAATTCTCCACGGGCAAGAGCCGGCTTTAGCATATTGCCCGCATCCATCGAGCCCTCGGTCTTACCGGCTCCGACCACGGTGTGCAGTTCATCGATAAACAAAATGATCTGACCGTTGGCACGCGTGACTTCTTTGAGTAACTTCTTTAAGCGTTCCTCAAACTCACCACGGTACTTGGCTCCGGCAATCAAGCCTGCCATATCCAAACTTAAAATCCGTTTGTTTTTCAACGTATCAGGCACTTCGCCATTGACAATACGCTGGGCCAAGCCTTCCACCACGGCTGTCTTACCGACACCGGGTTCACCGATCAACACAGGGTTATTTTTCGTTCTGCGCTGCAGAATCTGCATGGCACGACGAATTTCATCATCACGGCCGATAACCGGGTCAAGCTTGCCTTCACGCGCCTTGGCGGTTAAATCAATGGTGTACTTTTTGAGGGCTTCGCGCTGATTTTCCGCATCCGGATTATCAGCCGAGTCTCCGCCCCGCACTTCTGCAATGGAAGCCTCAAGCGCCTTACGGGTTAAGCCGCAGCGTTTGGCAATACGAGACGCTTCCCCTTGCGCTTGCGTCAAAGCCAAGAGTGCCATATCCACGGAAATGTATTCATCACCGTGAGCCATGGCTTCCTTTTCAGTGAGGTTCAACCAATTGATCAGATCGCGGCCGGGCTGAATATCGCCCCCCGTACCGCTTACCTTCGGCAAACGGCGAACCGTGTCTTCAACCTCTTGAACAAGCCTTTGAACCGATACACCGGCTCTCTGTAGCAACGACTTCGTGGATCCGTCTTCGTCACGCAAGAAAGCTGCGAGAAGATGCACGTCTTCCATGATTTGGTTGTCGTTGCCAAGCGCAATTGTTTGTGCGTCAGCCAAAGCTTGTTGGAATTTTGTCGTTAATTTATCTTGTCTCATTGTTTTCTTTCCTTCTGCTTTGCCCGTTTCCAGAACCGGCAAAACAATCTTTCTAACTCCTATATGGGGTAGGGTTTAGAAATTTCAAGAGAAAAGAAAAAGATATTTTTTACTTATTTTTCAATGAGATAATGACAAACTGAAATAGATTGTCACACAAAAGAAGTGGATCAAAAACTTTTTTCTCACAGATGCCCGCGAATGGTTAGCACACCGAGAATCAAAGCAATAAAAGAACCGCCTATATGCATCAAGAAGTGTTCAAGAGAAGCTAGCCACTGACCGGTCAGCATAAAGTGCAGGTTTTCTCCCAAAACCGCCGTCAGTGTGGAAAAGGCACCGAGAAAACCGGTGATGATAAAAAGTCTGACGGCTGGACTGATTTCCGGCCGGGTCGAAAGCCAGGCCAGAGCCATCCCCATCAGGTAGGCCGCGCAAAGATTAGACAAAAGCGTTCCCAAGGGCGAAGATAGGAACCAAGAGGTGCCGTTAAAGGCATAGGTAAGCCACCACCGGATCAACGCACCTAAGGTGGCACCGGTAGCAACACTAACAACCACTAACCAAAGAGGACCGTCTTTTGTCATAGCTAATTCACAAAAAATTGCGATGATTGTACGCCAAGAAGCAAAAGCTTTGTTAAGCTTTAAGCGTTTACATTAAAAGGATTTGCGATGAGCGTTACTTTAAATCAGCCGATTGCTCCATTCTCTGCCCAGGCTACCACTGGAGAAATCACTTCCGAAATGTTCAAAGGCCGCTACACGGTCCTTTATTTTTATCCCAAAGACAATACCAGCGGCTGCACGATGGAAGGCCGCGACTTCGCCGCGCTTTACACGCAATTTAAAGAGGCGGGCTGTGAAGTGATCGGTGTTTCCAGAGATTCAATCAAAAGTCACACCAACTTCTGCAACAAGCAGGGTTTCCCCTTTGCGTTAATTAGCGATAGCGAAGAAACGCTTTGCAAGGCTTTTGACGTCATTAAACTGAAAAAGCTATACGGTCGTGAGTACATGGGCATTGAGCGCAGCACTTTCCTCATTGATCCTCAAGGTGTCGTTTGCGCCGAATGGCGAAAAGTGAAAGTGGCCGGACACGCTCAGGCTGTTCTTGAACATTTGAAATCGTTGCAATAAGGAGAAAAGCATGCCGCTGCCTCCCCTGCCCAAAGCGATGGGTTCAATTTTGAAAGAAGGTGAAATGACGGTTAAGCCTGCATCCAACCCAAAAAGTTTCAAAACAGAAGTCAAAGAAAAACCTGTCGTTTCTGAAACAAACAAAGCCGTCAAGCGTGTCAAATCACCCAAAACGGCTGACTTACTCGAGAAAAAAGAGAACTCACCGAAAAAACAAAAAGGCTATCGAGCAAAGACACACGGCAAAAAGCTTTTTGTGCTTGATACAAACGTACTCATGCATGATCCTATCTCGCTTTTTCAGTTTGAGGAACATGATGTATTTTTGCCGATGATTACGCTTGAAGAGCTTGACGGTCATAAAAAAGGGATGAGTGATGTCGCTCGCAACGCCCGACAGGTCTCCCGTTATCTTGACCAACTTTTAGGCCACAGCGACGGCAATATTACCGAAGGCATTGAATTGAGCGCTTTAGGGAACACCGAAGCCCAGGGAAAACTCTTTTTCCAAACGCAAACACTCGAAGCGCAGCTTCCTCAAGGGCTGCCTCAAGGCAAAGCTGACAACCAAATCCTGGGCGTCGTTCAAGCCTTGCAAAATAAAGAAAAAGAACGCTCCGTTGTCTTGGTTTCCAAAGACATCAACATGCGCATTAAGGCAACGGCCATGGGTCTTGCGGCCGAAGACTATTTCTCGGATAAGACGCTTGACGATACCGATATGCTCTACTCGGGCCGTGTGCAGCTTCCTGAAGATTTCTGGGAAACTCACGGCAAAAAGATGCAAAGTTGGAAAGAAGACGGACGTACTTGGTACAAAATTACCGGTCCATTGGTTAAAGATTGGTTTACAAACCTTTTTGTCTATTTACCCGATGATTCTTTCCTCGCTCAGGTCAAAAAGATTGAGGACAAAACCGCCACCCTTTGCGTTGTGCGCGACTACATGCAAAGCAAACACTCGGTTTGGGGGATCACCGCCAGAAACCGTGAACAATGTTTTGCGCTTGACCTATTGATGAATCCGGATATTGATTTTGTCACTCTATTGGGTCAGGCAGGCACCGGTAAGACTTTGATTACACTTGCCGCGGCTTTGACACAAACGTTGGATATGCGACGCTTTTCTGAAATTATTTTCACGCGTGCAACTGTCAGCGTTGGTGAAGAAATCGGCTTTTTGCCCGGTACGGAAGAAGAAAAGATGCTGCCGTGGATGGGAGCGCTTGAAGATAACTTGGAAGTGCTCAATAACATTGATTCGGGAAGCGACTGGAGTCGGCATGCCGCCAATGACCTTATCCGCAGCCGCATCAAAGTTAAGAGTATGAGTTTCATGCGAGGCCGGACATTTTTAAATAAGTTCGTGATTATCGATGAAGCCCAGAACCTTTCGCCCAAACAGATGAAAACGCTCATCACCCGCGCGGGCCCCGGCTCCAAGATTGTTTGCCTAGGCAACATCGCTCAGATCGACACCCCCTACCTCACCGAGGGCTCTTCCGGTTTGACTTACGTAGTCGATCGCTTCAAAGGGTGGGAGCATTCCGGCCACATCACTTTACAACGCGGAGAAAGAAGTCGTTTGGCTGATTTTGCGAGCGAGTCTCTTTAACAGTTAGGCCTCTGCCCTAGAGGCCTATTGCGAGTTATGCATGACAAAAAAATTATCGCTGTCCGGGATTGACCATATCGTCCTTACTGTTAAGAATATTGAGGAATCGATACGTTTTTATGCGCAACAGCTAGGTTGCACCGTGATCCGTTTTGGGGGTGACCGGTTTGCCGTGCAAATCGGATCATCAAAAATTAACTTCCATCAATCCGATCAACCGCTCAAACCCCACGCGTCTTTCCCCACCTGTGGCAGCGCTGACTTTTGTCTGTTGGCTCCTTTACAGGCGCTAGAAGTAGAAAGTTACTTAAAAGCACAAAATGTTGAGATTGAATTGGGACCTGTCCGTCGTACCGGCGCAACGGGACAGATCATTTCCTACTATTTGAGAGATCCGGACGGCAATTTAGTTGAAATAGCCACGACAGAGAATAGTTAGCCTATGAACACGATTTACGACGATACGGACTTTTTCAATGCTTATGCAACCATGGCAAGAAGCCAAAAAGGATTAGAAGCTGCGGGTGAATGGCATCAGCTCAAACTCCTTTTCCCCAATCTCAAAGGAAAAAGTGTTTTAGATCTCGGATGCGGTTATGGCTGGCACTGCCGTTACTGTGTTCAAAAAGGCGCTTTCAAGGTTCTTGGGATTGACGCAAGCGCAAAGATGATTGAACAGGCAAGAAAAAGAAATTTTGACCAGGCCATTGAATACAAAGTCTGCAGCATTCAAAACTATGCCTTTCCCAAAAATTTCTGGGATTTTGTTATCTCCAACCTAGCTCTGCATTACGTGGAGGACCTTGAAGATATATTTGAAAAAATTCATGGAACATTAAAACCGGGCGGAACCTTTGTTTTGAATATTGAGCATCCGGTTTTTACTGCCGGCATTGATCAAGATTGGACCTATGGAGAGGACAAAAAGCCAAAACACTGGCCCATTGATAATTATTTTTTCTCGGGCCCAAGACAGACACACTTTCTAGGATCTGCCGTAACAAAATACCACCATACTCTAACGCAGATTCTGATGGGACTGATTGACAATCACTTTAACCTTGATGCTGTCATTGAAGCGCGGCCGCCCGAAAGTATGCTCAATATCGCCTCGATGAAGGATGAGCTCAGACGGCCGATGATGCTATTGGTTCGAGCTACTAAAAAACATTAGTCATTTAACCGAGCGCGCAGTCGAGCAACATCATTAAGACAAAGCCCGACATGACACTTAAGGTACCGATATTAGAGTGCTCACCTAAATGGGCCTCTGGAATTAATTCTTCAACCACCACATACATCATGGCTCCAGCACTGAACGCTAAAAGCCATGGCATAAAGGGTGTAATCCAAGAGGCGCAGAGCACAACCAAAACACCAAACACGGGTTCAGCCAACCCTGAAAGGGCTCCAAAAGCGAAAGCTTTCTTTGCGCTGTAACCTTCCTGTCTTAAGGGTAACGAGACGGCAGCGCCTTCCGGAATGTTTTGTATACCCATGCCCAATGCCAAGGCAAATGCCGCCGAAAGCGCCAGAGGATCGCCTGTTTGGCCGGCTACAACAAATAAAAGCCCCACGCTCATGCCTTCGGGAATGTTGTGAAGCGTAACGGCGAAAAATAACAGTGATGCCCGTGATAAGTGTGATTGAGGACCTTCCGGATTTTGCGAACCGGGGTGTAAATGAGGCAACAGTTCATCGAGCAAGAGTAAAAAAGCGACCCCTAAAATGAAGCCTCCGCATGCCGGCAACCAGCCGGCGCCTCCCGCTTCTTCCGCAGCCTCCATCGCCGGAATCAAAAGACTCCAGACAGAAGCGGCGATCATAATTCCGGCGGCAAACCCCAAAGCCATACGATGAACATTTTCAGAAATTTTTTTTCTGAAAAAGAAAACACTGGCGGCCCCGAGCGATGTCATCATAAAGGTAAAGCCAGTACCGCTGGCGGCCCACCCTATCATTGTTATCAGATTGGCAGTTTCCATCTCAAGCACTTAGAACTGTTTTAATGGTGAAATTGTCGCAAACTTAAAGTGGCATTTAAAGTTTAAATGGCTCAATCCAATTAGAAACAATCATTCAGATAGACAAAATCAATTAGAAAAAAGCATTATCGGCAAACTCGATCAGAGTATCCTACCAGGCGTAACAAAAAAAGGATTACCGTGAAAAAACACTTGATCGCCTTAAGTCTTGGAACATTGGCTTTAGGAATTGCCGAATTTTGCATGATGTCCATTCTTTCCAGTGTGGCGGCAGAACTCAACGTCAGCATTCCACAAGCCGGTCACTTTGTCTCGGCTTACGCCGCCGGCGTGTGCATCGGCGCACTTTTGATGGTCATATTTGCAAGAAATCTTGGGCTTAAAACATTACTTTTGCTGATTGTCGGATTCATATTTTTTGGCAACACTTTGACTGTTTTTGCCTTTGATTATTGGAGCATGCTTGGCGCGCGCCTAATTGCAGGACTGCCGCACGGAGCTTATTTCGGTGTGGGAGCCATTGTAGCCACGCAATTGGCAAAGAAAGGCGAAGCTTCCAAAGATGTATGTTTGATGGTCGCCGGCATGACTGTCGCCAATCTAATTGGTGTGCCGCTGGGAAGCTTTCTTTCATGGGCGGTGACATGGCGACTTGCTTTCTTGATTGTTGCTGCGGTTGCAGCGTTAGTTTTTATCGGAATAAAACTTTGGATTCCTGCGTTACGGGCGTTGCCAGATCACGGTTTTTCTGCTCAGTTTAGGTTTCTGACTTATTTGGTTCCCTGGCTCGTGTTGGGAGCCATCGGCTTTGGCAATGGAGGATTTTTTGCCTATTACAGCTACGTTAACCCTATCATGGAAAATTTAGCCTCGGTACCGGCTTCATTGATGAGTGCTGTGATTACAATGGCTGGCTTTGGCATGGTTTGCGGAAACCTTTTGGCTGCCAAACTATCAAGACGCGTCGGTAATGCTGCCTTGGCCTGTCTCGGTCAAGCGGTTCTCTGTTGCTCGCTTATCCTTTTATTTTTCAGCGCACAGTTAACTTGGATTGCAGTCGCACTAACCGTTATTGCAGCCGGTTGTGTTTTCTTTATTTCGGGACCGGAGCAAGTTCTCATTCTCCAAAATGCTAAAGAAGGACAACTTTTAGCTGCCGCCATGGGACAAGTCGCGTTTAACTTCGGCAACGCTGTCGGGGCGTGGTTGGGAGGTCTTCCAATTGAAGCGGGTTATCAGGAAAATTGGTCTTGCGTACCGGGCGGTGTTCTAGCCGGTATCGGCTTTTTGCTTCTGTTTGCAACCTGGAGAATCCATGCGGCAAAATCAGCCGAAAAAGTACACGCAAGGTAGTTTGCCCCAAATCCCCGCCGTTTAATCAAAATTTGGTAGTCCGTACCTTTTTGAAAATATTACTTCCATCTTAAATTGATAGAATGAATGCGATCATTTCGTGGAGAGAAACTCAAATGGCAAGACAAATGAACGCAATCAACCAAGCTCTGCTTTACTTGGAAGTGATCAAACGTATTCCGCGTCATCGTTTCATTTCCACGCAAGAAATTCAAAATAGTCTTCAGGCCTCTGGAATCAATATTCAAACTCTCACGCTTCAGCGCTACTTAAAGCAGCTTTATGAAAGCGGAAGCCTTCCGCTTGAGAGAAATGACAATTCTAAGCCCTTCAGCTACCGTATGGGAACGGATACATCACCCTTCCCCTTTACCAATCTCTCAGCCCAAGAAGCGCTCATGCTTCGATTAATTGAAGCCAATTTGAGATACCAGCTGCCTGGGAAACTGAATAAAGCAATGCAACCGTTTTTTGATGCGGCTAGACAAACCTTGGACGACATTCAGGGACGTATTACCCATGAAAATGAATGGCTAAACAAAATTGCGGTGGTCTCCAACAGCCTTCCTCAAATTCCACCTAATATAAAACCGAGAATTTTTGAGGCGGTCTCCAATGCCCTCTTTGAAAATAAGAAACTAAAAATTGTCTACCACAATGCCGAAGGCCACGAAAAGACAAAGACCGTTTCACCCATGGGGCTTGTTCAGCAGGATATCCGTTTGTATCTCGTCTGCCGCTTTGACGGCTACACGGACATTCGTCATTTGGCTTTGCATCGGATAAGTGACGCAACGCTTTTAAATGAGTTGGCACAAAAAGAGAGAAATTTTGATATTAAGACGTATGTCAAAGAACACCACTTCAATTACTCCAACGAAGACACCCGTACTGTTTTGTTAACGATTGAGTTCACCAATGAAGCCACGGCGCTCAATCTGACTGAGGCTCCTTTCAATCGTACTCAAACGATAAAGAAGCTCAATAACGGACACTATGAGCTTAATGTTGAAATTGAAGACAGCCTATTGTTAAGCGGTTGGGTTAATACTTGGAAAGATATAGCCGGTATTGTCCGAATTGAAAAAAAGCCGATTGACTGAATACAAAAGAGCCAACGATGTTAAAAACCATCTACAGCAACGCTTACGAGATTTTAGAAGCCTACTTAACGGCTGAAATTACCGAAGATAAAAAGCAATCGGCCGACCCTTTTGAGCGCGTCCGTGTTATTTCCGCCACCAGTGCCATTAATAATCGACTTCGGCAGCACCTTGCGCAGGTTAACGGAATCTGCTCCGGAGTGGATTTTTGGACGACACAATCGTGGTTTCATAACTATGCCGGCATCGGTGTCGGAGAGCCTGAAGAAGCACAGGATTTTCTCTGGGTTATCTGGTCTGTGCTCGATGACAAATTCATCGACCACCATGAGCGGCTTAGAACCTTCTTCAGCCACCGCGTGACGGATAAGGAAAAAGCACTGGCTCGCTATGAGCTTGCCCGCAAAATAGCCTCGGTTTTTGATAAATACGTCAATTACCGATTTGACTGGGTTGCTGACTGGATGGGATTTTCTGGCGTTAAGCCCCAAACGATCTATAGAGGAATTGACGACGGACAACTCTCTCGCGAGAAAAAAGCCCTTGAAGCGCATCCTGACTTTATTTGGCAAAAAGCAATTTGGGAGAAGCTTTCACAAACCGCCGTCTGGAACGGCCGTGAGACATTGAGACTTTATGCAAACCCCGAGTCTCTCGAAATTAAATTTGCCAATGAACCGGAGACACTGCACTTTTTCGAACCAAGCGGCATTTCTCCCTTAATGCTTCCAATCATTAAGTTGCTGTCCGAACATGGTCACAAGGTTTATGTCTATCTCTTGAATCCCTGTGTGGAGTACTGGTTTGATTCTTATTCGGATCTTGATTCTGAAAAAAGCGATGCTTTGAATTTTTTACGAAAAAACGCCGCCTCCACACGTGCGATGATCAACCGCTTCTGGACATTTACGCCTGACGGACAAGAAAATGCCGACCATGAGCCTGAAAAACTTCCTGATCTAACGACCGCCCCGCTGCAAAAACTCAATATTTGGACGCAAGCCCAGACAGAACGATTGGATCTCGTACAGGACTCTGAACTGCTGCTTCACTCAGCTCAAAAAGCCCTTTTACAAAACTCAGCGCAGTGGCTGCCTGAAAAATTGTCACCTTCAGATCCATCCGTCAGAATTATTAAGGCGCCAACATTAACCCGTGAAGTCCAAAACGCCATCAATATGATTCAAGCCTTCTTCGCGGATCGCTCTTTAGCGCTCAAACCCGAAGATGTACTGATTACAACGCCCGAAATCGATAAAACGGCCCCCGTTTTTGAAGCCTGCATGCAAGCGTTGCCGCCGCAATACCGAATGGATTATCAAATCTTCGGTCAAACAGCAACCGATGCTGATATGAGCGCACGATCCCTTGTTGACCTGGGTAAATTGCTCATGAATGGCATTACCCTGCCCGCACTCAATGCATGGCTGGAACTTCCTGCTGTCGCTCAGGCTCTGGATTTAAATCTCGATGATCTTAATGTGTTGCACGACTGGCTTTTAGCGGCCGGTTTTAGAAGCGGAATTAATGCAGAGCATTTAAAAGCGACTCATCCGGATTTTTCTCAGGCCTCTTTAAACGAAGCCATTGAAGGAACGCTGGAGCGCGCCATTGAACGCTTAAGTTGGGGCTATGTTTTTAAAGAAGGCTCTTTAACCTGCACGGATGACATTTTGCCAGTGCAGCACGGCAGCGATCCGTTTGCCGGTTTAACGGATAATCAGTCACTCTTTTTAAAACTGTGCCGACTCGCCGATAAACTTAAAGAAGCTTTCGATAGCATGAAAGCTTTAGGCGATGAGGCACTGCCTGCTGATTTATCGTTGTGGGCTCATAACCTCTTGGAAAGCTTCTTCGGCAACAGCGCCGACAAGATGGCGCTCATGAGTGTCAGAAATGATCTGAGAGTGCAGGAACTGGCACTGACTACCGTTCCTGAGCCGATTACCATGCCCCTTTATGTTTACTGGCGGGCCCTTGAAGACAGAATCAGCGAACCCTCGGACAAAAATCCCGCGATCGGCCGATTGACCATCGCACCGATGAATACCTTCAGGGGGCTACCTTACAAAGTCATCATCGTCTTGGGATTGGGCGAAGAATCCGGTTTTCCGGGCAATCAGCGTTTTGAAGAATTTGACCTGATGGGCACCGATGCACTTAAACGACAAAATGATCGTGACAGCCGATCGGATAATCGAAATGTCTTTCTCGATCTTTTCCTTGCCGCTCGCGATCGCTTTGTATGCTCCTATTGCATCGGAAGCGATAAGAAAGCGCCCCTTAACGCTTCGCCCGTCATAGTCGATTTGCTGGATTTTCTCACCCAAAATGCTGCCATCGAAGATAACGAAACAAAGCTTGAAGCCAAAAAGCGTATGGCTGATGCGATTACGGCTGAAATTACGCTCACAGACACCGCTGCAGACAATTTCCGATTGAGCTCAACGCGTTACTGGAAAAGCTTCATGGGTGAGACGCTCGATGCACTGAAAAAAGCCCGAAAAACCAATTATCAGGGCTTAGAACCTCAGATGCTGACCGGTCCCCTTGATGACAAACTCTTTTCTTCTACGCTCTATTTGGAAGATGTTCTGGCTTTTTACAAAGATCCTGCCGTGTGGCTTCAAAAGCGATTGGATTTCCGACAATACGAAAACGGACTTCAAGATAGCGTTCCCCTTTTCGGAAGTAAAGACGGACTTGAATTGTCGTTACTGAGACGAGAACTCATGGAAGCGCTCGCTAGCGGTCATTCCAGTGAAGTTATTCTTAACAAAATAGCGTTGGATCCGACTAAAGGGACTCAAGAAACACGGATCCTACAATACGAAGAGGAAGTTGAAAAAGCCAAAGAAACCCATGCGGTGAGAGATGAAATTCTCTCTTTGGGTAAAAGCGACACGCAAACGATTTCTTTGCCCCTTAAAGATCTTCCCCCCTTTGAAACCCTTTTGGCTGAGAATATCCAAACGATCTATTTTCACGTCGATGATGAGCAAAGGGAAAAAGATCCCACGGCTTGGCAAAGCAGTGTTGAAAACGATGCACCGTATTTGCTTGAAATAGCCTATTCCAAGAGCGGTGTTGTGACCGCTCAAGCAAAAGCGGCCATCCTTTGTGCAATGGGTGTTCCGGTCAATTTACTACTTTTAAATATGAACGAAAAACCGGTTTTGAATATTTTCAAAGCCATTGAAGGATCTATCGCCCGCAATTTCCTGTTCAGCTTAATTGAGCTGATGGCAAAAACTATCCAAAAAGCCTGTGTGATTACCTCAAAGTATGACAATTCGGTTGAGGCAGCCATGTGGCGCGGTCGCGACTATGAAACAATCAAAGAGTACAGCACGGCGTTTTTAGACAATGCGCTTAAAGCCATAACGCCGGATGCCGTTTTCCCGAAAGAGGACAAAGGCAAGAGAACGAAGGCCATGCAATTGCTCACTGAAAACTTTGAAAATTTAATGCTTGGAGGCTCCCAACAATGAGAAACGAATTTAATGTCATCGATTCGCCTCTTTGTGGCCGAAAACTCATTGAAGCCAGTGCCGGTACGGGTAAGACATACTCGCTCATTCATATTGTCTTGCGCTTGATTGTTGAAGAGCGGATTCCGATTGAAAGACTGTTGCTGGTGACTTTTACCAAAGCCGCCACAGCAGAATTGAAGATGCGCGTTCGTGAGCTTTTAATCCGTGCGCAACAAGCCTATGAAGATTGTCGTGATGATGACACACGATACGATCCGACACTCATTGCCTTGATCAAAAAGTGGCGGCAGGCAAAGATTGATCCCAGTGTTTTTCAAGATGCTATCGATCGGCTTGATGATGCTTCGATCTGCACGATCCACAGTTTTTGCCAAAAGATGCTCGAAGAACACAAGTTCTCAAGTTCTGAAGGCTTTGACTTTGAAATCGGAGACGATAGCGACCTTCGACGAGAAGTCATTGAAGAGTTTTTACGAGAGGCTTTAACGGTTTCGGACGACGATGAGTTTAAGAAACTGCTTCTTGATACGGAGCCTTGGGATGAGATTCTTATTGCGCTAAATTCAGCGCCCAAAAATGCAACCGTTAAACTCTTTGATGACCTTCTTTTCATTGATCCGAAAACCGGGCAGCACGCTAAGAAAGAATGGAAAAAAACGGACAATCAAATTAATTTGGAAAAGAGCCTTCGCTCATTGCTGACACAATTTATCGAGATCGCACCTGAGACATTGAAGCGTAAAAAACGTGAAAACGGCATCCGCTCCTTTGATGACTTGCTCTTAGACATGTACGAGGAACTCGACAACCGAGCTTTTGTCGAACGTGTTCAAAGCCGCTATGACGGAATTCTCATTGACGAATTCCAAGACACCGATCCTATTCAGTACACCATTTTCAAGCGTCTTTTCCTCGCCGAGGATAGCTGCGCCAAATCGGTCTTTTTTGTCGGCGATCCCAAACAGTCGATCTATCGATTCAGAAATGCCGACATCAACACCTATCTGGCTGCGCAGGCCGATATCGGAGAGATTTGTGAGTTAAAGAAAAACTATCGCTCTAGCCCCACTCTGCTTGAAGGAATCAATCGTTTCTTTACCGAATCCGGGGCGCCTTTTTTAGATGCCGGCATGGGCTATAGTGCGATTGCCGCCGGATCCAATAAAGGTCCCCTTTTACTCAAAAAAGGCGATTCGTTTGAAGCGTTACCAACCTTTGAAATTTGGACTAAAGAGAAAGCGGCTTTAAATCCTACCGGTGACCGCAATCAGCAAATCACCCTCATTGCCAATGAGATTGCCGCTTTACTATCCGGCAACGTTTATAAATCTGAAAATGAACGGCTCAAACCAAGCGACATCGCCGTTTTATTCCGTGTTAAAAAATACGTGCCGGATTTTCGGGCAGCCTTGGCTAAAAAAGGCATTCGCGTTCTATTTCAAGATGAAAACAGCATTTTTGCAACTGAAGAAGCTCGCGAAATGCTGCTTATCATCGAAGCGCTTGAGTCGCCCCAAGATATTAAAGCTTTGCGGCTAGCCAGAAGCACAAGACTGATGGGCGAGAGCATCAACGCGATCATCCCTGAAGCCTTTGCTCATAAGGGGCAATCGGAATTAGATGATAAGGCTGCACTTAAAGCCCGAGAGCTTATTGAAGAGGCCATTACGATATGGAATAAGCGCGGTGTTTCTGCCGCCATAGCCAAAATCATGCTTGAGTGCGGCACTCAAAAAAGACTCTTGCCGCTTCAAGACGGAGAGCGCCAGCTTGCCAATTACCAGCATCTTATGGAAGTGCTGCAAGAAGCCTCGTTATCTTTAAAGGGTATTTCCGGTCTGGCCCGATGGCTAAAGCAGCAAATTCAAAATCCGCCCGATGATGAAAAATACCAATTAAGGCTTGACAGCGATGCGGACTTGGTCAATGTCATGACCATCCATAAGAGTAAAGGGCTTGAGTATCCGGTCATCTTTTTACCCTTTGCCAATGCTTTGGAATTAGGATCACCCGGTCACCATAAAACTCGTGTCTTTAAAAGCATTCATAACGGCAGGATTTCATTTACCTTCAGTTTTTATCCGGTCTATCCGAACATTGACGAAACGCTCTACCATGAGGAGGATTTGGAAAACTTGCGCCTGGCTTATGTGGCCATGACTCGAGCTTCGCAACGCCTGGTGCTGCCTCTTACGTACTATAAAAGCGGCAATACTTTCAAAATCACCAGCAATGCCTATGCAAAAGCGTTAACGGGTAAAGAAAAAGCCAACCAAATCGATTTTGAAACCCGTCTGAATCATTGGCTCAAAGACGCTCCCGAAGGGCTTTTCGTGCGCAAAATGGCCGATGATACACAATGCCTTCAATGGTACGAGCAAAGCGCAGTGCGTGAAGACAAAAACGAAGCCTCGGAAGAACTCAGTGCCGCGTGCGGTCGAGTGATTCCGACTTCTTGGTTTCCAACAAGCTATACGGCCATTGCACGCGGAGCAACAGAAACAACAGAACGGTTGACCCTCATTGAGGAAAAAGAAGATAGCGATGACAATGAATTAATGAATCGTGAATCTCATGAAAAAAACGATCAGCCGAAAGATCCTCAGACACTGACCATTATGGATTTTGAACGAGGACTTGAAAGCGGTACCTTTTTGCACGCTCTTTTTGAGCGAATCGGGTTTGATATTGTGAAAAAAGCCGCCGAGGGTTCTGCGGAAGCCGAAGCAACACTTAATCGCCATCTGACGCGTTTCATGATTCCTTTCCAATACCATTTACAACCCTATGGTATTGAAGGGTATTTACCGGTTTTAAACAAACTTCTAAAGGACGTGCTTTGTTCAAAACTTGTTGATAAAGGTGTATTTGGAACGCAAACGGATTTGAGATTGTGCGATTTAGACGCCCAACAAAAAACCGCCGAAATGAATTTCACGATTGCAATCGGCAGCCCGGCCGAAGGCCATCGTCCGGTGAGCGCCAAGAATTTGAGCAAACTTTTAAAGCATTTCGATCCCCTCTATCACATTGAAATCGACAATGACAGAGAGTTGCGCGGCTACCTCACAGGCGCCATCGACCTTGCTTTTGAATTCGACGGTCAGTTCTTTGTTTTGGATTGGAAGGGCACAAAATTAGCCGATACAGCCGAAGGCTTCTCCAATGAGAGAATGCTCGAAGAAATACGAAAACATCATTACAGCCTTCAGTATCTGATTTATCTTGTTGCTCTCAGGCGTCACCTGCGCTTTTGCGGCATTGAAAACCCGGAGGAAAAAATGGGCGGTGTGATTTATGCCTTCATTCGAGCAATACGCAGAGACGATCCCAACCCCTACGGTGTTTTCACTGCTCGGCCGCCCAAGGCATTGATTGCGTGTCTGGACGAATTTTTTGAAAACGGTTATCACGAAGGCTCAGTGAACGCATACGCTCAAACCAGTCAATTGGAAGGAATGATTTAATATGATTAGACGTAAACCGCAAGCCATTATTTTTGATCTAGACGGTACTCTTTGTGACTGCGAGCACAGAGTTCACTTTATGCGTGAGCGACCCAAACGCCGGGAAGAGTTTCACTCAGCGTGTGTTTTTGACAAGGTTGTTCCTGCCTGTAAAGCGTTAATCGACATGGCAGAAGAAAAAGGAATTAAAGTTATTCTTTTGTCGGCGCGCCCTGCCCGCTTCAAACCGCAAACGGAAGAATGGCTCACTAAAAACAAGATTCATTATGACCAATTAATTCTGAGTCATTATCCGGAATTAAGCGATCCGGACTATAAACTTAAAATGTACCGAGAATTGATTGAGCCCTTTACTGAAGTTCTCTTTACGGTCGATGATCGGGATAGCGTGGTTCAAATGTGGCGAGACAACGCTATCACGTGTCTTGATATCGCAGGCAATCACTTTTCGTAAACAGGTAAGCGACGATGGCAGACAATCAAACAGAACTCAGCCCCATGCAGCTCGCCTATCGAGCGATTGGCCTTTCGCTTTGGAGAACTCGTGAGAGAGCTCTCGGCACAAATGAAAACGCACCGGATTGTCTTTTCAGACTAATGGACGCGTTGGCCTTAGCCGATGAAAAAGGAAGCGTTTGCCTACAGTGGGATAAGACGGAAGACTTCCTTAGCCGCAAAGAAATTGAGTTTTTAACTCAAAAGCGTTTACTCACGCAAAAACCACAAACGGGCTTAGGAAACATTGATTCTGAGATTCCCCTTATTCTTGACATCGGCAAAAAAGTTAACCGTTTGTACCTGCAACGCCACTTTGAACAAGAACGAGATGTCGCCGCCAAAATACTCGCCTTTACACAACAGGATTCTTTTAATTTAACGCCTGCTGTCGACCAAACACTCAAACACTTGGACACCCTGCGCTATAACGAATCGTCTGATGACGATCCCTCACGCACGGAACAACAGGGAGCTGTTGGGCAGGCTTTGAAAAAACATTTTTTCATTATCACCGGCGGCCCCGGCACAGGTAAAACAACGGTTGTTGCCAAACTTTTGGAATGCCTTCTAGCTCAAGACGCTTCGCTTAAAGTGGCTCTGGCTGCTCCCACGGGAAAAGCCACAAGCCGCATCATGCAGTCTCTTATGGGATCTTGTCAGCGTTTCCCGACATTCTTTAGCCGTGTACTGAAACGAATCCAAGAAGAGACGCTTCCCGCCCGAACCATTCATAAGTGGCTTTTGACACGAAATATTAAAGGCGTGATGCCCAGTGAAAAGGATCCGCTGGATATTGACGTTATGATCGTGGATGAAGCCTCCATGATTGATTTGAGATTAGCCCAAAAACTCTTAAAGGTCATTGATCCAAAAAGAACTCGTCTGATTCTTTTAGGTGATAAATACCAATTGTCTGCCGTAGGACCGGGGTCTGTCTTAGCGGATCTGACCGCTAAAGATGGAGCGCTTGCCAACAATATGGCTGAGCTCACGATCAGTCACCGCTTTACAAGCGATTCTAATGTCGGTCGTTTAGCTCAAACGATTAAATCAGCCTCCTCATCCTTTAATGGCGAGGACTTTATCAATCAATTTAGAAAAGCTGAAGACGGCAAAGATAAGGTGAGCATTCGCCTTTACCGAGCAGGTTATGTTGATCCGTCTCTTATTAGCTGGATTGGCCCCCATATCAAAAGTTATTTGCAAGCACTGGACGACTATCTGAGAGATTTGGAAAATCTGATTCCCGATGAGAAGTTGCTTAAAAAACTGTGGGATGAAGCCGAACGATTCCGCGTCTTGGCCGCGCAACGCGAGGGAGCAAATGGAGTCACTGCCATTAATCGGTTAATGGAAAGTATTGTTCGAGAGCATGTGGGCGTTGAAGAAGGTTCCCTCTTTTACCCCGGGCGCCTCGTCATCATCCGAAAAAATACGCCTGTTCTTGATGTCTACAACGGCGATGTGGGGATCGTGATCCCGCAAGCAGACGATACGGCCCGATATAACCTTTATATCGGTGACCGCCATAAACGCATTCCGGTTGGGCTCTTACCTGAACACGATACAGCTTATGCCATGACGATTCACCAATCGCAAGGCTCTCAGTTTGAACACGTTGCCGTGCTTTTACCGGTTGCTGACGATAACCCTTTGTGCTGCCGAGAACTTTTCTATACCGGCGTCACTCGCGCCCAAAAAGAAGCGGCGGTCTTTGGAACGTTTAAGAGCATTGAGGCTTCGGTTCTTCGTACGACAGAACGCGCTAGTGGTTTGGCAGATCGCCTTCGTGGCCAATGATGAAAACGGGCTCCGCCATGGGAGCCCCATTAATTTAATATTAAAATGCGATTAGATTTTGCCAACCAATTCAATCGAAGGTTTTAACGTTTTCTTACCTGGCTCCCACTTAGCAGGACAAACTTCCCCCGGATTTTCGGCAACATACTGAGCTGCCTGAACTTTACGAAGAAGTTCCTTAGCATCACGTCCGATACCACCATCGTGATGTTCCATAATAACGATCTTACCTTCAGGGTTAATCACAAATGTTCCTCGCTCGGCCATGCCATCGGCTTCAATCAAGACATCAAAATTACGAGCGATCGCCTTGGTGCTATCACCTAACATCGGAAACTTCACTTTACCAACCGCGGGCGATGATTCGTGCCAAGCCATATGCGTGAAATGTGTATCACAACTGACTGCGTAGATTTCGACACCAAGCTTAGTGAACTCCTCATAGTGTTCGGCTAAATCTTCTAACTCCGTAGGACACACAAAAGTAAAGTCTGCAGGATAGAAAAAAATGACAGACCAGTGTCCTTTAAGGCTTTCTTCAGTTACAGTAACAAAGCTACCCTTTACGAACGCTTCTGTTTTAAAGGGTAATACCTTGGTATTTAAAAGAGACATTTTATTCTCCTAATTGATAATGATTATCAATAATGATACAGAGAATAAAATTTTTAAACGTAAAGAAATGTCAGAAACTATGGAAATGATTGGAATTGGGCCACGGATGTTTCCTGTGACCCATGACAAAGCTAAACGAACCGCATCACACACATAATGCCGATCATGATAAAGGCAATGGCAAGTTTAGCCGCGATGCCGGCAATCATACCGATCCAAGTGGCCCAACTGACTTTGCCTGCTTTTCGCATATCGCGGTGACCGATCATTTCACCTACAAAAGCCCCAATAACGGGGAAAAGGAAAATACCGACCAAACCAAAGGGGATACCGACGATTGTGCCGACAAAGGCACCGGTCAAACCCAATTTTGTCGCCCCCGCTTTCTGCGCTCCCATGGTCTGGCTCACCCAATCGATGATAAGCGAGATAACCGTCAGCACGCCCAAAGCGATGAGCGTTCCCCAACCGAAGAATTGATAATCTTCAAGGTAGGCAATGAGCCAGCCGCCCGCAAAGATCATCGGAATACCGGGCAAAGCAGGAATAATGGTTCCGGCCAACCCAACAAGAATCAACACAAACGATACGGCGTACAAACCGTAGGTTATCAATGCATCCATAGTCTTATACTCTTGCCCTATTCTTAAATTGTGTGTACTCACCAAAGAATGTGAGCTCCACCGTTCCGGTCGGACCGTTACGCTGTTTGCGGATAATAGCTTCAGCATCGCGTTCTTGGTCCGTATCCTTTAAATCTTGGTTATAAACAACGTCACGATAAAGGAAGATAATGACGTCAGCGTCCTGCTCGATAGAACCGGATTCTCTCAAGTCACTCATCATCGGGCGCTTGTCAGGACGTTGTTCCAATGAACGATTTAACTGAGACAAACCGATAATGGGACAATTAAGCTCTTTGGCCAAAAGTTTCAGCCCACGGGAAATATCGGAAATTTCCTGTGCGCGGTTCTCTCCTCGTCCATCACCCGACATCAACTGAATGTAGTCCACAACAATGAGTCCCAATTGTTTGACTTCGCGTGACAGGCGTCTTGCGCGGGATCGAACATCAGTAATCGTCAACCCTGAAGAGTCATCAATAAAGATATTGTGCGAATTGGCAATATCGGTGACTGCCGCCCCCATCTTTTGGAATTCGTCACCTTCCAGGCGTCCGTTTCTTAAGTGTTCCAAACGAATGCGCTGATAAGAGCTGATCAAACGCATGGCCAACTGTTCAGCCGGCATTTCCATCGAGAAAATCGCAACAGGCATCTCAGCGCGCAGGGCCACGTATTCGGCAATGTTCATCGCGAAGGTCGTTTTACCCATGGCGGGACGTCCTGCCACAACAATCAGTTCACCGGGGTGCATGCCTTTAGTTAAACGGTCTAAATCAATAAAACCGGTCGGCACACCCGTAACGGGATTTTGACTCTTGGAGTTATAAAGTTTCGTGATTTGTTCAGAAACTGCGGCCAATGCGCCCTTCACAGGCTTTAATCCGGCCCCTGCAACCTGAGCGTCTTCACTGATCTTGAAAATAGAGCTTTCTGCTCGATCCAGAATGTCTTTGGTTTCCATTCCCTTGGTATCCAAGGCGGAATCGACAATCTGTGAGCCGACATTAACCAAACTGCGAAGAATGCTTCGGTCGCGAACGATCTCAGCGTAACGGCGAGCGTTGGCCGAATTGGGCGTGTTCATGGCCAAAGAGTTTAAAAAACTCTTAGTCCCTTCCTGACCCAAGCCCACAGCGGCCATTGAATCGTGAACAGTCAAAACGTCAGCGGGACGTCCTTGACTGATAAGCTGAACAATATGCTCATAGATGCGACGATGATCACCACGGTAAAAATCTTCAGGCGAGACAACGTCGTTAACCATGTCAAAGACACGGTTATCAATCAAAAGGCTTCCTAGTAAACCTTGTTCGGCTTCTGTCGAATGCGGCGGTAAGCGTACGGTATCAGTGGATTTTTCTTCAGGCATTCTTCTGGATAGCAAAGATTAATGTTCAATAAATAGGAGAGTTATTTTAGCAGACGACCTTGTCCACTCTTGAAAGAAAATGTTTCCGCAAGCGAATTATTTTTGATAAATAAATTCCCGATGGCAAATTCTCACCACCGGGAATATCTTATTGTTTTTAATAAATATTATTAATTACCAAGCGTATCGGACACCGACATTGAAGCGATAGTCCGTATCCACTTCCCCGCCGTTTCCAGCTTCTAAATCAGCATACAGATGAACTTGATCGGTAGCGTTGTAATCGGCACCTAAACCGTATTCATACCAGGTCCCGCCAAGCGATTCTGTCAGTGTTCTGGAAACATCAGCACCCTTGCTGTAACGGAACTTAGCATCCCCTTCCCAGTCATGCAAAACAGAGGCTTTTAAGAAGACGCCACCTCGACCTTGACTATCTTTGTAGCCCATCTTCACACCGACTCGACCAACCAGGGAGTCAACGGAGTCATTTTCAACCTTAATACCGGTCGAAGTGTGGTAATCAGCATCAAAGACATGACCGTACCACATTTGAACTTGCGGCTCTAAATAAAGTTCTTCGGTTGCAAAATAACGCCAGCCCATTTCAGCTGAAAGCGAAGCGGCGTTGGTGTGGTAGTCGCCAGTGGATTTAATGTCATTGAAACGAATATCAAAGGCATTCTTCATCCGTCCGACTTTTCCGACTAAGTCAAGGTAGACGCCGTTGTCGAAAAGCCAAGAGCCATAACCGCTGAACGTATAAAGATCGCTGTCTCCGTCACCATAGTCAAAGTTATTATCACCATCGGTGTACGAGAATGCGCCACCCAACCAGAAGCCATCACGAACTTGACGGTCGTAACCGAATTGGAAAGCGGTATAGCGGTTGGTTACGTTTTGGTCACCGTATTCCGCTTTACCGTGATAGACACGTGTCCAAAGACCGTTGGATTGCGCTGAACTATCTCTTAACTCACCGACACGGCGATGCATATCATCGATTTCGTTACGCCAAATATGTAAACCCAAAGCTGCCATTTCGGCAATGCCGTGAACATTGGGATTGTCAGTTTTACCTGTTATTTTGATATTTGTCGCGGTACAACCTGGACATCCATCAGCAACGACACCTGTGGCTCCGTCAGAAATGTCGTCAGCCAACTGTTCCAATTGAACACCTGGTAAGCAATTTAACTCATTTTCACGAATATTACCTTCAACCACTTTTATGTTGGTTTTGACAACATTGGCTAATCTAGTCAAATCAGCTTCTGCGTTACCAGTATTATTTTCGGCAGCGCCAATGACATGAATTTTTTCAGCTTTTGTCTTTAGGTTACCCTCAACACCGGTCAAATAGACATGAGAGTTGCTTGAAGAATCCGCCACATTAATAGTCATTGATTGAATATCGACAATAATGTCTTCTGGACGCCAATCGGAATTAACTTCCTCTTTCCAGCCACCAAAATCAACCAATGAATCAGCAGCTAAATTCATTGTTACATTTTCACCCTTAAGCGTAAGAGCCGGCATGGTTTGTTCTGAGTAGTTTACTTCTAGTTCTTCTTTATTATTAGCAAATACAGAAGCTTGAATTTTGGCCCCTTCCTCTAAAGTGATCTCTTTAAGTGTAACTTCAGGCTTATATTCTTTTGGGTCTTGTGTTTTAAGGTCAACATAAGTTTGCAAACTTAATCTGCTATTTTCTCTAACAGTAACAGTTTCAATCATCGCTTTGGAACTATCATTGAGCTGAATGTGTCCCTTATTTCCAATGGCTACAACGTCTCCAAAATTAACTTCATTGTCATTAAAAATTTCAACTCGAGCATCATTAGTCCCTGCATTATCTTGCAACGTCACACTTTTTATTTCAAAAAACTGCCCTTTTTCCCCATCTTCAGACTTTCCGATTCGCAAGCCAGTCCGATTACCGTTAGACTCTATGTACAACTCTTCGATACTACTTAAAACAGTGGGATCTTCAATCGTTAAACCTGTCCAATAGTTTGCTTGATTATTTGTAAATTTGGCATCCAATATTTCCAAACGGTCAGTAGAAAAACCACTTTCCAAAATAAAATTGTCACCATAGGAATTAGCATTAGCTCCTTTGAATACAACCCTATCGGCGGTTACCTCACCGAATGTTAGACTATTGGCATTTGTAAATATTATTAGCTCTTCAGTCTGAATCAATCCATCATTAGTAAATTTACCTCCAGTCACTTCGATCCGTTGGTTTTGAATTGTCGCACCTTCTTCCACGGTCAAACCATCTGCGGTATTAATGGGATCTTGATAAGGCGAGTCTGTGTCTGCAACTGTGAAAGCTAAAGTCGAACTAGAAATAACTGACAGTACCGCCATGGAAATAAGAGTCTTTCTCATATCATCCTCTTCAATTAAATACGAGCTATTGCATTGATTTTGCCCCCCCCCAAACTTTCATCTTGACGAATATCAAGTGGATTAAAAAATCACTGATTTTTGATGGAAAACACTAAGAAAAAAGCCCGATTTCCCTAAAGAAACCGAGCCTTAAGCTTATGCCATTAAGTCAATTAGAAGACGTAACGAGCACCCAAGTTCACGCGCCACTTTTGATCAATGTCGCCGCCGAAGCCGGTACCGACATCAACAAAGGTGTTGACGGAATCGGTAACTTGGTAAGAACCGCCGAGAGACACTTCACCCCAGTTGTCATCCAATTCGTCATCGAACGTACGGACTGCACCGTTGTATTCGTAATTGCCTTCAACATCGCCCAAGAAATCGTGATTGTACGAGGCCTTCACATAGGCAGCACCACGATTTTCAGCAAACTGCATACCGGCCATCACACCAACGCGACCGATCAAGCTGCTCATGTCGTCAAACTTGACATCACGACCGATGGAGCTCGTGTAGTTTTCAGCACGCAAGTGGCTGTAGGTCAATTGAACTTGCGGTTCAATGAAGTAATTTTGGATATTCCAACGATGACCCGTTTCGATACCGAAGATAGCACCGGTCAACATGTAATCAGCGCTTTCTTTGCCGGCACTCGTACGGAGGTCGTAGTCAGCATCAATACGGCCGATCTTCAACATCGAATCCAAGAAGCAGCCGGATTCGTTGAAGTAGCTGCCGTAGAAACCAACCGTGTATGTGTTGTTGTCAGACGTACCGGCCGTCAAATCCGTATCACCCTTCGTGTAGTCGAAGCTGAAACCAATTGTGACGTTGTCAGCGATGCGCTTATCAACACCGAATTCAACCGTGTTGTAATCGTGTTCGATACCAAGACCATCCAAACGGCCGTTGTTGTAGCGAGCCCAAACACCGGCAGCGTTCGGCGTCGTACGGAGCGTACCCATACGGTCGGTCAAGTTCGTCAATTGAGAACGCCACATCAAAGCGTTGGTAATCGCCAAGTCTTGGGTAGAGCGAAGGAGATCATTGGTACGGGTTGCATGGAAGCCGTTGGCATCTACATAACCAGCATCTCCCATAAAACCTTGATCAAGAGAGACTTGTTCGACCTTTCCACCCTCGCTAACCTTGATGCCTGCTAAAAGGTCAGAGGCTGCTACATCTCCGGCTTGCAAATCATCAGAAACAGAAGCTGAGTATCCGTAACTGACGTCCGCACCTTCTAAAATAGTTCCAATAGTCAATACCGGATTAGTTTCATTTCCGGCACTGGTTAACTTGAAGTTAACAGAACCTTCATCTGTTCCAACAGAACCAATTGTTAAAGCATTTGTACTGCCTTGCTCTAACGTAACTTGACTATTTGTAACCTTTACAGCGCCTGCATAGTCATTCAAAGAAATTGTTTGAGCAGATTCAAGATTTGTCAGATTAAGAGCTGTATCCTGTTCAAGATCCACCAAACCATCAACCTGAGAACCATTTTGCAAGGTTACTGTCACGTCAGTATTTTCAACTGAGATGGCCTTTGCCTTAGTTCCTGTGGCAGAAATTAAACCTTCATTAGTGAAAGTGACGCCAGTTGCGTCTTCGGCAATACGGACAGCCTTCAAATCACCATCACCCTGAACAATCAGATCGCCGGTATTTACAACAGTTCCAGATTTAACATTAGAGGTGCTACTGCCAGCAAAGTCCATGGCCACCCCATTGTTAAGAACAACGATCTTGCCTTTATTTTCAATAGTATTACCATCTGTATTAGTAATCATCATGCCGTAGGCATTGTCAGCAACGATAGTACCTTCATTGACAATCGTTCCACCGGCAGTAGCCATCATGGCTTTGACCTTCCAAAAGCCTTCGGTAGTACCTTTTACATAAATCAAACCATTTTTAGCATTGGTAGCTGTTTGACCGCTTCCAGCTAAAAAACCGAAAGCACGATGATCCTTGTTAGCCTGTTCAATCCACAACTTCTTATCAAAAGTTGCGTTACCGGAATTAAAACCTTCATTTGTGCTGTCAGAACTCGTCTTCACATAGTAAGAATCGTCATCAAATTGTGTAAGTGCAGAAGGAGTTCCGACTGGAGTTGCTTCACCTACCGGAGCCCAGGCCGGGACTTCAACAGCCAAAGCAGAAGCAGAGATAGCCATCAAAATAGAGCTGGCTAAAATTGTTTTTGTTAAGCGCATTTGTTTCTCCCAAAAATTGCGCACTCTAAAAAGCGCGTCAACCGAAGCCTACCCCCCCCCAAACTTTCGTTTTGACCAATATCAATCAGACCATAAATATTGTTTTTTTGTTGCAAAAAGATTACAAAAAAGGCCCGATTCCCAAAAAGGAACCGAGCCTTTCGTGTCGATGACGATACTAAAAATTAAGCTTCAGCAACGACGCGGACGGTGATTTCGGCGGTGATGTCCGTCATCAAACCGATCACGATCGGGGTTTCACCCAAAGCCTTGATCGGGCCGTTGGGCAAACGAATTTGAGCCTTCTTAATATCGAAACCTTGAGCTTGAAGAGCTTCAGCGATGTCGGCGTTCGTGACAGAACCGAAGAGGCGTCCGTCAACACCGGCCTTGCTGGCCACTTCAACCACGTCGCCGTTCAACTTGGCAGCGATGGCTTCAGCAGCAGCGATGCGTTCAGCCTGAGCCTTTTCAAGTTCAGCGCGACGTTGTTCGAATTCGGCAATAGCGGCTTGCGTAGCACGCTTAGCACGCTTGGTGGGGATCAAGTAGTTACGAGCGTAACCATCCTTAACCTTAACGATGTCACCCAATTCACCGAGGTGGGTAATCTTTTCAAGAAGAATAACTTGCATTTGATTAACTCCTCACTCGATTATTGATTGTCCGTGTACGGCAACAAAGCCAAGAAACGAGCGCGCTTGATGGCCGTGTCGAGTTGACGTTGATAGTGAGCCTTCGTGCCCGTCAAACGAGCCGGCATGATCTTGCCGTTTTCTTGGATGAAGTCACGGAGCGTTTCCACATCCTTGTAGTCGATCATTTCGACGTGTTCAGCCGTGAAGCGGCAGAACTTCTTGCGCTTAAAGAGCGCGTTTTGTTGGTTGCCACGGCGCGGCTTACCCTTGCCCTTTGCACCAAAAGCCATTTTTAAACTCCTTGTGAGTATTGCGTAATATGTACGATCAATTGTCGGGAACGCTGTGAGCGCGGGGCCAAAAATCCGGAGATCTCAAAAACCGATCCCAAAGGTTCTTTGTCCAATGCCAGGGCGATGTCGCCGCAGGCTTTGCCGGCAAAATCGAAAACCAATTTCCGATCACTTCCGGCCTCTTTAACCACACTCATGTGGTGAAACACCACTTCTAAAACCGCCAGCCCCGCGGGTGTGTACCGCATCTGGGCTTTTTGTGTGAACTCGCCCGTTAATCTGATCGTGTTCACCGGCGTATCTCTTTATTGTTTCCGACAGGATAAAAAATTAATTAAGCGGCGGCAGCTTCTTGAGCTTGAGCGGCTTGGGCTTGAGCCTGAGCAGCTTCGCTAGCGGCCTTCTTTTGTTCTTCTCGTTCGACGATCTTCATCATCGGAGAAGGAGCCGTTTCAGCCTTCTTCATCTTGATCGTTAAGTGACGCAACACGGCGTCGTTGAAGCGGAAGCCGTTTTCGATCTCAGCGAGCGTTTCATGCGTGCATTCAACGTTCATGAGAACATAGTGAGCCTTGACCAACTTTTGAATCGGATAGGCCAAGGGACGACGACCCCAGTCTTCCACACGATGCATCTTGCCGCCTTGTTCAGCGACGAGAGCTTTGTAGCGTTCGATCATAGCGGGAACTTGCTCGCTTTGATCCGGGTGCACAATAAAGCAAATTTCATAATGACGCATTGGAATTGTCTCCTTACGGGAAAAGCCACCCGGAGCGTCTATTTCCGGTGTGGCAAGGACAGAAAAAGCGTGATTGTAATCAACAATCTCGTCTTTTGCAAGCCAAAAGAACAGCTTTTTCGCTGACTTTTTAAAGAGTTAGCGAAATTTTTCTTCATAGATTGCCAAAGCGGCGCTATATTAGCACCAATAACACTGTTTTTGGGGATTTGGACTATGCAAGTGACTGTTGTCGTTGAAAATTTTTGCACCAACCGCCTTTTAAAAGCGGAATGGGGGTATTCCGTTTATCTTGAAAGCGACAAAACCCTTCTTCTCCTCGATACGGGCTCCGAAGGTCACGCTTTTACGCATAACCTCAAAGCGCTTCAAATCGCCCCCAAAGCCATTGAGCATATTGTCTTTTCCCATGCTCATTTTGATCACACGGGAGGCTTGGTTGACGCCGTACTGCTCGCCCCCACCGCCAGGCGCTGGGGAGCTCGTTCCATGTCCATTCAACGTTGGGCCGACGCCGATCAAAAAAGAAATGGCGGAGGCGGACCGCTTTTCCGTTCCATTTTGACTGATCCTATTGACGGATGGGCTCAAGTAACCGATGAAGTGATTGCGTTCACTGTTCCCCAAGATGAACGCGACCGCCGCTTTGTGAATTCGAAAAATATGTGGGAAGAAGCAGAAAACGGCGAAATCATCCCGGATACTTTCGCCGATGACCTGTCGCTTTTGGTCAAAGGGAAAAACGGAACAAGTGTTGTACTGGGGTGCGCGCACGCCGGATTACCCAACATCCTCCGGTATGCTCAAAAAACATTTGGTGTTAAGGAATTTGACACCGTTTTAGGCGGCACGCATTTGAGCGCCGCTAAAGATGAAGAACTTCCTTTATGGATTGAAGCGCTCAAGACGTTCCCCGTAAAACATTGGCGTCCAAACCACTGCACAGGTTTTAAAGCGGCCGCGGCCATGGCTCGTGCTTTTGATGATGTGGATTGGGCTGGCTGCGGACAGCGTTTAACTTTATAAATTATTCCCGACGCAGCTCAAAATGACTGAACATTGCCTTTAACGCATCCAGTGTTTCGGGTTCCGGGTACTCGTGCCCAACGTTGGCAAAGGGAAGATCCAATTCTTTTGGCTTGCGATAAACCTGTAGCGCAAATGTCTCCACTCCCCGCTCTTTAAGTTCACAGGCAAGACTTAAAATCTTCTCATCGGGTAAATAGATCGGATGGGCGGTTGTCCGACACTCATAATTCACATGAGCCGCTTGAATAATAGCCAAAGACTGCTCAACGTTTTGTGCCGGATTGGATTTTTCCAGTCCGGTGATCCAACGGTATGCAGCCTCGTCTGAGAGCGCCGCCTTTACATCAAGTCCCACCCAATCAACCAAGCCGATCACAGCTTTGACGTGCTCCGGATAACAGCCCGAGGTATGTAGTCCAATCTTAAAGCCCATTTCTCTGACTTTGGACATGGCATCGGCCAACGCGGGATCTAGCGTTGGCTCTCCGCCCGAAAAAACCACCGCGTCTAACAGACCCTGACGTCGCTTGAGTAAAGCGAGCAGTTCCTCCCAACTGCTGTGTAGGTATTGAGGCGGAAATTCCCGTGGTTGCATGTGTGGATTGTGACAGTAGCGGCAACGCCAAGGACAGCCTTGAATGAAAGCCACGGCTGAAAAATACCCCGGGTAATCGATACTGGTATAAGGGGTGATGGCCGCAATCTTTAAGTGTTCTGCACTCAAGCGTGAAGTTTCGTCAGGCATAAACAGCAATCCTTACAACAACACGAAGACAAAACGGCGCCGAAAAGAAGATCCTCACGGCGCCTCGCTGGTGGTTATTTAGACAAACCGCACTTACTTTCTACAAAGCACTTGCGTTCGTAAAATTCCCCCTTTTTACCGGTATTAAAAGAGGAGACCGGGCGATGATACCCCATCACGCGAGTCCAAACTTCACAGGGTTGGCGTTCACTGTCTTTTAATTCAATTTTTTCGTCTTTTTTATCCATTTTCTTTCTCTCAATGATTAACAATCAGCCTTCTGGCAAGCTGCCTGAGCCTTTTTGGCGCGAATTAACTCGGCATCGCAGATCGGACAGAAATCATGACGGCCGGAAATGTAGCCGTGTTTCGGACAAATCGAGAAGGTTGGCGTTACCGTCAGGTACGGCAAGCGGAATCTCGAAAGGGCTCGGCGCACCAATTCCTTACAAGCCTTCGATGAGCTGATGGCATCGGCCATGTAAAGGTGAAGCACCGTGCCACCCGTGTACTTGCGCTGCAAGTCATCTTGCATTTCCAGCGCCAAGAACGGATCATCGGTAAAGCCCACCGGCAACTGGGAGCTGTTAGTGTAGTAAGGATTGGATTCCGTGCCGGCTTGAATAATATCCGGGAAGCGCTTTCTATCTTCTTTGGCAAAGCGGTAGGTTGTGCCTTCGGCCGGTGTTGCCTCAAGGTTATACATGTGACCGGTTTCCTCCTGGAATTCAACCATACGGGCACGCACATGATCCAAAAGCTTTAAGGCAAAAGCATGGCCCCAATCATCGGTGATGTCATTGGCATCGTTCGTGAAATTACGGATGCATTCGTTAATACCGTTGACACCGATCGTGGAGAAGTGGTTACGGAGTGTACCGAGATAGCGTTTCGTGTACGGGAAAAGCCCCTGATCTATATGGCGTTGAATAACCTTGCGCTTAATTTCAAGACTTGTCTTAGCCAAATCCAAAAGATGATCGAGGCGATCGAAAAGGCCCTGCTCATTGCCCTTAAAGAGATAGCCTAAACGAGCGCAGTTGATAGTGACGACACCGAGCGAGCCCGTTTGTTCGGCAGAACCGAAAAGACCGTTGCCGCGCTTGAGAAGTTCACGCAGATCCAACTGCAAACGGCAGCACATCGAACGGATCATATTGGGCTTTAATTCCGAATTGATAAAATTCTGGAAATAAGGCAAACCGTATTTTGCGGTCATCGCGAACAATTTGTCTGCGTTTTCGCTGTCCCAATCAAAGTCAGGTGTGATGTTATAGGTCGGAATCGGGAAGGTGAAAACACGGCCCTTGGCATCTCCCTTGGTCATCACTTCAATGTAGGCGCGATTAATCATGTCCATTTCACGCTTGCAGTCGCCATACGTAAAGGGCATTTCTTCCCCGGCAATAATCGGGTGTTGATTACGTAAATCTTCCGGGCATGTCCAATCGAAGGTGAGATTGGTAAAGGGCGTCTGCGTACCCCAGCGTGACGGAACATTAAGGTTGTAGATAAGTTCCTGGATGCTTTGAAGTACTTCATCATAGGGCACATTGTCTTTCTTGATGAAAGGTGCCAAATACGTGTCAAATGAGGAGAAAGCTTGAGCACCGGCCCATTCGTTTTGCATCGTGCCTAAGAAATTGACAATCTGTCCCGTAGCCGATGAAAGATGTTTCGGAGCGCCCGCTTCAACCTTGCCGGGTACCCCATTGAGCCCTTCTGTTAAAAGAGTGCGCAATGACCAGCCTGCGCAATAACCCGAGAGCATATCCAAATCATGGATATGAAAATCGGCTTCGCGGTGAGCGCGACCAATTTCAGACGGGTAGATATAGTTGAGCCAATAGTTGGCTACCACTTTACCGGAGACATTCAAAATCAAACCGCCCAAGGAGTAGCCTTGATTGGCGTTAGCGTTTACGCGCCAGTCGAGCTGCTGCAGATACTCATTAATGGAAGATTCAACATTCACCCAACTTTGCCTGGCATCACGCGCCTTCTGACGTTGCTCACGATAGACAATATAGGCGCGAAGCGTTTTGAAAAAACCTTCCTCAAAGAGGGCGCGTTCCACAGCGTCCTGCACTTGTTCAATGTGAGGCGTCACCAAATTGAGGGCGGCCAGGCTCGGCAACACGCGCTCTTCGGTGATTCGGCCTGCACGTGACTCGTCAAATTCTCCGGTCGCTTTTCCTGCTTTGGCGATGGCGGCAACAATCTTGCTTGCGTCAAAATCTTTGACACTGCCATCGCGCTTAATCAAGTGCGATAACTTCTTCTCAAACATCAGAGGTACTCCAAAAAACGAATATCGCTCCCAATAACTGAGCGATTGCACGATTAACTTTAAAGAAGTACTGTGATTTTTCTGCCTATTTATTAAGCACTTTTAGGGAACGCACTACATTTAGATTAGTGACTTATCCACAGTTTAAAAAAACACTTGATTTACAGAACAATGGGATAAATTTTAAAAATATAGGGTTTTCCCTTGAACACAATATGTTGTGTTTATGGAGTAAAAGCAAACAATGAATTGTTTAAAAATGGGCAAACTTATTGTTTTAGCAAGGAAAATTAAGCGATTAGGCATGCCTGCGCTCTTTAGACCGGCTACGTTGCGCGTTTGACAGGCAAAAAAAATTTGAAAATGAAATGGGTTACCGAAATTCGTTGCCCGACTTCGATAACCCATCCACTACTAAGCATGGTAAGAGAGTGATTCATAGCTGACCAGGCCTTGAATTCGCTCTTACAATTGAGGAGCTTACATGCTTGGAAAATCTGTTCTCAATTTTATCTTAAAAAACCGCTATTGCAATAACATCTTATTGTTTTTCTTATAAAATTTTGGGATTTTTTAGGGTTTTTCACCTAATTTTCAATACTGACTTAATCGTTTTATCCACTTTTTTGTAAATTGGTAGCCATTTCCAGAAAGTAATCCGTTCGGATGATTCTCTTAACATTAAGGGCAAATACCAGTATTCTTAGCAAGTCATTGTCATTGATATCTGATATAGCAAGCGCCATGGAAACCACACAATCCCGCTATGAAGATTTTCTGAAGATCCGTGTTTTAACCGAAGTGCTCACTCATCATTTGGGTCGTCACGATGATCTGCCGGCTCTCACCCAATATGTTGCCACTGAAAAGTCTTGGAAAACGCTGACATACCGGGAGCTCTTTGAAAGAGTCCAACGCTGGCGAAAAGCTTTTTGCAAGTTCAATTTGGAAAAAGGGTCGCGTGTGGCCATGCTTTTGCCAAACTGCATTGACGCCATCTGCTTTGACCAAGCGGCACTTGCCTGCGGCTTAGTCCCTGTTCCCCTTCACGCTGTCGACACGCCGGGGTCAAGCGCCTTCATTCTCAATGACAGCGAAGCCAGAGTGTTGGTCACGGCCAAGTACCTCAAGTGGAAAGGTATCCGTCAAGCAGACACCTTGCCGAACTTAAAAGCCGTAATCATTACGGATGACTCTATTCCCGAAGACGACCGTGTCAATAACGCAGACATTAATGTCTGCACACTCGCCGAGTGGCTGGAAGCAAGTGAAAATGTCACAATCACCGACATTGGCATCGATCCCCAGGACTTAGCCGCCCTTGTCTACACCTCAGGCACAACCGGTCGTCCCAAGGGCGTCATGCTCACCCATGAAAATATCTTAGAAAACGCCAAGGGCGTGATGGGCAATATCCGCCCGGGTCCGAACGATAAGTGGTTTTCGTTCCTGCCGTTGTCTCACACTTTTGAACGCACGACCACCTATTACTTAGCCATGGGGATGGGCAATCAGATCTACTTTAACCGAAATATCCTTCAGATCATTGACGATCTGCACTATGTTCGACCGACGATTCTTATGTCCGTTCCGCGCATCTACGAACGGGTGTATGCCAAATTAAATGAAAAACTGAGTAAGAAAGGCGCCGTGACCCGATACGTGTTTAATTGGGCGGTCGAAGTCGGCTGGCGTCGTTTTTGTAAAGAAAACGGGTTGCCTGTTGAACATACCTGGCGAGAATGCCTTGACGGCTTAATGGCTGACTGGTTGGATAAAAAGGTCGGCTCTTCGCTTCGAGACGTGTTCGGCGGAATCAAGCCCCATGCGTTTATTTCGGGTGGCGCCGCCTTAAATCAGGCCGTAGCCCGCACCTTTATCGGTTTGGGCATCCAGATCTTCCAAGGCTACGGCATGACCGAAACCAGCCCGATTTTGACGGTCAATAAAGAGCACCAAAACGACCCCTCGACGGTCGGTATGCCGCTGCCGAATGTGCAACTTAGACTCGGCGACAATGATGAGCTACAGGTCAAAGGCCCATGCGTGATGAAGGGATATTGGAATCGACCGGATGCGACGGCTGACATTTTCACGGAAGACGGATGGCTAAAAACCGGAGACCAAGCGGACATTCTCCCCTCCGGTCATGTCCGCATCAAAGGCCGTATTAAAGAAATCATCGTGACGAGTACCGGTGAAAAGATTCCGCCTGCCGATCTGGAAATGGCTATCGAAACCGATCCGATGTTTGCTCAAGTTATGGCCGTGGGTGAAGACTTACCCTATATCAGTCTTGTGGCTGTGCTTGAATTGGAACGCTGGAAAGAATTGGCTAAAGAGCTCAATTTGGATCCGAATGATCCTAAGTCGCTGGAAGCAAAAGTTGTTCACCAAACGCTTTTACGCAAAGTGAAAAAACTCACCCGAGGCTTCCCGCAATATGGCGTCCCCCGCGCTTTGATTTTGACGCTTACACCTTGGAGCATTGAAAACGGCATGTTGACTCCGACTCTTAAATTAAAACGTCGAATCATCAAAGCCCGTTTCCAAGACGACATCAATAAGCTCTACGAAACACACGCCGGTTAAGTGGCAATCGGCTCATATTGAAAGGCAAGCAATGCTTGCCTTTTCTTTTGTCCATTTTCAAGGCAAAAATCAACATGAAAACGAAGTATTTTTCGCGAAATCTTTATGTACAATAATCTGCTTAGTAAAACTTTCCGAAGAAGCCTCAAAATGCTCGGTCATACATACATTGATGATTTCAAAACCTTGCCCGAAATGCTCGCGCACACCCTCGCGACTAAGCCAGAAAAAGAAGGGTACCGTTATTACGACTACGAGCACGAAAAGTGGACAAGTGTGACTTGGAAAGAGTTCGGTGAACGAGTCATGCGTTGGCGCAAGGCCTTTGCCACCATGGGATTAAAGAGAGGCGATCGCGTTGCCATGCTTTTAATCAATTCACTGGACGCGCTCACTTTTGACCAAGCCGCTCTCGCCAACGCCCTGGTTCCCGTACCCCTACACGCAATCGATACACCGGAATCGGCCGCCTACATCATGAGCGACAGCGGTTGCCGCTTCTTAGTGACCACAACAAAAGCCCGTTGGAATGCAATTTTCAATTCTGACACACCGGTACCGACGCTCGAGCAAGTTGTTTTTACAACCGAAGAGGAAGAAGGCGAAAGTAAGAGGGTTCATTACTGCGGTGTTAACAAGTGGCTCAAAGCGGGCGAGGATTTTGATGAGAATCATTTGCCTGCCGGTCCGACTGAAGAAGATTTGGCCGCTATTGTCTACACGTCCGGCACAACCGGCCGTCCCAAAGGCGTTATGCTCACACATCGCGCCGTGGTTTCCAACGTTCAGGATACGGCCAAACAGATGCCTTTGAGCGATGAGGATCTGTTCTTATCCTATTTGCCACTTTCACACACCTTTGAACGCACGGCCACTTATTACAACTGTGTCGCCCATGGTGCCACGCTCGTCTTTAGCCGCGGCCCGATGCAGCTTGCCGAAGACTTCAAAGATATTCATCCGACCATCATGTGCTCGGTGCCGAGAATCCTTGAACAGTTTTACGCCAAAATTCAAGCCCAGTACGCCAGACAAGGCGCCTCGGCTCAATTGATGGCTGACCGTGTGGTTGCGGCCGGCTGGCGTGATTTCTGCCGGCAAAACGATTTGCCGCTCGAAGATGACGGCTTGCCCGCCATGGACTTGGTCATCAAAGCCCTATATTTTGATCGAGTGGCCGCACCTATGCGCGCGCTTTTTGGTCCGCGCTTTAAATACATCATCAGTGGCGGCGCCGCCTTAAACGGAATGGTGGCTAAATTCTTCTGCGCTCTTGGCCTTAATATCCGTCAAGCTTACGGTTTGACCGAATACAGCCCCATCATCTCCATGAACGGCATTACAGGCAACCACCCGGCCACTGTCGGCCTTCCGCTTGCCCGTTGCCAAGTCAGAGCCGGGGAAAATGAGGAACTTCAGGTCTATGGACCGAGCATGATGAAAGGCTACTGGAATCTGCCCAAAGAAACTGCCACTTCTTTCACCGAAGACGGATGGCTGAGAACCGGTGACCAAGTGGATTTAAGCGATGGGGGCCGAGTACGCATTAAGGGTCGTATCAAAGAAATCATTGTCACCAGCACCGGTGAGAAAATCAGTCCCGTTGATGTGGAATTTGCCATTCAGGAAGATCACCTCTTTGAACAAGTGATGGTGGTCGGCGAAGGCCGCCCTTACATTACGGCTCTGGTGGTCGTCAACGACATGCTCTTTAAGCTTTTGTGCGAGGAAGTGGGTATCACGCCTGATAGCCCCGCGCTTAACCTTTGCCGCGATTTGCGCGCTAAGGTCGTCAAACGCGTGCGCATGGCGGCCAGACATTTCCCGCAGTACTGCGTCCCCAGAAACGTTTACATTCTGCGCGAGCATTGGACCGCTGAGGACGGACTGCTCACACCGACCATGAAGCTTCGCCGTCGGCAAATCGCTGAGCGCTTTGCGAAAGAAATCGAAGAGTTGTACGACTCCCCCCGTAAGCGCTAAGTGCTTTCATTAACATCTAAAGGGGCCGCGTCGGCCCCTTGAAATATTATTATTCCATGTTTTTCGATACTCATTGCCACATTCACATGCCTCAGTTTGCTAATGACCAAACTGAGGTGCTTGATCGAATGAAATCGGCACAAGTAACCCAAGCTGTGGTCGTTGCCACGGAAGAGGCTGAAATCGCCCCTGTTCTCTCACTGGCTCAAGACAACAAAGGCCTCTACGCCGCCTTCGCGGTTAGTCCTCAAGACGAAACATTGCCTGATCTGACTGAAGAAGAAATCGCTTTACGAGTGAAAGAGCCGAAAATGGTTGCCGTCGGAGAAACGGGGCTTGACTATCACTACTGCCGGGAACCCCTTGATTGGCAACGTAACCGTTTTGCCACGCACATTCGCGCGGCCAATCTCGTCAATAAACCGCTTATCATCCATTCACGTGAAGCGGCTTGCGACACACTCGACATTCTTAAAGCCAACGGTGCGCAAAATTGCGGTTTTGTCCTGCATTGCTTCTGCGGAGATTGGGACTTTGCCAAAAAAGCTTTGGATTTAGGCGGCTATCTTTCTTTTTCAGGCATCGTCACCTTCCGTTCAGCCTTAGACATTCAAGAAGTGGCCCGAAAAGCGCCTGATGACCGCATTTTCATTGAAACCGACAGTCCCTATTTGGCACCTGTCCCCCTTCGCGGCAGGCGCAATGAACCGTCATTTGTTCCTCATGTGGCTCAATTTCTAGCCCAACTGAGAGGAAAGAGTATTGAGGATATTGCGGCTCTTACGATGCAAAATGCCAATCGTTTTTTCCGGATCTGATTATGCTTAAACTCAGCCTTACCCTTGCCCTTTGCGCTCAAAGCCTTGTTTGTTTAGCCCAATCGATTACGCCGGGCGTGCCCCTTGCGCAACAATTTCAAGAAGCCATCGCCAAAGACGATGCCCCTAAAGTGGCCTATATGCTCAGGGAGCTGGCTTATGACCCGAACTTTTATCTTCCCAATGGCGACACCCCTCTTGTTTTTGCCATCCGCATGGACGCCAAAGTCAGTGTCAATCAGGTGCTTTTAAGGAGTTTCAAAATTAATGTCAAAGTGCCGACTCTGCGAGGCGAAACCCCATTGATGCTCGCCTCAATTAAGGGCGATGAAGCTTTAGCTCAAAAACTCATTGACATGGGAGCGCCTGTTAATGCTAACTACGGATGGACGGCTCTTCATTACGCGGCAAGCACCGGACAAACTCAAATGACCCGCTTTCTGATTGATAAGGGCGCCGAGGTTAATGCCCGCACCGAGCGCGGTGTCACCCCCTTATACATGGCCGCTCGCGTCATTGCCACGCCGACTGTTGACGTATTGCTCAAAGCCGGCGCTGATAAAACACTTTGCAATGACCAGGGCATCAGTCCGGCCGACATAGCTAAAAAACGCGGTGACAGCGCGTTGGCAAACAAATTAGCCATTAACGCTTGCGCCCCGTGGCCAGTCCAAGAAGCGGACAATGCGACCGAAGCAACGCAAGGCGATACAAAACCTTCCGATACAATTGATGTGACTGCACAGGATCAAAAGCAGTGAAAGAATCTCAAGCACTTGAACTTTTAGCGCCGGCAAAAAATGCAGATGTCGGCATTGAAGCCATTTTGCACGGAGCCGATGCCGTTTATATCGGCGGTCCCGGTTTCGGCGCCCGAGTCGAAGCGGCCAACGCGTTTGCCGATATTAAAAGACTGACTGACTTTGCCCACCGCTTCAACGCCCGCGTCTATATGACGCTTAACACCATCGTTAACGATGACGAACTCAAAGAGGCGGTTCGCTTAGCGTGGCTTGCGTACGAAAACGGGGTTGACGCGCTTATTGTTCAAGATATGGGGATTTTGGATAGCGACCTTCCCCCGATTCAATTGCATGCTTCCACACAATGTGATGTCCGCACCCCCGCTAAAGCCCGTTTTCTCGAAAGCGTCGGATTTTCTCAAGTGGTCTTAGCCCGCGAAATGAGTCTTGAGCAAATCCGCAAAAGTTATGAAGCGCTTCAGTCCGCCCGAATTGAATTTTTTATTCATGGCGCGCTTTGCGTCAGTTATTCCGGTCAATGCTATGCAAGTTTTGCCGCAACCGGCAGAAGCGCCAACCGCGGTGCCTGCGCTCAACTGTGCCGACTTCCCTATAGTGTTTACACTGAAGACGGAAAAGAGCTCATTCACGAGCGCCATGTACTGTCCTTAAAAGACAATAATCAGACTGAAAACTTAGAGGCTTTAATTAACGCCGGTGTCAGAAGTTTCAAAATTGAAGGCCGTTTGAAAGATGCGGCCTATGTCAAAAATATCACGGCTCATTATCGGCAAATGATCGATAAGATTCTTGAGAAAAGAGATGATTTACACCGAGCCAGTGACGGAAGAAGTCTCATTGATTTCACGCCAGCCCCTCAAAAATCCTTTAACCGTGGATTTACGGATTATTTCACGCAGGGCCGTCACCATGACATGGCCGTTTTTGAAACCCCGAAAAACGCCGGTGAAAGAATCGGGAAAATTCTCAAAGTAACGGCTGAAGCCATTGAAGTGCGCTCTTGCGAAGCGCTGCACAACGCCGATGGGCTGACTTATCTCACACGAGAAAAAACACTCATGGGGTTTGCCGTTAACCGCGCGCAAGAAATTGAGCACGGCCGCTGGCGTCTGACTTTGCGCGAACGTCCCATATTGAAAAAACATCCGCAACTTGCCCCGGGCACAATTCTTTACCGCAACCGTGATCAGGCGTGGGAGGAGGCTTTATCGAAACCAACCGCTAAACGTCTAATCGGTGTTAGGGCAAAATGGGCTGTCGATGAAAAAAGATTTTCACTGACGCTCAGTGACCATCGCGGCAACAGTACAACAGTTTATTCAGAAGAACAGGAGCTGCAAAAGGCTTCTCAAATTGACAAAAACAAACTGAACATAGAAAAGAATTTAAGAAAAACCGGGGATACGGATTTTGAAATCACGTCTCTTAAAATAGATGATGAAGGTATTTTCGCACCGGCCAGCATCGTCAATCACATGAGACGTGAAGCTTGTGTGATGTTAGCCGAAGAAAGACAGAAACACTTTAAGAGGCTTGAACGCGCCCAATTGAACGAACAGCTCCCCTATCCCGATGCCGTCGACTTCCGAGCCAATGTTCTCAATGAAAAAGCGGTTCTTTTTTATGAACGCCACCATGCGCGCATCACAGAGCCGGCACTCGAGAGCGGGTGTGTCAGACATGAGGTGCCGCTCATGGTGACCAAACACTGCGTGCGCTATGCGTTGGGACTTTGTTTGAAAGATAACATTGAAAAAGTTAAAGCGGATCCCACTTTAAAAGAAAAATTCCGGCCTGATCCTTTAGTTTTAAAATCCGGACCCAATACTTACCGGGCGACATTTGACTGTAAAAAGTGTGAGATGACATTGCTCGGTAAAGTAAAGAGCGATGTAAGCCTTGGCAAGATCAACCTTAAGAAAATCTTATAGCAAGATGAAATTTTGTTTGAATCGAGCGAATGTTTGTTTTTTCTCAAACATTGGATTTTCTCTGGCTCAAATAGGTACAAACCATTAGTGTCTTATGCTAAATTAAGGGCGTGGATGAACAGATTCTGTTTCAGACACAAAAGTCGTGGCAACGATCGGTCCTTAGCCACGACTACTTTCTTCAATATTGTATTAATCGATACGCAAACGCATTTCGCTCAAACGAGCGCGCGCTTCACGAAGCAAAGCGTGATAAGCCTTGGCTCGACGGGACTTCAAACTCCAAATCTCAGCCACAGCTAAAACAGCAGCCAATAAGAACACCAATACAACACTATGGCCTTGCTCGGTTAAATTGAAAAGAAAAAAGCCTTCCTGCATCACAGTTCCCCTTCTAAAGCGGCATCCTGTGCCCAAACGGCCCGGCGTTCACGCTCCAATATCACCGTTCTGCAACGGCTCAGAGCCATGGCCAAAGAATAAGTGAAAAGAGTGAGCATAAAAAGCGACATTAATACGTAAGCATCGCGACCATTGGAGCGAATAAGACTGTTTTCCAGGTCGTGGGCCATCGGCGTAAAAAGATCAAAAAAGACGTACAAAACAGGCACCACAATAACACCCAGAATGGCCGAGATAGAGGCTCTTTTATCATTGACCTCACGTTTGTGGTTAACCTTGGAGGCTGACAGGGAAATAAAGGCCGTAAAAAACACAAGCAAAATCAAAAGGGCCGTCAATCGGGAATCCCAAATCCAATACGCCCCCCACATGGGACGGCCAAACAAAGCCCCGGCACCCAAAGAAAAAAGCGTCATGACAAAACCGCTGGGCGCAAAGCCATGAGAAAAGACAATCGGCATGAGCGCCTGAGGATTGGCCAATTGCATCAGGCTGGCCAAACAAACCACCCCATAGCTCAAAAGAGCAACGCCGGCAGCGGCAATGTGCAAATAAAACACCCAATAGATATCGGCTTGCCCGATAGCCGTTGTATCGGAATAACTAAGCATCCAAAGCAGTGCTGCCGCCAGGCTCGCCACAGAAATCAGCAACAGAACCGGAATAAATTGGGCAAAGGAAAAGTAATAAGTCTTGGGATTGACCATGTTTATTGAAAATAAATTATCGTTGGCCATTGTAGCAAGGCGCGAGAATTTCTAAAAATTGCTCCTTTTTCTGTTTTTAGGCATAGAGTTAAATTGTCATTTTAGTGGACGTTTTTTGAATCGTTCTTCGCTTAAAATTAATAAGATCAAATTTTAGGACAGACAGGATGCAATTTTTAGTTGTTGATGACCACTCCATTGTCACGATGGCCTTGGAAATGCTTTTAAAAGACTATGACGGCCAGAACAATACGGTTTACACAGCCAATACGAAAGAAGAGGCGGTGGCGCTTGCCGACCAGTACGGCGCGACGGCCGACTTGATGATTTTGGATCTATCCATGCCGGGAGTGCAAGGGACCTCACTTATGGAAGAGATTGTCGCCGCGCATCCGACTCTGAAAATTTTGGTGATGAGCGGTCTTCAGGATCAGCACAGTATCGTGAAAGTTCTGCAGATGGGTGCCGCCGGCTTTATCCCCAAATCGTTAGAAGCAGGTCTGCTCACCTCTGCCATCAGTTTTGTTCTTAAAGGTGGCGTTTATATTCCGGTCAAATTATTGAACCAAGCTCAAAAAACAGGGCTTTTGACCTCAAGAGAACCACTGGGAGAGGCCGGTAGCGTGCATTTGACCGAACGTCAAAAGGATGTTTTGGAGCTGCTTGCCAAAGGCGCCCCCATCAAGCGCATTTGTAAGGAACTTAATCTCTCAGAAGGCACGGTCAAGACCCATGTCACGGCTATTTACAGAGCCTTTGGAGCCAGCAATCGAACAGAAGCACTGCTTGAAGCCCGCAGACACGGTTTTGATGTAGGAATCTAATAATTTTTCTCTTCGCTTAATTCACGCAAGGCCTCATTAAGTGCCTCACCGCTCACAGGCTTTTGCATAATACGGGGCATGGCAAAAAGCGCGGCTTCTCGCTCACCCAAAACGCGAAGGGTTCTCACATAGTGCGTTTCAATCACCTCTGAGGAAACGGCTGTGAGTAAAATCGCAGGCAATCTTACCCCACGGGCCAAAGACAGCCTCAAGATGCACTCGAGCCCATTGGCCTCAGCCTCGCCCAAGTTAAAGTCCGAGATCACCGCATCAATTCTGGGACTTTCTTGGATGCTCTGAGTCAGTGCCTGTGTACACTTTTCTGCCGAAATGACGGTTGCTCCCCAACTTTCAAGCAAGGCTTTAAGACTTTCCCGAACCGGCGTATTGTCTTCAATCAAAACGACGGTTGCATCGAGTTTTTCGATACTTTGTTCCTTTCGACGCGTTTGAGTAAATATTCTTGCCTGTTCAGCCTCATGAACCGGCAGCTGCATTCTGAAAATAGATCCCCGTCCGGGTCTTGAACTCAGAGTCAACTTAATTTGAAGCTGCTCACAGATGACTTTAACAATCGAAAGCCCAAGTCCATACCCCTCCGCATGACTTCGTGTATTTTCACTGCGGTAAAAGTAATCGAAGATGCGTTTTTGTTCAGCCTCTTCAATTCCCGCGCCGCTGTCGACGACACAAATACTCACCCGTTTTCCGGCGATTAAACGGGCAGCCAATAAAATTTCACCTTTTTGTGTGTAGGCGATAGCATTCGTGATCAGATTACGGATAGCCCGTGTTAATAATTGAGGATCGGTATAGACATTGACGTCCAAATTTTTCAACCTGAAATCCAACCCCTTTTCGTTCGCAAGCGGTTTAAATTCCAGAGCCAATTCATTCAATAAGGCGGAGAGTTTTATCGGCTCAGGGTTAGAAGTGGTATGACCGGTTTCAAGCTTTGAAACTTCCAAAATTTGCGCCACGAGCGTCTGTAGCCCCTGCGTGGTCTTTGACAATTGCTCAACAATGGCTTGCGTTTTCGGATCGCCGTTTTTCTTCAGTAGCTGAATATAGATCCCAATGGCCTGCAAAGGTTGACGAATATCGTGATTGGCAGCCGTAAAAAATTTACTTCTTAAATGACTTTGTTCCTGAGTTTCGCGGCGCAATTTTTCTGCCAAGTTTTTTTCAAGCGTCAGTCGCTTGACGAGCATCTCATTTTCTTGGTCGTTGCGAACCGACATCTGCACAATTTCGTTAAAGCGTCGGCCGGAATAAAACATAAAAACCACAACGGTAATCAAAAGAGCGGCAATCACCAGGCGGGACCAGCCGAAGATGAATGCCAGCCGTAGCACCAAAGGGGTGATTGAACAAAGCGTAAAGACCACAAGACTTGGCAACCAACAGGCATAAACCGGCCATGATGCAAAAGTCACCGTCAAAATGACAGAAAAAAGAATAACCTGCGAAGCGGAATCATTGCCTACGTTATAAGCGAATGTCATACCGGCGAGCGCCCATATCAAACCGCCTACAACAGCTAAAACCATCCAGGCTTTCATCCAAAAGTGGATACGGGCGTGACGGTATCGATCGGCCCAGAATCGTCGATTAAAGTCGATGGCTCCGTAAAAATGGACACCAACAAGCAGTAGCCAAAAAACCAATAAAATCGGGTTAACGACCGGCCACAAAAACATAGCCGTCACACAGGCTCCCGCTATTTCAACGGCAAGCGACACTGGCTGTAGCTTCAAAGAACTTAAGATTTGCCTTACAAGGACACGCGAGTGACGATGACGCCACTGCGCAATGGACATATTCTCACTGTAAAAAGCCCCATTGGTGACGAAGCGAAACCACTGCGCTTTAATCCAGCCCAACATTTTCTTTTAGATACTAAAAGCGTGCCGTAACACGTGGATGCTCTTTGCTGGACAACACCACATAGCCCTTTTCGGTTCGCATCCGCACGCGTGCGCCTACCGGCAACGTGATCTTGACGGGCGAATGGCCGAAAGGCAATCCGTGCAAAATGGGCATGCCTGGCAAGCGTTCACGCAGATAGGCCAACACATCGGAGAAAAGGAAATCATTTTCCCTGGGATGCGCCGGATCAGCGTCACGGAAATCCCCAAAAAGAATCGCCTTTTGCTTAGCTAAAACACCGGCCATTTCCAATTGAGCCATGTGACGCTCAATTCGGTATGCGCGATCGTTGCAGTCTTCTAAAAAGAGAATTCCACCTTCAATATCGGGAAAATACGGTGTACCCAGCAAGGCAACAACCATCGAGAGATTTCCACCCCAAAGCGTCCCTTCAAAATCCAAATCAGGAGCTTCTTTACACGGAAAAGACGCGACCCATTCTTCATTAAAGAGCGCGGAGTGGAAACTTTTTTCAGTCAAAAATGCCGGCGTGTCGACAAAATCCGTGCCATTGGGGCCTTGATAACTGACCTGACCGGTTTTCGTGAGGTAGGCAAGATTAAAAGCCGTAAAATCTGAATATCCGCAAAAAACTGGTGAATGCCTGGCAATAGCGTCATAGTCAATTTTATCGAGTATGCGGGACAGACCATAGCCGCCACGAATCGGCAAAATAAGGTCAATATCTTTATTGCACGCCAAACTCATCAGCCCGTCTACACGTTCAGCGTCCGTTCCCGCAAATTGCTTCACATTCTTAAAAACCGTGTCGTGCAAAACGACATCGGCCCCTCTATCCGTGAAATACAACTTGGCAAGCGCTGGTGTAGAAATATCCATAACAGCGCGCGAAGGAGCGCAAAAACCCACACGGATCGGATAACTAGGCATGGCGTTTTTCCCCGAAAAATTCTGTTAATAGAGCCGCGGCCTCTTTGGCACAAACACCGGAATCCACTTGCACACGGTGATTTAATTTTGCCGTTGTCTGTAAATCAAAGACGCCACCGTAAGCCCCCGTCTTTTCATCGCGCGCCCCAAAAACCACTCGAGAAATTCTGGCGTGGGCAATTAATCCTGCACACATTGCGCAAGGCTCCAGTGTCACATAGAGCGTGCAACCTGACAAACGGTAGTTTTCCAAAGCTTGAGAAGCTTGACGAATCGCAATAACTTCAGCGTGCGCACTTGGGTCATTGTCTTCGATAGAACGATTTCGACCCACACCGATAATGGCGCCGTCTTTAACGATGACGCAACCCACCGGCACTTCACCGACCCGGGCGGCCTCACGGGCAAATTCAAGCGCCTCACGCATGAACTGTTGATCGTAGGGACTTGTCTGACGCTTTTTAGAATTAATCTCGCGGTTTCTTTGCTGAAGGGCTTTTTGCATCACGTTTCGCAACGTTTCCCTTCTCTCTTCTTCAAGAAGCACGGCGTCCTCAAGCTCGGCGCGTGTGTAGCGGTCACGGCTATTTTTTCGGTAACCGACCGTCGCCTCAAAAATCAGTCCCTTCTTTAGCGATTGCAAGAGAATGGATACCGGCGTCTCTCTCAACCAATCACCGGCCCCATCCAAGAATTCCTGAGCTTTGGTAAGAGCGGTTGAAGCTGAAATCAGATCATCCGGTAAATAAGTAAGAAAGGCCTCAAGCACAACGTGCAGATCCTCCGGATTATGACGTTCCAGAGAAGCCAGTGTGCTTCCTTTTCTAACGGTGAGTTCTACAAAACGCTTCACAACCGATCTCCATATTGACTTGTGTATTTTAGCGATTTTCAGACCCAATACCTATTCAAGCCCACTACAATACAATGCAAAAGGAACTACCATGAAAAAAATCATTATTCTGATGCTAACTTCGCTCGGTCTGAGCTCAGTGTGCTGCGCCGGACAATATGGCGACGAACTGGGCCGATGCCTTGTTAAAAACGCCTCCGAGGCGGACACAAAAGTTCTCACTCAATGGGCTTTTGTCACTTTAGGACAAACAAAGGCAGCCCGGGAAATCGCTACGATCAGTCCGCAAGTGACCAGTCGGACAACCTCAAAAGCGCAAACGGTTGTATTGAGGCTTTTGGGCAAAGATTGTGCGAAAGAAGCCCTTAAAGCAACACTTTACGAAGGCAAGGACGGCATCGGCAACGGCATAAAGAGTGCCGTTACCCAACGAATGCAAGCTGAGCTACAAACGCAAACGGTTGATGCCATCATTGAAAAAATGACCTCAATTAAGACTCCATAATCTTTCTTCAACGGAGAAATCTTATGATTCGCGACGAATTTTATTGGTTAAGCCAAATGAATAAAGCCACTATTATTGCCAATAGTGCGGGCGGTCTATTGAAGCCGCAACTAGCGCATGTTGCCGCCAAAGCTCTGAAAGAAGTTATTGATAGTGGCAAAGATCCCGCCAACCGTGTTAAGCGCGTCATTGATTTTGAGCCCAAACTTATCGCCGCTGCGGGTACCTCCGAAGTAACAGAGATACATGTAGGCCGATCCAGCCAGGATATGCACTCGACTTTCCGTGTCGCGATTATGCGCGACGAAGTCCTCAGTGTGGCTAAAGGCCTAGAAAGTGTTATCGACGCGCTGCTCGAGCTTGCACGCAATCATCAGGACACCGTCATGCCCTCATACACCAATGGTGTGGCCGCCCAACCAACCAGTTTTGCCCACTATTTATTAGGGTTTATTGAAGGCTTTAAACGCGATCGTGTCCGTTTGACGCAATTTTTCAGCCGACTGAATTACTGCCCGATGGGTTCTTGTGTGCTCAATGGCACCGGCTGGCCCCTTAACCGCAAGTTGATGGCTAAATTGTTAGGTTTTCATGCGCCGATTCGCAATGCTTTCGATGCCACGCAGATTGCCATGGTGGATTTACCGGTCGAATTTGCTCAGATTCAAGCCTCAATTGCGCTTCACATCGGTTCCATGATTGCCGACATCATGGTTCAATATGCCCAACCCCGTCCCTGGATTTTGCTCTCTGAGGGCAATGGCAACACTTATGTGTCATCGGCCATGCCGCAAAAACGTAATCCCGGATTGTTAATCAGTTGCCGGGGCAACGCAAGCGACGTTGTCAGTGAAGCCAATCTCGTTATTACCCGCGCCCATAATGTTCCCTCCGGCATGATTGACGGCAAATCCGTCAAAGTGCACGCCGCCTTGGCTCAAGAAAGCGTCAAAACGATGGAACGTTTCGTCAAAATTCTCAAAGCGCTTGTTGTCAATAAAGAACGGGCCTTGGAAGAACTTTCACTGGATTGGACAGCAAGCCAAGAAATAGCCGACCGTCTGATGAGCGAATACGGCCTGCCCTTTAGAGTCGGTCATCATGTCGCAAGCGGCATGGTCAGTTTCGCCCGAGCTAACGGCATTCTTCCTCTGACCTTCCCCTATAAAGAAATGCAACGCATTTATGCCGAAACCGTTCAAAAGGAGATGCCGGGATTTGCAACCGAGTGCCCGATGAGTGAAGAGGAATTTAAAGCAAGCCTCGATCCGAGAGAAATTCTCAAGCGGCGCCGCACAGAAGGTAGCGCCAATCCTGAAGAAGTAAGCAGAATGCTTGCAGAATTAACGTCCGAGATGGCTATTTTGAAAGAACAAACAACGATGCTCGCCGCGGCCATCGATCAATCCATGGCGGACTTGGACAGTCAGTTTGAACCTTTTTTACAGGAAGTAGAAACGAAGTAACTTACGGGTAAACTAAAAGCCGCGGCGCCAGTTAAATCGCCGCGGCTTTTTTATTGCTCTTCGATATTACTTAGCGAGCGTGCGATAGACACAACGGCTCATCAGTTCGAGCGCGTTGGCAAGCGTTTGTTCGTCGAAGTCGAAGTGGCTATTGTGGTGGCCGGCACGAAGGGTGGAACCCACTTGAACATAGGTGCCCTTGCCGCCGGCGGCTTGAACAGTGCTCATAAAGTGAGAATAGTCTTCGGAAGCACCGAAGTTTTGTTCTTCGATGACTTCTTTGAAGCAACCCATGTCACGGGCTTCTTCGGCCACAACCTTGGCGACTTCAAGGTCGGACTCACCGCTCTTGGTGCCACCCTTGATATCGATGGAATAACCGCAACCCCACATTTCGGCAGCGGCCTTGGCAATACGACGGACTTCGCCGAACATGTATTCGTCCAAAGCCGAAGTGATGCCACGGGTTTCCAAAACCAACACAGCCTTCGGCGGAATCACGTTGCGGCCTTCACCACCGTTTAACTTACCGACGGTGATACGGGTATCACCCTTGCCGGAGCGCGGAATGGCGTGCATGTTAAGCAAAGCCGTGGCAGCCGACAACAACGCGTTCTTACCTTCTTCCGGAGCGTTACCGGCGTGAGCAGGCACACCGGTAAAGGTAATGTCCGCTTTGGTCGTAGCCAAGAAGTTCTTCGTGCCGCAAATGACCTTGCCGATGTTATTGGCTTGGAAACCGATATGCATACCAAAGATTTCGTCTACGCCGACCACTGCACCGGCCTTTTCCATCGGCATGGCACCGCGAACGCCTTCTTCAGCAGGTTGGAAAATAAAGCGAATCTTGCCCTTAAACTGATCGCGCATGGAGGCGACAACTTCTGCCAAAGCCAAGCCGATAGCAACGTGACCGTCGTGGCCGCAAGCATGCATAGCGCCCTTGTTGACAGAGGCAAAACCTTCGACATTGGGACGATGGTCAGCGTCAGCGCATTCGGTCACATCGTTGCAGTCCATATCAAAACGAACGGCAAGGAAAGGACCTTCGCCGCCGAAGTCCATATCGGCCCAGAAACCGGTCATACCGCCTTCCATCTTAGCCACTAATTCAGGATCAGCGCCTTGGGCAATGGCACGTTCCATATGGGCCTTGAGCGCGTCGGCAGAGGGCACACCCATCATGGCTTCACGGCAGACGGCCTTTTCGCCCATCGTAATGGTATAGCCGAGCTGCTGCATTTTCTTGATAGCCATAGAAGCCGTGCGGAATTCCGTCCAACCGGATTCTGGATGCTTATGCAGGTCACGGCGAACTTTAGCGAGATTAGGGATAAGCTCCTCAACTTTTTTCTTAAGATCTTGATTCATTTGTGCTCCTCTTTGGTCGCGTAAAAATGCGAACTACCAACTAGGTATTTTAGCTAAATTGACTTTTCACTTTAATAGCAAGCAATTGTAAAAAGCGTCCTTTAACACCGTCCAAATCAGACAAAAAGCACTAACATGGTTCAACTGTTATCCTTTTTATGGAGCTTCTAATGAATAAATACTTCTGTGGTGTGATCGCCTCCTGTGTAATCGCCTTTACCCAACAGGCGCTTGCCTGCACCGGCATCACCCTTCAATCACAAAACGGTGACCGCGTCACTGCCCGCTCCATTGAATGGGGTTCCTCGGTTTTATCGACCAACTTGGTTGTTGTCCCCCGCGGCCATGCCACTCAAACACAAACTGCCCAAGGGCCGTCTTTGAGTTATAAAAATACTTGGGGTTATGTCGGATTAAGTATCGAAGATAAAAATTTCGTTGTTGAAGGACTCAATGAGAAAGGACTCTCTGCCGGTCTCTTTTTCTTTCCCGGCTATGGACTTTATCCTGACTATGACAAAAAACAGCAGGACAAAACCATTTCCGATATGGAATTTGTTGCTTGGGTCTTAGGTAATTTTGACACCGTGGCAAACGCTCGAAAAGGAATTTCAGATATACGTCTGTCCGAACGCTATAAGGGGGCCGGTACAGTCCACTACCGCATTGCTGATAAATCCGGCGCTCAGATTGTTGTTGAAATTGTTAACGGGGAAATGAAGATTTTCGATAACCCTCTGGGAGTGCTGACCAATTCACCGGGATTTGATTGGCAAATGACGAACTTAAATAATTACATCAACCTTAAAACCGGAACGGTGGCACCGGTTGATTGGAACGGAACCGCTCTTCGCTCACCCGGCATCGGCAGCGGCTTACTCGGTCTGCCCGGTGATATCACCCCTCCCTCTCGTTTCGTCCGGGCTGCTTTCATGGTATCTACGGCTCCTAATCTGAAGAGCGCCGATGAAACTGTTTTGTACAGCTTCAAAATTTTAAACGCCTTTGAAATTCCGATCGGTTTGGAAGAGGAAAATAAAGCCAACCCCATAGGACTGCTTTCTGCCACCCAGTGGAGCAGTGCAACCGATATGACCAACGGGGTGATTTATTACAAAACAATGAATAACGCCCGCATCCGAAGCGTCGACTTAAAAACGATTAACTTCGGACAGGTAACTTATCAAAGTCTCCCGATTGATAAAGTTAAAAGCGAGCCGATAGAAAAAGTAGTCATTCGCTAACCGAAATCACCACGAAATAAATTGAACCAGCAACAAATTCCGGCAGTCATCGCTGCCGGAATTTGTGCGAGTTAATCATTTTTTACTGCTTTGTCGGTTTTTTCTTGGGCAAAAATCCAATCAATAAATCCGCCCTTATTTCTCGAGCACACTATCACTTTTCCTTGACCGCGGAATTTCAACACAATCCCCTCACCGGTTATTTGACTATTGACCAATTTGCCGAAAAGACCAGAATGTGAAGTATTTAAACTCAATTCATAGTCAAGGGAAGCGTCCCAAGCTACCAAATGGCCATTATCCACAATTAAGGATTGTCCTTCCTTGACTTCAAGTTCGCGCACGGAACCAAAGCCTGAAACCGCAATCTGACCGCGACCGTCTGTGGCCATCACGAAAAAGCCCCCCGAGTCACCCAAAAACGCGCGTCCCAAACCCTGGGATTTAACCTCAAGTTCCACCTCTTCGGTGGCTGCCAAAAAGGCACCGTCAGAAACCATGTATTGACGTTCTCCGACATCCAAAATACGAATGTCACCGGGAATATTCGGAGCTAACAACACGCTCCCCGGCCCTTTTTCGGCTTCCACATATTGTTGGAAAAAGCTTTCATCATTTAAAAGCTTTCGAGCCAAAGACTTCATGATCCCGCCGCGGCTTCGTCCTTTAAGACTCAAATCACCATCCATCGCCACCATTGCATTGGATTCAGCCAAAACTTTTTCGCCCTTCTCAAGGGTAACGCTTAAAAGCGGATCAACACTGCCAGTAATTTCAAAACGCATTTTTTTGTTCCACAAAAACTTAGACTTAACGAGCCGGTTTGGCCTCCAGCACTTCCAACTCTACCTTCCAATGATCCCGGTCAACTTCAGCCAAAATATCCATAAGGGCATCTTTTGACACGTGTGACCAATTCTTGTCATCATCGAGCTCAGTCACAATCGTGTTACCTTTTTCATCAGTAAACTCATACTTATCATGGCTGACCTGACGGGTAAATCGCCCGCGCAAAACAACCAACTGTTCGTCGTAACTATTTTGCTTGACCTCTTCAATAGATTTCAATGTAGTCAACGCAAAGCCTTGGGGCTGAGCCGATGGCGTTGCATTAAAGCCGCTAGGCGATTGTGCCAGCACAGCCAATGGCATCACCAAAGCACAAAGCGCAACTGCAACGACTGTTTTTTTCATAATTTCTCCGAAAACTTTTTTATCTTGCCCGCAAGTGTACCTGGTTAAACTTAGAGTAAACATAGAGAAAACTTAGCCGTTCCTAAGTCAGAGCAACCAAATGCAAAATCACTCACACCTTCGGCCTGACTCACCTACAATAAAAACTACGTGTGAGGTTCTGAAATGAGAATTTTATTGGTTGAAGACGATCCGATGATCGCGCAAGCCATTAAAGGCGCATTAGGCGACGAGATGTATACCGTCGAACAGGTCGCCAATGGTCGCGATGCCTTAATGATGCTCTCTGTCAATGAGTACGGCTTTTTGCTATTGGATCTGGGCTTACCCGGAGTAGACGGTATGACGGTGTTGCGCACACTGAGAGCTAATGCAGAAGGACAGAAGAAAAATATCCCGGTGATTATTCTCACTGCCAGAGACGGATTGGATGATCGACTGGAGGGACTGGATGCCGGAGCGGATGACTATCTGGTTAAGCCTTTCCATATGAGTGAGCTTCTTGCCCGAATCCGTGCTGTTTTGAGACGCAAAAACCAAACAACAGAAAATGCTTTAACAAACGGTCTGGTCACCGTCAATGTTTCTGAAAAAACCGCTACGGTGGCAGGCGACTCAACCCCCATTGTCTTATCAAGACGCGAATACGCGCTTTTGGCGGTTCTGCTGGCCAGGCCCGGCACAATCCTTTCCCGCAGACGCATTGAAGAGCGTATCTATGAGCCCGGAGAGGAACCGGAAAGCAACGCCGTCGAATATTTGATTCATTCATTGAGAAAAAAACTGGGACCAAGTGTTATTAAAAATGTCCGAGGATTGGGTTGGATGGTAGAGAAAGGATCCTCGCAATGAGTCCTGTTCAGAAAAAAAATTACGGTTTTGTCAAACGACTTTTAGTTTGGGCAGGCACGGCCGCTCTCATCATGAGCCTTGCGGCCGCGGCGTCTTTATTTACCCTGTCCTATAACGAGGCTTGTGATGAACAAGACGACTTATTGGAAGAAGTAACGGGTGTTTTGGCGCGATTGGATATTTCCAGCAAACATCCCAGCGCTTTGTGGATGGATGACGATGACTTTGAAGACTGGTTCACACTGGACGAAAATTCCCCTCAAGCCATCGCTCCAGCCGGTTCGACCGTGCTGGTCAGAACGCTTCATAAAGGCGGTCAAACCATTCGCGCCGTCTTTGATCAGGATCTTTATGACGGCGCGCAAACGCTTTTTATTTCCGGCACAGAATACCGACTTTATCTTCGTACGCTTTCAGGCGGACAACATATCGCTGTTGCGCAGCGAATGAAGGAAATTGAAAAAATCGCCCGCCAAACAGCATTGGTGGCTTCTCTTCCGCTACTCGCTTTATCCTTAGCATTGTTTATTATTTTGGCCGGCGTTTTGTGGTATTCAATGAAACCCATTCACGCACTAGCCTCCAAAATCAACAACCGTCAACCCGATGACTTAACCCCAATTAACACACAGGGATTACCCACTGAGTTACTGCCGATGGTTGATGCATTCAATGGCGTTTTATTCCGAATTGATGAACTAAGACAAAGAGAATCCCGTTTTGTTGCCGATGCCGCTCACGAACTCAGATCCCCGCTGGCAGCCCTTTCACTTCAGGCCGAACGGCTGGAAAAAGCCACAATGAATGAGCAAGCTAAAAAGCAGCTTAAAGATTTACGAATTAGCATTGATCGCGCCACTCGATTGGTTTCGCAGCTTCTTTCGTTAAAACGAGCTCAAACACAATCTGTGAAAAATACCCAGAAAAAAACTGTTTTATCCGAAACGGTTGCTGCTGTCATTGAGCAAATATGGGCTGACGCTGAAAAGAAAAAAATTGAAATTGAAGTACTGGGTTTTGACGAATACGATCAGGACGGCACTCTTACCGTCGATGTTGCCGAGGACGACCTTTTCAGTATTTTGCGCAATCTAATCGAAAATGCCGTGAAGTATTGTCCGGAAGGCTCTACCGTCACCATTGAACTGCAGTCTCTCGTTCCTTTCAAGATGAATGTTCATGATAATGGGCCGGGAATTCCCAAAGAAGAACGTGAACGAGTGTTTGATCCTTTCTACCGGGTTCTAGGTACCGGCGAAACCGGTACGGGCTTGGGAATGGCTATTGTCAAAACATTGGCTGAACGCAATGGATTGCAAATTACACTCAATGATGCCTATCCTCTGGCTGAAAATGGTCAAAAAGGACTGATGGTGACACTGCAAACGAAGATTGTCTGCTCTTAGGCAAGAGGCGTATGCGTTTTATCGAGAGAGAGGTTGCAGAACGGGTCAAAAATCGAGTAAACAACTCTCGGCTAAAGCCGAAAGCTTTTATTTATCGTAATTGCAAAGCAA